>Ga0189283_10274_pt1 | contig 26362 bp, 27 predicted proteins | sample N26C4minimetaG_FD_130320 | JGI IMG/M metagenome (GOLD analysis project Ga0189283, IMG submission 130320) | Marine microbial communities from the Costa Rica Dome - N26 C4 mini metaG | ecosystem: Environmental > Aquatic > Marine > Oceanic > Photic zone | place: Costa Rica: the Eastern Pacific...
CCGGTCTATCACGCCAGCCTTGCACCCGCCGCCTATCGCCGCCTGCTGGCCCGTCACGGCTGGTGCGCCACCGCGTTCACGCCTGAGGATCCGGCCTGCCGGGGCCATTCCGTCTGGCACGCGCGGTTCGCACCGGCCGTCACTTCCTGAGTAGCCGCGCCTCGGCCGCATCCTCACGCCCCCAGACCGCCAGCGCCGCCCGGATCCCCTGGGCCATCCGCGCGCGCCAGGCCGGATCCAGAAGACGCTCCCGATCCCGCGCGCTGGACAGGAATCCCAGTTCGACCAGCACCGACGGGATGTCGGGCGCCTTGAGGACCGAGAACCCGGCGCTGAGCCGCGGACGCTTGTGCAGGCTGCCGGTCGCCTCGGCGATCCCCGCGACCAGCGTGTCGGCCAGGCGGTCCGAGCGCGGCTGCGTCTCGGTGCGCGCCAGATCCATCAGAACGCCCGCCACCGCATCGTCCTGGCGCGACAGGTCCACCCCGGCCAGAAGGTCGGCGCGGTTGTGTCGTTCCGCCAGCTTCTGCGAGATCTCGTCGGTGGCCGCCTCGGACATTGTATAGACGGTCGCCCCCTGCGCCCGTCCTTCGGCCAGCGCATCGGCGTGCAGCGACAGGAACACGTCGGCGCCCGCGGCCCGGGCCAGCGACACCCGCGCCTCGAGCGGGACGAACTCGTCGCCGTCCCGGGTCAGCACCACATCGAAACGGGGATCGGCGTCGAGCACCGCGCGGAGTTCCTGCGCGAAATCCATCATCAGCGCGGCCTCGCTCACCTCGCCGCCCTCGGCCCCCGGATCGATCCCGCCATGGCCGGGATCCAGCGCCACGACCAGCGGCCGGTCGCCCGTCTGCCGCTGCCGGGGCGCGGGAACCGAGGCCGGGCTGGGCAGCACGAAGCCCGCAGCGCGCGGCGCCCCGGATTTCTGGGCCATCGTCTTGGCATCCACCGGGGCGAGCTGTGCCTTCAGCACGGCGCTGCCATCCAGCGTGGCGGTGGACAGGCCCGCCGTCTCGATCGCCATCGGCCGGGCCAGTTCGACCACCATACGCGACCAGCCCGGCCGCACCGGACCCGCCGCCAGATCGCTGACCGCGTCCGAGGCCACCAGCGCCCCCGGCTCGACCCCGTCAAAGGCGACCTCGGAGAAATCGAGCACCAGCCGGGCCGGATCGGTCAGGGTGAAGATGCGCCAGGGCACCGGCTGGCTGAGCGTCAGGGTCACCTGAAGGCTGCCGCCGAAATCGGCGACTTCGGACCGGGCCGGATCGATCCGGGCCAGCGCCGTCAGTTCATTCGCCGTATAACCCGGCGCGGCAGCGGCTGCGGCGGCGATCAGCCAGGCCGCCATAAGAAGAATCGCTCGTGTAAGCATGGCCCAAGTCCTGCACGATCTCGAAAGCCTCAATGCCCGGAATTTTTTCCGAGTCTGTTGCAATCGAGCATAACCGGAACCGCCGGCGCGAGAAACCGCAAAGACGCCATGGGTTTGGGAATTTCCCGAGGGTCAGCCGCGCCCGGTGAATTCCGCCAGCCGGTCCAGCCCCTCGGCGATGTCGGCTGTGGACCGCGCATAGGAAAAGCGCAGATAGGCATGTCCCCGCCCGGGGTCGAAATCCAGCCCCGGCGTGACGGCCACCCCCGCCTCGTCCAAGATGCGCCGCGCCAGTTCGCGGCTGTCGCCGCCCATGTCGCTGATATCGGCATAGACGTAGAAGGCGCCGTCCGGCGGCGCGATCCGGTCGAAACCGATCCCGGGCAGCCGGTCCAGCATCATGGCCCGGTTCGCGGCATAGACCTTGCGGTTCGCCCGGCATTCCCCGTCGCAATCCATGGCGGCCAGGGCGGCGATCTGGCTGGCATGGGGCGGGCAGATGAACATGTTCTGGGCCAGACGCTCGACCGTGCGCACATGCGCTTCGGGCACGACCATCCAGCCGATGCGCCACCCGGTCATCGAGAAGTATTTCGAGAACGAGTTCACCACATAGACCTCGTCCGAGATCTCAAGCGCCGAGACCGGGCGCCGCTCGTAGTCGATGCCGTGATAGATCTCGTCCGAGACGAAGGCGGCGCCGCGCTCGGCCGCCGCCGCGATCAGCGCCGCCAGGGCCGGACGATCCAGCATCGTACCGCTCGGATTGCCCGGCGAGGCGACGATCAGACCGTCCAGATCGGCGGGCAGATCGCCCGGCACCGGCTGGAACCGGTTCTCGGGCGCGGTCTCGATTCCCACGGCATCCAGGCTCAGCGCCCTGAGGATCTGGCGGTAGGACGGATAGCCCGGCAGCCCCAGCCCCACCCGGTCGCCCGCATCGAACAGCGCGGTGAAGGCCAGCAGGAACGCCCCCGAGGCGCCGTTCGTCACCACCACCCGCGCGGGGTCCAGATCGACGCCGTACCAGTCGCGGTAGTGGCGGGCGATGCGGGCCCGCAATTCGGGCAGCCCCAGGGCGACGGTATAGCCCAGGCTGCCGGCCTCCATCGCGCGGGCAAGCGCCTGCCGCGCCCCCGCCGGGGCGGGCGTGCCGGGCTGGCCCACCTCCATATGGACGATCCGGCGGCCGGCGGCCTCGGCCGCACGCGCCGCCTCCATCACATCCATCACGATGAACGGGTCCACATCGGCGCGGCGCGAAATCTTCATGGCTCTTCTCCGGCTGGTCGGGCGCGGGAATGACAAGCGGCGCGGCGAAGGTCAACGGTCCGCGCCGTCACGACCGGTCACACGACATTCGGCGTGCGGCCGGGATCACAGATCGCGAAACCGCTTCTCCTGCCGCGCGGTCCAGCGCACCGTCATCTCGTGGCCGGCCTCGGTCTCGGTCTCCGACACGACGACGCCCTGGTCGTGCAGCCAGGCGCGCCGCCGGCCATCGGAGAAGGACAGGGTGAGCACCCGCTCGCTGCGCGGCGCGTCCAGCATCGACGAGATGCGGTCGGTCAGCGCCGCCAGCCCCTCGCCGGTCAGGGCCGAGACGGTCAGGACCGGATGGCGCCGCTCGGCCACGGTGCGGAGTTCGGCCGCCCGCTCGGCCGGGACGAGATCGATCTTGTTCCAGACCTCGATCGTCGGCGTTTCCTCGGCGACGCCCAGATCGCCCAGAATCGCCGTCACATCCTCGGCCTGGGCCTCGGTCTCGGCATGGCTGATGTCGCGGACATGCAGGATCAGATCGGCCGACAGCACCTCTTCCAGCGTGGCGCGGAAGGCCGCGACCAGTTGCGTGGGCAGATCGCTGATGAAGCCCACCGTGTCGGACAGGATGATCTTCTGCCCGCCCGGCAGTTCGACCCCCCGCATCGTGGGATCGAGCGTGGCGAACAGCATGTCCTTGGCCATGACCTCGGCCCCGGTCAGCCGGTTGAAGAGCGTCGACTTGCCGGCATTGGTATAGCCGACCAGCGCCACGACGGGGAACGGCACCTTGGCGCGGCTCGCGCGGTGCAGTTCGCGCGTCTTCACCACCTTGTCCAATTGCTTGCGGATGCGCAGGATCTGTTCGTCGATCGCCCGTCGGTCGGCCTCGATCTGCGTCTCGCCGGGCCCGCCGACGAAGCCGAGGCCGCCCCGCTGCCGCTCCAGATGGGTCCAGGCGCGGACCAGGCGCGTGCGCTGATAGCTCAGCGCCGCCATCTCGACCTGCAGCACGCCTTCGCGGGTCCGCGCCCGATCCGAGAAGATCTCGAGGATCAGGCCGGTCCGATCCAGCAGCTTGACGCCCCATTCCTTTTCCAGATTGCGCTGCTGCACCGGCGAGACGGGGCCGTCGACCAGAACCAGTTCGACCTCAAGCTCCTGGAAGCGGGCCTTCAGTTCGGCGATCTTGCCGGTGCCGAACAGAAGCCCGGCATGGGGCCGCGCCAGACGCACCACCTCGCCCCCCGCCACGTCCAGATGCGGCAGGGCACGCGCAAGGGACAGCGCCTCGTCCAGGGCCGGCCCGGCGGGACGCCGCGCCCGATCCGCCGTCAGATCGGGATGCAGGACATAGGCGCGGGTGGCGTCCGGGCCGTGTTCAGGCTCCAAGATCAGCTATCGCCGTCATAGAGGTTGATGGGGGTCGAGGGCATGATCGTCGAGATCGCGTGCTTGTAGACGAGCTGCGACTGGCCGTCCCTGCGCAGCAGCACACAGAAATTGTCGAACCACGTGATGACGCCCTGAAGCTTGACGCCATTGATCAGAAAGATCGTCACGGGAACCTTGGTCTTGCGAATGTGGTTGAGAAATGCGTCCTGCAAATTCTGCTTGTCGGCAGCCATGCTACTGTCCAAACCCTTGTTCTTGGCGCCACAGCGGGGGCTCGGGCGCGACGTGTATAGAACAACCAGGATGTAGCGGCCCCGCGGCACTTGCCAGCCCCAAAAACCGCTGGCGACGCAGCGGCGTCAGTTCCGCCACAGATCCGGGTTGAAGAGCGAGATCAGCGCAAGCGTTTCCAGCCGGCCCAGGATCATCGCCCCGGCGAGGATCATCCGCGCCGTATCGGTCAGCGACCCGTAGGATATGGGCGTGGCGCCCGCCAGGTCGGCCAGCGGTCCGGTCGTGGACAGGGCCGCGATCGTCAGCACGACCGAGGCCTCGAATTCCAGCCCGGTCAGGGACAGCAGCGTCATGACCAGGGCGATGGACAGCGCGAACAGCATGAAGAAGATCCAGGCAACGTAGGCGCCCTTGCGCCGCATCCGCCGCGCGGCGGATCCGGCCCCGCCCACGGATGAGGGGCGGACGAGCTTCTCCATCTCGCGCAGGCCGTGCTTGTAGAGCGCATAGATCCGCAGCAGCTTGACCCCGCCCGCCGTGGTCGCGACGCCACCGCCGAACAGGGCCAGCCCCATCAGCACCAGCCCCGGCGTCTGGAGCCCCGACCAGTCGCGCGCGGCGGCGAAACTGGCGCTTTCCCAGCCCGTGGTCGTCAGGAACGACAGCGTGGTGAAGATCCCGCCCCAGAGCGCCTGCAGCCCGGCCGCCAGATTGGCCTCCTCGTCCACGTCGAAGGCGCCGATCCAGTGGCGCAGGAACAGAAGCAGCGGCACGATGGTGACGATCGCCGCGCCCATGCGGATCTCGGGGTCGTCGATCAGACGCCGCGTCCCGGCCCCCACCCCGTCGCGCGAAAAGGTCGAACGCGACACCGCGAAGATCAGGAACACGAAGACCAGCGCCTCGGCGCCGAACCCCGCCGCCGGCCCCTCGGCCGGGGTGATCCCCGAGGTCGACATGGTCGACATCGCGTGGCTGACGGCGTTCAGCGGCGTCTCGCCCACCAGGATCATCCCGACCCACAGGACCAGGGTCAGGCCCACATAGACCGGCGCCAGCTCGCCCGAGAACCGGATGAGGCGCTCGGACGTGCCCGCCACCTGGGTGATCTGGCTGGCGCCCACCGCGCCTTCGCCGATCTCGTTGCCCGACACGACCTCGTAGCCACCGAGATTGAGCGGCGCGAAGATCGCCACCGCCGTCACCCAGGTCAGGAAGCCGCCCATCCAGCCCACCGTCGCCCGCCACAGATGCAGGGCCGGGGCCAGGCGCTGCGGATCGTACATGGTGGCTCCGGTGGTGGTCAGGCTCGACACCATCTCGAACCAGGCGGACATGAACCGGGTGGTGCCGAGCCCCTCGTAGAACGGAACGGCCAGCATGGCCGGCAGCAGCGCATAGGCGGCCACCAGCGTCAGCAACTGGCTGCGCCCCGGCCGCCGGACCGGGCGCGCCCGCGTCACCACCGCCAGCAGGGCGAAGAGGATCAGGAACAGCAGCCCCGAATAGAGAAAGGCCCGTCCGATCGCCCAATTGCCGCGGATGGCGGCATGGATCGCCGGCAGGAACATCGCGAAGGCCCCGATCGCGATCATCACCACCGTGAAGGGAAGAGAGCGGACCAGCCCGAGCATCAGAAGAAGTCGATCGATACCTGGAACAGGCGCTCGACCTCGGGCACGTCGGGTGCCATGGCGAAGACGACGATGACGTCGCCCTCCTCGATCCGGGTGCCGCCGGTGGGGCGCACCACCTTGTCGCCCTTCAGCACCGCCCCGACCAGCACGCCCTCGGGAAAGTCGATGTCCCGGATCGCCCGCCCCGCGATGGGCGATGTCGACAGGACCTGCGCCTCGATCACCTCGGCCTCGGCATCGCCGATGGAATAGACGCCGCGCACCCGGCCGTGCCGGATATGGCGCAGGATCGAACTGACCGTCGTGGCGCGCGGGTTGATATGGGCGTCGATATCCAGCGGCGCCATCAGGGGCTGAAGCGTGGGGTCGTTGACCAGGCAGATCGCCATGGCGCAACCGGCCGTCTTGGCCCGCACCGCCGCCAGGAGGTTGGTCTTGTCGTCGTCGGTGACGGCCAGCACCGCATCCGCGCGCGAGATGTTGGCCTCGGTCAGAAGCTCCATGTCCAGCCCGTCGCCATGCAGAACGATGGTGCGTTCCAGCGTGTCGGCGGCACGCTCGGCATGGGAGCGGCTCTTCTCGATCATCCGGACCCTGACCCGCTCGGTCCGGCTTTCCAGCGCGCGGGCGACGGCCAGGCCGACATTGCCGCCACCGACGATCACCACCCGTTCCTGCTTGGTCACCGTCTTGCCGAAGATCTCCAGCGTCCGGTTCATGTCGTCGCGGTCGGCGATCAGGTAGATCTCGTCGCCCTCGAACAACTGGTCCCCCGGCTCGGGCGCGAACAGCCGCCGGTTGCGGCGGATGCCCACGACGATGGCGCGCAGGGTCGAGAACAGATCGGTCAACTGGCGCAGCGGCGTGTTCAGGACCGGGCATTCCTCGTCCAGCGCCAGGCCCAGAAGCTGCACCCGCCCGTCGATGAAGGACTGGGTGTCGAAGGCCGCGGGCGCGGAAAGCCGGCGCAGGGCCGCCTCGGCCACCTCGCGCTCGGGGCTGATCACCACGTCGATCGGCATGTGATCGCGGCGGTAGAGGTCGGAATAGATCGCGGTCAGGTAGGATTGCGCCCGCAGCCGCGCGATCTTGCGCGGGATGGCAAAGACCGAATGGGCCACCTGGCAGGTGACCATGTTCACCTCGTCCGAATGGGTGGCGGCGATGATCATGTCGGCGTCGCGCGCGCCCGCCTGGGCCAGCACGTCGGGATACGAGGCGAAGCCGGCGATGCCCTGGACGTCGAGCGTATCGGTGGCGCGCCGGACGAGATCGGGATTGTTGTCCACCACCGTGACGTCGTTGCGCTCGCCGCTCAGATGCCGGGCGATCTGCCAGCCGACCTGGCCGGCCCCGCATATGATGACCTTCATCGCGCTCCCCCTGCGGCCGCGCAACTCTCATCGCACGGGGCCGAAGCGGGTTCAATCCTCCGGCGCGCCGCGGCAACCGCCCGCCCGTCCGGCGCGTTGGGTTCCGCGACCGCGGACAGGAGGAACGGCCATGAGGGGGATGTCGCTGTGGCTGGCGCTGGTGACCGTCGCCGCCGCCTGCACCCCCGCGCCCCGCGATCCGGCCGCGGTCGGGCTGGCCTGCGAGACACAGGCCGCCCGCCAGATCCCGCCCAATACCCAGCTTCGGACGACCCCGCGCGTCGCCGTCCCGCCCAGGCCGGTCTGCGGGTTCGGCGCCTTCGTGATCCAGCCGGCGCGGGTGGCGGGCGGCGAAAGCTACAGCATCGACCTGAATGCCGGGCTGCGCCGCCGCGCCGTGCGCCAGTGCATGGCCCGCGCCCTGGGGCGCGGCTGAGCGGCGCCGGCGTCAGCCCGCGCTTTCCACCGTCTCGATATCCTCGATCCGCGCCACCCGGTTGCCGGCCTTGGTCGTGGTGACGACGTTCAGCGATTTCAGCTTGCGGTGCAGGGCCGAGCGCTCCATGCCCACGAAGGTCGCCGTGCGGCTGATATTGCCGCCGAAGCGGTTGATCTGCGTCAGAAGGTATTCCCGCTCGAACAATTCGCGGGCCTCGCGCAGGGGCAGCGTGGCCAGCGACCCCGACAGCACGACCCGCCCGTCCTCGTCCGGAATGCTTTCGTTGCCGGGCAATTCGGCGGCCGCGATCTCGCCCTTGTCGGGGCCGAGGATCAGCACACGCTCGATCACGTTCTTCAGCTGCCGGACATTGCCGGGCCAGGACATGGTCTGGAGCATCGCCACCGCCTCGTCCCCCAGATCGCGCAGCGGCAATCCCTGACCCTTGTTGAAGGCGGCGATGAAATGGCGCGCCAGTTCGGGGATGTCCTCGCGCCGGTCCTCGAGCGGCGGCACGGCGATGGGCACGACGGACAGGCGGTGGAACAGTTCCTGCCGGAAGCGGCCCAGCTCGATCTCGCGCGCGAGATCGCGGGTGCTGGACGAGATGACGCGGATGTCCACCCGCACCTTGTCGGCGCCGCCGACCCGCTGGAACTGCTGGTCGACCAGAACCCGCAGGATCTTGGACTGCGTGCCCGGCGGCATGTCGGCGATCTCGTCGAAGAACAGCACGCCGCCATGCGCCTGTTCCAGCAGGCCCGGTTCGATCCCCCGCTCGGGCGTCTCGCGGCCGAACAGCACCGCCTCCATCCGGTCGGGTTCGATCGACGCCGCGGACACGGTGACGAAGGGCCCGTCGGCGCGGCTGGAATGGGCATGGATGTAGCGCGCCGCCACCTCCTTGCCGCAGCCCGACGGCCCGGTCAGCATGACGCGGCCATTGGACTTCGTCACCTTGTCGAGCTGCGATTTCAGCGTGCGGAAGGTGGGGCTGGTGCCGACCATCTCGGACGGGTTGGAATCGCGCCGCTTCAGGGCCGAATTCTCGCGCCGCAGCCGCGACGCCTCCATCGCGCGCTGGATCACCACCATAAGCTGGTCGATGTTGAACGGCTTCTCGATGAAGTCGTAGGCCCCCTGCTTGATCGCCGCGACGGCGATCTCGATGTTGCCGTGACCCGAGATGATGACGACCGGCACGTCGGGATTGTCGCGCTTGGCGACCTTCAGGATGTCGATCCCGTCCATCCGGCTGTCCTTCAACCAGATGTCCAGGATCATCAGCGCCGGGGGTTCGGCGTTCAGCGCGGTCATGCATTCCTCGGAATTGGCCGCCACGCGGGTGGAAAACCCCTCGTCCTTGAGGATGTCCGAGATCAGTTCCCGGATGTCGCGCTCGTCGTCAACGATCAGTATGTCGCCCATTTCTATGCCTCTTCGGTGCCCTCGGTTTTATATCTCCGGCGATAGCGGAAGCCGTATCTCGGCCCGCGCCCCGCGGTGGTCCGACCCGTCGAACGGGTCGGCATCGGTCAACACCAGCGTGCCGCCGTGTTCCTCGATGATCTTCTTGACGATCGGCAGGCCCAGCCCGGTGCCCTTGTCGCGGGTCGTCACATAGGGTTCGAACAGCCGGGCGCGGTCCTCGGGCAGGCCGACCCCGTTATCCGATACCGCGATCCGCACGCCCTGCGGCTCGAGCGCCATCTCGACCAGGATCCGGGGCACGTAACCCTCGGGCGCGCCGCGTTCGATCCGGCTCTCGGTCGCCTCTCCGGCGTTCTTTATCAGGTTCGTCAGCGCCTGCCCGATCATCGTGGGATCGACATCGGCCGGCGCCGGCGCGTCGGGCAGATCCGCACGGATCTGCACCGCCTCCTGCCCGGCCTCCTGCAAGGTCACGGCGTCGCGGACCAGATCGACCAGATCCTGCCGGCGGCGCTCGGGCTCGGGCATCCGGGCGAATTTCGAGAATTCGTCGACGATGCGGCGCAGGTCGTTTGTCTGCCGGACGATCACGCCGGTCATCTGGTCCAGCGTGTCGGCCTCGTCGCCCGCGGCGGCGCGGAACTTGCGCTTGATCCGCTCGGCGGACAGCTGGATGGGGGTCAGCGGGTTCTTGATCTCGTGCGCGATGCGGCGGGCCACGTCGCCCCAGGCGGCCAGGCGCTGCGCGGCGACCAGATCGCTGACATCGTCGAAGGCGATCACGTAGCCCTCGAGGCTTCCGTCTTCGCTGCGGCGGGTGGCCATGCGCACCAGCAGGCTTTCCAGCACCCCGCCCCGGCTGACGCGGATCTCTTCCTGCGCGACCTCGGCCCTGCTGCCGCGCAGCCGGTCGAGCAGCGGGCCGAATTCCGGCACCGTCACCGCAAGCGGCATGTCCTGGCTGGCGCCCTCGTCCAGGGCCAGAAGCCGCTCGGCCGACCGGTTGACGAAGGTCACGCTGCCGCTGGCATCGAGCCCCACCACCCCCGCCGTGACCGACGACAGAACCGAATCGAACAGGCGGCGGCGCCGTTCGATCTGCGCCGTCGAGGCCATCAGCGTGTCGCGCTGCAACTTGAGCTGCCGGGTCATCTGGTTGAACAGACGGCCCAGCATGGCGATCTCGTCGTCGCCGTCTTCCTCGACCACGCGCACATCCAGATCCCCCGCCCCGACCCGTTGCGCCGCCCCCGCCAGCCGCCCGACGGGCCGCGACAGCCGCTCGGCGAACCACAGGCCCAGCCAGATCGCCGCCAGGATCAGGATGACCGCGAAGCCCAGATAGAGCAGCCCGAATTCGAACAGCAGGCGCCCCCGCTCGTTCTCGAGCTGGGTGTAGAGCCGCACCGTCTCCTGCGTGTCGTCGAGCAGCGACAGAAGCTCGCCGTCCACCGCGCGGCTGACATACAGGAACCGGTCGCCCATGCCGCGCAGCGCGACGAGCGCGCGGAACTCGTTGTTGGCCCAGTCCTGGATGATGACGGTCTCGCCCTGCCGCGCCCGGGCGAACTGGTCCTGGCTCGGCTCTTCGTAATCGAACAGATAGGACCGTTCGCCGCGCGCCCGGATCTCGCCCGACCCGTCGACGACATAGGCTTCGCGCAGGCCGCGCTGGATCTGCGCCTGCCCCTGCCCCAGCAATTGCCGCAACTCGCCGTCGGTGGCGAAGATGCTGCCGCCGGTCGTGGCATACAGGAACTCGCCCAGGGCTTCGGCATCGGTGCGCAGGTCGCGGCGCTGCTCTTCCTCATAGGCCTGTGCGGCGGCCATCGAGGCGGCGACGACATTGCGCACCCGGTCCGAGAACCAGCCTTCGAGCCCGACATTCACGGTCAGCCCCGCGAAGACCGCGACCGAAACGGTCGGCACCAGCGCGATCAGCGCGAACACCCCGGTCAGCCGCAGGTGCAGCCGCGACCCGGCAGACCGCGCCCGCCGCGCCGCGACCATGCGCGCGATGGTGCCCAGGACCAGCGCCGCCAGCACCAGGACGTAGACGAGATCGGCAAGCATGACGAGGCGCAGGGACAATGCCGAGGCGCCCTGGTCCAGCGGCCCGAGCACCAGGAACGTGGCAAGCGCGAGCACGGGGCCCAGAACCACCAGTCCCAAGGTCGCCGCGTTCTGCAGCCGGCGCTGCCGCCTGAGGCGCAGCAGACGCTCCCATGTGGCCGTCCGCATCGGGACTGTCACGGGGTCACCCCATTTCAATTGCCGTGCCGGAGCACGGCATACCGCTCGTACCGGCGGCGCTTGGAGATGACTCTCCCGCGCCACTCTTCTGTTGCGGTTTTACATCAACTTGCGGCGCCGTGTCACGCGGATATCGAGGTCGGTGATCTTCTTGCGCAGCGTATTGCGGTTGATGCCGAGAAGATCGGCACATTTCGCCTGATTTCCGCCGGTTGCGTCCAGCGCGATCTCGATCAGCGGCTGCTCGACCTCGCGCAGGATGCGCTGATACAGGCCCGGGGGCGGCAGGACTCCGCCATGCAGGTCGAAATATCGCCGCAGATGCTTCTCGACCGAGGCCGCCAGCCTGTCGCCGTCGCCCCGGCCGATCAGCGGCTCCATCGCCGGCTGGTTGCCCAGGATCGCCTCGGCCTCGCTCCGGCCGATCTCGGGCTCGGCGCCGGTCACGGTGACGCGGCGGACGGCGTTTTCCAGCTGGCGCACGTTTCCGGGCCAGGAATAGGCGCGGATGAGATCCATCGCGTCGTCCGAGAAGGCGCGCGGCGGCAGGCCGTCGCGCGCGGCGCGCGCCAGGAAGTATTCGGCCAGAAGCGGTATGTCCTCGACCCGTTCGCGCAGCGACGGCACCGCCACCGTCACGCCGCCGAGCCTGTAGAACAGGTCCTGGCGGAAATCGCCGGCCTCCATCCGCGCGGCCAGATCGGACTGGCTGGTGGCCATGACCCGCGGCGCGGGATCGGTGAAGCTGTCGAGCATGCGCACCACCCGGGCCTGCGCCTCGTCGTCGAGATCGCCGACCTCGTCGAACAGGATCGATCCGTTGCGGGCCCGGGCCAACAGGGCGGCGGGCCCGTCCATCGTGGACAGATCGGCCGCGCCGGCCACCACGAAGGGCAGCGACCGACGGTCCGAGAAATCGTGAATCGCCCGCGCGATCAGCGACTTGCCGGTGCCGCTCTCGCCGGTCACCAGCACCGGCAGGTCGGTATTCATCACCCGGGCCACCAGCCGGTAGAGCGCCTGCATCGCCGGGGTCCGTCCGACCAGGGGCAGATCCTGCGACGCCGCCGCGCCGTCGGCCGCGGCGGGGCGCGGCACCGGCGCCCGGCGCTTGACGTCGAGCGCTCGCGCCGCGCGCTTCATCAGATCGGGCAGGTCGAAGGGCTTGGGCAGATAGTCGAAGGCGTCGGCCTCGGCCGCCTGGATCGCCGTCATGATCGTGTTCTGCGCCGAGATGACGATGACCGGCAGGCCCGGCCGCCGCTCGGCGATGCGCGGCAGCATGTCCAGCCCGTTCCCGTCGGGCATCATCACGTCCGAGACGACGAGGTCGCCCTTGCCCTCGTCGACCCACCGCATCAGCGTGACGAGGCTGGCCGTGGCATGGACCCGGCAGCCCGCCCGGGTCAGCGCCTGGGTCAGCACGGTGCGGATGGTGCGATCGTCGTCGGCGATCAGTATGGTTCCGTCCATCGGGCCCTCTCTGCCTGTCAGCGGCCGCTATCGACCCCGGTCCGGGCGCCGGTCTCGGCCGCCGCCCCCTGCCCGGCCCGGGCCGCCGGCGCCGCCGCGTCGGCGGCCTTCGGCGCCACCGGCAGCGAGATGCGGAAGACGGTGCGCCCGGGAACGGAATCCACCGTCACCCAGCCTTCGTGATCCGAGACGATCTTCGACACCAGGGCCAGGCCCAGCCCGGTCCCGTTGTCGCGCCCCGAGACGAAGGGTTCGAAGATGTCCTGCTCGATCTCGGGCGGCAGGCCCGGCCCGTCATCGACGATCTCCACCTGAAGCGGCAGGGCCGCGCCGGATCCGTCCTTGCGCCGCAGCCTGAGCGACAGGTCGTAGAAGGTGCGCAGACGGATCGTGCCGCCGGCGCCGCCGCCGGCCTCGGTGGCGTTGCGCAGCAGGTTCAGGAAGACCTGCAGCATCTGGTCGGCATCCACATGGGTCGGCGGCAGGGACGGGTCGTATTCCTCGACGATCCGCATATGGGCGGCGAAGCCCAGGATCGCGGTCTTGCGCGCACGGTCCAGCAGATCGTGGATGTTGATCACCCGCCGGGCCGGCGGACGCAGGTTGCCGAACTGCTCGACTTGTTCCAGCAGCGCGACGATCCGCCGGGATTCCGCGACGATCAGATCGGTCAGTTCGCGGTCCTCGGGCGACAGGTTCATCGACAGAAGCTGCGCCGCCCCCGTGATCCCGGCCAGCGGGTTCTTGATCTCGTGCGCGAGCATCTCGGCCATGCCGATGGCCGAGCGGGCCGAGGACTTGACCATCTGCGCCCGGCCCAGCCGGTCGGCGATCTGGCGCGGCTCCATCAGCAGCAGCACGAAGCCGGGCATGCCGGTCATCGGCGCGATCTGCACGTTGCACTGCACCGGCGGCCGGTTGCCGCCGCTGACGTCGACATTGTTGACGAAAAGCGGCGCGTGGTCGCGGCGCACCCGGCAGAAGGCCTCGTCCAGCGGCGCGTCGATCGCGAGGCGGTCGAAGACCGGCGCCCCGCGCAGCGACCGGGCCGAGGCGTTCAGGAAATCCTCGGCCGCCGGGTTGACCTCGGCGATCATGTCGCCGGGATCGAGCAGGAAGGCCGGGACGGGAAGCGAGGCCCAGAGGGTATCGTGCATCGCGTTCATGCGGCCAGCGCCGTATGGCCGGCCAGGGCGCGGGGCAGCAGGCGCAGCACCTCGGCCGGGGCCGGAGCGGTCAGAACCCGCTTGCGCAGATCGGGCGGCGTGGCGGCGCGGTCCATGTACCAGCCCAGATGCTTGCGCACCACCCGGGCCCCGAGCTCGGCGCCGTAGAAGGACAGGCTGTCCTCGAAATGCCGGGCGGCCATGTCGGCGAAGGCGGCGCCCTCGGGGATGCGCGGGGCGGCGCGGCCGAACAGTTCGGCCGCCATCTGGGCCAGAAGCCAGGGCCGGCCCTGGATCCCCCGTCCGATCATCACGCCGTCGGCCCCGGACAGGGCGAGCGCCCGGCGGGCCGTCTCGGCCGAGACGATGTCGCCATTCGCCACCAGCGGGACCGTCACCGCATCGCGCACCCGGCGGATGGCGGCCCAATCGGCGCGGCCCTTGTAGAACTGGCACCGCGTGCGGCCATGGATCGTCACCATCCGCACCCCCGCCTCCTCCGCGCGGCGCGCGACGTCGGCGGCGTTCAGGCAGGTGTCGTCCCAGCCCAGGCGCGTCTTCAGCGTCACCGGCACATCGACGGCTTTCACCACGGCCTCGATCAGGCGCAGCGCGTGGTCGGGCGTGCGCAGCAGCGCCGATCCCGACAGGCCGCCCACGACCTTCTTGGCGGGGCAGCCCATGTTGATGTCGATGATCCCGGCCCCGTTCGCCGCGGCCATCCGCGCCGCCTCGGCCATCCAGTAGGCGTCGCGCCCGGCGATCTGCACCGCCGTCCCCTCGACGCCCAGGCCGAGCGCCGCCCGTTCCCGCAGGCCGGGCTTTGCCTGCACCATTTCCTGGCTGGCCACCATCTCGCTGACCACGAGCCCGGCTCCGAAAGAGGCGACGAGGCGCCGGAACGGCAGGTCGGTGATCCCCGCCATCGGCGCGAGGAAGACCGGCGGGTCCAGCGCGAGGTCGGGCAGATGGATCGGCACGGGCAGTCTCCGGAAAGGGGCGGCACGGCATTCCTACCCCGCGCCCGGCGGCGCGGCAATCGCGGGGCCGCCGGAAAAGCCCGCAGATTTTGCAGATGCCCATTTTCTGTGCAGAACGACGGCCAATCCGCTCCATTGTCACCGCGAAGCGTCTTGCGTAGACAGCAGACAGGCGCCGGATCGGCTGCAACGAGGTCAGGAATGGACACAGCCGCGGTCATCGTGGCGGCCGGGCGGGGCCGGCGCGTGGGCGGAGACGTTCCGAAGCAGTGGCGCATGCTGCGGGGCCGGACCGTTCTGGCCTGGACGCTCGACGCGTTCCGCCAGGCGGCCTGCATCGACCGGATCGTGCTGGTCCTGCATCCCGACGACATGGCGCTGGCCGCCGGCTATGCGGCCCATGGCGATGTCCGCGTCGCCGCGGGCGGCGCGACCCGGCGCGACAGCGTCCTTGCGGGGCTCGAGTCGCTGGAGGGCCCCGACCGGCCCGGGAAGGTGCTGATCCACGACGTCGCCCGTCCGCTGGTGGCGGGGGATCTGATCGCCCGCGTGGCCCGGGCGCTGGAACGCCATCGGGGTGCGGCCCCTGCCCTGCCGGTGACCGATGCCCTGTGGCGCGGCCGGGACGGGTCGGTCGCCGGCATCGCCGACCGCAGCGGCCTGTTCCGGGCGCAGACGCCCCAGGGTTTCCATTTCGCGCCGATCCTGGCCGCGCACCGGGCCCGTCCGGGCGACGCCGCCGACGATGTCGAGGTGGCACGCGCGGCGGGACTGGACGTGGCGATCGTCGCGGGCGACGAGCGCAATCTGAAGATCACGACCGAGGGCGATTTCGCGCGTGCCGAGGCGCTGATGGAGGGTCCCATGGACATACGCTGCGGCAACGGGTTCGACGTGCACGCCTTCACCACCGGGGATCACGTCGTCCTGTGCGGGGTGCGCGTGCCCCACGACCGGGGGCTGCTCGGCCATTCCGATGCCGATGTGGGGATGCATGCGGTCACCGACGCGATTCTGGGCGCGCTGGCCGAGGGAGATATCGGACAGCACTTTCCGCCCTCGGACCCGCAATGGAAGGGCGCGCCGTCGCACCTGTTCCTGCGCCACGCCGCCGATCTGGCCCGGAGCCGCGATTTCCGCGTCTCGAATGTCGATTGCACGCTGATCTGCGAACGGCCGAAGATCGGCCCCCATGTGGGGGCGATGCGGGCGGAACTGGCGGCGATCCTGGACATTGGCGCCGACAGGGTCGCGGTCAAGGCCACCACCTCGGAACGGCTCGGCTTCACCGGCCGCGAAGAGGGGATCGCCGCAATCGCCACAGCAACATTGACGAGCCGATGAACCGCCTGATCGCCACCTTCTTCTATACCGGGTTGCTGCGCCCGGGCCCGGGGACCTGGGGCTCGGCCGCCGCCATCCCGGCGGCCTGGCTTCTGCACTGGGCCGGCGGATTTCCCCTGCTCGCCCTCGCCACCCTTGCCGTCTTCGCCGTCGGGACGCGCGCCGCAAGGGCGGAATCGGCGCGGCTTGGCCGGCACGACCCGGGCGAGATCGTCATCGACGAGGTGGTGGGCATGTGGATCGCGCTGTTCCCGCTATCGGCCGGCCTGTGGGCCGCCGGCGCGCCCGGCTACCTGTTTCCCTGGCCGGGCTGGGTCGGAGGCTTCGTGATGTTCCGGCTGTTCGACATCTACAAGCCCTGGTTCGTCGGGCGGCTGGACCGGCGGGGCGATATCTGGGGGCTGATGCTGGACGATGTCGCCGCGGGCGTCCTGGCCGCGCTGGTCGTGGCGGCGGCCGCCGCCCTTGCCCATGGGGTGCTGCCATGAGTCTGGCGGAACGGATCGTCGCGGCGGCCCGGGCGGGCGGCGGAATGGTGGCCACGGCGGAAAGCTGCACCGGCGGGATGATCGCCGCCGCCCTCACGGCGGTCACCGGGGCGTCGCAGGCATTCGACCGCGGCTTCGTGACCTACAGCAACGATGCCAAGCACGAGATGCTGGGCGTGCGGCCCGAGACGATCGAGGCCTTCGGCGCGGTCAGCGAGGAGGTGGCGCTGGAAATGGCCGAAGGCGCGCTGCGGCACTCATCCGCCAGCATCGCCGTCTCGGTCACCGGCATCGCCGGCCCCGGCGGAAGCCCGCAGAAGCCCGAGGGGCGGGTCTGCTTCGGCCTGGCCCGGACCGGACATCCGACGCGGACCGAAACGGTGGATTTCGGCCCGCGCGGCCGCGAGGCCGTGCGCCAGGCGACGACCGAGCACGCGCTGGCGCTGCTGGCAGCCGTTTTCCCCTGACGCGCGTTTTCCCGGCAGCCGCCCGCGAGGCCGCCCAAAAACCGGTCACTGCGCGCATTGCCCGTGATTCAGGCGGTCGCCCCCGCCGATGCCGCTTCTAAAAGCGCTCCCGCTCCGCTTCCTGCGCCGAAGGGGATGGGGAGTGCGACTTATGGTGGGTGCGGATGCGGCCTGGATCATGACGGCAACGGCGCTGGTGATGTTCATGACGTTGCCGGGGCTGGCCCTGTTCTATGGCGGCCTGGTGCGGGCGCGGAACGTGCTGAGCGTCTTCATGCATTGCTACGCCATCGCCGCGCTGATGAGCGTTCTGTGGTTCGTGGCGGGCTATTCCATCGCCTTCGGCCCCGGGGAAAGCGGCGTCTGGGGCGGCCTGGGCAAGCTGTTCCTGGCCGGCATGGATGCCGACAGCCTGGCGGGGACCCTGCCCGAGATCCTGTTCTTCGCGTTCCAGATGACATTCGCCGTCATCACCCCCGCCCTGATCGTCGGCGCCTATGTCGAGCGGATCGGCTTCGGCTTCGTGCTGCTCTTCTCGGGGCTGTGGATGCTGATCGTCTATGCGCCCGTCGTCCACTGGATCTGGGGCGGCGGCATCATGGACGATGGCGGCATCTTCGGCGAGACGGGCGTGCGCGACTTCGCCGGCGGGATCGTGGTGCACGAGACGGCGGGCCTGGCATCGCTGGTGATCGCGGCCATGCTGGGCGCCCGGCGCGACCGCAGCAAGCCGCCGCACGCGCCGAGCCTGGTGATGATGGGCGCGGCCATGCTGTGGGTCGGCTGGTTCGGGTTCAACGGCGGCTCGCACCTGGCCGCCGATGGCGGCGCGGCAATGGCGATCGCCGTGACGCATCTGTCCGCCGCGACGGCATCGCTGAGCTGGGCGCTGTGGGAACGGATCAAATACGGCAAGGCCTCGCTTGTCGGCATCGTCACCGGCACCATCGCGGGTCTGGCCACCATCACCCCGGCCTCGGGCTTCGTCTCGCCGGCCGAGGCGGTCGGGCTGGGGGCGGTCGCCGGGATCCTCTGCCAGGAGGCGGTGAACTTCGTGCGGAATGTCTGGGGGCTCGACGACACGCTGGATGTCTTCGCCGTCCATGGCGTCGGCGGCATATTCGGGACACTGGCCCTGGCGGCGCTCGGCCTGGCAGGCTGGACGGCGCAGATGGGCGGGCTGTTGATCGTGGGGGCCTGGACGCTTGCGGCGACCTTCGCGCTGGTCAAGCTCGCAGGCCTGGTGACGCGGTTCCGCGTCGATGCCGAGACCGAGCATAACGGCCTGGACCTGAGCGAGCACGGCGAACGCGCCTACGACTTCACATCCTGAGGTCCGGCGGCGGCGGGCCGGGGTTTTCCCGGCCCGATGCCCGTTACAACCGGCTGTCCACGCCCTGCGACGCCCCGCCCTCGGCGCGGGATCCGGTGGCGGCGGCAGCGACATACGCCTCGTCGGCGCGCTGCGACATCTGCGACAGCGGCGAATCGGCGGCCTTGTCCGTCGGCGCCAGCAGCGACGACGAGGCGCCGGCACCCGACTTGGCGGCCACGGATTGCACCAGCATGTCGCGCTTGATCTGCTCCTGCATCCGCGCGGCGGCGGCGCGGGCATCCGCTTCGGCCGCCCGGTCGCCCGCATCGGCCGACAGATCGATCACGGCTGCCGGCTGCCTGGACCGGGGCGCGGCTTCGGCCGCACCCGAGGCGACCCCGGCCTGACGGCTGCCGCCCGACGCTTCGGTCACGCCGGCGGCGGGGCTGGTCGTGGCGCCGCTGCCCGAGGTTGCGGCTGCGGTGGCGGTGGCGGTTTCTTCGGCCAGGGTCGGGCCGGACGTCTGGCTGCTCTGGGTCTTGGTCTGCGTCGCCAGCGGCGACAACAGGCTGCTGCCTATTGCGTCGAGCATCACTCACTCCTGTTAACTCGTTAGACGCGAGGGATATCGGAGCGAATTGTGACCGGATTGTAACCGCCGGATGGTGGAAACCGGTTGTTTCCAAAACGGCGTCAGGCGTGCAGTTGCTCGGCCCGCCGCTCGAACGCCCGGACGATCCGCTGCATCGCGTCGTTGAAGAACATGCCCGCCGCGCCCTGCAGGATCCGGTTGCGGAACTCGAAATCGACGAAGAAATCCACCTCGCATCCGCCGCCGGGCAGATCGCGGAATTCCCATTTCGAGACCATGTGCTTGAACGGCCCGTTCAGATATTCCGTATCGATCCGCTTGTCGTCGGGCCAGAGCGTGACCTGGCTGGTGAACCGCTCGCGGAACACCTTGAACGAGATCACCAGCTCCGCCTCCATCACCTCGGCCGCCCCGTCCTGCCGCCGCGAATTGACCCGCGCCGCGGCAAGCCAGGGCAGGAATTGCGGATAGCTTTCCACATCGGCGACGAGGGCATACATCTCGTCGGCGCTGTAAGGCAGTTTGCGGGTTTCGGCGTGTGTCGGCATGGCGTATCCCGGTTGCGTCCGGGGGCATGTCGGCCAATCGCGCCGCGAAATCAAGGGGAGAGCATGGCGGAACGCGCCTATGTCATAGACGAGATGATCTCGGCCAAGGCCATCGCCGCGCGGATCGAGGCGCTGTCCAAGGAGATCTGCCGCGCCTTTGCCGGCACCGACAAGCTGGTGGTGGTCGGGCTGCTGCGCGGATCCTTCGTCTTCATCGCCGATCTGGTGCGCGAACTGGATCTGAACGTCGAGGTCGATTTCCTGGAGGCGTCGTCCTACGGCGACGCGATGCAATCCTCGCGCGAGGTGCGGATCCTCAAGGACCTGCGCGGCCAGATCGCCGGCCGTGACGTTCTGGTGGTCGAGGACATCGTCGATACCGGCTTCACGCTCCACCACGTCACGGGGCTTCTGCGTCAGCGCGAACCCCGGCGGCTGGAGACGATCGCGCTGCTCGACAAGCCGTCGCGGCGCGAGGTCGACATCAAGGCCAGCTGGACCGGGTTCGAGATCCCCGACGAATTCGTGGTGGGCTACGGCATCGACTATGCGCAGCGGAACCGCAACCTGCCCTATATCGGCAAGGTCCGGTTCACCGGAGATGCCGCGTGAACCTGATCTGGCTGCTGCGGGCGTCGCGATGGGCGCGGCGGCCGCCATCGGCCGGGCGGGTCAAGCTGGTGCTGGCCGTGCTGGCCGCGGCTGTGGTCCTCTATGCGGTCGAGCGGTGGATCGGCTGGCCCGACGCGCTCACCCCTGCCGGCGGTACCCGGCCCCGCCTGCTGCGCTAAAGCCCCGCCAGCCGCTCCGACCGCGCCGCCAGCCCCCGCGCCAGCCGCCGGCGCAGGGCGTCGAGCCGGGGCACCGCCGCGAGATCGGCATGGCTGGCCACCCAGAGCGGGACCGAGACCACCGGGCGCGGCAGGATCCGCGCCAGCCGCGGATCGCCGTCGCCGATGATGCAGGGCAGAACGGCGCGCCCGGTTCCGGCGGCGGCCATCCCAGCCAGAACCGGAAAGCTGTCGGCCCGGCCGAGCGGCGCGGGCATGGCCCCTTCCTGCGCCAGCCATTCCGCCGCCACCGATTGCGCGAGCGGTCCGGCAAGACCCAGCCATGGCAGCGCCTCGGACCGCGCCCCCCGCCGGGCATAAGCGCCAAAGCCGAGCGCGGCGCATTGCGTCGCCACCAGGTCGGCCGGCATCCGCACGGCGGGGCGCACCGTGATATCGGCATGCAGGCGCCCCAGATCGGTATGGGTATTGGCGCAATGAAGCTCCAGCGCCGGCGCGCCGGGCTCGGCCGCGATCTCGGCGATGATCTCGGGCAGGACCGTCTGACACAGCGTATCGGTCGAGGTGATGCGCACCAAGGGCGGCGGCACCGCCCCGCCGCCCCGCAGCAGGCCGTCCACGCCGCGCATGGCCGCCGCCACCTCGCGCGCGGCCTCGATCAGGCGCAGCCGGTCGGGCAGGACGCTGTAGCCGTGCGGCCCGCGGTCGAACACCGTCACGCCCTCGCGCTCTTCGAAGGCGGCCACCCGGCGCAGGACGGTCGCATGGTTGACGCCCAGTCGGCGGGCGGCGCCGCTGACCGAACCGGACTCGGCCACCGCCAGAACGAAGCGCAGATCGTCCCAGTTGCCGCTGTGCATGAATTCACACTCCGTTGCAGGAATGCAGGATGGCCAGACCTGCCCGCCCTGCCTACCATCCCCCTGCGGCAAGCTTACGGGCAGGGCCGCGGGCAACAACGGGAATCTCGACATGGCGCTTACACGATTCATCGCAGCCGGCGCGACCTGCTTCGGTCTCCTTGCCGCTACCACCGTTCTGGCCGACAGCCACGGGGACGAGGCGACGGCCCGCGCCGTCGCGGCCAGGCAGGCCCATATGAAGCTGAACGCCTTCAACCTCGGGCCGCTCGGGGCCATGGCCAAGGGCGAGATGGAGTATGACGCCGACCGCGCCGCCGGTGCCGCCGCCAACCTGGATGCGCTGGCCGGCATCGACCAGGCCGGTTACTGGCCCGAGGGCAGCGATGCCGGCTTTACCGATGGCAGCAAGGCCCTGCCGGCCGTCTGGGAGAACATGCCGGAATTCGAGCAACGCCAGCAGGCACTGGCCGAGGCGACGGCACAGCTTGCGGCCGTGGCAGGCGACGGGCTGGATGCGCTGAAGGGCGCGATGGGGCCGGTCGGACAGGCATGCAGCGCCTGCCACAAGACATTCCGCCAATCCGAGTGACGGGGCCGGCATGAAAGGTGCGATGGGGCGAATGCGGATCCGGGCGGCATGATCCGGGCCTTGCGGCTGCTGCTGTGGCTGGCTCTGCTGGCGGCGGCGGGAGGCTGGTTCCTGACGCGGCCGGAACGGCTCGATGCCGCCGCGCTGGAGGGGGCGACCGGCGACCCGCAACAGGGGGCGCTGGTCTTCGCCGCCGCGGGCTGCGCCAATTGCCACATCGCGCCCGATGCCACGATCACCGACAGCGCGCCCGTCCTGTCGGGCGGGCGCAGCTTCGCCACGCCCTTCGGCACCTTCCGCGCACCGAATATCTCACCCGACCCCGAACATGGGATCGGCAGCTGGAGCGATGCCGAGATCGTGCAGGCGATCATGAAGGGGGTGCGTCGGGACGGGGCGCATCTCTACCCGGTCTTCCCCTATGCCGCCTATGCCCGTGCCGAACCCTCGGACATCCTGTCGCTGGTGGCCTATCTGCGCACGCTGCCGCCCTCGTCGCGGCCCAGCCAGTCCCACGACATGGTGTTTCCGTTCTCGGTCCGGCGCGGCCTCGGCCTGTGGAAGCTGATGTTCCTGCGCGACGGATGGGCGGTGGCCGGCGATCTGGATCCGGCGGCGCAGCGGGGCCGCTACCTGGCCGAGGCGCTGGCCCATTGCAGCGAGTGCCACACCCCGCGCAACGCGCTTGGGGGGCCGGAGCGGTCGCGCTGGCTGGCCGGGGCGCCGAACCCGGTCGGCAAGGGCGAGATCCCGAACATCACCCCCGCCGAACTGGACTGGAGCGCGGCCGACATCGCCTATTACCTCGAATCCGGGTTCACCCCCGATTTCGACACGGCCGGCGGTCACATGGCCCTGGTCGTGCAGTCCCTGGCGCAATTGCCGGGCGACGACCGCGCGGCCATCGCCGCCTATCTCAAGGCCGTGCCCCCGGCCGAGTGACTTGACCTGGCCCCGGCACAGGCGCTTCCATGCGACCGAACCCACCCTGCCGGGCGAAGGGGGCATGCCATGCCGCGATCCGTGCTGATCGTCGGGGCCGGGCCGACCGGCCTGACCGCCGCAATCGAACTGGCGCGCCGGGGTATCATGCCCACGGTGATCGAGCGGCGCACCGACCCTTCGCCCCTGTCGCGCGCCGTGGGGCTGATGGCCGGGTCGATCGAGATCTTCGCGCGGTCGGGCACGGACAGCCCCATTCTGGACGAGGCGATCCGCTTCACCGGAATGACGATCTTCGACGGGCGCCGCCGCCTGGCGCGCTTTCCGCTGAACTTCGACGACAGGTCGCGGGTCTGGGGCCTGCCGCAGGACCGGACGGAACATCACCTGGGCCAGACCTTCGCCCGACAGGGCGGCGAGATCCGCTTCGGCACGTCCTTCTCCGGGCTGCGGGAAACCGAGGACGGGGTGCAGGTGCGAATGGGCGACGACGAGGCCCGGTTCGATCTGGTCGTCGGCGCCGACGGCGCCCATTCGGACGTGCGGGCCGCCATCGGCATCCCCTATGAGGGGGTCGACCTGCCCGGCCTGTGGTCGATCGCCGATGTGGATTGCACCGACTGGCCCGACCCGACCGGGTTTCGCGGCTTTCTGCTGCGCGAGGGGCACGTGGCCGTGGTCGTGCCGATGGCGACGGACCGCTACCGCGTCATCGCCAGCCGCCCCGAGGCGCTGGCCGCCCTGCCCGTTCCCATGCCCGTCACCCGCATCCGGCGGCGCGGCGCGTTCACCATCCCCGTGCGCCAGGTGCCGCGCTACGGCACGGCCCGCGTCTTTCTGGCTGGGGATGCCGCCCATGCCCATTCGCCGGTCGGCGGGCGCGGCATGAATCTGGGCATCGCCGATGCGGCCGATCTGGCGCGCCGCATCGCCGAGGACGATCTTGCCGGCTATTCCGCCGCCCGCCACGCCGAAGGCGCCCGGGTGATCGCCTTTTCGGAGCGGGGACGGCGCATGCTGCAATCGCGCAACCCGCTGCGGCGCGAGACCGTCAAGCTGGCCCTGCGGATCGTCGGACGGGTCGATCCCCTGTCCCGGGCCGGCATGCGCTATTTCGTCAACGCCTGACGCAAACGGGGCGGAGCGCCCGCCGGCACCCCGCCCCGCCCGTTTCGCCGAAGCTTCGGATCAGCGCTTCGAGAACTGGAAGCTCCGCCGCGCCTTGGCCCGGCCGTACTTCTTCCGCTCGACCACGCGGCTGTCGCGGGTCAGGAACCCGGCCGCCTTGAGCGCGCCGCGCAGCGACGGATCGTAGAGCTGCAGCGCCTTCGAGATGCCGTGCTTGACCGCGCCGGCCTGGCCCGACAGCCCGCCGCCCTTGACGGTGGCCTGCACGTCGAACTGGCCTTCGACATTGGCGATCTGGAAGGGCTGGCGCAGGATCATCTGCAGCACCGGACGCGCGAAATACGCCGTCAGCTCCTTGCCGTTGACGGTGACCTTGCCCGAGCCCGGCTTGATCCAGACCCGCGCCACGGCATCCTTGCGCTTGCCGGTGGCATAGGCACGGCCGAATTCGTCGCGCACGGGTTCGCGGGCAGCCTCGGGCTCGGCGGTCGCGCCGCTGCCCGAGACGGCCTGGTTCAGGTCTTCCAGCGTTCTGATTTCATCAGCCATTTCAAGCGGTCCTGGTGTTCTTGGGGTTCAGGGACTTGACGTCCAGCACCTGCGGCTGCTGCGCCTCATGCGGATGGTCCGTGCCGGCATAGACGCGCAGATTGGTCATCTGCTGGCGGCTCAGCTTGCCGCCGGGCAGCATGCGCTTGACCGCCTGCATGACCACGCGTTCGGGATGCGCCCCTTCCAGGATCTGGCCGGTGGTCCGCGACTTGATGCCGCCCGGATAGCCGGTGTGCCAGTAGTTCGGCTTCATCCGCTTGTTGCCCGTCAACTGCACCTTGTCGGCGTTGATGACGATGACGTTGTCGCCCATGTCCATGTGCGGGGTGAATGTCGCCTTGTGCTTTCCGCGCAGGCGCGTGGCGACGATCGCGGCAAGACGGCCCAGAACGACGCCTTCGGCGTCGATCAGGATCCACTTCTTGTCGATCTCCGCCGGTGTCGCGGTATAGGTCTTCATGTAGCCACCTGGTGTTCTGACGGGGCGGGCCCGTATCCGTTCCGATCGGGGGGTTATACCCGCCCGCGCCGCACGGTCAAGCGCACAACACCAGATTTACGCAAGCATTATCAATGCGTTATGTTTTGGGTATCAGGATACCCCACGCCCGAGGCGCCGCCCGGCCCCGGCGATCAGCATCAGGGCCGCCCCCAGAAGCCACAGGGGCGCGGGAAGGGGCACCACGGTCGGCGGGTCGATCTCGGCGCGGCCGCGTTCGCTCGAACCGACCCCGAGCGCCCCTATGGGCGCCGAGACCGGCGCCCGCCCCTCGATGCCGCCATCGATGGGCACGATCTCGGGCAGCGGATCGGTTTCGCCCCCGTCGGGCGCGGAGATGCGGCCGGCGATCAGTTCCAGCCGCGCGGGGAGCGCACCGGCGATCGTGGGCCAGGGGCGCGCGGGGCCGGTCAGCCATCCCGATGTCTCGGGCGGGCCGGCCGCACCGGGCAGCGCGGCCACGGCGCCGCCGCCATTGCCGCCGCCGTCGATCAAACAGGCCGCAAGCGCGCCGTCCGCGGGCAGCCTTGGCGCCGGTGCGGCGGCCAGCCGGGTCAGCGTCGTCCAGATCGCGGCGCGGGCCTGCCGGGGCAGGCACAGCCCCGCCACATCGTCCAGCACCGGCCGGTCGTCGGGACAGATGAGCGCGGCCGCCACGGGAACCGGGCAGATCAGGGCCGCCCGCGCCGCGCCAAGGCCGGCCCGGTCGGGCCCGTCCGCGGCCAGACAGCCGAACGCCGCGAATGCAAAGGGTATGATGCTCATCTCTCGCTCCGTCCGCGCGATAGCCATCATCGGCAGGTAAAGAAGCCGTTAAACAGTCAAACAAGCCCTCAAGGCTGCGACATTGTGACAAGATCGGGGCGGCGCGCCAAACCGGGGGAAGGTTTCACCGCCTCCGCGGCAACAACACGCCACGCATCGGCCGGATTGGCCGCGATCGGGGAACAACGTTCCGCCGCCGGCACAGATGCAGGAAAAGGGGTTGCGCGACTCGCCCGCCGCCCCTAGATGCCCCGGCACGAGCGGGACCGATCCCAACCCCGGACGAACGGGGGGGCGCTAAGGACCCACGGATTTCAATCTTCTGGCTGAAAGGGGCGTGCCATGATGGACGGCGCCAACCTCTTCCAACTGGGGATCGGTCTGGAGACAGGCGCCCATGAGGAAGGCATTCGCAGCACCGCTGCGCCCACCCGCGACGTGCTGGACGACAGCCGCG
>Ga0189283_10276_pt1 | contig 25455 bp, 19 predicted proteins | sample N26C4minimetaG_FD_130320 | JGI IMG/M metagenome (GOLD analysis project Ga0189283, IMG submission 130320) | Marine microbial communities from the Costa Rica Dome - N26 C4 mini metaG | ecosystem: Environmental > Aquatic > Marine > Oceanic > Photic zone | place: Costa Rica: the Eastern Pacific...
AGCCTGATCTCGCTTTTTGCGGTGGCCGTGTCCGTCGATTGGGTCTGGACGCTGATCGCCATCGCCGGCGCGCCGCTTCTGATGGTCCCGATCCTGCTGTTGCAGCGGCAGGTGCGCCGGACCACCCGTGCCGCCCGCGACGCCGCGGCGACCATCGCCACCCGCCTGGACGAGACGTTCCACGGTATCGCGACGATCAAGCTGAACGGCATCGAGCGCCACGACAAGAATCGTTTCTCCAGCGCGGTGGACCGGTTCACCGGCGCCGAGATCCGGGCCGAGGCCGGGCAGGCGGGCATCCCCGCGCTGATGGATATCGTCGCCGCGCTCGGGTTCTTCGGGGTGCTGATCTATGGGGGGATGCAGATCATCGACGGGGCCAAGACGGTGGGCGAGTTCATGTCGTTCTTCACCGCCATGGCCCTGGTCTTCGAGCCGCTGCGCCGGATCGGCAACGTCTCGGGCGCCTGGCAGGTGGCGCTGGCGTCGCTGGAACGGATCCGGGCCGTCTTCGACCATGCGCCCAGCATCCTGTCGCCGGCCCGCCCGGTCGATCTGGATGCGGCCCGCACGGATATCCGCTTTGACGGGGTGCATTTCGCCTATGACCGCGACCCGGTGCTGCGCGGGCTGGATCTGGTGGCGCGGGCGGGCGAGACGACGGCGCTGGTCGGCCCCTCGGGCGCCGGAAAATCCACCGTCTTCGCGCTGATCGCCCGGCTGATCGAGCCACAATCGGGCACCGTCGCCCTGGGCGACACGCCGGTGGACCGGCTGTCGCTGGAGCGGTTGCGCGCCCAGATTTCCGTCGTCAGCCAGGACGCGCTGCTGTTCGACGACACGATCCGCGAGAACATCCTTCTGGGCCGTGACGACATCACCGAGGCGCGGCTGGCCGAGGCGGTCGAAGCCGCCCACCTGACCCAGGTCGTGGCCGCCATGCCCCAGGGGCTGGATACCCGCGCCGGGCCCAGGGGGTCGAATCTGTCGGGCGGGCAGCGCCAGCGGGTGGCGATCGCGCGGGCCCTGCTGCGCGACACGCCGATCCTGCTGCTGGACGAGGCCACATCGGCACTGGACGCGGCCTCCGAGGCGGCCGTTCAGGCGGCGCTGGACCGGCTGGCGCGCGGGCGCACGACGCTGGTGATCGCGCATCGGCTGTCGACGGTGCGCGATGCCCATCGCATCGTGGTGATGGAGGCCGGGCGCGCGGTCGAGCAGGGCCCGCACGAGGATCTGCTGGCCCGCGGCGGCCTTTATGCCGATCTCTACCGGCTGCAATTCGCCGCCGGCTGACCCGGTTCAGCGCCGCGACGCGCGGTCGTAGCCCCGGGACAGCCGCTGCGGATCGGCCCCCGCCAGATACCGCCCCAGACGCCACAGATTGCCGCCGCCCCTGCGGCACCAGCCCTCCTGCAGATAGCGGTCGGCGGCGGTGGTCGCGGTCGCGGGCAGGGCGCGCAGCCGTCCGGCCAGCGCGCGGGCCAGGGCGACATCCTCCATCAGCGGCAGGTCGGGCACGCCGCCTGCCGATGCCAGCACGTCGCGGTGCACCAGCAGGCCCTGATCGCCATAGGGAAGCCCCAGGCGCGACCGCAGGTTCGCCCATCCCGCCACCAGGCGCGGCGCGGCGCCGCTGGCGCGGAAGGCCAGGCGGAAATACCCCGCACGCCCCGGATGCGCCGCCATATGCGCGGCCGCGATCTCGGGCCAGTCCGGGGCAAGATGGGTATCGGCGTGCAGGATCAGCAGCCACTCGCCCCGCGCCGCCGCCACGCCCCGGCCGATCTGCCCGCCGCGCCCGGCCGGGCCGGTCACCCAGGTGGCGCCAAGCGCCTGGGCCACGCCCCGCGTCTCGTCGGTCGAGCCCCCATCGCTGACGACCAGGTCGCCGACCAGCCCCGCCCCCAGCCCGGGCATCAGGCCGGCGGCGGCCGCGGGAAGCTCGGCCGCGGCGTTGAGCGTGGGGATGACGACCGATATGGGTGCGGGCATTGGGCGGGGTCCGTGACGGCGGCGGCAGCGGCCTCTATATACCGCGGGCAGCCGAAAAGGGATGAGCGATATGCGCGACAGCGGCGAACGCACGGTACTGAGTGTCAGCGGCCCGGATGCCGAGGAATTTCTTCAGGATCTCGTCACCAACGACCTACACAAACGGGGCGGGGGGCTGGTCTATGCCGCGCTGCTGACCCCGCAGGGGAAGTATCTGGCGGATTTCATGATCTCGGGCTCCGCGGATTCGCTGCTGCTTGACGTGGCGGCCCCGCTGGCCGACGGGCTGGCGCAGCGGCTGGCGATGTACCGGCTGCGCCGCCGGGTTGAGATCGCGCCCGCCGGCGTCTCGGTCCGGCGCGGCACCGGCACCCCGCCGCCCGGCGCCCTGGCCGATCCGCGTCATCCCGCCCTGGGCTGGCGGGTCTATGGCAGCGAGGGCGGGGATGACGGCACGGACTGGGACGCCCTCAGGGTCGCGCATCTGGTGCCGGAAAGCGGGTTGGAGCTGATCCCGAACGATACCTTCGCGCTCGAGGCGGGTCTGGACCGGCTGAACGGGATCGATTTCCGCAAGGGCTGCTATGTCGGGCAGGAGGTGACGGCCCGGATGAAGCACAAGACCGAACTGAAAAAGGGGCTGGGCCGGGTGCAGATCCGCGGCGAAGCCCCTTTCGGCGCCGACATCACCGCCGAGGGCAAGCCAGCCGGGACCCTGTTCACCCGGTCGGGGGACCGGGCGCTGGCCTTTCTGCGGTTCGACCGGGCGACCGGCGAGATGCGCGCCGACGACGCGGTCCTGCGGCGCGACGCCTGAGGCCGGGCAGGGCGCGCCCGGCCGCCAAGGCCCCGTCAGGCGCGTTCGGAATATTCCATCGTCTCGGTGTTGACGACGATATCCTCGTCCGAGCCGACGAAGGGCGGCACCATCACCTTGACGCCATTGTCCAGGATGGCGGGCTTGAAGCTGTTGGCCGCGGTCTGCCCCTTCACCACCGGTTCGGTCTCGACCACCTTGCAGGTGACCTTCTGCGGCAGCGTGGCGTTCAACGCCTCGCTTTCGTAGTATTCGATCTGGATGGTCATCCCGTCCTGCAGGAACGGGCGCCGCTCGCCCAGAATCTCGACCGGCAGTTCGATCTGTTCGAAGGTCTCGCTGTCCATGAAGACCAGCATCCCGTCCTGTTCGTACAGGAATTGCTGGTCCTTCTGCTCCAGCCGCACGCGTTCGACCTTGTCGGCCGAGCGGAAGCGCTCGTTCAACTTGCTGCCGTTGCGCAGGTTGCGCAGCTCGACCTGTGCGAAGGCGCCGCCCTTGCCGGGCTTGACATGGTCGACCTTCACCGCGGCCCAGAGGCCGCCATTATGCTCCAGAACGTTGCCGGGGCGGATCTCGTTTCCGTTGATCTTGGGCATGGGGAAAAACCGTGACGAAAGGTTGTTGGAGGGTTGGCGGGACCTATATCTGGCGTCTACTGCGCTGGCAAGGCGGCCGGGATAGTAGGCGGCAAGGCGAAGATATGTTTCTGACGCATGGCTGCCATTCCGAATGAGCGGACCCGAATCGTCTCTGGCCCCGTCATAAGGGGCGGCACGCCGGAAAGAGCAAGCAAGAATATGAGGACGACGAATGTCTGATTTCGTTGACGGAACCGCGTTTAACCACGAACAGGGCAACCGCGCGCGCAAGCTGTTCGCCGCCGTGGTGCTGGCCGCGCTCGACGATGCCATCGCCGACGACAAGAAATACGGCAACGGCCCCGAGCAGATCGCCCGGTGGGCGCGGTCGCGCGATGGGCGCGAGGTTCTGTCCTGTGCGGGGATCGACCCCAACGAACGTGTCGTGTCCGGGCTGATGGAATTCGTGGCCAAGGGCGTGCGGACCTCGGTGGCGCTGTCGCGCGAGGAAAGCGAACGCCGTCACGCCGCACAGGCCGAAGCCGCCTGATCCCAGCATCCCGCATCGCGGAAAGAGCGCCCCCTTCGCGGGGCGCTTTTTCGTTTTGGGAGGCGTCTTCTAGACGGAGCGGTCGAACTTGGTCGACAGGTGGATCAGGCTTTCATGCGCCCGGACGCCGGCAATCTGCCCGATACGGTCGAGCACCTCGTCCAGATCCTGCGTGGTGTCGGCGGCCAGCTGAAGCACCATGTCGACCCGTCCGGTCGTGGTGTGCAGCGTCTCGATCTCGGGCATGGCCCGCAGCTTCTGGATCACCGGCGCGGCGGCGCGCGGTTCGATCTGCAGAAGCACCGTGGCCCGGATGCGACGCAGCGCCATCGCCTGACCCAGCTTGACCGTGTAGCCGCCGATCACGCCCGTGCGCTCCAGCCGCTCGATCCGCGCCTGGACGGTCGACCGCGCCACCTTGAAACGCCGGGCCAGCCGCGAGGTCGAGGTCGAGCTGTCGGCCACGAGGGCGTTCAGGATGCGCTGATCCAGATCGTCGAGTTCCGCCATGGCGCCGCCCTTCCGTGTCGATCGTGGCACATGGTAATTCCGCCAGCACGTCTCGTCAATTTGCCTGGCGATCCGCACAATTCGCCCCTTTCCATCGGTAAGATTCGCCATCATATGAGGCGAACTTCAGGACCGAAGGGCGGCGCACCGTACCTGGCCTGGTTTGGTGGACCGCGTAAGCGTCTCCCGACCCGTAGAGCCGGGGCAAGAGGTGGCTGCGCCTTGTTGGCTGGAGGCAAGCTGATGGGGCTTTCAAAGACGATCTGGGCGAATCCGTCCGAATTTCTGGCGAAAGAGCAACCGGACCATCCGGTCCTGTTCTTCTCGCCCGCGATCCTTCAGGCGACGGCGCGGCGCTTTGTCGACGGCTTCCCCGGCCTGGTGACCTATGCGGTCAAGTCGAATCCCGACGAGATGGTGATCGTGAACCTCGATGCCGCCGGCATCCGCGGCTACGACGTGGCGTCGATCTTCGAGATCGAGTTGATCCGCCGCGCCGCGCCGGGCGCCGCCATGCATTACAACAACCCCGTCCGGTCGCGCGACGAGATCGCGCGCGCCGTCGAGCTGGGTGTGCGCTCCTTCTCGGTCGACAGCCATTCTGAACTGGCCAAGCTGGCCGAGATCGTGCCGGCCGGCGCCGAGATCGCGGTGCGGTTCAAGCTGCCGGTCAAGGGCGCGGCCTATGATTTCGGGGCCAAGTTCGGCGCCACGGCCGACAAGGCGACGGCGCTGCTGGCGCCTGCGGCCGAGCTGGGCTTCGTGCCGTCGCTGACCTTCCATCCCGGCACCCAGTGCACCGATCCGATGGCCTGGGACGCCTATATCCGCACCGCGGCCCAGATCGCTGCCGATGCCGGCGTCCGCCTGTCGCGGCTGAACGTGGGCGGCGGGTTCCCGGCGCATCGCCTCAACGAGGTGGCGCCGCAGCTCGAAGCGATCTTTGCCCTGATCGACCGCGTGACCGGCGAGGCCTTCGGCGATGCCCGGCCGGCGCTGGTCTGCGAACCGGGCCGCGGCCTCGTCGCGGAAAGCTTCTCGCTGGCGACGCGCGTGCGCGCCATCCGCGACGACGAGCATGTCTTTCTGAACGACGGCGTCTATGGCGGGCTGGCCGAACTGCCGCTGATCGGCATCATCGACCGGACCGAGGTGCGGTCGGCCGAGGGCGCGCGCCGCGACGGCGCCGGCCGCGGGCGGATCGTCTTCGGCCCGACCTGCGACAGCGTCGACCGCCTGCCGGGCGAGCTGGCCCTGCCCGGAGACATGGAAGAGGGCGATTTCGTCCTGTTTCACGGTCTGGGCGCCTATTCCACGGCGACCGTGACGCGGTTCAACGGGTTTGGCCTGTTGGAAATCGCCACGGTGATGTCGCTCTCGGCCTGAGCCGCCGGCGGGGCTGGACACCGCCCCGCCCGTCGTTACTGTCCCTCCCGAGGCAGACATCTCGCGGAGGGACAGGATGGACAAGTTCGGCAAATCCCAATCGGTTAACCGGAAAGAGGACGTCCGTCTGCTGACCGGGGCGGGCCGGTATGTCGACGACATCGCACCCGCCGATGCGCTTGTGGCGCATGTGTTCCGCTCGCCCGTCGCCCATGCCCGCATCACCGGCCTGGACCTGTCCGAGGCCCGCGCCGCCGATGGCGTGCATCTGGTCCTGACCGCCGCCGACGCCGAAGAGATGGGGCTGAAGCTGGGCATGCCCTTTTCCCGCGTGACCAATCACGACGGCAGCCTCGGCGCGGCTCCGGAGCGCCCGTTTCTGGCCCGGGACCGCGTGCGGTTCGTCGGGGAACCGGTCGCGCTGATCGTGGCCGATACCGCGGCCCGGGCCAAGGACGCGGCCGAATTGATCGAGCTGGATTACGAGGATCTGCCCGTTCACGTGGCGCCCCGCACCGGAGGGCCGCAGATCCATGACGAAGCGCCCGACAACCTGGTCTTCGATTTCGCCCAGGGCGACAAGACGGCCTGCGACGCCGCGTTCGAGGGGGCGGCGCATGTCGTTTCGCTCCCTGTCGAGGATAACCGGATCATCGTCAATTCGATGGAGCCGCGCGGCTGTTTCGCGGAATGGGAGGACGGGCGCCTGCATGTCTGCTTCGGCGGTCAGGGCGTCTGGGGGATGAAGGACGATCTGGTCGCGATGTTCGGGCTCCGGGTCGAGAAGGTGCGCGTGACCAATCCCGACGTGGGCGGCGGCTTCGGGATGAAGGGCTTCGTCTATCCGGAATACTTCGCCGTGGCGGCGGCTGCGATGAAGCTGGGGCGCCCGGTGCGCTGGATGTCGGACCGGACCGAGGCGATGCTGAGCGACAATGGCGGCCGGGACATTGCCAGCACGGCCGAGCTTGCCTTCGACAAGGACTACAGGATCGTCGGTTATCGCATTGATTCCGTTAGCAACATCGGGGCGTACTGCTCGAACTTCGCGCAGATGATCCAGACGAGCCTTTTCGCGCGGGTGCTGATGGGCACCTATGACGTGCAGGCGGCCTGGATGCGCTGCCGGGGGGTGTTCACGAACACCGCGCCGGTCGATGCCTATCGCGGCGCGGGCCGGCCCGAGGCCATCTATGCGCTGGAACGGGTGGTTGATTTCGCCGCCCGCGAACTGGGCGTCGATCCCTGGGACCTCCGCCGGCGCAACTTCATTCCCGCCGACCGCTTCCCCTATGTCTCGGCGACCGGAGAGACCTACGACGTCGGAGACTTTCACAAGGTTCTGAGCCGCGTCGAGCAAACGGCGGACAAGGCTGGGTTTTCCGCGCGTCGTGCCGCGTCGGAAGCGGCGGGAAAGCTGCGCGGCATCGGGCTGTGCTACTACATCGAATCCATCCTGGGTTCGCCCGAAGAGGACGCCACGGTCGAGTTCAACGAGGACGGCACCGTGTCGATCTATGTCGGCACGCAATCGAACGGGCAGGGGCATGAGACGGTCTTTGCGCAGTTTCTGGCCGATCAGACCGGCATTCCGGTGGATCGGATCGGCGTGGTGATGGGCGACAGCGACCGGATTGCCCGCGGCGGCGGCACAGGCGGATCGCGCTCGGTCACGGTGCAGACGAACGCGACGCTGGCCACCGTTGCCACGATCACCGAGGGCTTCGCCGCGCTGATCGCCGAGGATCAGGGGGCCGGCCGGGCCGACGTGTCCTTCGATGACGAACGTTTCCGCGTGGCGGGCCGGAACGTGGCGCTGACCATGCTGGAAGCGGCCGATCTGGCCCGCGCCAAGGGCCGCACCGACCTGCTGCGCGTGACCGAGACGGCGAAGCTTCCCGGCCGCTCCTATCCCAACGGGGCGCATGTGGCCGAGGTCGAGATCGATCCCGAAACCGGTGCGCTGAGCGTCGACAGATACACCGTCGTCGACGATTTTGGCAACCTGATCAACCCGATGCTGGCCGAAGGTCAGGTGCATGGCGGGGTGGTGCAGGGGCTGGGCCAGGCGGTGACCGAACGGGTGGTGTATGACGATACCGGGCAATTGCTGACCGCGACCTTCATGGATTACGGGATGCCGCGGGCCGATACGGTTCCGCCGATCGCCTTCGCGACCGAGCCCGTGCCCTCGACGGCCAATGCGATGGGGATGAAGGGCTGCGGCGAGGCGGGAACCGTCGGCGCCCTGGCCGCCGTGGCCAACGCCGCGCTGGACGCGATGTGGGACCGCGGCGTGCGCCGGGCCGACATGCCGTTCACGCCCAACCGGGTCTGGTCGATGCTGAACGACGCGGACGGGTCGAGGATTGCGGCTGAATGACCGGATAAGGGCCTGGCTGGGCCGCCTGCGTCGCGTCGAGCAATCGCCGCCGCAGAAACGGCGTGGCCCGGTCGACCATGTGGTGATCCTGGACGGCACCATGTCGAGCCTGCGCGACGGGTGGGAGACCAATGCCGGGCTGACATACAAATTGCTGCGCGAGCGGATGCCGAACGCCGCGCTGTCGGTCCGATACGAGGCCGGCATCCAGTGGCGCGACTGGTCCTCGACCCGCGACGTGATCGAGGGGCGCGGCATCAACCGGCAGATCCAGCGCGCCTATGGGGCGCTGGCGTCGCGCTACCGCCCCGGCGACCGGATATTCCTGTTCGGCTATTCCCGGGGCGCCTATGCCGTGCGGTCGCTGGCCGGCGTGATCGATCGCGTGGGTTTGCTGACCGACCGGCAGGCGACCATGCGCAACATCCAGCAGGCCTATCGCCATTACCGGCTGGCGCCGCATTCGCCGACGGCGCGGGCCTTTCGCAACCGCTTCTGCCATGCGCAGGTCCCGATCGAGATGGTCGGGTGCTGGGATACGGTCAAGGCGCTCGGCCTGCGCGCGCCCTTCGTGTGGAAGCTGACCGAACCCGCCCATGCCTTTCACAACACCGAATTCTGCGCCGCGGTGCGGGCGGGGTATCACGCCCTTGCCGCCGACGAAACGCGCGAGGCCTATGCCCCGGTCCTGTGGACGACGCCGCCCGAATTCACCGGCCGGCTGGAACAGATGTGGTTCCCCGGCGCCCATGGCGATGTGGGCGGACAGCTGGAAGGGTTCACCGCCGCGCGCCCGCTGGCCAATCTGTCGCTGGCCTGGATGCTGGGCCACGCGGCCCGGCACGGATTGTCGCTGCCCGCGGACTGGCAGGCGCGGTTTCCGCTCGATCCCGCCGCGCCGTCCCAGGGCACGATGCGCGGTTGGGGAAAGCTGTTCCTGGCCCGGCGGGCGCGCGAGATGGGGCGCGACCCGTCGGAATGCCTGCACCCGGTCCTGCGGCAGACCCGGCCCGATCTGGTCGCCCGGTTCCAGCGGCAGCGCGGCCCGGCCGCCCGCGCCGCACGAACCGTGCGCATCTAGGGGCGCCTGCCCGCGGGTATCAGGCCACGTTTTCCAGATGCTGCGCCGGAGTGACCCCCAGGGCGCGCACCACGTCGCGCGTCAGGGTGGGCTTGTTCAAGGTGTAGAAATGCAGATCCGTCACCCCGCCATCCATGAGATCGCTGCACAATTCGGTGCACAGTGCGGTGGCCAGCAGATCCTCGCGCCCGTCGCGGATGGCGGCGGCGAAGGCATCGTCCAGCCAGCGCGGCACCGGCGTGCCGCAGCGGGTGGCGAAACGCTTGACCCCGGACCAGTTCTCGATCGGCAGGATCCCGGGGATGATCGGCGCCTCGATCCCGGCGGCGGCACAGGCATCGCGGAAGCGGAAAAACGTCTCGGCCTCGAAGAAGAACTGGGTGATGGCCGATCCGGCGCCGGCATCGATCTTGCGCTTGAGCCAGTCCACATCGGCGCCGGAATGCGCGGCCTCGGGATGCGGATCGGGATAGGCGCCGACCCGGATGTTGAACTTGCCGGTCTCGGCCAGCGCGGCCACCAGTTCGCAGCTATCGGCAAAACCGTCGGGATGCGGCCGGAATGCGCCGGACCCCTTGGGCGGGTCGCCGCGAAGGGCCACGATCTCGGTCACGCCGGCCTCGGCATAGCGCTGCGCGATCTCCAGCGTCTCGGCGCGCGTCGCCTCGACGCAGGTCAGGTGCGCGGCGACGTTCAGCCCGTAATTCTTGCCGATCGTCGTCACCGCGTCATGGGTCAGGTCGCGGGTCGTGCCGCCGGCCCCGTAGGTCACCGACACGAAGCGCGGCGCCAGCGGCGCCAGGGTCTGCACCGTGTCCCACAGGCGGAACGACGCCTCGAGCGATTGCGGCGGGAAGAATTCGAATGAGATGTTCGGGGCGCTCATGGCGGACTCCACTCGTCTGGTTGCGCCTCTTGTCCCATCTTCGCGACTGTGAGACAAATTCATAATCCTCAACACCATTATGAGCGAGACCGCGAATGCACATCGAATTCCGGCATCTCAGGACCATCAAGGCCATCCACGATGCGGGCGGTCTGGCCCGGGCGGCCGAGGTGCTGCACATCACCCAATCGGCGCTGAGCCATCAGGTGAAGGGGCTTGAGGAGCAGGCGGGGGTCGAGCTGTTCGTGCGCCGTTCGAAGCCGCTGAAACTTTCGGCGGCGGGGCAGAAGCTGCTGCGCCTGGCCGAGCGGATCCTGCCCGAGATCGAGGCGCTGGAAGAGGATTTCCGCGGGTTGCGCTCGGGCAAGGCGGGGCGGCTGCATATCGCCATCGAATGCCATGCCTGTTTCGAATGGCTGTTCCCAGTGCTCGAGAAATTTCGCCATGCCTGGCCCGATGTCGATGTCGATATCCGGCCGGGCCTGGCCTTCGGGGCGCTGCCGGCGCTCCAGCGCGAAGAGGTGGACATCGTCATCTCGTCCGACCCCGAGGATCTGCCGGGCGTCGATTTCACGCCGCTGTTCGATTACGAACCCGTCTTCGTCGCCTCGTCGCAGCACCCGCTGGCGGCGAAGCCCTGGATCGCGGCCGAGGATTTCCGCGACGAGCTGCTGATCACCTATCCGGTGGACCGGGCGCGGCTGGATGTGTTCTCGCAGCTTCTGATGCCGGCAAAGGTCGAGCCGCGGGCGGTGCGGCAGGTGGAGCTGACGGCGGTGATCCTGCTGCTTGTCGCCTCGAACCGCGGGGTCTCGGTCCTGCCCGACTGGGTCGTGCGCGAGGTGCGGTATCATTCCGATTACGTGACCCGCCCGCTGACGGAACACGGCCTGACCCGGCGGCTATACGCCGCGACCCGCAGCGACGAGACGACGCGGCCCTTCATGGCCCATCTTCTGCGGCTGGCCCGGACCGAGCCGGTCAAGCTCCAGCGCGAGCGCCCGGTCCCCGCCTGACGGACGGCCGGGGCTGGACCGCGCGGCGCAGGGCGCGTATACGCCCCGCCTGACCGGAAGGAGCTCGCCCCGATGCAAGGCAGTGCCAATATCAACGTGATGATCAAGGCGGCGCGCAAGGCGGGCCGCTCGCTGGTGAAGGATTTCCGCGAGGTCGAGAACCTCCAGGTCTCGTCCAAGGGGGCGGGCGATTTCGTCAGCCGTGCCGACATCGCCGCCGAAAAGATCATCCGCGAGGAGCTGACCACCGCCCGGCCCAATTACGGCTGGCTGGCCGAGGAGAGCGACCCCGTGGCCGGCACCGATCCCACCCGCCGCTGGATCGTCGATCCGCTGGACGGGACCACGAACTTCCTGCACGGCCTGCCGCATTGGGCGGTGTCCATCGCGCTGGAGCACAAGGGCGAGATCGTCGCCGGCGTGGTCTACGATCCGGCCAAGGACGAACTGTTCTGGGCCGAGAAGGGCGCCGGCACCTGGATGAACGAAAGCCGGATGCGCGTCTCCGGGCGCGGGCGGATGATCGACTGCATCTTCGCCACGGGGCTGCCCTTCGGCGGGCGCGGCGACCTGCCGCCCACGCTGCGCGATCTGGGCCGCCTGCTGCCCGCCACGGCGGGGGTGCGGCGGTGGGGCGCGGCGGCGCTGGATCTGGCCTATGTCGCCGCCGGCCGGTTCGACGGGTTCTGGGAGCGGGGCCTGAAGCCGTGGGACATGGCGGCGGGGCTGCTTCTGGTCCGCGAGGCCGGCGGCTTCGTCGAGCCGATCCGTGAGGGCGAGGATCTGCTGTCCTCGGGCGACATGGTCGCCGCGGGGGGCGCCATCTTCGAAACCTTCGCCAAGACCATCCGCAACGACTAGCGGTCCGACGGGTGGTTGCGCCCGTCGGACCATGGGATCTCGCCCAGGGCGCGGAGGTCCACGCCCTCGATACAGGCGGCGTTCACCCCGTATTCGCCGGGGTTCGACCGGCGCCGGTGATGGGTATAGATGCCGCAGATGGAACAGAACCAGTGCCGCGCGGTCCGCGTGTTCCACTGGTACAGCGTCAGCGCCTCGGCCCCCCTGACCACCTTCAGGCCCGTGCTGGGCGCCGTCACCGCCACCGCACCGCGCCGGGCGCAGAACGAGCAATCGCAGCGCCGGGCGCTGGAAAGCCCTTCGGGAACCAGGTAGACGGCCAGTTCGACCGCGCCGCAGTGACAGGTGGCTTTCATACTCATCGGCGTCGGTGTCCTGCCTTGGGGATGGAGCTGCGGTTCAGGCGGTAGCTTGCCACCGGGTGGGGCGGGTGGCCATGGGTGCGGCCCCAGAAGGCCGGCCCGCCCAGGCGCAGCCACAGCGGCAATGTCAGGATGAGGCCGGTGGCGAAGCCGCCGACATGGGCCAGATAGGCGACGCCGCCCTCGGCCCCGGTGGCGGCGGCGCTGGACGCGGCCTGGATGCCGAACCATCCGCCCAGGACCAGCCAGGCCGGGATCGGGAAGATGCGGAAGAAGATCAGGAACACGAACAGCACATCCACCCGCGCCCGCGGGAACAGCAACAGATAGCCGCCCATCACGCCCGCGATCGCGCCCGAGGCCCCGACCATCGGAATCGTCGAGACGGGATCGGCCGCGACCTGCGCCAGGGCCGCGCCGATCCCGCTGGCCAGATAGAAGGCCAGGAACGGCAGGCGGCCCATCCGCTCTTCCATATTGTCGCCGAAGATCCACAGAAACAGCATGTTTCCCCCCAGATGCAGCAGGCCCGCATGCAGGAACTGCGAGGTCACGTATGTGACCGGGTCCGAGACGGCCGGGATCAGCGCCCATGACAGGTACAGCGCCTCGAGCGCATGGGGATCGGCGCCGGCCGGCAGCGTCAGCAGGAAGACCAGCACATTCGCCGCGATCAGCGCATAGGTGACGAAGGGCGTCCCCTGCGAGGGGTTGTGGTCGCGGATCGGGAACATGCGCGAGCCTTGCCCGCCCGGCAATCCGCCGTCAAGCGCCCGCCGGCGGCCCGATACTAGGCCGTCAGCCGTCGGCGCCCGCGGCGGCAAGAAGCGCCGCGTTGCCCCCGGATGCCGTCGTGTCGACGCAGACATGCCGCTCGATCAGGATCTCGGCGGCGCGGGGCAGCGCGGTCAGCAGCGGCAGGATCGGTCCGGCGCGCCGGGACAGCGCCCGCGCAAGCTCGCGCCCGGTGGCCGCGTCGCCCCACCAGACCGCGCCGCCGGGTCCGGCGATCCGCTCCAGGGCCTCGGCCGGCAGGCCGGGCGCAGCTACGGCCGCACCGCCCATGGCCTCGATCGCCGCGGCCTGCCGTTCGGCGGCGGCGCGCCCGGGCCCGAGGCACAGGAACGGGTGGCGGGGCAGGGCGGTCAGCCGGTTCGACTCGCCCGTGGGGCCCGGCAGCAGCTCGGTCGAGACCAGGCTGTCGCCGCGCGCCCGTTTCAGCTTGCGCTCGATCGAGGCAAGGTCGGAAGCAGGCGCGCCGGGGCCCGCCGCCACTTCTTCCGCCACGTCCTCCGCCGCCGCGGCCGGCCGCGTCAGCCGCGCCAGATACAGCGGGCCGCCCGCCTTGGGGCCGGTGCCCGACAGCCCCTCGCCGCCGAAGGGCTGGCTGCCGACGACGGCGCCGATCTGGTTGCGGTTGACATAGACATTGCCGGTCTTCACTCGCTCGACCACATGCTGCACGCGGGCATCGATACGCGTGTGCAGCCCGAAGGTCAGGCCGTAGCCGCTGGCATTCACCGCATCGATGACCGTGTCGATCTCGTCGGCGGCGAAGGTGGCCATGTGCAGCACCGGGCCGAACACCTCGCCCTCGAGCGCGCCGATCCCCGACACCTCGATGACCGCGGGGCCCAGGAAATGGCCGCGAGCAGGCGCGCGTAGCTGCCCGAGCAGGCGCCCCTCGTCCCGGGCGCGGGCGACATAGGCGGCGATCGCGGCATGGGAGGCGGCGTCGATCAGCGGACCGATATCGGTGGCCAGATCCCACGGATCGCCCAGGCGCAGCTCGTCCATCGCCCCGAACAGCATCTCGCGGAAGGCGGGGGCGATATCCTGCTGCACGTAAAGGCAGCGCAGCGCCGAACAGCGTTGCCCGGCGGATTGAAACGCCGATTGAACCACGTCCCGCACCGCCTGTTCCAGCAATGCGGTGCTGTCGACGATCATGGCGTTCAGGCCGCCGGTCTCGGCGATCAGCGGCGCGCCTGGGGCCAGATTCTCGGCCATGGTGCGCCGGATGCTCATCGCCGTTTCCGTCGAGCCGGTGAAGACCACGCCGTCGCAGCGCGGATCCGCGGTCAATGCCCCGCCCACCGTCGCCCCGTCGCCCGGCAGAAGCTGAAGCGCGGTCCGCGGCACCCCCGCATCGTGCAGCAGCCGCACCGCAAGCGCGGCGATCAGCGGCGTCTGCTCGGCCGGCTTGGCAAGGACCGCGTTGCCGGCGGCCAGCGCGGCGGCGATCTGGCCGGTGAAGATGGCCAGCGGGAAGTTCCAGGGCGAGATGCAGACCACCCGCCCGAGCGGCGGGCCGTCCAGCTCCGGAATGCGGGCGGCGTAGTAGCGCAGGAAATCGACCGCCTCGCGCAGCTCGCCCACCGCGTCGGGCAGGGTCTTGCCCGCCTCGCGCGCCAGCAGCGCGAATATCTCGCCCGCCGCGGCCTCATAGGCGTCGGCGGCGGCGTTCAGGATGCGGGCGCGGTCCGCGCCCCCTGCATCCCAGGGGCGGGCCAGGTCCAGCGCCATCGCGGCCTCGGCCGGGGTGGCGGCCCGCAGCCTGCCCACGCAATCGCCCGGATCGGCGGGGTTGACGACATCCTCGCCCCGGCCCGCATCGATGGCATCCGACGAGGCGGCAAGCGACGGTTCGGCCCGGAACGCCCCGCGGCGATACGGCGCGCGCGCCGCCTCGATCCGGTCGAGCTGCGCGCTGTCCGCCAGGTCCCACCCGCGCGAATTCCGCCGCTCGGGCAGGAACAGATCGGCCCCCGTCGGTATGAGGGGCGCCCGGCCGAGCGCGGCGAAGGGATCGGCCGCGACCCGTTCCGGCGGCACCGTCTCGTCCACGATCTGGTTCACGAACGAGCTGTTGGCGCCGTTCTCCAGCAGGCGGCGCACCAGATAGGCCAGCAGATCGCGATGCGCCCCGACCGGGGCATAGATCCGGCAGCGGGTGCCGTGGGTCTTGCGCACGATCTCGTGCAGTTGTTCGCCCATCCCGTGCAGCCGCTGGAATTCGAACTCCGCCCGCCGGTCCCCCGCCATGTGCAGGATCGCGGCGACCGTATGGGCGTTATGGGTGGCGAATTGGGGGTAGATCCGGTCGGTCATGTCCAGCAGGCGGCGGGCATTGGCAATGTAGCTGACATCGGTCGCGGCCTTTCCGGTGAAGACGGGAAACCGCTCCATCCCCAGGGTCTGGGCGCGCTTGATCTCGGTGTCCCAATACGCGCCCTTGACCAGCCGCACCATGATCCGGCGATCCAGCCGCACGGCCAGATCGTGCAGCCAGTCGAGCACGGCGCCGGCACGGGGGGCATAGGCCTGCACGACCACGCCGAACCCGTCCCACCCCGCCAGATCCGGATCGCTCAGCACCGACTCGATCACGGCGAGGCTCAGTTCCAGCCTGTCGGCTTCCTCGGCATCGATGTTGAAGCCGATGCCGGCCGCCGCCGCCGCCCGCGCCAGCCCCGCCACGCGCGGCACCAGTTCGGCCAGGATCCGGTCGGCCTGCGCCAGCTCGTAGCGCGGATGCAGCGCCGACAGCTTGACCGAGACGCCGGGCCGGCCGGCAATGCCGCCCGTGCCGCCGGCCGCCGCCATCCGGGCGATCGCGCCGGCATAGGCCGCGCGGTAGCGTTCGGCATCCGCCGCGGTCCGCGCGGCCTCGCCCAGCATGTCGTAGGAATAGGTATAGCCCTTGGCCTCCATCCCGGCGGCACGGTCGAGCGCGGCGTCCATGTCCTCGCCCAGCACGAACTGGCGCCCCATCTCGCGCATGGCCCGGCCCACGGCGGTGCGGATCACCGGTTCGCCCAGGCGCCGGACGGCGGCCCGCAGCGGCCCCGCAATGCCCGGGCGCCGGTCCTCGAGCACGCGGCCGGTGAGCATCAGCGCCCAGGTCGAGGCGTTGACGAGCGGCGAGGCCGAATGCCCCAGATGCCGCCCCCAGTCCGACGGCGCGATCTTGTCCTCGATCAGCGCGTCGATGGTGCGGGGATCGGGCACGCGCAGCAGCGCCTCGGCCAGGCACATCAGGGCGATGCCCTCTTCGGTCGACAGGCCGTATTCGGCCAGGAACAGCTCCATCATCCCGGGCCGTCCCCCGGCGCGGATCCGCCGGACGAGGTCGGCGCCCCCGGCCGCGATGGCGGCACGGTCGGCGCCGCTCAGCCGGGCATGGTCCACAAGCCGGTCCAGAACCGGTCCGGGATCGGGATAGAACGGCGTGGCAAGACGGGGCAGGGCGGGAACAAGCGAATCGCGCGGCATGGCAAGCTCCTACAAACTGTCCTAGGATAGCGCGGATCGTCCTGCCGTTCGGCCCGTTCTTGCCGGTCGCGCAGGTCGGATCGACCGAAATTTGGCGGAGAAACGATGCAACTGGACGATAGCGGCCTGGACAAGATCGACCGGGCGATCCTGCGGGAACTGGCGACGGACGGCCGCGTCAGCGTCACCGATCTGGCCCGGAGGATCGGCCTGTCGAAATCGCCGACGCAGGCACGGCTGCGGCGGCTGGAGAGCGAGGGGATCATCACCGGCTACCGCGCCCTGATCGACCCGGTTCGCGTGGGGCGGGAACACGTGGCTTTTGTCGAGGTGAAGCTGACCGAAACGCGCGAGGTCGCGCTCAACGCCTTCAACGCCGCGGTGCGGGCGATCCCCGAGATCGAGCAATGCCACATGATCGCGGGCACTTTCGACTATCTGCTCAAGGTGCGCACCGCCGATATGGGCAGCTACCGCTCGGTCCTGGCCGAACGGATCTCGACCCTGCCGCATGTGGCCCAGACCTCGACCTATGTGGCGATGGAGGCGGTGAAGGACGCGGCGCTGTGACCGCGCCTGTCCGGTGATCGGGCTTGACCCGGAACGGGATTCGGCCGCCTGATGGGACATGCGCCGTCCCGCCGCCCTTGCCGCCATCGCCCTGTCCGCCGCGCTGATCGCGCGGCCGGGCGCGGCGCAGGAATGTCCGCCGGTTCCGGACCAGAGCGCGCGGCTGGCTGAGCTTTTCGCCTCAGTCCAGGCGGCGCCCGACGCCGCCGCCGCGCGGGCCGATGTCAATGCCATGTGGGAGATCTGGGCCACCGCGCCCGACGCCCGCGCGCAGGAACTGCTGGACCTGGGGATGCAGCGGCGCGCCGCCTTCGACCTGGACGCCGCGACCGAGGCCTTCGACCGGCTGGTGGCCTATTGTCCGCATTACGCCGAGGGCTACAACCAGCGCGCCTTCGTCAGCTTCATCCGCCAGGATTACGGCGCGGCGCTGGACGATCTGGAACGGGTGATGGAACTGGCCCCCGACCACGTGCCCGCGATGACCGGTCTGGCGCTGAGCCTGATGCAGCTCGGCCGCGTCAAGGCCGGGCAGGGGGTTCTGCGCCGGGCGCTGCGTCTCAACCCGTGGCTGCCCGAGCGCAGCCTGCTGATCGGCCCGCCGGAAAAACAGCTCTGACGCTTGCCGACCGCGTGTCGCCGCGTATGGTGGCGCCGCCCCGCGGCGGTCCCGCAGGGGCGGCGCGGCATCGTCCGCGCCAAGCGGGCGTGGTGGAATGGTAGACACATCAGACTTAAAATCTGTGGGCCGCAAGGCCGTGTGGGTTCGAGTCCCACCGCCCGCACCATGACGCCCGCGGCCCGTGTCGCGGCGGCGGCCGATATCCTGGATGCCGTTCTGCAGGGCGGGGCGGCCGAACAGGTCCTGACAGGCTGGGCCCGCCGCAGCCGGTTCGCGGGGTCCGGCGACCGCGCGGCGATCCGCGATCTGGTCTTCGACGCGCTGCGCCGGCGCAGATCCTATGCCGCCCTCGGCGGGGCCGAGACCGGGCGGGGCCTGATGCTGGGCGCGTTGCGGGATGCCGGCCGGGATCCGGCCGAAATCTTCACTGGCGTCGGCCACGCCCCCGCCCCCCTGCGGCCCGAGGAACAGGCGGCGGACGCGCCGGACGATCCGCTGGTCCGGCTCGATTGCCCCGACTGGCTGGCGCCCGATCTGCGCGCCTCGCTCGGCCCCGATTTCGAGCCGGTCCTGTCGCGCCTGCGCGACCGGGCGCCGGTCTTCGTGCGGGTGAACACCCTGCGCGGCGGTGTCGAGGCGGCGGCAGGTGCGCTCGCGGCCGAGGGAATAGCCACCCGCGCCGATCCGCTATCGGCCACGGCGCTGGAGGTGGTGCAGGGCGCGCGGCGCCTGGCCCGATCGGCCGCCTATCGCGACGGGCTGGTCGAGTTGCAGGACGCCGCCAGCCAGGCGGTCGTCGATCTGCTGCCGCTCGGGCCGCGCATCCTCGATTTCTGTGCCGGCGGGGGCGGCAAGGCGCTGGCGCTGGCGGCGCGGGCGCCGAGCGCGCAAATCGCCGCCCATGACGCGGATGCCGGCCGGATGCGCGACCTGCCGGCACGGGCCGCGCGGGCCGGGGCGCGGATCGAGCTGCTGGCGCCGGGCTCGGCCCCCGAAGGGGCCTATGATCTGGTTCTGGCGGATGCGCCCTGTTCCGGCTCGGGCGCCTGGCGGCGGGCGCCGCAGGGCAAGTGGCTGCTGGACCGTGCCGGGCTCGACCGGCTCCTGGCGCTGCAGGACCGGGTGCTGGACGCGGCCGCGGCCAGCGTCGCGCCCGGCGGGGTTCTGGCCTATGCCACCTGCTCGTTGCTGGATGCCGAGAACGGCGAGCGCGTCCGGGCGTTTCGCGCCATGCATCCCGGCTGGTCCGAGGGCCCCGTGCGGCGCCTGACGCCCCTGGATGGCGGCGACGGCTTCTTCGTGGCCTGCCTGAAGCGGGACTGACCCGAGCGGCCGTTAACACCGGATTAACCACCAGGCCGCAATCTGCCGGGGTCGATATCTTCCGGTGGGGGGCGCGTGACCCAGGATGCAAGCTTTCCGTCGTCTCTGGCGCAAGAGGCGCGCCGGCTTGCCCCGCGGACCTGGCTTCTCGGCGTGGCGGCGCTGTGCCTGGGGCTGGTGACGGTGCTTGTGCCGGACGGGCCGTTGCGCCTGCTGCCGGCCGGTCTGGCGCTGACGCTCGTCTTCCTGGCCTTCGGCATCCATGCCCTGTCGCTTGGCCACGGGCGGCGCCTGGCGGCGCTGCACCGCGCCATGGAACGGCTGGTCGAACACGACGCCGCGCCCTGTTTCACCACCGATGCGGACGGGCGGATCGAATTCCAGAACCAGGCCGCGCTCGAAAGGTTCGGCCGGCATGACGGCGCCTCCTTCCTGCGGGCGCTCGGCGCGCTGTTCGCCTCGCCCGCGGCCGTGGTCTATCGCCTCCAGCAGCGGGCCGAGCGGGAGGGCCGCGCGCGCGAGGATGTGGCCCTGCACCGGGGGCTGATGCGGCTGAGCGTGCAGCGCGTCTCGGAGGGGCGGTTCCTTTGGCGGCTGGAGGATGCCGGCGCCGGGTCGCCCACCGCTCAGGCCGATCCGGCCCGGGCGATCCCGACCCTTGTTCTGGGGGAACGCGACACGGTGCTCTATCAGAACGCGGCGCTGCGGCGCCTGACCGGACGCCCCGTTTCGCGCCTGGGCGACCTGCTCTGCGACCCGCCCTTGCGGGCCGGGGAGATCCAGGCCGTTATCACCGCCCGCGGGCCGAGCAGCGCCCGGCTGATCGAACATCGCGACGATGAGGGACGCCGCATCCTGCTCGTCCTCACCGGGGCCGCCGACGCCCCATTGCCCGAACCCGGCCTGTTCGACGCGCTGCCCGTTCCGCTGATCGAGATCACGCCGCAGGGCGGGCTGCGGCATGCGAACCGGCTGGCCCGCGCGCTTCTGGGGGTCGAGGCCGCGGCGGATCAGCCCCTGGCGTCGCTGGTCGAGGGGCTGGGCCGTCCGGTGGGCGAATGGCTGACCGAAATCGCCTCGGGTCAGCGGCGCATCCGCCCCGAGATCGTGCGCGCCAGCCGCCGCGACACCGATCTCTACCTCCAGATCACCCTGGGCCGGATGGAGCCGGCCGAGGCGGGGCATCTGGTGGCGGTGCTGCATGACGCGACCGAGCTGAAATCGCTCGAGGCGCAGTTCGTCCAGAGCCAGAAGATGCAGGCGATCGGGCAATTGGCCGGGGGCGTGGCTCATGACTTCAACAACCTGCTGACGGCGATCAGCGGGCATTGCGACCTGCTTCTGCTGCGCCACGACGTCGACGATGCCGATTACGCCGATCTGGAACAGATCAACCAGAACGCCAACCGCGCCGCCTCGCTGGTCGGACAGCTTCTGGCATTCTCGCGCAAGCAGAACCTGCAGCCGGAATTGCTGGACCTGCGCGATACGCTGGCCGATCTGACGCATCTGCTCAACCGGCTGGTGGGCGAGAGGATCACCCTGTCCTTCGATCACGACCCCCGGCTGACCCTCGTCAGGGCGGATCCGCGGCAACTGGAACAGGTCATCATGAACCTGGTGGTGAATGCCCGCGACGCGATGCCCGACGGGGGCGCGATCACCATCGAGACGCGCGCCGAAATCCTGCACGAATCCACCCGCCGCGACCGGGTGGAGATGCCGCCCGGAGCCTATGTCGTCGTCCGCGTCGCCGATACCGGCCATGGCATTCCGGCCGATCAGTTGTCGAAGATATTCGAACCCTTCTTCACCACCAAGCCCACGGGCGAGGGGACGGGCCTGGGCCTGTCCACCGCCTATGGCATCGTCAAGCAGACCGGCGGCTTCATCTTCGCCGACAGCACGCCCGGCGAGGGGACCGAATTCACCATCTACTTCCCCGCCTATGACCGTCCGGCCGCCGATGCGGCCCCCGCGCGCGAGCGGGCGGGCGAGCCCGGCCTCCGGCCCGGGGACGGCGTGGTGCTTCTGGTCGAGGACGAGGCCCCGGTGCGGGCCTTCGCCGTCCGGGCGCTGCGGATGCGCGGCTATACGGTGATCGAGGCCGAGAATGCCGAACAGGCACTGACCATCCTGTCCGATGAGGGTCTCAACGTCGACTGTTTCGTCACCGATGTGGTGATGCCGGGCATGGACGGGCCGACCTGGGTGCAAAAGGCGCTGGAGGCGCGCCCGGACACCCGCGTCGTCTTCGTCTCCGGCTATACCGAAGAGACGGTGGCCCATAACCGCGCCCGGATCGCCAACGCGGTCTTCCTGCCGAAGCCGTTTTCGCTGAACCAGTTGACGGCGACGGTGCAGCAGCAGGTCGAGGCCGGCGGCGCGATCGGCCGTTAAGGATGCATTAACCTCGCGGCGCGCAAGATCCGAAAACCATGCTTGCTATGTTCTGCTTTTGACCCCATAAGAGAACTCGAACAAGAGGCGAACATCAGCAGTCATTGCCGCCCGCCGACGGGTGTGGAATAAGGATCGGACATAATGGCCACGGCAAACCTCCTCGACATGGCAGACAGACGCACCGCGGACAAACAGAAGGCGCTGGATTCGGCGCTGGCCCAGATCGAACGGCAATTCGGCAAGGGCTCGATCATGAAGCTCGGCGCCAACAACCCGGTGGCCGAGATCGAGGCGACCTCGACCGGATCGCTCGGGCTGGACATCGCGCTTGGAATCGGCGGCCTGCCCAAGGGTCGGATCATCGAGATCTACGGTCCCGAAAGCTCGGGCAAGACGACGCTGACCCTGCATGTGGTCGCCGAAGAACAGAAGAAGGGCGGCGTCTGCGCCTTCGTCGACGCGGAACACGCGCTCGACCCGCAATACGCCAAGAAGCTGGGCGTCGATCTGGACGAGCTGCTGATCAGCCAGCCCGATACCGGCGAACAGGCGCTTGAGATCACCGACACGCTGGTGCGGTCGGGCGCGGTCAGCCTGGTCGTGGTCGACTCGGTCGCCGCGCTTACCCCGAAAAGCGAGCTTGAGGGGGATATGGGCGATTCCAGCGTGGGCGTGCAGGCCCGGCTGATGAGCCAGGCCATGCGCAAGCTGACCGGCTCGATCCACCGGTCGAACTGCATGGTCATCTTCATCAACCAGATCCGGATGAAGATCGGCGTGATGTTCGGCAGCCCCGAGACGACGACCGGCGGCAACGCGCTGAAATTCTACTCGTCTGTGCGGCTCGACATCCGCCGCATCGGGGCCGTCAAGGACCGGGACGAGGTGGTCGGCAACGCCACACGGGTCAAGGTGGTCAAGAACAAGGTGGCGCCGCCCTTCAAGCAGGTCGAATTCGACATCATGTATGGCGAGGGCATCTCGAAGACCGGCGAGCTGCTGGATCTGGGGGTCAAGGCCGGCGTGGTCGAGAAATCCGGTTCCTGGTTCTCGTACGGGGACGAACGGATCGGGCAGGGCCGCGAGAATTCCAAGCAGTTCCTGAAGGACAATCCGGCCGTCGCGCTGGAGATCGAGGACAAGATCCGCGCGGCGCATGGCCTGGATTTCGCCATGGGCCCCGATGACGGCGACAGCGCCTTGGTCGACGGCGACTGATCCGCGGCAGCCGGGGGCGGGCAGGCGCCTGGCCCCGGTGGGCATGGCATGGACAGGCCGCGCCGCCGGCGATAAACGGGCGTAACGATTGCAACGCCGATCCGGGATTCCCAGCCAGCCATGCCCAGCCTGAACGAGATCCGATCCACCTTCCTCGAATTCTTCGAGAAGAACGGGCATCGTCACGTCGCCAGTTCGCCCCTCGTGCCGCGCAACGACCCCACGCTCATGTTCGTCAATTCGGGCATGGTGCAGTTCAAGAACCTGTTCACCGGGGTCGAGACGCGGGATTACACGCGGGCGACCACGGCGCAGAAATGCGTCCGCGCCGGCGGCAAGCACAACGACCTCGACAATGTCGGTTACACGGCCCGCCATCACACCTTCTTCGAGATGCTGGGCAATTTCAGCTTCGGCGATTATTTCAAGGAAGACGCGATCCCCTTCGCATGGGATCTGATCACCAAGGAATTCGGCATAGATCCCAAGCGGCTGCTGGTCACGGTTTATCATACGGATGACGAGGCGGCCGCGATCTGGAAAAAGCATGCCGGGCTGCCGGACGACCGCATCATCCGCATCCCGACGGACGACAATTTCTGGATGATGGGGCCGACCGGCCCCTGCGGCCCGTCATCCGAGATCTTCTACGACCACGGCGATCACATCCCGGGCGGCCCGCCGGGAAGCCCCGACGAGGACGGCGACCGGTTCATCGAGATCTGGAACCTGGTCTTCATGCAGTACGAGCGGTTCGAGGATGGCAGCCAGCGCGACCTGCCGAACCAGTCGATCGATACCGGGATGGGCCTGGAACGGATCGGCGCGCTGCTGCAGGGCAAGCACGACAATTACGACACCGATCTGATGCGCGCGCTGATCGAGGCCAGCGCCCACGCCACCAGCAGCGACCCGGACGGTCCGGGAAAGACCCATCACCGGGTGATCGCCGATCACCTGCGTTCGACCTCCTTCCTGATCGCCGACGGGGTGATGCCGTCGAACGAGGGGCGGGGCTATGTCCTGCGCCGGATCATGCGGCGGGCCATGCGTCACGCGCATCTTCTCGGGGCGCAGGACCCGCTGATGCACCGGCTGGTCCCGTCGCTGGTGCAGCAGATGGGGCAGGCCTATCCGGAACTGGTGCGCGCCCAGCCCCTGATCCGCGAGACGCTGAAGCTGGAAGAGACGCGGTTCCGCCAGACGCTCGACCGCGGCCTGCGGATGCTCGACGACGAACTCGCGCGCCTGCCCGACGGCAAGGCGCTGCCGGGCGAGGTCGCCTTTCGGCTGTACGACACCTACGGCTTTCCCCTGGATCTGACCCAGGATGCCCTGCGCGAACGCGGACGGACGGTGCAGATCGCCGGGTTCGATGCCGCCATGACCGAGCAGAAGGCCAAGGCGCGCGCGTCCTGGTCGGGTTCGGGCGAGGTGGCCGATGCCGCCATCTGGTACGATCTTGCCGACGATCACGGGCCGACCGAGTTTCTGGGCTATGACACCGAAGAGGCCGAGGGCCAGATCATCGCCCTGGTGCGGGACGGCAAGGGGATCGACACGGCCGAGGCCGGGCAGGCGGTGCAGATCGTCCTGAACCAGACGCCGTTCTATGCCGAGGCCGGGGGTCAGGTCGGCGATACCGGCACGCTGCGCACCGAATCCGGTGCAGCGCGGATCACCGATACGCGCAAGACCGCCGGCGTCTACATCCATGTGGCCGAGGTCACCGAGGGGCGCATCGCCCGTGGCGAGGCCGCCGAATTGGCGGTGGATCACGACCGGCGGTCGGACATCCGCGCCAACCACTCGGCCACCCATCTGCTGAACGAGGCGCTGCGCCAGACCCTGGGCGAACACGTGGCGCAGCGCGGTTCGCTGAACGCGCCCGACCGTCTGCGGTTCGATTTCAGCCATGCCAAGGCGCTGACGCCGGATGAGGTCGAGCGGATCGAGACCGAGGTGAACCGCTTCATCCGGCAGAACGCGCCGGTCGAGACGCGGGTGATGACCCCGGACGAGGCGCGGGAGATCGGCGCCCAGGCGCTGTTCGGCGAGAAATACGGCGACGAGGTGCGGGTGGTCAGCATGGGACGCGCCCCCACCGGCAAGGGCACCGACCGCGAGACCTATTCGATCGAGCTATGCGGCGGCACGCATGTTGCGCAGACCGGCGAAATCGGGCTGTTCGTGATCCAGGGCGACAGTGCCTCTTCGGCCGGGGTGCGGCGGATCGAGGCGCTGACCGGCGCGGCGGCCTTCGCCCATCTGGCACGGCAGGACCGGCGCATGGCCGAGATCGCGGGCCTGCTGAAAGCGCAGCCCGACGACCTGCCCGGCCGTATCCGTGCGCTGATGGACGAGCGGCGGAGCCTGCAGGCCGAGGTGGCGCAGTTGCGGCGCGATCTGGCCATGGCCGGCGGCGCGGGACAGGGCGCGGCCGAGCCCGAGGCCACGGTGCTGTCCGTGAACGACGTGCCGGTCCGCATCAACATCTTTCCCGGCCTGCCGGGCAAGGATCTGCCGCCGATGATCGACCGGCTGAAGGCCGAGGGCGCCGGCGGCGCATATGTTCTGCTGGCCGGCGAGGGCGGCAAGACCGCGGTCGCGGTCGGG
>Ga0189283_10277_pt1 | contig 25138 bp, 24 predicted proteins | sample N26C4minimetaG_FD_130320 | JGI IMG/M metagenome (GOLD analysis project Ga0189283, IMG submission 130320) | Marine microbial communities from the Costa Rica Dome - N26 C4 mini metaG | ecosystem: Environmental > Aquatic > Marine > Oceanic > Photic zone | place: Costa Rica: the Eastern Pacific...
ATCCAGCAGGATGACGACGTCGCGCTTGTGTTCCACAAGGCGCTTTGCCTTCTCGATCACCATGTCCGACACCGCCACATGCCGGGTCGCGGGTTCGTCGAAGGTCGATGACACGACCTCGCCCTTCACCGACCGCTGCATATCCGTCACCTCTTCCGGCCGCTCGTCGATCAGCAGCACGATGAGATAGCATTCGGGGTGGTTCGCCTCGATCGAATGGGCGATGTTCTGAAGCAGGACGGTCTTGCCGGTCCGCGGCGGCGCCACGATCAGGCTCCGTTGCCCCTTGCCGATGGGCGCGACCAGATCGATGATCCGGGCGGACTTGTCCTTGATCGTCGGGTCCTCGATTTCCATCTTCAGCCGCTCGTTCGGGTAGAGCGGCGTCAGGTTGTCGAAGGCGACCTTGTGGCGGGCGCGTTCCGGCTCTTCGAAATTGATCTTCTCGACCTTGGTCAGCGCAAAGTACCGCTCGTCGCCGTCAGGTGCCCGGATCTCGCCCTCGACCGTATCGCCGGTGCGCAGCGAATACTGGCGGATCATCTCGGGCGAGACATAGATGTCGTCCGGCCCCGGCAGATAGTTCGCTTCGGGCGAGCGCAGGAAGCCGAATCCGTCCTGCAGCACTTCGAGCACGCCGTCGCCGCCGATCGCCCAATCCTCGTCCGCGCGCTCCTTGAGGATGGCGAACATCATGTCGCCCTTGCGCATGGTCGAGGCGTTCTCGATCTCAAGCTCTTCGGCCAGCGCCAGCAGATCCTTGGGGCTCTGGGCCTTCAGGTCGGAAAGGTTGAGACGGTCCTGGGTCATGGGAATTGTCCTGCACCGGCCCTGCGGGCGCCCGGCTGCTTGTCTGGAAGTGTCTTTGGGATGCGCCCGGCCGGACGGCCGGTTTCGGGGTAGCTATTGCGCGCCACCCCGCGAGTCAAGGAAAACTAGAACGGCCGCGCGATCACCATCACCACGATGACCACCAGAAGAAGCGTCGGCACCTCGTTCATCAGCCTGTAGGTCCGCCCGGTCAGGGTGTTCCTGCCGGCCGCGAATTCCTTGCGGCGGCGGCCGCACCAATGATGAAACCAGGTCATGGCGATCACGCCGGCCGCTTTGACCCAGGGCCACAGGCTGGACCAGTCGATGATACCGGGGGTGAAGACCATCATCAGCCCGAACAGCCAGGTCGCGATCATGGCGGGGTTCATGATCACCCGCAGCAGCTTTGTCTCCATCGTCTGGAACAGCGCGGCGGTTTCGCTGCCGGCCGCGACGCGTTCCACGTGATAGACGAACAGCCGTGGCAGATAGAACAGGCCGGCCATCCAGGCCACGACCGAGATCACGTGCAACGACTTGACCCAAGGGTAAGCCCAGATCAGCCAATCACCCATGCCGGCACCCGTTCCTCTGCGATCCCCCGACTCCTAATCACAAGAATAGAAAGATTAAAGGATTTTGCTGAGTGTAGGTGCTGTGGGTAAGTGAATCCCGCTATCCATGCCCGTCCCGGTCCACAGGACAGAACAGATGTGCATAACTTGAACACAATTCTATAACAGGCCAGAAAACGAACTAAATCAGATGCTTGTAATGTATCTCCTGTGGATAACTCCGTGGAATATCGCGGACAGTGTCGGGACGCCCGGACTTGTCCCCACCGGGCGCAAGCGCCGTTCCACATGTGGACAGACGGGCCCGGGCGCGCCAATAGATCGGGTGAAACGGCGGGTCCGACGGCGATGCCCGAACGGCCCCCAGCCCATCCCGTCGGGTTTCCGCGACTTATCCAGAGGGTCCTGCACATGAACCAGATCGTCCTCGCCTCGGGATCCGAGATCCGGCGCCGTCTGCTCGAACAGGCCCGGCTCTCGGTCCTGGCCGTGCCCGCCCGCATCGACGAAGAGACGGTGCGCGATGCGATGCTGGCCGAGGGCGCCGCGCCCCGCGACATCGCCGATGCCCTGGCCGAAGCCAAGGCGCACAAGGTGGCGCAGCGTCATCCCGGCGCGCTCGTCCTCGGCTGCGATCAGGTGCTGGATCTGGGCGGCGACATCCTGGCGAAGCCCGCAACGCCCGAGGATGCCGCGGATCAGTTGCGCCGCCTGTCGGGGCAGCGGCACATGCTGTTATCCGCCGCGGTCCTGTACGAAGACGGCCGGCCGGTCTGGCGCCATGTCGGGGTGGTCAGATTGCACATGCACCGGCTGTCGCCGGACTTCGTTGCCGAATACGTCGATCGGAACTGGGACAGCGTCCGCCACGCCGTCGGCGCCTACAAGCTGGAGGAGGAAGGCGTGCGGCTGTTCTCGCGCGTCGAGGGCGACTATTTCAACGTGCTCGGTCTGCCGCTGCTGGAACTCTTGTCCTACCTGACGTTGCGCGGCACGTTGCGGTTATGAGTCATGACAGGATACCCCTTGCCGGCGTCATCGGCTCGCCGGTCGCGCATAGCCGGTCGCCCGCGCTGCACAATCACTGGCTGCGCAGCAATGCCCTGCGCGGGCATTACGTCCCGCTGGATGTGGCGCAACGAGACCTGCGCCAGATCGTGCAGGCCCTTCCGCGCATGGGCTTCGTCGGCGTCAACGTCACGATCCCGCACAAGGAAACGGTGCTCGACCTCGCGGATACGGTGTCGGACCGGGCCGCGCTGATCGGGGCAACGAACACGCTGACCTTCACCGATGACGGCAAGCTCTATGCCGACAACACCGACGGCTACGGCTTCATGGAGAACCTGCGGCAGAACGCGCCGGGCTGGGACGCCGCCGCCGGTCCCGCGGCGGTGTTCGGCGCGGGCGGCGCGGCGCGGGCGGTGATCTCGTCGCTGCTCGAGGCCGGCTGCACCGAGATCCGTCTGACCAACCGCACCCGCGCCCGGAGCGAGGTTCTGCGCCAGGAATTCGGAACCCGGATCACCGTCTACGACTGGGTGCAGGCGGGGAACACCCTGGAAGACGCGGCAACCGTGGTGAATGCGACATCGCTCGGCATGGTCGGCAAGTCGGACTTTCGCGTGCCGCTGGACGCCCTGTCGTCACGCGCCGTCGTGACCGACCTTGTCTATACGCCGCTGGAAACGCCCCTGCTGCGCCGGGCGGCGGAACGGGGCTGCACTGTGGTCGACGGGCTGGGGATGCTGCTGCATCAGGCCGTTCCGGGCTTCGAACGCTGGTTCGGGTTGCGCCCCGTCGTCGACGACACGGCCCGCAGGGTCGCTCTGGGCCGATGACGGCGCCGATCCCGGTGGGTCTGACCGGGTCGATCGGCACGGGCAAGTCCACGACGGCCGGGTTCTTCGCCGAACTCGGCGTTCCGGTCTGGGATGCGGATGCGGCGGTGCACCGGCTATACGCAGCCGGCGGCGCCGCGGTGGAGCCGATCCGCGCGATCTGCCCCGAGGCGATCCGCGACGGCGCCGTGGATCGCGGGCAGCTGAAGGACTGGATCGCGCGCGATCCCGCGGCGCTGCGACGAATCGAAGCGGTCGTGCACCCGCTTGTGGCGCGGGACCGGGCCGCGTTCCTGGCCGCGGCGACGGCGCCGATCGTCCTGTTCGATATTCCCCTACTGTTCGAAACGGGCGCCGATGCCCGGATGCGCCGCGTCATCGTGGTGACCGCCCCGCCCGAGGTCCAGCGCGCTCGTGTGCTGGAACGGCCCGGAATGACCGACGCCGCGCTGGACGCGATCCTGGCCGCGCAGATGCCGGACTCCGAGAAACGCGCCCGCGCCGATTACGTGATCGAGACCCGCACCCTTGAGCAGACGGCCCGCGACGTGCGACACACGCTCGACGCCCTGAAGATGGAATTCGGCCTTGCGTGAAATCGTGCTCGACACCGAGACGACGGGTTTCGACCCCGAGACCGGCGACCGCATCGTCGAGATCGGCGGCGTGGAGCTGTTCAACCACCTGCCGACCGGGCGCACGTTTCACGAATACATCAACCCGCAGCGCAGCATGCCGCAGGAGGCGTTCGAGGTTCACGGCCTCGGCGACGATTTCCTGCGCGACAAGCCGCTGTTCGGCGCGGTGGGACAGAAGTTTCTCGATTTCGTCGGCGATGCCCGGCTGGTCATCCACAACGCCGCCTTCGACATGAAATTCCTGAATGCGGAACTGGGCTGGATCGGCCTGCCGCAGATCCCATGGGAACGGGCGGTCGATACCCTGGCCATCGCGCGCAAGCGGTTTCCCGGCTCACCCGCCTCGCTGGATGCCCTGTGCCGTCGCTTCGGGATCGACAATTCGTCGCGGACCCTGCACGGCGCGCTGCTCGATTCCGAGATCCTGGCCGAGGTCTATCTTGAACTGGTCGGGGGCCGGCAGCCGGATTTCGCGCTGTCGATCGATGCGGGCGGCGGGGCCGGCGACGGGGATCGGGCCGAATGGCGCCCGCGTCCGCGCCCGCAGCCCCTGCCCCCGCGCCTCACGCCCGAAGAGGCCGAGGCCCATGCCGCCTTTGTCGCCGGGATGGGCGACGCGGCGCTCTGGGCCTCGCTGGAGTGATCAGCTCGCGGTCTGCGCGCCGCCGCCCTGGGCAGCGGCCTGCCGCTGCGCCAGGCTCTGCCGGTAGATCGAGATGAAATCGATGTTTTCCAGGTTCAGCGGCGGGAAGCCGCCGTCATGGGTCAGGTCGCTGACGATCCGGCGCACATAGGGGAACAGCATCCGCGGGCATTCGATCAGCAGATAGGGGTGCAGCTGCTGTTCCGGCACGCCCTCGATCTGGAAGATGCCGCAATATTCCAGCTCGAGGACGAACAGCGTGTGCTCCTTGTCCTGGCTGCGCGACGTGACGTTGAACTTCGAAACGACCTCGTAGCGGTTGTCGCCGCGCTTCTTGGCATCGAGGCTGACCTGCACCTGCACGTCGGGCTTCACATCGGCGCCCAGGCCCTTTTGCGCCAGGATGTTTTCAAACGACACGTCCCGGATGTACTGGGCCAGGATGCGCATCTGCGGCTGAACGGGCTGCGCGTCCTGCCCGTTCGCTTCGCCGCCCACTTCATTCGTCTGTTCGTCGGCCATGACGATCATCTCCCACGGAAAACCTTCTCCGCGTGTTATCAGGCGGCGGCGGCGCCCTCAATGGCGGGTCCAGCCCGAGGGGCCGCCGGGGGGGCGATGGGTGGGGCGCTTGGGCGGCGTGACCTCTTCGAACTCGCCGTCGATGACCTGGTCGCGATCCTGCGGCCGCATGTCGGAATGGGGCGCGCCGTAGCTGAAGGACTGAACCTTGATCCGCGCCCGCAGGCGGCGGATGGCGGCGGCCCGGACCGGGCGCACAAGCAAAAGCAGGCCGGTGGCATCGGTGAAGAAGCCCGGCGTCAGCAGCAGGGCGCCCGCCAGCAGGATCAGCGCGCCATGCGCCAGCGGATCGGTCGGATCGCGCAGATCGTTGAACGACCGTTTCAGGTCGGCCAGGGCCATCGCCCCCTGGGCGCGGACCAGCCAGGTGCCGGCGATCGCCGTCAGCACCACGATCAGCAGGGTCGGCCACAGGCCGATCAGCCCGCCGACCTGTATGAACAGCGCGATTTCGATCAGCGGAATGGCGACGAATACGGCGAACAGCCACATGGCAACCTCCTGTCCGGCCGGTGCAGTAGACTTGGCCCGACCCCTCGCCTACATAGGGGCGGACAGCGCGCGATACCAACCCCGATGAGAGAGGCCTTGATGAGCTCTGCCGTGATACAGCTTCTGGTTCTGGCCGGGATCGCAGTTTTCCTTATACTGCGGCTAAGAAGCGTCCTCGGCACCCGCGAGGGGTTCGAGAAGCCGCCGGTGACGGCGCCGAGGAACGAGCGCCTGCGTCCGGGACGCCCGGATTTCGAGGTGATCGAGGGCGGCCCCGACCGTGACATCACCGATCATGTCGAGGATGGATCGGAAAGCGCCCGCGCCCTGGCGTCGATGAAGCTGGCCGAGCCGGGATTCGCGGTCGGCGAGTTCCTGCAGGGCGCGCGCGGCGCATATGAAATGATCCTGACCGGGTTCGAGCGGGGCGACATGGACGAAATCCGGCCCTTCCTGTCCGACGAGGTCGCCGAGGTGTTCGAGCAGGTGATCGCCGAGCGCAAGGAAAAGGGCCTGACCATCGAATCGAACTTCGTCGGCGTGCGCGACGTGAGCCTGGTCTCGGCCCGGTTCGACCGCGACACGAACGAGGCCGAAGTCACCGTCCGCTTCCTGGGCGAACTGACATCGGTCGTGAAGAATGCCGATGGCGAAATCGTCGAAGGCAGCCCGACCGAGATCAAGCGTCAGCGCGATGTCTGGACCTTCGGCAGGACCATGGGCGCCAACGACCCGAACTGGCAGCTCGTCGCCACCGGGGAATGACGGGATGGGCTGGGGCGCGGCACTGGTCGCGGCCGTTCTGGCCATGACGGCGCCCGCCCAGGCCCAGACGGCGTTCCGCGTCCTCGACTTCGCCGAACTCGACGGCTGGGAAGACGGCGATCAGGAAACGGCGCTGAACGTGTTCCGCTCGACCTGCGGCGATCTGAACGATCCCGAATGGCAGGCGGTCTGCGCCGTGGCTGAGGATCAGACCGACGCGCGGTCGTTCTTCGAGATCTTCTTTCGCCCGGTGCTGATGCAGGATGGGGCCGATCCGCTGTTCACCGGGTATTTCGAACCCGAGATCGCGGGCGCGCTGGAGCGCACCGACACGTTCCGCTATCCGATCTACAGCCTGCCGCCCGAGATCGTGCCCGGCGAACCCTGGCTGAGCCGCGCCGAGATCGAAGAGACCGACGCGCTGAAGGGCCGGGGGCTCGAGATCGCCTGGCTGTCGGATCCGGTCGAGGCCTTCTTTCTTCACGTGCAGGGATCGGGGCGGATCCGGCTGCCCGACGGGTCGGTCCTTCGCGTGGGCTATGGCGGCAAGAACGGCCACGAATATCGGTCGGTCGGGGAAGAGCTGGTTCGCCGCGGCGTCTATCAGCCGCACCAGGTTTCGGCCCAGGTGATCAGAAGCTGGGTGATGCGCAATCCCGGCGAAGGCGCCGATCTGCTGCGGATCAATCCGTCCTACGTGTTCTTCCGGCGGCTCGACCGGCTGCCGCCCGACCAGGGGCCGCTCGGGGCGATGAACCGCCCGCTGACGCCGATGGTTTCGGTCGCGGTCGATCCGTCTCGGGTCCCGCTCGGGGCGCCGGTCTGGATCGAGAAGGACGGCGCCGATCCCCTGCGCCGGCTGATGGTGGCGCAGGACACGGGATCGGCCATCAAGGGTGCGCAGCGGGCCGATATCTTCTTCGGCACGGGCAAGTCGGCGGGCTGGGCCGCGGGCCGGGTGCGCGATGCCGGGCGCATGGTGGTGCTGCTGCCGATCCAGAAGGCCTATGCCCTGCTGCCCGGATTCTAGCCGATGACGCGACGGCGCAGAACCCTGCGCCCCGAGGAACGGGCGCTGTGGCACAAGGTCGCCGAGACCGCCGTGCCGATGCATCCCCGGCGCAAGCCGCCGACGCCGGAACCCGACCTGCCGGGCACGCGGCCGAAGGCGCCCGCCAAGGCGGCGACGCCGGTGCCGCGCTTCCGTCTGGGCGAAGGCGCGGCCGGCGAAGCCGCGGGCCACGATCTGGCGCCGGCACTGGCCGACCGGCTGGCGCAGCAGCCGCTCGGGATGGATCGCAAGACCTTCGGCCGCATGAAGCGCGGAAAGCTGGGCGTCGAGGGGCGGCTGGATCTGCATGGCATGACCCTGGCCGAGGCGCATCCGCGCCTGGTGGAATTCATCCTGTCGGCCCAGGCCGGCGGCAAGCGGCTGGTCCTTGTGATCACGGGAAAGGGCAAAAGCGGCGACGAGGCCGGTCCGATCCCGGCGCGGCGCGGGATCCTGCGCCATCAGGTGCCGCAATGGCTGCAATTGCCGCCGCTTCGGGCGGCGGTGCTGCAGGTGGCCGAGGCGCATCGCAGCCATGGCGGCGGCGGAGCCTATTACGTCTATCTCCGCCGCACGCGCTGAACGCGCTACAGAACGTAACGGCTCATGTCGGTGGACCGGCTCAGCTCGCCCAGATTGGCCTCGACGAAGGCGTCGTCCACCGTCACCGCGTCGCCGCCCCGGTCGGGGGCCGAAAAGCTCAGCTCCTCGAACACGCGTTCCATGACGGTATAGAGCCGGCGGGCGCCGATATTCTCGACGCTGCGATTGACCTCGGCCGCGATCCGGGCCAGCGCGGCGATGCCGTCATCGGTAAAGGTGACGTCGACGGACTCGGTCTGCATCAGCGCGGCATATTGCCGGGTCAGCGCGTTGTCGGTTTCGGTCAGGATGCGCACGAAATCGTCCTCGGTCAGGGCGCGCAGTTCCACCCGGATCGGCAGGCGGCCCTGCAATTCGGGCAGCAGGTCCGACGGCTTGGCGATGTGGAACGCCCCCGAGGCGATGAACAGGATGTGATCGGTCCTGACCGGGCCGTACTTGGTGCTGACCGTCGTGCCCTCGATCAGCGGCAGAAGATCGCGCTGCACGCCTTCACGTGAAACATCGCCGCCGCGCGCGTCGGTGCGGGCGCAGACCTTGTCGATCTCGTCGAGAAAGACGATGCCGTTCTCCTCGACCGCTTCCAGCGCGGCGCGCTGCACCGCCTCGTCGTCCAGAAGCTTGTCGGCCTCTTCGCCCAACAGGATCTCGTAGCTCTCGGCGACCGTCATGCGCTTGCGCACGGTGCGCCCCTTGAACGCCTTGCCGAACAGGTCGCCGAGATTCATCGTCCCGCCCGTCTGTCCGGGCGGCATGCCGGGGATCTCCATCGCGCCGAACGGGTTGGAACTGTCGGCGATCTCCAGCTCGATCTCGGTGCCGTCCAGCTCTCCGTCGCGCAGCTTCTGGCGGAACATCTCGCGCGTCTGGCTGCGCGCGCCCTCGCCGGCGATCGCTTCCAGAACGCGCTCCTCGGCATTGGCCTGGGCCCGGGCCCCCACGTCCTCGCGCATGTGCTCGCGCGTCATGGTGATCGACTGCTCCACCAGATCGCGGATGATCTGCTCGACATCGCGGCCGACATACCCGACCTCGGTGAACTTGGTCGCCTCGACCTTGATGAACGGCGCGCGGGCCAGCTTGGCCAGCCGGCGGCTGATCTCGGTCTTGCCCACGCCGGTGGGTCCGATCATCAGGATATTCTTTGGGTATACCTCGTCGCGCAGTTCCGGGCCGAGCTGCCGCCGCCGCCAGCGGTTGCGCAGGGCCACGGCCACGGCGCGCTTGGCGTCCTTCTGGCCGATGATGAAACGGTCGAGTTCGCTGACGATCTCGCGGGGGGTCAGGTCGGACATGAACAACTCCGGTCCGGGCGGGGGCGCGGCCCGGCCCTTACTTGGCGATGGTTTCGACGGTCAGGTTGCCGTTGGTGTAGACGCAGATATCGGCGGCGATGGCCATGGCGCGGCGTGCGATCCGTTCCGCGTCGCGATCGGTATCCATCAGCGCCCGCGCGGCGGCGAGCGCGTAATTCCCGCCCGATCCGATGGCCGTGACATCGTGCTCGGGCTCCAGAACGTCGCCTGCACCGGTGATCACGTAGAGTTCGGCCCCGTCCGTGACGATCAGCATCGCCTCGAGCTTCTGCAGATACTTGTCGGTCCGCCAATCCTTGGCCAGTTCGACGGCCGCGCGCTGCAACTGGCCCGGCGTGGCCTCGAGCTTCTTTTCCAGCCGTTCCAGCAGGGTGAACGCATCGGCGGTCGATCCGGCGAAGCCGGCCACGATCTCGGCCCCGCCCGGGCTCAGCCGGCGCACCTTGCGCGCGGTGCCCTTGATGACCGTCTGGCCCAGGCTGACCTGCCCGTCCCCGGCCACCACGACCTGCCCCCCCTTGCGGACGGCGACGATCGTGGTGCCGTGCCAGCCCGGAAACTCGTCCTGCGACATGAAATCCTCCGTCGGTTCCGACGGGTATATGGAGTCCGCGCCGCCGGATGCCAACCGTCGCCCTTGGCGCCCGCCCCGCCGGCTGGCAGGCTCCGGCCATGCCGGCACCGGTTTTGCGCATCTTCATGGAGGGCGGTGCGCTGCGGCGCGCCAGGGCGGGCGAACACGCCTTTGCCAACCGGCTGCACCGGGCGTTCCGGGGCGCGGGCTGGACCGTCCTGTTTTGCGACCCGGCCAGCCCGCGGGCGCGTGCCGGGGCGGCGGCCGGCGCGCCTTCGCTGTGGCACATGCTGCCCCCGCGCGGGCCGCTGTCACTGTCGCTGCGGCTGGCCTATCTTCACCCGTTCTGGCGGATCGAGACGTCGCACCTTCGGTGGGAATGGGAGGTGGCGCGGCGCCGCTTCGACCCCGCAGCGGTGGATCCCTGCGCCGCGGCCGGCTTCGCCGCCCGGCTGCGCCGGCGCGAGTTCGGGACATCCGCGGCCCGGGACGAGGGTTTCGTCTATGTGCCGCTTCAGGGCCGGATCGCCGACAGGCGCAGCTTTCAGACAGCGAGCCCGCTGCACATGCTGACCGCCACGCTGGCCCATACGGCCCCGCAGCCCGTGCTGGCGGGTCTGCACCCGCGCGCGGTCTATACGCCAGCCGACCGGCGCGATCTGGCCGCGCTTGCCGCACGGGAGCCGCGCCTGCGCCTGACCGACCGGCCGATGGCAGAGCTTCTGCAGGGCTGCGGGATGGTGGTGACGCAGAACTCGGCGGTGGCGCTGCAGGGGTATCTGCTGCGGAAACCGGCCGTCCTGTTCGCGCGCAGCGATTTTCACCACATTGCCGCCAATGTCGCCGAACTGGGGGTCGGCGGCGCCCTCGACCGCGCCCGCGGCGCCCGGCCCGACTATGACGCATATCTATACTGGTTCTTCGTGGCGAACGCGCTGAATGCCCGGGCGGAGGATACCGAGGCGGCCATCCTGGCCCGCGCGCGTCATCTGGGCTGGAAGGTGTGAAACGGAAAAGGGCGCCCCGAGGGGCGCCCTTCTTCGACGGATCGTCACCGGATCAGATCGATTCCTTGATCCAGTTTTCCAGCGCGGCCTTGGGCGCCGCACCGACCTTGTTCGACACGACGTTGCCGTCCTTGAACAGGAACAGCGACGGGATGCCGCGCACGCCCATCTGGGCCGGCGAATCCGGGTTCTCGTCGACATTCACCTTCACGATCTTGACCTGGCCGGCATATTGCTCGGACAGTTCTTCCAGCGCGGGGCCGATCTGCTTGCACGGGCCGCACCATTCCGCCCAGAAATCCACCACGACGGGGATGTCGGATTGCTTCACTTCCTGGTCGAACGTGGCGTCGGTCACGGGTTGGGTGGCCATGGGTCGCTCCTGTAGGGGTGTCGGGAGCCGAAGGTAGGGACGCGCCGTCACAGCGTCAAGGCAGCCCCCGCGCGGCCCAGTGCCGCCGCGACCAGATCGGCGGGGAGCGGCATCAGCCGGGCCCGGCCGGTCCACAGGATCGCCGTTTCGATCCGCCGGCCGGGATAGATCTGCGCCAGCGCCGCGGCATAGGCGCCCATCTGGCGCAACAGGCCCTCGGGCGTGTCCTCGGGGCGGTCGGGGATCGCCCTGTTCGACTTGAAATCGACCGCGAGCACGCGATCGCGCTCGACCAGCAGCAGATCGACGGTTCCGGCGATGCGCCGGTCCCCCAGCTCGGCCAGCCGGGCGGTCAGCGGAACCTCGGCCAGAATGCCGGGCGCGAACAGATGGGCCAGCGCCGGCGCCTGGATCACGCGCCGCGCCTCGTCCAGCAGGGCCGCGGTCTCGTCCGGGGCGAGCTCCGCGCCCTCGGCCAGCAGCCGCGGCGCCAGGTCGGGCCAGTCGCCGGCGGGATAGCGGGGCAGGTGCTCCAGAAGCTTGTGCAGGCGGGTGCCGCGCCGCATCGCCGCCTCGGCCTCCAGCCCTTCGCCCGGCAGGGCCTTGGGACCGCCCAGATCGGAGGGCGACAGCGGCTCGTCCGCGCGCCGTGGCGTCGGCGCCGCGCGGTCGATCCAGCCGGGCAGCGCCGAGACGGGTTCGGGCGTTGCCGCGGCCGGCCGGACCTCGCCCGCGCCCCAATCGCCGTGCTCGATCCGCTTTCCCGGGCCGAAGGGCGTGTCCAGCACTGCCGGTTCCAGACCGGCAACCGCCGCGTCGACCGCCGCATGCCACGTGCCGGTCTTGCGCGGGTCGCCGGCGCCGCAGACGATCAGCCATGTCTCGGCCCGCGTCATCGCGACATAGAGAAGCCGGGCGCGCTCCTCGTCCTCGCGGCGCACCAGGTCGTCGCGCGCGGCACGCAGGGCGGCCGGCGCGCCGTCCTTCGGCATGCGCCACATCGGCGGCCCGTCGGGGGGGCACAGCACCTGTGCGCGCGGATCGTTCCTGTCGCGCATCGTGTCCGGCAGGATCACCACCGGCGCCTCCAGCCCCTTGGCCCCGTGCACGGTCATGACGCGGATCCGCCCGCCCGCGCCCTCGGCCTGGCGGCGCACCTCGACATCGCCGGCCTGCAACCAGCCGAGAAAGCCGGTCAGGCTGGGAATGTCGGTGCGTTCATACGACAGCGCCTGCGCCAGCAATTCGTCGATGCCGTCCTCGGCCTCGGCGCCCAGCCTGGCCAGCAGGCGCGGCCGGCCCCCGTGCCGGACCAGCATCCGGTCGAGCAACTCGTAAGGTTGCAGGTAATCAGTCAGGCCGCGCAGATCGTCCAGGACCGCCAGCGTCTCCTCGTGCCCCGACTGGCGCAGGGCGGTCCACAGATACGTCGTGTCGCGCCCGGCTGCGAGATCGTAGAGATCGGCCTCGGTCCAGCCGAACAGGGGCGAACGCAGAAGCGCGGCCAGCGACAGATCGTCCTCGGGCGTGGCCAGGAAGGACAGCAGCGCGGTCAGGTCGCGCACCGCCAGTTCGCCGCCTAGCTTCAGCCGGTCGGCGCCGGCGATCTCCAGCCCCTCGCGCTTGCAGGCGCGAATGATCTCGTCGAACAGCGTGCCGCGGCCGCGCACCAGGATCAGCACGTCGCCCTCGCTCAGCGCGCGGCGGCCGTCCTTGTCGGGAATGGTGACGCCGGCATCCTTCATCCGCCGGATCTCGGCCGCCACGGCCCCGGCCAGGCGCACGGCCGCATCGCCGGGCGAGACGCGGTCGACCGGGTCGTACCATTCGGGATCGTCGTCTTCGGGCTCTGCCTCGGCCACCGGCCAGACATCGACGCGGCCGGGCAGGTCCGCGTGGAACGCCCGGTGGCCCACCCCGTGCCCCAGCCCGGCGCCGAGCGGCGAATCGAACACCCTGTCGACGCAGTCCAAAATCGCCCGCGACGACCGGAAGGAGTGCTGCAATTCGAGCCTGTTCAAGCCCGATTGCGTCGAAAGCTGCTGCGCGAAATGGGCGCGCATCCGGTCGAACGCCTCGGGGTCGGCCCCCTGGAACGAATAGATCGACTGCTTCTTGTCGCCGACGACGAAGATCGTCCGCGCTCCGGCCTCGGACGTGCCGCGGCCGGCGGCCATCTCCTGTGCCAGCAATTCGATGACGTCCCATTGCGCCGGGCTGGTATCCTGCGCCTCGTCCACCAGGATGTGGTCGATGCCGCCATCCAGCCGGTACAGGACCCATGCGGCGACGGACGGATCCGTCAGCAGCGCCCTTGCCTTCAGGATCAGGTCGTCGAAATCCAGCCAGCCCCGCTGCAACTTCGCCTCGGCATAGCGCGGCAGGAACGCGGCGGCGAAGAGATGCAGCGCGGCGCTGCGCCGGGCCGCGGCAAGGGCCAGGCGCGTCTCGCGCGCCGCCTCGACCCGGCGCATCAGGTCGTCGAGCGCATCGGCATGGGCGGCGATACCGTCCCGGCAGGCGCGGGTCGGGAACTTGCCGATCTTGGCGGTGAAGGGCTCCTTCGCGCCGGCGCCGGTCAGGAGCACCGCTTCGAGGCATTGCAGGGTCCGCAGGTCGGGGGCCCGGAAATCCGCCTCGGACAGCCGGGCACAGGCCTTGACGTCATTCGGGCCGCTTGCGGCCAGCGCCGGCAGAAGAGCGGCCATCAGATCGGCCTCGCCCCCCAGAAAGACCCGGGCCAGCAGCGCCTCTTCGGTCTCGTCCGGCGGCAGGCCGAAGGCCGCGAAGGCCGCTAGCTGGTCCAGCGGCGTCGCGAAGGCTTCGCGCCGGGCGGCGATCTCGCGGGTCAGGGCGGCCAGCCCGTCATCGGCCATGTGCCGCGCCAGCGCCTCGACCGCGCCCGCTTGCGGCCCGTCCGACAGATCCTCTACGATCTCGTCCATCAGCTGCGCGGCGCTGCGGTCGTCGAGTTCGACGAAGCGCGGCGATACCCCGGCCTCGAGCGGAAACCGCCGCAGCAGCGCCGAGCAGAAGGAATGGATGGTCTGGATCTTCAGCCCGCCGGGCGTTTCCACCGCGCGGGCGAACAGGGTGCGGGCCCGCGCCAGCGCGGCATCGTCGATCGCGTCCATGACGCCCAGTTCGGCCAGAGAGCGGCGCAGATCCGCCTCGGGTGCCATCGCCCAGGCGCCCAGGCGGCGGAACAGCCGGTTCTGCATCTCGCTGGCGGCGGCCTTGGTATAGGTCAGGCACAGGATGTTCTGCGGCGAGGTTCCGGCCAGCAGCAGCCGCGCCACGCGGTCCGTCAGGACCCGGGTCTTGCCGGACCCGGCATTGGCCGACAGCCAGGTCGAGGCATCGGGATCGGCGGCGCGGATCTGACGCAGGGTCGCTTCGTCAAAGTTCATCGTGGCGACCCACATCGATTTCCAGGGCCGGCTGGCTGTCGTCCCATTCGCCGAACCGCGCCAGGTGGTCGTAATCGCCGGAATGGCGCATCCCCGCCATGGCGCGCCGCGCCGGATAACCCTTGCCGGGATCGGCATAGGCCGACAGGAGGCGGCGCAATTCCTGCACCACCCTGTCCGGATCGACGGGCGGGTCGGCGGCCGGGTCGCGCAGCGTCAGGCCCGCGACCTGCGGCACCGATCCCAGACCGATATGGGCGACCTCGGCCACCGGGGCCGCCGGCACCCCGCGAAAGGCACCGGCCTCGGCCATCGCCGCCTCGAGCAGAAGCTGCTTGTCGAAATGGCGCATGACCTTGGCGGTGGGCGGGGTCCCGGTCTTGTAATCGTAGACCACCAGCCGCCCGTCCCCGCGCAGATCGATCCTGTCGGCCTTGGCCGTCAGCACGAAATCCATGCCCGGAAGCCGGTATTCGCCGCGTTCCTCGACCGCCTGGGGGTGGGCCGCGGCGCGGCGCTGCACCTCGCCCGCCAGGAACCAGTCGGCCACCCGTTCGACCCGCGCGAACCAGACATGGCGCGCCGCCGGCCACGGGACGGATTCGTCCAGCACGGCCCGCGCGATCGCCAGCAGCCGGTCGCGTGCCTCGGGCCGGTCGGGCGGCGCGCCGTCGCGCAGCACCCTGTCGAAGATCTCGTGCAGGACGGTGCCGCGCAGCGGCGCGTCGGGTTCGGGCCGCAGCGGGTCGAGCGGGCGCAGGCGCAGGATCTCGCGCGCATAGATGGCATAGGGATCCCGGATCAGGGTCTGTATCCGCGTGACGGACAGCCGCTTGGGGCGTGCCGCCGCCGGCGGGCGGGGCGCCGGGCGCGGGGCCGGGTCCTGCGGCGCGTATCGCTCCTCGAGCAGCCGCGCCGCATCCAGCCATGCCGCGCCCCGTTGCCGCATGGCGGCCAGAGCGCGGGGACCGTCCTGATCCGGCAGCCCGTCGAGCAGGTTCGTAAGCCGGTTCAGCCAGCGCGACATCACGGTCTCGGCCTCGCCGTCGCGCCGCGCCCGCACAAGCACGACCCGGGGCGCCGCGATGGCCTGCTGAAAGTCGTGGGCCGACAGCCCGACCTTCCGTTCGGGCAGAAGCAGCCCGGCCTGCTGGCGCATCCTCCGGTTCAGCCACGGATCGGGCGCCGGCAATTCGGGCCAGGTTCCTTCGTTCAGCCCCCCCAGGATGACGGTCTCCGCCCCCTGGACCCTGGCTTCCAGCGTGCCCCAGATCATGATCCCGGGATGGGCCAGGCTGGGCTCGCGCACCTCGTCCCCGGCCAGGATCGCCGTCAGCAGGTCGCGGTAATCGGCCGCCGTCATGCGGCCGCCATGCCCGGCCTCGGCCGCCAGGCCGGTGACGAGCCGCTGCACCGCCTCGCCGGCGGCCCGGTCCCACAGTTGCCCGCTTCCCTCGACGCCCGGCCCCGCTGCAAGCTGCTCGGCCGCCGCCAGGTGCCGGGCAATGCGGTCGGACAGCGGCAGCGGCCCGGTGACCGATATCAGCGGGAACAGCGCCCGGGCCAGCCAGTCGGCCCAGGCGGTCGCGCCGGGTTCGCGGCGGCGGGCGGCCCAGGCCAGCAGATCCGCGGCTTCGGGAAAGGCCGGACCGTTGCGGCGCAACGCAAGCTCCAGTTCCCGGGTCAGCAGCAGATGCGGGCCGCGTTCGCCGCTGCCGCTGTTGCAGATCGGATGCTTGAGCAGGGTCAAGAGGTCCTCGGCCTGCAGCCGCCGTTCCGTCAGGTCGGCCAGGTGGCGCAGGAACCGCCCGGGCGCCGACCGGCCCGCGGGCTGTCCGGCGGAATCGTCGGGCAGGATCCGCCACCGGTCCAGCGCGGCGGCCACCTGACGCGACAGCGACCGGTCCGGCGTGATCAGGGCGGCGGTGCGCCCCGCCTCGGCCGCTTCGCGCAGGCACAGCGCGATCGCCAGCGCCTCGCGCCGCGGATCGGGCGCCTCGACCAGCGACAGCCCCTCCGTCGCCTCGACCAGATCGGGCATCCGCCGCCCCTCGGTCAGCCACTGATCGGTCACCGGGGCCGGACGCAGGGCGAGCGACACCAGCGCGTTCCGGCGCTGGACGGGGTCGCGATCAGTCCAGCGGGCGACGCGGTCCGGTGTCAGGTCAAGCCGGCGCAGCAGATGGGCGAAACGGTATTGGGGGTGATCCTCGGCGCCCGCCCCGTCGCCCAGACGGGCCCAGACCGGGCCGGGCATCTGAAAGTCGTAGCCCGGCAGGATCACCGCGCCCTGGGGCAGCCGCGCCACCGCCTGCATGAACAGTGCGGTCGCGCCGCGCGACCCGGTCGAGCCGGCGACGATCACCGGATGGTCGGGCGGCCGGTCGGTCCAGAGGCCCGCCAGCGCCGCGATGGCCCGCCGGCGCGCCCCTTCGGCATCGGGGGCGGCATCGGCATCGAAATAGCCCTGCACCACCCGGATGAACGCCAGGCTCCGCGCCCAATGGGCGGACTGATCGCTGACATCGAGCGAGAACAGAGCCTCGGGCGGCACGCCCTCGCCGCTCATCTCCTCCATCAGATCCAGCAGCGAATCCGCCAGCTCGTAGACGGCCGAACGGGGGGCGAGGGTCGGGTCGCGGTCGAGCAGGCGCGCGACAAGCTGCGCGACCTCGAGCTTGCGGCGCAGCGGCGGATCGGGTGGAACGGCGCCCGCGACCGCCGCGTCCTGACCCAGTTCCGAGACGAGCCGCAGGCGCGGCAGCAATCTGGGGCGGTCCGCGCTCAGCAGATCGCGGATGCGGCGCTGCATGCGCCTGGTATTGACGAAGATCTCCACGCGGGCCAGCGCCTCGGGCTGCTGGCCCTCCATGCGCGCCAGCAGCCCGGCCACAAGCTCGGCGGGGAAATCGGCGCCCGGCGGCAGGCCGAACAGGCGCGCTCCGGGCGCGGGCTCAAACATCCCCGGCCCCGGCCAGCAGCGCCTCGGCCAGCGGGATCGACGCGGGCTGCCCCACATCGCACCAGCCGCCGGGATGGATCGTGCCGTGCAGGCGCCCCTCGGCCGCCATCGCATCCCACAGGCGGTTCAGCGAAAAGACCGTGTCCGGAATCAGGCGCAGCCGGTCGGTTCGCAGGATCTGGATGCCGGTATAGGTCAGCCCGCCGCCGCGGGTCAGCCGCCCCGCCTCGTCCCGCGCGAAATCGCCGCGTCCCGCATGCCCCGCGGCCCGCGCGGCGGGGATCAGCAGCAGCAGCGCGTCCATCCGTGCCGGATCCCAGGCGGCGCGCAGGCCGGCATAGGGGTTGGGGCCGGTCCAGACCGCATCGGTATTGGCGGTGAAGACCGGCCCGTCCCCCAAGAGCGGCAGCGCCTGGCGCAACCCGCCCCCGGTTTCCAGGATCCGCGGCTGCTCGACCGACAGGGCGATTCCCTGCGGCGCCAGATGCCGCTCCAGCATTTCGGCCCGGTAATGCAGGTTGGCCACGATCCGGCTGACCCCCGCGTCCCGCGCCAGCGACAGGGCATGATCGATCAGCGGCCGGCCCGCGACCTCGACCAACGGTTTCGGCCGGTCGCGGGTCAGGGCGCCCATCCGCGTGCCGAAACCCGCGGCGAACAGCATCACGGCGTCGGGACGGTTGCGCATCGGTCCTTCAGGTCTTGCAGATGGGCGGGCGAGGGGGCGGGCAGAGCATCCAGGATCCGTTCGCGCACCGGGTCCAGCGCCGGATGGGCCAGATCGGTCATGAGATGCCCCCAGACCCGGGGGATCAGATCGACGTAATGCGGCTTGCCGAAATGCATCGACAGCCGGGCGAAGACGCCGAGGATACGCAGATTGCGCTGCACGCTGATCACGGCGAAGGCGGCCGCGACGGCATCTGGATCGGCATTGCCGGCCGCGGCGAAACGGGTCAGCATGCGCGCCTGCACCGGCGCCGACACGTCGCGGCGCGCGTCGCGCAGAAGCGAGACCAGGTCATAGGCCGGGTGGCCGATCACCGCATCCTGGAAATCCAGAAGCCCGATCCGGGCATGGCCCTGCCGGTCGGGCAGCCAGATCAGGTTCTCGGCATGAAAGTCGCGCAGCGCCACCACGCCGGCCGGGGCGGCATGGCGGGCGAGGAGCGGCCGGAAGGCCGGAGCGAAGCCCTCGGCGCGGGACTGCCCGGGGCGCACGCGGTCCTGCCCGTACCATTCGAAGGCCAGCCCGGCGAGCTGCGCCATCAGCGCCGGGTCGAACACCGGCAATCCGGCGGGCGCGGGCGCCCGATGCAGCGCGGCCAGAAGATCGGTCGCGGCCTCGTAGAGCGACTCTTCCCGGTCGGGCGCGGCCCGGACTACCCGCGCAAACAGGGCGTCGCCCAGATCCTCGAGCATCAGCAGACCGTGCGACCGATCCTCGGCCAGGATCTCGGGGGCGGAGAATCCGTTCTGCCGCAGCCACTGGCCGATCACGATGAAGGGCCGCACATCCTCGCCGCGCGCGGGATCGGCATCCATCAGCACCACGCTCTGACCGTCCGGGCCGGTCAGCCGCTCGTAGCGCCGGTTCGAGGCGTCGCCCGCCAGCGGCCGGCGGGTCCATCCCTCCCAGGGCGAGCCGCGCAGGAACTCTGCGATCCGCGGATCGGTGCCGGTCAAACCGCGTCCTCCAGCCCTGCCAGCCGCGCGTCCCACTCCGCCGGCCCGCTCAGGGCCAGCCGCCGGCTTTCGTCGCCGGTGGGGGTCAGATCCAGCCACAGCGCCCCCGGCGGCACCCGTCCCTCCAGCCGTTCCGGCCATTCCAGCAGGACCAGGGCTTCGTCCATCGCCTGGTCCAGCCCGATCTCGTCGGTCTCGGCGGGATCGGACAGGCGGTAGAGGTCGACATGCCAGATCTCCAGCCCGCCCGCGCGATAGGTCTGGACCAGCGTGAAGGACGGCGACGGGACCTCTTCCACCGGCCCGCCCGCCGCGGCCTGGGCCGTCTGGATCAGGGCGCGGGCAAAGTGGCTTTTCCCCGCGCCGAGCGGCCCGCGCAGCAGCAGCGTGTCGCCCGCGCGCAGCCGGCCGGCAAACTCGGCCGCAAGATGCGTCGTGGCGTCGGGCGAGGGCAGGTCGATCGTCAGGCGGAAGGCTGCGGGCATGGCCCCGTTCTACCGTGCCGTCGGTGGTCCGCAAGCGGGATCAGGCCCCGACGTCCCGCTGAGGCGCCGCGGCCCCGTTCGTCATCGGCACCGGCACCGGAACCGGGACCGGGGCCGGAACCGGGGCCGGAGCTGCCGCGGCATCCGTCACGCGGAACACCGCAAGGGTCATGCCGCGGGGCAGGGGCAGAAGCCGGCAATCCAGCGCCTGTCCGTCATGGCGCAGCAGGCGCCCCCGCCAGGGCAGGCCGCCATCGCCGTCGCAGGTCAGGCCCTCAAGGCCCGCGCGGTCGCCGCCGGCCCGGGTTTCGCGCAGCCACATACCGACCGCATCGGTCAGCGTGCCGGCCACGACCTTCTCGGCCTCGCAGACGTTCCACAGCAGGTCATAGGCCGCATTCGACAGGACCAGCGTGCGGCCGCCGCCGAACACGGCAACCGCCTCGTCCAGATTGTCGAGCACGGCCTGCCCGGTCTCGATCTCGCTGCGGAAGCGGCGCGCGGCCGAGACCTGCGAGGTCACATCGTTGAACAGCAGCGCCAGCGCGCCGTCGGGCTGCGCAAGCCCGGTCACGCGGTAGCTGCGCCCGTCCGTCAGATGCCAGGTCTCGTCCAGGGTTCCGGCGCTGCGGCTGTCCATCTCGGCCAGACGCTGGCGCCATTCGGCGAAATCGCGCCGCTCGGGCACGCGGCGCTGTTCGCGAAGGTCGTTCAGGAAATCGGCCAGGGCGGGGCGCTGCGCCAGCTGTTCGGGCCGCAGACCGGTCAGCGCGACCAGCGCCGGGTTGAACAGAAGAAGCCGCCGGTCCTTGCCGAAGATCGCCAGCCCCAGGGCCAGATCGGCGAAGGTGCGCGCCAGGGTCTGCACGAAATCGCCCAGGTCCCGTTCGGCCCGCACCTCTCGCGTGACGTCGACCGCGGCCACCAGCCGGCCCCCCTCGATCGGCGAGACATGCAGGTCGAAGCTGGCGGTGCCGGCCGGGCGCGCCGGGTCCGGCAGGTCCCGGCGGAGCACCTGCCGCGCCTCGGTCGCGGGCAGCGGCGGGAAGACCCGCGCGGGCGGCCAGGATCCGGTGCGATCGGGGCTGTGCCGTGCCGCCAGCCGCAGATAGGCATGGTTGACCCAGTTGATCCGCCCGGTCTGATCCTCGCTCCATGCCGCGCAGGGGGCGGCCTGGGTGATGGCCCGCAGCATGGTCAGTTCGCGCCGCAGCGCCGCCACGTGATGGCGGTCCGTCGCACAGGGTTCCTCGTCGGTGCCGTGCCCGTGAAGGGTCATCCGCAGCGTGCCCTGTTCCGAACGGACCAGCCGCAGAAAGGCATCCCCGTCCTCGGCCGTCAGATCGGCGCCTCGCGTCAGGTCGCGGCCGGCCAGGGCGCCGCGCAGGTCGGGGAAGCGGGGCGAGAAGGTTTCCACCACCTGCTCCAGCTCCGATTCCCGCGGGCCCGCGCCGGTAAGGTAGAAGCGTGCCGCCTCGGTCGCGTCGACCAGGACGTCGCCGTCGAACACGAAGGCGACGCGCGTCTCGTCCGGCGTGGTCAGGATGCCTGGCATCTGCCGCGCCAAGGCGGTGCGGAACAGCACTGCCAGCGCCAGCAACGCCGCGACGAGCGAGGTCGAGACGATCAGAAGCATGTCGTGGACGGCCATCTCGGTCTCCGGCGGATCGCCCCGAGGTTGTCCAGCGAATTTTAATAAAGGGTTAACTACATAGGTCGGAAATCACGTCTCCCCGCGGCTTCACCGCAGGATCGGCTGGTTCTCCCCAAGCGCGGGTCGCGGCGCCCCGGCGGGCGCGGCGATGCGTCCGCGGGGCCAGGCGACCTCGACAATCGCGCCGAAACCGTCGCTGCCACGGCCGTTGGCAAAGCTGAGCTCGGCCCCGGTCCGTTCCAGAAGCGTCTTCGCGATGAACAGGCCCAGACCCATGCCCTGGTATTCGGGGCGATACCGCCGGTCCTCGGCGTCGCGGCGCCGGCGGACGAAGGGGTCGCCGATCCGCGGCAGGACCTGCTGGGGAAAGCCCGGCCCGTCATCGGCGATCCGCACGATGATGGTCGTGTCGTCCCACCGCATGTCGACGCGCACGCGGCTTGCCGCAAAGTCGACGGCGTTCTGGATCAGGTTGCGCAGGCCGTGGATGATCTCGGGCCGACGCTCGACCACAGGCTGGTGCGGCGCGGCACCGTCCAGCGGCGCGGGATCGAACATCACCTCCTTGCCGCGGTCCTGATGCGGCTGCGCGGCCTCGGCGACCACCGAGGTCAGCGGCGCATGTCGCAGATGCAGGTCGTCCTTGCCCGCCTGACCCATGGAATGCAGGATGTCGCGGCACCTGTCGGCCTGTTCGCGGATCAGTGTCACGTCCTCGCGCAGCGTCGCATCTTCCAGCTCGTCCAGAAGCTCGCCGCTGACCAGCTTGATCGTGGCAAGGGGGGTGCCCAGCTCGTGCGCGGCGGCGGCGACCACCCCGCCCAGGTCGGTCAGCTTCTGCTCGCGCGCGAGGGCGAGCTGCGCGGCCATCAGCGCCTCGGCCATGGCATTGACCTCGCTGGTGACCTTGCGCGCGTAGGAGGCAAGAAAGATGATGCCGATGACGATCGCCACCCAGAAGCCGAAGACGAAATCGATGGGCATCTGCATGGCGAACCCGTCCCGCGTGACCAGCGGGACGTTCCAGCGCGCGATCAGCGTCACGAACAGGATCGCCACCGCCCCGATCAGCACGGTCGAGCGGAGCTGCAGCGCGGTGGCCGAGATCGTGACCGGCGCGAGTATCAGCAGCGCGAACGGGTTGTTCAGCCCCCCCGTCAGGTAGAGAAGGACCGCGAGCTGCGTGATGTCGAACAGCAGCAGCGCCACCATCTCGGCCTCGGACAGGCGCTTGTTCTTGGGATAGACGAAGGTGGCGACGAGGTTCGAGATGACCAGCGCGCCGACAACCAGATAATCCAGCCCCAGATCCAGCGTCAGGTCGAACATACGCTGCGCGACGGTGATCGCGCCGATCTGGCCCGCAATCGCGATCCAGCGCAGCACGATCAGCGTGCGCAGCCGCACCCAGTTCGACCGGCGCGCCTCGTCTATATTGTCTACCGGACCGTCCATCTGCATACCTTGCGTCATCCTGCCCGGTTGTAGGTCGGCGGCGGGCGGTGGATCAACAAGACCAAAGACGACGGAGCATGCTATGGCACGTCTTGCCCAGGCGGCGGCGATCCTCGCGCTGGTCGCGATGGTGGGCGGTTTCTGGTGGTTCAGCACGGGCCAGGCGCTGGACGACCGCTTCGCTCAATGCCGCCAGGACCGGCTCAGCCGGACGTTGGCGCAGGTTGAACCCCCGTTTTCGCTGATCTCGCAGGACGGGCGGGAGATGGCATCCGAGGAGATATTGTCGCGCCCGTCGCTGCTGTATTTCGGCTACACGACCTGTCCGGAATACTGCCCTCTCGACGCGGCCCGGAACGCCCGCGCCGCCGAGCTTCTGGACGAACGCGGCTACCGGGTGCGCCCCGTCTTCGTCAGCATCGACCCGGCCGATGACGGGCTGGACCGGATCGCGCGCTTCACGCGCGAAGCCGGCCCAACGATGCTGGGCCTGACCGGCAGCCAAGAGCAGGTGAACGCCGCGGCGCAGGCTTTCAACGTGTTTCACGCGCTGCGCCGGCCGACCGCAGGCGGGCCGCGCATGGCCCATAGCGGTTTCACCTACCTTACCCTGCCGGATCTGGGCGTGGTCGAGATCTTTCCCGGCGCGCCGCGGCCCGACGGCGACGGGTTGGATGCAGCCCGGCTTGCGGAACGCGCCGCCTGCTTCCTGCGGGCCGCCGATCTGGGCTAGGTGGCGCTGGGTATTTCCGGGTGTCGGGCCGGGAAAATTGACCCTTTCGGCGCCGCACCCTATCGTGCGCCCGTCCGGTACAGGGGAGGGGACGAGGGATGAACGACGAGGAAGCACTGGATCTGGGCGAGGATCGGACGCTGCTTCTGGTCGATGACGACGAATCCTTCGTCAAGCGGCTGGCCCGCGCGATGGAGAAGCGGGGCTTCGAGGTCGAGACCGCCGAATCCGTCGCCCAGGGCCGCAGCATGGTCTCGGCCCGTCCGCCGGCCTATGCCGTGATCGATCTGCGGCTTCAGGACGGCAACGGGTTGGACGTGGTCGAGGCCATCCGCGAATTGCGGTCGGACAGCCGGATCGTGGTGCTGACGGGTTATGGCGCCATCGCCACCGCCGTCGCGGCGGTCAAGATCGGCGCCACCGACTACCTGTCCAAGCCGGCCGATGCCAACGATATCGTGGCCGCCCTCGTCGCGCCCGGCGACACGCTTCCTCCGCCGCCCGAGAATCCGATGTCGGCCGACCGGGTGCGGTGGGAACACATCCAGCGTGTCTACGAGATGTGCGACCGCAATGTCAGCGAAACCGCCCGGCGGCTGAACATGCACCGGCGCACCCTGCAGCGCATCCTGGCCAAGCGGTCGCCGCGCTAGGCGCTCGCGGCGCTACATCTCGGCCAGCAGGGCGCGATGGCGCCCCAGGAATTCCTCGCGCGCCTCGCGCGCGGGGCGCAGCACGATCGACAACCCGTCGGTCAGCGCCGGGTCCGGCCGTCCGAAGAAGCGCGTCGCCTCGGCCTCGGTGAACCCGGCGATCCGCGTCGCTTCCAGCCAGGCCGAGATGCGGTCGGCCTTCTTGATCCGCGACTTGATCCGGGCGGGCAGGGCGGCCGGCAGGCCGAAGCGCAGATGGATGGCCGCCGTCAGCCGCTTGTCCAGCTCGCCGTAGCCCGGGCCGACCGCCGCCTTCACCGGCGAGATCATGTCGCCGATCACGTATTCCGGGGCATCGTGCAGAAGCGCGGCGAGGCACCAGCACGGGCGGGCCGCACGGTCGATCCGGCGGTACAGCGTTTCCACCAGCAGGGCGTGTTCGGCCACTGAATAGGCGAAATCGCCCTGCGTCTGGCCGTTCCACCGCGCGACGAAGGCCAGCCCGTGGGCGATATCCTCGATCTCGATATCCACCGGCGTCGGGTCCAGCAGGTCGAGCCGCCGGCCCGAAAGCATGCGCTGCCAGGCGCGGGGCTGGGGGGATCTGGGCATCGGGTTCCTTTCTTGCGCGCGCGCAGATGTAGTCGAGGCGACCCGCCGGAGCAATTCCGCGCCGCGCCCGCGCCGCATCCGATGCAGTTGTCTCGGATCCGCGCCGATGCTATGCGCAAGGCAAATTCCCATGAATGTTGGAGGGGCGGCCCGTGCCCAAGGATTTCATCGTCAAAGACGTTTCGCTGGCCGGCTATGGCCGCAAGGAACTGGAC
>Ga0189283_10283_pt1 | contig 23992 bp, 23 predicted proteins | sample N26C4minimetaG_FD_130320 | JGI IMG/M metagenome (GOLD analysis project Ga0189283, IMG submission 130320) | Marine microbial communities from the Costa Rica Dome - N26 C4 mini metaG | ecosystem: Environmental > Aquatic > Marine > Oceanic > Photic zone | place: Costa Rica: the Eastern Pacific...
CACCAGCGTGACGGGCGCGCTCCGTCAAGCCCGCCTTGGTCTCTCGTTCGTCCGTCATGGCTCCTCCCTCGATGGAGCCGCTATCCCCCAAATCACTGTCTCAGAAAACCGTACACCGGGGGAATGCGCGCTTTGGCCCCGATCTCTTCCGCTCGGACATCCTGATGTCTCCCGTGTATCTGTCAGATGAACTGACAGTTCCGATCTGTCAGTTCGGCGTTTCGGTCACTCCGGCACTGGTCCAGCCGGCACCAGACAGAATTTGGAAACGGGCAAAGAGCATCGGTGAGATGACGTTGCGCAACCCGCTGCGGGGCCGCTTCGGACGCGGTGGCCTCATCCGCTTTCCTGATCAGGAGCCGTGGACCACGAAGTCGCGAAGCTCGTTGGTTTCATCCTACTTTGTCGCGTGCCACACGCTCAGGCGACCGCCTGGAAGGGCAGTGCGCGCGACGCCGTGACGGTCACGGTGACGGGTCTCGCATCGAGCGCTCCTGTGCCTCGCTGTCGACCTGTCTCGACCCGGCGAGACCCTGCCGTCTCCCCAGCGCAAGGCCGTGCCCTCTCCAACATGGAGTGTCCCTCCCTGTCGGGCTGGCACGCCACAGCAAGGGGAAGATCGCCCGCCGCGATATCTTCGACCCTGGCTTCGCGCGCGACCTCCAAACGCTTATCGAGCGGCTCGGCGGGCAGGTCCAAGATCGCACCCACGTTTTTTTCCACGGGGACGAGGACCATGTGCGCGGCGGCTACGAGAGCGTCTTTCGCGAGCCGGGGGTGGAGCCCCTCGCCGCCGCGATCGGAGAGCTCGATCTGCTCCACGACCTCGTCTGCGCCGCTTTGAGCGCTGCCGACGCGGTGCGGGTCTCGGCGAACCTAATCGACGGATGAGCATCACGGCGCCCTGGCCCGGGGCGTCGTCCTCGAGGGCCCAAGGGGCCCGCGCTCGTGGACGGATCACCACGGGCAGGCGTGTCGGCATCCACTCCTTTGCTGCTCCAGCCGGCGCGCCACTTGAAGAAATTTGGTCGATCACGCTTTCGTGACCGCCCGGCGTTAAGCCACGCCTCTCGTTCGGACCGACCTGCTGCCTACCAGTTCAAAAATCCGAGCCACGCAGCACGATGCCGAGCAATTCAAAGCACATCCGGGGGAGGGTATACCTATGACAGCTCCGCTCCGCGACGGGTGTGCTTCGGCACTGGACCCCGCGCTGCTGGACCTCGTCAGGGCACTCGCCCGAGCCAACGCCCGGCGTGACGCCGCAGGAGATCAAGAATGCAACGCCGTGCCGCAATCTACGCCCGATACTCGACCACGCTCCAGTCGGACCGCTCCATTGCAGATCAGGTGGAGCTCTGCCGAAGCTACCTGAGACGCGAGGGCTACGGCGAGGTCGGGGTTTTCGAAGATCGTGCCATGACGTCCGAGACCCTCATCGGTCGAGTCGGCCTCGCTCAGCTCCTCGAGGCAGCCCGTAACAGGAGCTTCGATGCCGTTGTGGTCGAATGCGTTGACCGCATCAGCCGAGATTCCGGCGACCTGCACCAAGTCTCGAAACTCCTGCGCTTCAGCGAAATCGACATCATCTCGGCGAACGAGGGCGTGCAGAATGAGATACAGATCGGCGTGCGCGGCCTCATGGGGACGTTGTTCCTCAAGGACCTCCGCGAGAAGATCCGTCGTGGAATGGTCGGAAATATCCGAGAAGGGCTGAGCGCTGGCGGTAAGGCCTACGGCTATTCTCCAATCCTTGGAAGACCGGGAGAGCTTCAGATCGTAGAACATGAGGCAGACGTGATCCGGAGGGTATTCCAGGAATACGCCGAGGGCGCCTCACCACGTCAGATTGCACACGATCTCAACGCCGAAGCGATCTTGCCGCCGAGACGCACGAAGTGGAACGCCTCGACGCTGAACGGCAGCGCCGATCGGGGCTACGGCATCCTCCGTAATGCCATCTACGCTGGAGTTCTTGTCTGGGATCGGGTGCGGATGGTGCTCGATCCGGCCACCGGCAAGCGCGTCAGCCGTGTGAAGCCTCGTGAGGACTGGAAATATACTGAGGTGCCGCACCTGCGGATCATTGATGAGGACCTCTGGGATGCTGTCCAGGAGCGGCTCTCGCGGCAGTCCCATGCGAAGTCCGCTGGGAAATCTACCCGGACGCCCGCTCGTCCGTTCTCTGGTCTTCTGAAATGCGGCTGCTGCGGCGGCGGCATGGCGATCCATGACCGCAAGGGAAGTGCGATACGCATCGCCTGCTCGACGTCTCGCGAAAGCGGGTCCTGTGACAACTCCGGAAAGTTTCGTCTGGATCAGATCGAGGATGAGATCTTCTCGAACCTTCACGACCACCTGCTGCATCCCGCCTACATTGAGGAATACATTTCGGCCTACGGTCAGGAGCGGAAGGCTCTGGCCGCCTCTGGCAAAGCGGATCACGGCAAGCTCCAGCGCGCGGTGGCAGAAGCGCGCAATCTGTTCGAGCGGCGCCTGAATCTCTACGAGCGTGGCGTCTTGGACGGCGATGATGGCGAAGCAAAGCTTCTCGAAGCCAAGAAAGGTCTGCGCGCAGCGGAAGCCGAAATTGCAGCCCTGGACGAGGCCGACGAGGCCATGCTTTTCGATCCTGCCACCCCGGTGCGCTACGCGTCCGCCCTGCGCGACCTGGTGACATCGCTCACCTCCGGAGACGGAAAGCCCAACAGCAACGCAAGGGATGCAGTTCGATCACTGGTGTCGGAAATCATCGTCTCTCGGCCCGAGGACGATGGGGTCCCCGTCGAGGTCAGGGGCCGCTTGAGCGCCCTCATCTCGAACCCTGATTTTCAAGTGGGGGGTGCAATGGTAGCGGAGGAGGGACTTGAACCCCCGACACGCGGATTATGATTCCGCTGCTCTAACCAACTGAGCTACTCCGCCACAGGCGAGCGCGGGGATAGGCCAGCGCGCCGGGGCCGTCAAGCGCAAAAGCGGCCCGGATTGCCCGGCCATCGACGGATTGGCGGGGCGCACCTGCGCGACATGTCTCCCCTGCCCGGTCCCGTCGCCGCCCCACCCCGCCTGAGGAGCCCCAGGGCCCTAGCCGCCCGCGTCGCGCCCGGCGGCGGCCGCACCGATATCGGCCGGGGCGACCGACACCGTCTTGGCGATGGCATGGCAGGCGACGCCCGGCGCAAGGCGCAGCGCCTCGGCCGACCGCTTCGTGACCCGGGCCAGAAGGCTTTCCTGCCCGATCCGAAGCTGCACCAGCACGCCCGGCCCCTTTCCCGGCCGCAGGGCCGCGACCTCGCCCGCGAGCACGTTCAGCGCCGACAGGCCCACGGGCCGCTCACGCGACAGGATCACGTCCTGCGCGGCGATCCGCACGCGCAGACGCGCCCCCGGCGCCGCCTCCATCCGCGGCAGGAACAGCCGCCCGCCGGACACTTCCAGCTCGGTCAGCCCGTCGGCATGCTGCGCCACGACCCGGCCCGTCAGGATCGAGCCCGCCTCGCGCAGGCCGAGCGCGGGAACGGCGTCGGGATCGGCCAGCACCTCGGCCGCCGGCCCCACCCGGACCGCCCGCCCCCGGTCCAGCGCGACGACCGTGGTGGCCAGGCGACCGACCTCGGACAGCGAATGGCTCACATACAGGATCGGGATGGCGGTATCGTCGCGCAGCCGTTCGAGATATGGCAGGATTTCCGTCTTGCGCGCCTCGTCGAGCGCCGCCAGCGGTTCGTCCATCAGCAGCAGGCGCGGCCCGGCCAGCAGGGCCCGCCCGATGGCCACGCGCTGCTTCTCGCCCCCCGACAGCGCGGCCGGCCGCCGCGACAGCAGGTGCCCCAGCCCCAGAAGCTCGACGACATGGCCGAAATCCTCTCCGTCGGCCAGTCCCGCGAACCAGCGCCCGTAGCGCAGGTTCTGGCGCACGTTCAGATGCGGGAACAGCCGCCCCTCCTGAAAGACGTAGCCGACCCGGCGGCGATGGGGCGGCAGCCAGCAGCCGCTGGCGGTGTCGAGCAGCGTCCAGCCATCCACGACGATCCGTCCGCTATCGGGCCGCAGAAGGCCCGCCACGGCGTTGACCAGCGTGCTCTTGCCCGCGCCGGAGGGACCGAACAGGGCCGTCACCCCCGCCGGCGCCTGAAACGCGACGTCCAGGTCGAACCGCCCGAACCGGTGGCGCAGCGCGACCTCGAGCGTCATCGCCCGGCCACCCGCCGCGCGATCCGTCCGGCCACGAATTCCGAGACGGCCAGCGCCGCCATCGCCACGGCGACCGACACCAGGACCAGGCGCAGCGCGGCCCCTTCGGCGCCGGGCACCTGAAGGAAGGCGTAGATGGCCGATGGCAGGGTCTGCGTCTCGCCGGGGATGTTCGAGACGAAGGTGATCGTCGCGCCGAACTCGCCCATCGCCTTGGCAAAGGCCAGGACCGCGCCCGCCACGACGCCCGGCAGGATCAGCGGCAGCGTCACCGTGGCGAACACCCATGGCCGTGCGGCGCCAAGCGTCGCGGCGGCCTGTTCCAGCTTCGGATCCACCGCCTCGATCGACAGGCGCATCGCCCGCACCATCAGCGGAAAGGCCATGATCCCCGCGGCCAGCGCGGCCCCGGTCCAGCGAAAGGCAAGCGTGATGCCGAACCAGTCATACAGCCATGCCCCGACCGGCCCCTGGCGGCCGAAGGTCAGCAGCAGCAGATATCCGGTCACCACCGGCGGCAGGATCAGCGGCAGATGCACGATCCCGTTCAGGATCTGGCGCCCCGGGAACCGCCACCGCGCCAGCGCATGGGCCACCAGCAGCCCGAGCGGCAGGCTGACCAGCGTCGCGGTCAGCGACACTTTCAGCGACAGCAGGACGGCGCTCTGCGCCTCGGGCGGCAGCCAGTCCACGCGCATCACTCCAGAATGGCGAAGCCTTGTCGGGCAAAGGCGGCGCGGGCCCCGGGCCCGCGCAGATAGGTCAGAAAGCGCCGGGCGGACGGAACGTCGCCGGCCGTCACGGCGGCGGCGGGATAGCGGATCGGCGGATGGCTGTCGGGCGGGAACGTCGCCACGACCGCCACGCCGGGATCGGCGGCCGCATCGGTGCGATAGACGACGCCCAGGGGCGCCTCTCCGGCCGAAACCAGCGCCAGGGCGGCGCGGACATTGTCCGCCTGGGCCACGTGGGGCGCCAAGGCGGGCCACAGGCCCAGATGCGTCAGCGCCGCCTTGCCGTAGATGCCCGCCGGCACCGCGTCGACCAGCGCCATGGCAAGGCGCCCCTCGCCCAGCCTGTCCAGAACCTGCGACGGCGCGGCCAGATCCACGGGCGCGGCCCTGTCGGCCGGCGCCACCAGGACCAGCCCGTTGCCCAGAAGGTCCGAGCGGCTGGCCGGATCGATGGCGCCCCGCTCTGCCAGCCGGTCCATCCAGTCCTCGTTGGCCGAGATGAAGACATCCGCCGGTGCGCCCTGCTCGATCTGGCGGGCCAGCTGCGACGAGCCGGCAAAGGACATGACCGCCCGGTCGCCCGTGGCCGCGGCATAGCCTTGCGCCACCTCGTCCAGCGCGGTCTTGAGGCTGGCAGCGGCGAAGACGGTGATCTGCGCCGCCTGCACGCCCAGAGGCATCAGCGCGATCGCCAAAGGCAGGGCGAACCGGGCGAGACCCCCGGCGATACGTGAAGGCATGGGCGACTCCGGCACGGAAACTGCCGCAGACATTCGCGCAGGGGCCGGGGCCGAGGCAAGCGTTATTTCCCGCCGGGAATATCCCCGAGCATGGCGCGCAGCGCCGCGATCTCGTCGGCGCCCGCGGCTTCGGCATCGGCCACCAGGCGGCGGTAGCGGTCCAGAACCTCCTGCCCCGTCTCGGTCAGGCGCGCCCCGCCGCCCCGCATGCCGCCCCGCGTGCTGTCCACCAGCGGCGCGGCGAAGGCCGCGTTCATCTGTTCCACCAGCATCCAGGCGCGCTTGTAGCTCATGTTCATGCGGCGACCGGCCGCGGCGATCGACCCGGTCTCGCCGATCGATTGCAGCAGGTCGGCCTTGCCGGGGCCCAGCATGACGCCGCCGATCACCAGGCGGACCTTCAGGACCGGCGCGTCGGGCGGGTCGCTATGATCGGGGGGCGGCATGACCACAGGGTTGCCCGGCTGGGCCGGCGATGCAAGCGGCGGCCGTCATTCGGACCCGGCGCCACGGTCGGTGCCGTGGTCGCGGAACAGCCTGCCCTGCCCCAGGAAGAACAGAAAGATCGCGCCGGTCAGTCCGAAGGTCTTGAACGTGACCCAGGCATCGGTGGACATGCTGCGCCACACGATCTCGTTGAGAACGGCAAGGCCCAGGAAGAAGGCGGTCAGCCGCCGGGTCAGGATCATCCAGCCCGCCGCGTCCAGCGGCACGACCTCGCCCATGACCAGCCGCAGCCAGCTTTCGCCGCGCAGCAGCCCGATCCCCAGAAGCCCGCCGAAGATCAGATAGATCAGCGTGGGCTTCATCTTGAAGAAGCGTTCGTCGTTCAGCCAGACGGTCAGCCCGCCGAAGACGACGACCAGGATCAGCGTCACGATCTGCATGCGCGACACCTCGCCCGTCAGGCGCCACAGAAGCAGCGTCGACAGCGCCAGGATCGGCACGAAGGCCGCCGTCACCGCGACGAAGCCGGAATATTCGGTGCCGCCGAAGGTGACGCTGCGGTCGCGGAACAGGACGTATCCCGCGAAGAACAGGATCACCGGCCCCAGATCCAGCGCGAGCTTCAGCGTCGGGTTGATCTCTTTGCGCGCCATGGCTCTCCCTTTCAGCCGCCCATCTCTACTATCACCGCGCCGAGGGCGATCAAGATCATCAGGGCCGCACGGCGGGGGCCGACCGTGTCGCCCAGGACCAGCCAGCCGATGATCGCCGCGAAGACGGTCGAGGTTTCGCGCAGCACCGCCGCCTCGCCCACCTTGTCCAGACGGGTGGCCAGCATGACCGACCCGAAACTGCCGAAGGCGACGACCGCGCCGAAGACGCCGCGCAGGGCCAGCGGACCGACCGGGTGCCGCAGCCCCGTGCGGCGCAGCCGGATCGCCGCCAGGATCGGGAAATCGAACGATGTCAGCAGGAAGAACCACGCCAGGAAGGTGAACGGATCGGGGCTGAGCCGGATCCCGTAGGCGTCGTAGGTGGTGTAGAGCGCCACCATCGCCCCGGTCGCCACCGCGAACAGCAGCGCGGGGACCAGCGTCTCGCGCCCCACATCGATATGGATCAGGTTGTAGACCGCCAGGCCGAAGATCCCCGCCAGCAGCACGGCGACGCCCAGCCACTGGACGGGCGAGAAGACCTCGCCGAAGACGGCCCAGGCGCCGAAGACGGTGAAGAGCGGCCCGGTGCCGCGCACCACCGGATAGACGACCGTATAGGCCCCGCGCGAGAAGCTGAGCGCCACGCCCAGCTTGTAGACGAAGTGAATGACCATCGCGCCGGCCAGAACCAGCCAGACCTGCGGCTCGGGCCTGGGCACCAGGAACAGGGCCACCGGCAGGCTGAGCAGGATCATGAAGACGTCGATCGCGCCGCGGCTGATCCACGGATCGTGGCGCCCCTTCTGCAGGGCGCCGAAGATGGCGTGCAGAAGCGCCGCGAGCAGCGCCAGCCCCATCGCCACCTGCCGACCGGCATCCGTGCCCTCGAGGGCCAGGATCAGATCGCTCATGGGCGGCGGTCCGGGCCTGTCGCGGAACGCCGGGGCCCGGCGCGCCTCATGCCCCGGCCCCGGTCAGGGCGCGGGCGAATTCCTCGGGATCGAACGGGGCCAGATCGTCGATCTGCTCGCCCACGCCGATCGCGTGGATCGGCAGGCCGAACCGGTCGGCCAGCGCCACCAGCACGCCGCCCTTGGCGGTTCCGTCCAGCTTCGTCATCACCAGCCCCGTGACATCGGCCAGCTTCTGGAACGTCTCGACCTGCGCCAGGGCGTTCTGCCCCGTCGTCGCATCCAGCACCAGCAGCGTGTTATGCGGGGCCTCGGGGTCCTTCTTGCGGATCACCCGGACGATCTTTGCCAGCTCCTCCATCAGATCCGCCCGGTTCTGCAGCCGCCCGGCCGTGTCGATCATCAGCAGATCGGCGCCCTCGGCCTGGGCACGCGCCATCGCGTCATAGGCCAGGCTGGCCGGGTCGGTTCCCTGGGGCGCGGTCATCACCGGAACGCCCGCCCGTTCGCCCCAGACCTGAAGCTGTTCGACCGCCGCCGCGCGGAACGTGTCGCCCGCCGCGATCACCACCGACTTGCCCGCCGCCCGGAACTGGCTGGCAAGCTTGCCGATGGTCGTGGTCTTGCCCGATCCGTTGACGCCGACGACCAGCACCACCTGCGGGCGCGACGGATAGAGCGGCATGGGCCGGGCCACCGGCTCCATGATGCGGGCGATCTCGGCGGCGAGAAGCCCCTTGATCTCGTCGGTGGACAGCCTCTTGCCGAACCGGCCTTCGGCCAGGTTCGCGGTGACCCGCAGCGCCGTCTCGACCCCCATATCCGCCGAGATCAACAGCTCTTCGAGCTGCTCCAGCATCTCGTCGTCGAGCGCGCGGCGGATCACCGGCTGCGCCGCCCCCCGCCCGAACATCCGTCCGAGGATGCCGGTCCGCTGTCCTTCGGGACCTTCCGGCGGGGTGGCGGGGGTCGGCGGCGTGGCCGGCACCTCGACGGGCGCCGCCGGGGGCGCCTCGACCGGCGCGCCGGCCGGCAGTTCGGGCGGCGGCGGCGCGGGCTGCGGATCGCGCGGCGGCGGGAACGGGTCGGGGGCTGCGGGCGCGCCGGCCGGTTCGGGCGGGGTCGGTTCTGGCGCGGTCGGTTCTGGCGCGGCCGGTTCGGGCGCCGTCACGGGCGGCTCGGCGGCCGGGGCCCCAGGCGCATCGGCGGACGCATCGGCGGGCAGGCCGGCCGGCCGGGCCGGCGGCTCGTCCCCGCCGCGATCGCCTGCTGCATCCGCTGCCGCCTCGTCTGCCTCTCCGCCCTCTTCGACGATGGCGTCCAGCCCTTCCTCGAGCTTCGAGGACGACTTGAACAGCCGGGTCTTCAGCTTGTTGAAAAACGACATGGCGGGCCTCCTGGCTGCATCACCTATGCCACGACGCGGCGGGATGGAAGAGCGGCACCGCCCTGTTCGTCGGGCGGCGCCGCAGCTAGAAAACCCGTCACGACGCATCGGAAAGGACATGACATGCGGATCATGTGCCTCAACGCCTGGGGCGGCACGCTGCACGACCGCCTGCTGCCCTATCTGGCCGACGCCGCGCCTGACGTGTTGTGCCTGCAAGAGGTCATCCACAGCCCGGCGACAGGAGCCGAATGGCTGACCTATCGCGACGGATCGCACATACTCCAGCAGCGCGCGAACCTGTTCCGCGAGGTCTGCCGCGCCCTGCCCGGTCATGCCGCCACCTTCTGCCCCGCCGCCCAGGGGGTATTGTGGGACGGCGACAGGTCCGTCCCCTCGCGGTGGGGCCTCGCCACCTTCGTGGGCGAGGTCCATGCCGTGACCGGGCAGGCGCAGGGCTTCGTGCACAAATCCTATGGCGCCGACGGCTACGGCACCCATCCCCGCTCGCGCTCGGGGCATGGCGTGCGCCTTCACGACCATGTCCGCAACCGGGCTGTGAGCGTCACCCATATGCATGGCCTGCGCGATCTGCGCGGCAAGATGGACACGCCCGAGCGGGACCGCCAGGCCGAACGGCTGCTGGCGCTGGCCGAGCGGGTGACAGAGCCCGGCGGTCTGTCGATCATCTGCGGCGACTTCAACGTCGCGCCCGACAGCGCCACCTTGCGCCTGCTTCGGGATGCCGGCTTCGCCGAGCTCGTCACCCGTCACGCACCCGATGGCACCCGCAGCTCGCATTACAGCAAACCGGGCCGCTTCGCCGATTACATGCTGATCAGCGACGAGCGCGCGGTGGAGGGCTTTGCCGTCATCCGCCATCCCGAAGTTTCGGACCATTGCCCGCTGCTTCTGGAGGTCTGATCCGCGCCGTCGCTCCTGGCCCGCAGCGGCAGCGGCGCGCCGCCTCAGGCGCCGTCCTGCCCGCGCCGCTCGAGCGCCTGATCGCTGTCGTAGCCATCGGGGGGCGGCGTCCCGCCACCCGCCCCGACCTGGCGGGGAAAATGCTTCAGAACCAGGCGGATCGGGTTCGGCGCGGCCTGGCCCAGCCCGCAGATCGACGCATCCGCCATCGCCTGGCACAGATCCTCCAGCAGCGCGGCGTCCCAGGACGGGGTCTGCATCAGCTTCACCGCCTTTTCGCAGCCGACCCGGCACGGCGTGCATTGCCCGCAGCTTTCGCTTTCGAAGAACCGCAGCATGTTCAGCGCCGCGGCGCGGATATCGTCGCGATGCGACAGGACGACGACGGCGGCCGAACCGATAAAGCTGCCATGGGGCTGCAGCGTATCGAAATCCAGCGGGACGTCGTCCAGCGACGCGGGCAGCAGGCCGGAACTGGGGCCGCCCGGCTGATAGGCGGCAAAGTCGTGGCCGGGTGCCATTCCGCCTGCCGCCGCGATCACGTCGCGGATGGTCGAACCCGCCGGCAGCACATGGACCCCGGGCGCCGCGACCCGTCCCGAAACCGAAAAGCTGCGCAACCCCCGCCGGCCGTTGCGCTCGACGCCCGACAGGATCTCGGGGCCCTCACGGCAGACCCGCGCGATCCAGTGCAGCGTCTCGACGTTGTGCACCAGGGTCGGCCGCCCGAACAGGCCGCGTTCGGCGACATAGGGCGGGCGGTGGCGCGGCAGGCCTCGCTTGCCCTCGATCGACTCGATCATCGCCGATTCCTCGCCGCAGATATAGGCGCCCGCCCCCCGGCGCAGCTCGAGTTGACCGGGCGGGACGATGCCCGCCGCCTCCAGCGCCGCGATCTCGCGGCGCAGGATCTCCAGCACAGCCGGATATTCGTCGCGCATGTAGATATAGATCCGCTCGGCCTCGACCGCGTGCGCAGCGATCAGCGTGCCTTCGAGCATCAGATGAGGATGTGTCTCCAGATACCAGCGATCCTTGAATGTTCCCGGCTCGCCCTCGTCCCCGTTCACCGCCATCAGGCGCGGGGCCGGGTTGGCGCGGACCAGGTCCCACTTTCGCGCGGCCGGAAAGCCCGCGCCGCCCAGGCCCCGGAGCCCCGAGGCCGCGACCCGGTCCCGAAGAACGCGCCAGTCCCCGCCGGTCCGGAATTGTCGAAACACATCGTATCCACCGCCTGAAATATACGCTTCAAGCCCCTGATATTGCGGAATGACCGCGTTGAAATCCGCGCCCGCCACCACATCGGCCACATCAGCCGGGGTCGCGTGATCCACATGTCGGTGCCCCACTTCGCAGACCGGCGCCGCATCGCAACGCCCCATGCAAGGGGCGCGCAGCACGCGCACCTGCGCCGGGTCGTGCCCCTGCGCGACCGCCCGGGCCAGCGCATCGGCCCCGGCCAGTTCGCAGGATAGCGACTCGCAGACCCGGATCGTCAGCGGCGGGGGCGGCGCCTCGTCCTCGGCCACCGGATCGAAATGGGCATAGAAGCTGGCCACCTCGTAGATCTCGGCCTGCGACAGGCGCATCTCCTCGGCCAGGGCCCGCAGCATCGGCGCGGAGAGGTGGCCCTCGGCATCCTGGATCAGATGCAGGAATTCGATCAGCAGGTCGCGCCGGCGCGGGCGATCCCCCAGAAGGTCCCGCAACCGGGCCAGGGCCCCCAGGTCCAACTGGCGCCCCTTCGGAAACGGTCGCCCCCGGCCCCGCCCCTGTTTCCAGATTCCCTGTGCGTCGCCCAAACCCGTCCTCCGCCACTGTCTGCGGGGCCAGCCTAGCGCCGGGCGGCGGGGTCTCCCATGCCGAAAGCGACGCGATGCCGGGACAAAGCGGTCGATCCTTCCGCTGGTCCGCGCCCGGCGGCGTGGTAGATTGCGGCGAAAGGAGCGGCGGGATGCGCGACTGGGGCTTTTACGCGGCGACGCTGGCGCCGGCGCTGCTGATCGGGGCGGCCGCCACGGCCGGCGGCATCTGGGTCTGGCTGGCCCTGGCCTGGATGACGGTCGCCGTCGCCCTGCTGGATGCCCTTGCGGCCCGCCGCGCCGCCGCCACCGAGGACGGGACGGAGTTTCCGGCCGGCCGCCGGCTGTCGGTGGCGCTTGCCCTGGCCCATGCGGTGCTGCTGCCCCTGGGGGTCGCGGCCGTCTCGGGCGCGACGGGGCTGGGCTGGGCGCAGCGCGGCGGCCTGTTCCTGGCCCTGGGCCTGTGGCTGGGACAGGTGAGCAATGCCAACGCGCACGAACTCATTCACCGGCCGAGCGCCGGGCTGCGGCGCCTGGGCGTGGCCGTCTTCGTCAGCCTGCTGTTCGGGCACCACGCCTCGGCCCATCCCAAGGTGCATCACCGGTGGGTCGGCAGCCGGCGCGACCCGAATACCGCCCGGCGCGGAGAATCCTTCTACCGCTTTCTGCCCCGCGCCTGGCGCGGATCGTTCCGGGCGGGCTGGCGGGCCGAGGGCGACCTGCTGCGCCGCCGCGACGGGCGGACGACACCGCTGCGCCATCCCTACGCGGTCTATGTCGGCGGCGGTGCGGCGTGCCTGACGGCGGCGGCGCTGGCCGGCTGGGCCGCCCTGCTGGCCTATCTCGCGCTGTGCCTGCACGCCCAGGCGCAGTTGCTGCTTTCCGATTACGTCCAGCATTACGGGCTCGAGCGGCTGGAGGACGGGAACGGACGGCTGGAACCGGTCTCGGCCGCGCATTCATGGAACGCGCCGCATCCGGCCTCCGCGCGGATGATGCTGAACGCGCCGCGCCATTCCGACCACCATGCCCATCCGGCCCGAGAATTCGGCGCCCTCACGATCCCCGAGGATGCGCCGCTTCTGCCCGCCTCGCTGCCGGCGATGGGGGCGCTGGCGCTGTGGCCGGCCATGTGGCGGCGGGTGATGGATCCGCGCGTGGCCGCGGTGGCCCAAAGCCGCCGGGCGGCATGAGGATGGCACTGGCGCGGCATCCCCGCCTGTGCCAAGCTTCGCGCATGATCCCGCTGCGCCCGCTTTCTGCCGCGATCCTGGCCGTCCTTGCGCTGGCGGCCGGTCCCGTCTCGGCACAGTCCCCCCTGACCGCCGCCGAGTTCGAGGATTACGTTTCCGGCAAGACGCTTTTCTACGCGGCCGACGGGCTTCCCTACGGAGTCGAGGAATATCTGCCCGGTCGCCGCGTTCGCTGGTCGTTCCTGGACGGACGCTGCAAGGACGGCAGATGGTATGCCGAGGCAGACAATATCTGCTTCGTCTACGAGGACGGGACCGGCCCGCAATGCTGGACGTTCTTCCGCGGGCAAACCGGCCTTCGCGCCCAGTTCGAAGGCGGGATCGCCGGCGATCTGTACGAGACGCGGCAGGCCGATGAACCGATGCGCTGCCTGGGCCCCGATATCGGGGTCTGACCGGGCGGCGGGCCGGCCGCCCCCCCGGGAAGACGAAACCGCCCGACGGCGCACCGCCCCCCGGATCACTCCTTTTTCGACGGCCTTCGGGCACCTGTCTGGCGCTGCACCTTCTCGACCGCCTCGTCGACCTGATCCTTGACCGAATTGAACGCGTCCTCGTTCGCGTTCCGCGTCGCATCGGCCAGCTTGCGCATCAGGCGCAACGCCTCCTCCACCGCGTCGCTCATGGCGCGGGTCTTGGCGGTCACGGCGTCGGGGCCGGCAGTGTCCTCGGCCCATTCGTATTGCTGCCGCGCCGCAAGGGTCAGCTTGCCGAAGATCTCCATCTGCTTGTCCAGCAGGTCCTTGTACGCCTCGGCCGCCGCCTTGTTCGCCTCGGCCATGGCCTCGAAATTGCGCTGGTTGGCCTTGATGATGCTCTCCATGTCGAACATCTCGCCCTTGGGCGGCTGGAACATCGAGAACATCATCTGCGGGTTCCACATCCGCGCGACCTGTTCGGGGTCGAAGGCCTTCATCATCTCGGTCACGTCCCACGGGTTCTTGGCTGCCATCGGGTCGTCCTTTCTACTTGCGCTTCTTCGGAGGCATCAGATCGGTGATCGTGCCCTCATACATCTCGGCGGCGAAGTTCAACGTCTCGCTCAGCGTCGGATGGGCATGGATCGTGTGGCCCAGATCCACCGCATCGGCCCCCATCTCGATCGCCAGCGCCGCCTCGGCGATCAGGTCGCCGGCATTCGTGCCCACGATGGCCGCGCCGATCACCCGGTCATCCTCGGGGTCGAACAGCAACTTGGTGATCCCCTCGGACCGGCCGTTCGTCAGCGACCGACCCGACGCCGCCCAGGGGAACGTCCCCTTGGCGTATTTGATGCCCTGCTCTTTCGCCTCGGTCTCGGTCAGGCCGCACCAGGCGATTTCGGGGTCGGTATAGGCGACCGAGGGGATGACCCGGGCGTCGAAGTGGCGCTTGTGCCCCGCGGCGGCCTCGGCCGCGACCTTGCCCTCATGCACGGCCTTGTGCGCCAGCATCGGCTGGCCGACCACGTCGCCGATGGCGAAGACATGCGCCTGCCCGGTGCGCTGCTGGCTGTCGACCTGGATGAAGCCGCGAGCCGTCACCTGCACCCCGGCCTTTTCGGCGTCGATCGCGGCACCGTTGGGGCGGCGGCCGACGGCGACCAGCACCCTGTCGAACGTGTCGCTGCTTTCCTTGCCGTCCGCGTCGGCAAAGGTCACCTTCAGCCCGTCCTTCTGCGCCTCGACCGCCGTGACCTTGGTTTTCAGCAGGATGTTCTCGTAGCGCCTGGCGATGCGGGTATGCAGCGGCTTGACGATGTCCTTGTCGGCGCCGGGCATGATCTGGTCCATCAACTCGACCACGGTGATCCGCGTGCCGAGCGCGTCGTAGACGCAGGCCATCTCCAGCCCGATGATGCCGCCGCCCAGGATCAGCATCCGTTCGGGGATGTCGGCCAGTTCCAGCGCGCCGGTGGAATCGATCACCCGCGGATCGTCATGGGGCACGAAGGGCAGCGTCACCGGCTCCGACCCGGCGGCGATGATGCACTGATCGAACCCGACGGTGACGCTGCCATCCGCGCCCGCGACCGCGATGGTGTTCGGACCGGTGAAGCGGCCGGTGCCCTGCACCACCTGCACCTTGCGCTGCTTGGCCAGCGCGCCCAACCCGCCGACCAGCTTGCCGACGACGTCGTTCTTCCATCCGCGCAGGGCATCGAGGTCGAGATCGGGCCGCGCGAAGGACAGGCCGTGCGCGGCCATCTCCTCGGTCTCGGTGATGACCTTGGCCGCGTGGAGCAGCGCCTTGGACGGGATGCAGCCCACGTTCAGGCAGACGCCGCCCAGCACCGAATGCCGTTCGATCAGGACGACCTTCTTGCCCAGATCGGCGGCGCGGAACGCGGCCGTGTAGCCGCCGGGGCCGGAGCCCAGGACCACGATTTCGGCATGGATATCGGCCGGCCCGCCCTGCCCCGCGGCCGGCACCGCGCCGGGCGCGCCGCCGCCTGCGCCGTCCTCGTGCTGCGATGGCGGACGCGCCTGATCGGGCGCCTTCGGCGGCGACGCCGCCTTGCCGCCGCGCCCGTCATCGGCCGCGTCGGCCGCCTCGGCCTCGAGGATCAGGATGACGCTGCCCTCGGACACGGCGTCACCCTCCGCGACCTTCACCTCCTTCACGGTTCCGGCCGCGGGCGACGGCACCTCCATCGTCGCCTTGTCGCTTTCCAGCTCGATCAGCGGATCTTCCCTGGCCACGGTATCGCCCGGCTTGACCAGCACGGTCACCACGGGCACGTCCGAGAAATCGCCGATATCGGGAACCTTCACCTCCATGCCGCGCCCCCCTTACAACATCAGCCGGCGCACATCGCCGAGCAGGTGCTTCAGCGTTGCGCAGAACCGGGCGGCCAGGGCCCCGTCGATGGCGCGGTGATCGTAGGACAGCGACAGGGGCAGCATGTTGCGCGGCACAAAGGCCGTGCCGTCCCAGACCGGCGCCATCTTCGACCGCGTCACGCCCAGGATCGCCACTTCGGGGGCGTTGACGATGGGCGTGAACGAGGTGCCGCCGATCCCGCCGAGCGACGAGATGGTGAAGGTGGCCCCCTTCATGTCGTCGCCCTTCAGCTTGCCGTCGCGCGCCGCGGCGCTGAGCGTGCCGAGTTCTCTGGATATCTCGATGATCCCCTTGCGGTCGGCATCCTTGATCACCGGCACGACCAGACCCTGCGGCGTATCGGCCGCGAAGCCGATATTGTAGTAGTGCTTGCGCACCAGCTTGTCGCCGTCGGGATGCAGCGAGGAATTCACCTCCCAGTGCTGCCGCAGCGCCGAGACGCTGGCCTTGATCAGGAAGGACAGCAGCGTGACGCGGTAGCCCTCCTGCTTTGCCGCGGTGTCCAGTTCCTTGCGATAGGCGTCGATCTCGGTGATGTCGGCCTCTTCGTTATGGGTGACATGCGGGATGTTGAGCCAGGACCGGTGCAGCGCCGGGCCCGAGATCTTCTTGATCCGGCTCATCTCCACATCCTCGACCGGGCCGAATTTCGAGAAATCGACCGGTGGGATCGGCGGGATGCCCATGCCGCCCTGCGCCGCGCCCTGACCGCCCGCCGACGGCGCCGACTGCGCCTTGAAATGGGCGGCCACATCCTCGCGCAGGATACGGCCCTTGCGGCCCGTGCCGTTCACGCGGGACAGATCGACCCCGAGGCTGCGGGCAAAGGCCCGGACCGAGGGCGAGGCATGGGCCTTGCCCACGTTCTGATCGGTGACGACCGGCGCGGGCGCGTTCGGCGGCGGGGCCTCGTCGCGGGGCGACGACGGACGGTCCCCGAGGGTGTCGGTCGCGCCCGCGGATGCCGGTGCCCCGGCATCCCCCTCGGACGCCCCGCCGGTCCCTTCGGGCGACTCCGCGCCGCCCTCGTCGCCTTCGAGGATGACGATGACCGCGCCTTCCGAGACGGTGTCGCCCTCGGCCACCTTGATCTGCTTGACCGTGCCGGCGGCCGATGACGGCACCTCCATCGTCGCCTTGTCGCTTTCCAGCTCGATCAGCGGGTCTTCCTTCGCCACCGTGTCGCCCGGCTTGACCAGAATCGTGACCACGGGCACATCCTGGAAATCGCCGATATCCGGCACCTTCACTTCGATCGCCATCACTTTCCCTCTGTTTCCGTGGCCGCGTCAGACCAGACGCGGATTGGGCTTGTCGCCCGCGATGTCATAGGTCTTGAGCGCGCGTTCCATCTCGGCCCCGTCGATCTCGCCCGCGCGATACAGTTCGACCATGGCGGCGGCGGCGATGTGGTTCGCATCGACCTCGAAGAACCGGCGCAGATTGGCGCGGCTGTCCGAGCGGCCGTAGCCGTCGGTGCCGAGCACGCTCATCGGCCGGTCGACGAAGGCCCGGACCTGTTCGACATAGTTCTTCATGTAATCCGTCGCCACGATCAGGGGGCCGGTGGCACCCTGCAGGCACTGGGCGATATAGGGGACCCTGGGCTCGTCCAGCGGGTTCAGCCGGTTCCAGCGCAGGCAGTCCTGCCCGTCGCGCGCCAGTTCGTTGAAGCTGGTGGCGGACCACAGATCGGCGGTCACGCCGAAATCGTCCTTGAGCATCCTTGCGGCACGGATGGCCTGCATCAGGATCGTGCCCGACCCCATCAGGTTCACGTGGCGCCCGCCGGGCCGGTCGGTCTTCTCGAACCGGTAGAGCCCCCGCACGATCCCGTCCTCCGCCCCCATGGGCATGTCGGGATGGGCGTAGTTCTCGTTCATGAGGGTCAGGTAGAAATACACGTCCTCCTGATCGGCGAACATGCGTTTCAGCCCGTGCTGGATGATCACCGCCACCTCGTACTGAAAGGTCGGATCGTAGCTGATGCAGTTGGGAATCGTCCCGGCCAGGATGTGGCTGTGACCGTCCTCGTGCTGAAGACCCTCGCCGTTCAGGGTGGTGCGCCCGGCCGTTCCCCCCAGGAGGAAGCCGCGCGTCCGGCTGTCGCCGGCGGCCCAGGCCAGATCGCCGACGCGCTGGAAGCCGAACATCGAATAGTAGATGTAGAACGGGATCATCGGCACGCCGTGGTTGGAATAGGCCGTGCCGGCCGCGATCCAGTCGGCCATGGCGCCGGCCTCGTTGATCCCTTCCTGCAGGACCTGGCCGTCCTTGCTTTCCTTGTAGAACAGCATCTGGTCGGCATCGGCGGGCGTATAGGTCTGGCCGAGCGGATTGTAGATGCCCACCGACCGGAACAGCCCCTCCATACCGAAGGTGCGGCTTTCGTCGGGGACGATGGGCACGACCCGCTTGCCGATCTTCTTGTCGCGCAGCAGCGTCGTGAGGATGCGCACGAAGGCCATGGTGGTCGAGATCTCGCGCTCGCCCGTCCCCTTGAGCTGGGCGTCGAAGGCGTCGAGCCCCGGCACCTCGAGCGCGGGGGCATCGGTGAACCGCTTGGGAAACTCGCCGCCGAGCGCCTTGCGCTTCTCGAGCAGGTAGGATTTCTGCGCGTTGTTCAGTGCGACGAAGGGCGCCTTGGGCAGATCCTCGTCCGAGACGGGGATCTGGAACCGGTCGCGCATGGCCCGCAACTGGTCCTCGGCCATCTTCTTTTGCTGATGGGTGGTGTTCTGCCCCTCGCCGGCGGTGCCCATGCCGTAGCCCTTGACCGTCTTGACCAGCAGGCAGGTCGGCTGGCCCTCGACCTCGGTCGCGCGCTTGAACGCGGTATAGACCTTCTGCGTGTCATGGCCGCCGCGACGCAGGTTCCAGATCTGCTCGTCGGTCCAGTCCTCGACCAGGGCGGCCGTCTCGGGATACTTGCCGAAGAAGTGCTTGCGGATATAGGCGCCGTCCTTGGACTTGAAGGTCTGGTAGTCGCCGTCGACCGTCTCGTCCATGAGCTGGCGCAGGCGGCCGGACGTGTCGCGCTCCAGCAGCTCGTCCCAGCCCCGGCCCCACAGAACCTTGATGACCTCCCAGCCGGCGCCGCGGAACGCGCCTTCGAGTTCCTGCACGATCTTCGAGTTGCCGCGCACGGGGCCGTCGAGCCGCTGAAGGTTGCAGTTCACGACGAAGATGAGGTTGTCCAGCTTCTCGCGCGCCGCCAGATGGATCGCCCCCAGGCTTTCGGGTTCGTCCATCTCGCCGTCGCCCAGGAAGCACCAGACCTTGCGGTCGCCCGCATCGATCAGCCCGCGATTGTGCAGATACTTCATGAACCGCGCCTGGTAGATCGCCATCAGCGGGCCCAGCCCCATGCTGACCGTCGGGAACTGCCAGTAATCGGGCATCAGCCAGGGATGCGGATAAGACGACAGACCTCCGCCATTCACCTCGGAGCGGAAGCATTCGAGCTGCTCCTGGCTGATCCGGCCCTCCATGAACGAGCGGGCATAGATACCCGGCACCACATGGCCCTGGAAGAACACCAGATCGCCGCCATGCATCGCCGACCGGGCGCGCCAGAAATGGTTCAGCCCGATATCGTACATCGCCGCGGACGAGGCGAAGCTGGCGATATGCCCGCCGTATTCGCTGCTTTCCTTGTTGCGCCGCACCACGGTCGCCATGGCGTTCCAGCGGTTGATGGCGCGGATCCGGCCCTCCATCTCGGCATCGCCGGGAATGTCGAGCAGGTCGTCGGCCGGAATGGTGTTCTGATAGGGCGTCGTGGCCGAGAACGGCAGACGGGCCCCCGCCGCGCGCGCCTGCTGAACCGCCTTGTCCAGCAGGAAATGCGCCCGGTCCGGCCCGTCCCGCGCGATCACATCCTCGATGGCTTCCTGCCATTCCTGCGATTCGATCGGGTCGATATCGGGGGTGCCGTCTTTCATGTCGCCTCCCTCAGACGAAGAACTGCGCGCCGTTCGCGCTGATGGTGCTGCCGGTGATGAAGCCTGCATCCTCGGCGGCCAGGAACACGACGATCCGGGCGATCTCTTCGGGTTCGCCCAGCCGGCCGACGGGGATCTGCGGGATGATCCGTTCGTTCAGCACCTTCTCGTCGATGGCCTTGACCATCTCGGTCGCGATATAGCCGGGGCAGATCGCGTTCACGGTGATGCCGGCGCGGGCACCTTCCTGGGCCAGCGCCTTGGTGAAGCCCAGATCGCCCGCCTTGGCGGCCGAATAGTTCGTCTGGCCCGCCTGCCCCTTCTGGCCGTTGATCGAGCTGATATTGATCACCCGGCCGTATTTGCGATCGCGCATTCCGCCCCAGACCTGATGGGTCATGTTGAAGACGCCATTGAGGTTGGTATCCACCACCTCGCGCCATTGCTGGGGGGTCATCTTGTGGAACATGGCATCGCGGGTGATGCCGGCATTGTTCACCAGAACCTCGACCGGGCCGAGCGCCTGCTCTACCTCGGCCAGCCCCGACCGGCAGGCATCGTAATCGGCGACCGACCATTTGAAGCTGCGGATTCCGGTTTCGTCGGTGAAGGATTTCGCCGCCGCGTCGTTGCCGGCGTAATTGGCCGCGACCTCGTATCCCGCCTGCTGCAGCGCCACCGAGATCGCCGCGCCGATCCCGCGCGTCCCGCCCGTCACCAGTGCCACACGTCCCATTCCGTCTCCTCCCTTGCCGTTTTCGCCGCGACCGCCGCCGGTCACGCACGCCTCCCTTATCCGAGCCCGGCTGCGGATTGTGTCGCAGATCCGGAAGATCCGCCATGCATCTCGCGAAGCCCCGCCGCCACCGCGCCCCTGGTATCCGCCAGTATACGGAGCATCGCGTGCCACATCGCAAGCGGTTCCTGATCCGTGTCGCCGGTCCTCGGCGAAACGCCTTCCCGCCGCATGTCGGACCTCCTCCTTCCGGCAGCGTTTCCAGACAACACCTAATGCGACCTCGGCCAAAGGCACACCGGCGCCTTCCCCCGGGCGGACGGGGCGCCTATAAGCCCTTCGGGTAACGGAACGGACGGACCAGATGCGCAGCAGCACGATCACCCGCACCACCAGCGAAACGGATATCGAAGTGACCGTCGCGCTGGACGGCACCGGCCAATACCGGATGGCAACGGGGGTCGGCTTTTTCGATCACATGCTCGACCAGTTGGCCCGGCATTCCATGATCGACATGCAGGTCACGGCGAAGGGCGATCTGCATATCGACGATCACCACACGGTCGAGGATACGGGCATCGCGCTTGGCCAGGCCCTGCGCGCGGCACTGGGCGACAAGGCCGGGATCCGGCGCTACGGCGAATGCAGCCTGCCGATGGACGACACGCTGGTAACCGCGGCGCTCGACCTGTCGGGACGGCCATGGCTGGGGTGGAACCTGCCCATGACCGCGGCGAAGATCGGCGCCTTCGACACCGAACTGGTGCGCGAATTCTTCCAGGCCCTGGCGACGCATGGCGGCATCACGCTGCATGTCGATCTGGTCCGCGGCGTGAACAGCCACCACATCGCCGAGGCCGCGTTCAAGGCGGTGGCCCGGGCGCTGCGCATGGCGGTCGAACCCGACCCGCGCGCAGGCGGCGCCCTGCCCTCGACCAAGGGCGCGCTGTAGACAGGACGCCCGACCCTTCCTAGCCTGCATCCGCACCGGCAGGTCAGGAGGACGGCGATGGAACAGCAAGGCGGCTGTCTGTGCGGCGCGCTTCGCTACGGCGTCGCGACCGCGCCCGATTGGGTGACGATCTGTCATTGCCGGTTCTGCCAGCGCGCGACCGGCGCGGCCTACATGATCGAACCCATCTTCGAGATCGGCGCCTTCCGGCTGACCGCCGGAGACGCGGCGCGGTACACCCATGTCTCGGAAGGCAGCGGAAAGGGCGTCCACATCCATTTCTGCGCCACATGCGGCACCAAGACCCATCTGACCTTCGCGCGCTGGCCCGACAGGCTGGGCGTCTATTCCGGCACCTTCGACGACCCGGGCTGGTTCGAGGTCTCTCCGGCGACGGCCAAGATCATCTTCATCGATGCCGCCCGGCCCGGCACGCTGATCCCGCCCGGCTTTCGCACCTTCCGCGAACACGCCGCCACGGCACGGGACGTGCCGCTTGACCCGGTGGTCCTGTCCGAGGTGCTGCATATCCGCTGACCGCGGAGCTTGGCAGCCTGGCCGCGCTGGTCTAGGACGGCCGCGACAGCAATCACCGCGGCGGCACGATGCTTACCGTTCTCATCGATTATCAGTCCGGCAACCTGCATTCGGCCGAGAAGGCGTTCCAGCGCATGGCCCGCGAAACGGATGCCGGCAGCGTCGTCGTCTCGTCCCGTCCCGAAGACGTGGCGCGCGCCGACCGGCTGGTCCTGCCGGGCGACGGCGCCTTTCCCGCCTGCATGGCGGCGCTGCGCAACGACCGCGCCGCGCTGCACGACGCGCTGGTCGACGCGGTCGAACGCCGCGCGCGGCCCTTTCTGGGGATCTGCGTGGGCATGCAGCTCATGGCGCGGATGGGGCACGAATACGCGCCCACGCCCGGGTTCGGCTGGATCGACGGGGAGGTGCGGCGCATCTCTCCCGCCGATCCGGGCCTGAAGGTGCCGCATATGGGCTGGAACGACCTGGTGATCGACCGTCCGCATCCGGTTCTGGACGGGCTGAAAACCGGCGACCACGCCTATTTCGTCCATTCCTACCAGATGCGCGTCGATGACCCGGCCCAGCTTCTGGCGCATTGCGATTACGGCGGCGCGGTCACGGCCGTCGTGGGGCTCGACAACATGGTCGGCGCGCAGTTCCACCCCGAGAAAAGCCAGGCGGCCGGTCTGCGCCTGATCGCGAACTTCCTGGCCTGGCGCCCCTGACGCCGCACCCGGCAAGGACACGGGCCGGAAACACTCCGTTGCCACGGCCCCGCCACGAAAAAGGAAACTTCCCGCCGCTTTGCGCGTGTCTCATCCGATGTGTATTGATGAGTGCGTTTGATGAAGCTGGAATTGGCCGCGCTGGCGGCAGCCATCCTTATTGCGGCGGGATTGATGGCGTTCATGACGCCGACCATCACCGTCGCCACCACCGAAATCACGGGCCTGCCCTGATCGCATCCGATGACGGAAGCGGCTGTCGGGGCCGCTTCCGTCGCTCCCGTCCCGGTTCGGCGCCTTGCGCGCCCGCCTCCCCTTGTGCACAAGGCGCCAAGCAGCGAAGGGGCGCGACATGATCCTTTATCCCGCCATCGACCTGAAGGACGGCCAGTGTGTGCGGCTGCTGAAGGGCGAGATGGAGGCCGCGACGGTCTTCAACGACGATCCGGCCGCGCAGGCCCGCGCCTTTCAGCAGGCCGGCTGCGAATGGCTGCACCTGGTCGATCTGAACGGCGCCTTCGCCGGGCGCCCGGTCAACGCTGCCGCGGTCGAGGCGATCCTGGCCGCCATCGACGTGCCCGCGCAGCTTGGCGGCGGCATCCGCGACATGGCCACGATCGAGGCCTGGATCGACAAGGGGCTGGCCCGGGTGATCCTGGGCACCGTGGCGGTGGAACAGCCGGCGCTGGTGCGCGAGGCCGCGCGCGCCTTTCCCGGCCGCATCGCCGTGGGGCTCGATGCGCGGGGCGGCAAGGTTGCCACCCGGGGATGGGCCGATACCACCGATGTGGAGGCCACCGATCTGGCCCGCAGCTTCGAGGATGCCGGCGTCGCGGCCATCATCTATACCGATATCGACCGCGACGGGGCCATGGGCGGACCGAACCTGGCGGCGACCGAGGCGCTGGCCCGCGCGGTGACGATCCCCGTCATCGCATCCGGCGGCGTGTCCTCGCTGGCCGACCTGATCGCGCTGCGCGACACTGGCGTCATTGCCGGGGCGATCTCGGGCCGCGCGCTCTATGACGGCGCGATCGACCTGCGCGCGGCGCTGGATGCCCTGGCGGCGTGACGGCTGCAACAAGCCGCGCACATCGCGGCCGGGACGTGCTATCGTGTCGCGGCATACGTTGGAAAGGATCGGACATGCTGAAAGTGCGTAAGCGTCCGGTCAGGCCGCGTGGTTTGACCAGTTCCACGGCAAGAGATCATCGACGTGGGTGATCTTGTAGTCTGAGATGC
>Ga0189283_10284_pt1 | contig 23959 bp, 22 predicted proteins | sample N26C4minimetaG_FD_130320 | JGI IMG/M metagenome (GOLD analysis project Ga0189283, IMG submission 130320) | Marine microbial communities from the Costa Rica Dome - N26 C4 mini metaG | ecosystem: Environmental > Aquatic > Marine > Oceanic > Photic zone | place: Costa Rica: the Eastern Pacific...
CCTTCACGTTGCCTCCAAGCCATTGCTTTGCAATGCCTTTCCGGCCGAACCAGCATATCCATAGGCCTACGGCCAGCTTCGCAAACACCGTCTCCACCTACCAATAAAACAAAAGGCCCGCCAGATGGCGGACCTTTGTTTTATTGGTTGCGGGAGCAGGATTTGAACCTGCGACCTTCAGGTTATGAGCCTGATTGGACTATTTATAACTAGCTGATTTTATTGAGTTTATTTAAATTATTTGAGTTTCTGTGCGAGATACTGTGCGAATCAATTTCCGCCTAAGTCTATAATAACACATAACTTTTTAAGACTTTCTCACTCTACCACTAATACAGCCACATTCAAGCCAGACATTCAGTGGCCCCGTAGAGAGGAATTAGGTTCCTATTTCCGGTCCGTAGTAGGTGAAGTTGACTTTCGATGTATCTTCGTCAACTCGTGAAATAAGCAAACCTTCCAGATCAGGCGGAAATCTCTCTTTTAAACGGCCCAAGGGTTCAAACCCGCTGGAAAACAATAAATTGGCTCCATCATTTTCAACCACTAGCTTGATGTAGGTTCCTGCTTCCGGCACGCTTTCAACGTCCCAAATGGCGGTACCTGTGAAGCCCCACTCTTTCCAGACCTTGATCTTCTTCTTTTCCATGCGGTCAAGATAATCAAGCCATGCCTCACCGGTCTCCTCCGATGGCCATACGCCGGAGGCCGTCAACTGTTGCACCTGGTCAGTTGCCAGCCAGGCTTTTAATCCTGCGCTGTCAGTAAATGTTGCCCCGGTTGAGGTAACAGCGTTGATTGCAGCAGCTCGATACGCAAAACCAGACTGCATCAACACTGCAGCAGCAATGTTCAAAGTACCAGTTTCGAGAGCCGGGACAACACGCATTAGCTCAAAGTCTTCCAGATCAAACACGTCGTCTATCTTGTCACCATTGGCGACACCCCTGACCCTTAGCGCCTCAAAGCCCCATGGCAGCAGATACCCAAATGTGTCCTCGATAAAACGCAAGGTTCGCGACACATCTTCATCGCCAGCGAGAGCGCTAATCTCTGTGCCTTGCAGCCATCCCGACAGTAGTTGCTCCCAGTCGTCCGGCAATTCCTCCGGAGAGAATACAGGAATCGTGAACACCAATTTTGCGAGGTCGGTAATGGCCGCAATGGCTCTTTCCGTGTCCTCATTGATGATTGCTCCATTCGCTACGACCAGCAATTGGTTGGCTTGTGGAGCAATTTCGTCCAGCTGTTGCCCCGTCTGCAGGCCAACCCCCGCCAAAAAATAGCCTTTTCTCTGAAGTGCGGTAGAATTATTCCAGATGTACGTTGCGCGGCTAACCAAGGCATTGCGACACAGTTCCTGTATTTGCTCGCTCCGGCGATTAAGCCTTCTTTCCCACAGAGAAGACGCCAGGATTTCATCCAGTTTCTCAGCAATCTGCTCTACAGGTATGTCACTCTCCCCCAAAAGGCTTAGCAGCGAGTTGTCCAGAAACGGCAAGTGTTTCTTCCACGCATCCTCTGCCTCCTGCCGTTTTCTCTCTCGCTCACCAAAAATGACCGGGAATTCCCATGCTTCCGCATTATTCAAAATATATTCACTAATGTCAGTCAGAGAAGCCTCCCTCCCCCCAAGGCTTTCCTGAATACGAATAAGAAATGTCATCACCAAACGCAGCAACCCGCTTTCCATGGAGAGCATTCCTGCGTCATCAATAAGCGCTCGCCACTGGGCCAGCCTTACGTCAGTAAGGTCAAATTGAGGAAACAGCACAAGGCCCTCAACATCGACAAAGGCGCGCCCTGCCCGGCCTACAACATTTTTAAACTCTGAAGCAGGGATCACTTCACGGTTCCGGTGGATCGAATGAAAAATAATGCATGTAGCTGAAAGGTTAAGCCCTTGTGCAAGAGTAGGAGACGATACCGTAACCTTCAAAACGCCCTTTTGGAGCAGGCGCTCAACCTCGCGCCTGAACGGCGTTGGCAGCGAACCATGATGGATAGCCACCCCAAGCTTCAGGCATTCAAGAATTGGATGGTCTTCACCAAACCACTCCCTTCCTGTCATCAGGGCAAGCTTGATCTCGTCGTATGCTTCTTCGTCCAACAACGGACTTATAAAACCCTGTTTGTGGGCCTCCAGAATTCTCTCCGCATAGGGTTCAACAGACTTTTTAATAGGACAGAAGATCAGAACCGAGTGGCCCTCGTCCACCAGCTTCCATGTGGTGGACAAAACCAGTTCGTGCTGGTCCTTGGGGAAATTTTTCGTCCGTCTCCCCACAGCAGGGGGGACCGCTGCCACAAAATTCGGAACAAAGGTGCGTTCTCCCTCGACATTCAACTCCAGCCAGCCTCGATCGTTTCGATCTTGCCAGTCAATATGGCCAAAGCGAACACGGGTCGGCCTCCAGGGTGAGACAATAGCTGCTCCATCTTCGTCGCGCCGCAGCCACTCTACAAAATCTTCAAACTGGTCACCGTCTGGCAGTATAGCAGAGAGGCAAACAATCCGCCGGTCGGCAGCGTCAGGGCGTTTCAGAAGCCGTTGAATCTGTGCTTCGTATCTGATCTCACGCTCGTTCAACCCGATCATGTGCCCCTCATCCAAAATGACGAGCCCGACATCGTCCAGGATATGCGGGTCACTTCTGAGGGCAAAATCGATTTTTTCCGGAGTAGCGACTACGATTTGGCTGTCACGCAGAACGTCGTGTTCATAGTCGCTCGACCCAATACTTCCATAAAGAGTTGAAATCTTGTATCCGAGGCAGCCAAAAGTCTTTTGAAGGCTTGCCTCGGTCTGCGCAGACAATGCCCTCAAGGGCGTTACAAAAACGACGCGCTTGTTAGCCGCAAGACACCTCAAGATAGCCAGTTCTGCAATGCGGGTCTTGCCAGCGCTTGTAGGCAGTGACGCGACAAGGTTGTCAGTCATATCGGTACTACGTTGTGCCGCTTCCAACTGAGACGGCCAGAGTTCAATCTCGGCCCTTCTCCGCCTATACAGGGATGCGATGAAAAGCTTCCGCAGGGCAAGCCAGCTTTGTGTATTTTCCCCTGCGTATGTCGGAAGAGCCTGGTGAAAACTTGTAGCCCACAGGTCTTTCAGCAGTTCCCGTGCAATTCGATACACCCACCATACTGGCACCAGGTTTACCTCTGCGGAAATCTCCAGCCCCAGATTGACTTTTGCATCTGCCTGGTCAAAGAGGTCCTGACTTCCGGTTTCCAGGGCCATTGTAAAAATCGCGAGGCATCCATAAAAGTTCTCGGACAAGGCCAGGCTGATTGCCTCAATGGCCGGAGAATGGTCACCATCTCGCTCAAGCTCTTCGTCACCATCCAGCAAAGCGATCAGCTTATCGTCTGAGGCTAACTCGCCAGAACACCACTTGAATGCGTGCTCATGTAACGTATCAATGGAGCGAAGCATAAGAAGAGCCAGGGCTTTCTCTACTGGCGACGTATTTGCGTCTGCATCCAGGATCGCTATCAGGGAAAAAGCCCGTGCAGAAAAGCGCCCGAGGTGAAAGGCCGCTGCCGCAATGGTTATGTGGAAGGCATACTCCGGGGCGGAGCTGTCATCGTTCGCCACAGCAGCTTCAATCGCATTGCCCGCCTGTTCAAACGCCTGCCGTGCCAACACACGGTCACCCCCTTTTTCACTTAGCCGCAGCCCTTGTGATAAAAGTGAGTAGCCATAGGATAGCAGGTCATATCCCAGCCTTCTTGAATATCTCGGAGACCCCGGTGGAAGTACGCCTTCCGACATAATGATTGACCGGGCTTGGCCTTTGGAAAGAAGTTTATCCCTATACCCGGTTTGGATGGCCTGCTCGATATTTGCCTGAAGAGCCTCAATCGTCATCGTCTTCCTCACCGGCAAATATTGATTTTACGAAGTTCTGCTGGTCATCCACATAAAAACCAACCGTATTCTGAATGAATTTGCCGTCATATTCATCACGGTCTTTTTTCAGACGCACCTCAGGTGAATTCTCACTGAATGTAAAAAGCATATGCTCAACCTGGTGATCTGCTATCCCGTCATTGAGCTGGGCGTCATCGATTAAAGCCGCTTTTTCGTCCTCCCCCGTATCACCAAGGCGATCTGCCACAAATGACAGCGCATGTGGTGAAGGGTGGCCATAGTCACTGTCCAATGCTGCTCTAGCGTCCTGGACCGGCTGATTTACCAGGTTTTTTCGGCTTTTGGATTCGACCTTTAGAAATTCGATAGAACCATCATCTGTCTCAGGAAAATAGACGCCGATAACATCGTCGCCCCGCATCGACATATTGCGATGATCCTTCCACCGCAGGCGCATAATGGGGACATCAAAATCCGTTTCGGCCTTTACATACTCTGTTGCCAGAATTTCTCCGGCATCTCCGACCTGAATATTGTAAAAGGTCGGAAGCTTACCCTGCAAATGGCGAGCCGCCTTCTCCTTTCCGAGACGCCGCAATATACTGCTGTATCTGCTTGCATAATGTGCGGGCAAAACCCCGTTGAGCTGCTCGCGGGCGTAGTCAGGGTCAACTATTTGAATAACGCGCAAGGAATAGCCTTTAACGTCATGATCAGCCTCCTCAGACCACTCATCAAAGTCCAGCGTCATTCATATAACCCTTGTAACCAATAAATTTGCCCACTCTTCTTTTCCATGGTGTCGACGTTCAATTTCCGCAACTGGCTCCATACCAACGTGACGGCACGTTTCCCGAAACGCCAAATTTGGCATTACCATATTCCACTATAGGTGATTCTCTCAGCACTTTTAACAGCTCTTGATTGCCGAATTTGCTTCACCTCTTCTGACCTCACTTCTGCCTCTCCAAAAATGGCTTACACAGCCTCCTTCCCTGACTGACGCAAGCATCAAACTGCTCCTCCACTGATGTTGCGGCCCAAGAGCGGATGCGTCCGGAAGGCAGCTGTGCAGCTCAATCCTCACAAGGCCGAAGGGGTTTCGGTCGAAAAAGAGGAGAGAGTAAATGTTCAAAATCATACCTGTCGCAGAATTGCAGCGCCTGAGTATCGCCGAGCTGCAGGAATTGTATCAGGCTATCCAGAGGGAATTGGCCATACGTAACCCAGGTCCGGCGATTGCTGAAATCGCCATCACCAATCTGGAAAACATTCAGTTGGTACTTTCCTGGAAGCTTCGCGTCCGTCATCCCGGTTTCTTTCCGGGGTGACGCCCACTCCCAGGTGTTACACGGAGGCCGGAGCCACATGCCGCGATGACCAAAAGCGGCCTGGCCCCGACAAACCTTAAAGGCCTTTACACAGGATCAAAAGTGGAACAAATTATGAACAGAATGCAAATTAACGCTTTTCATCTGTGCCAAAACACGTCATAATGTCAAAAATATTCCCAGATAATAACAAAAACAGGTACTTTGCCCATGACATCCCAATCCAGTTTTTCGACCCTTTGTCACCGCACCGGCTTGCCGATTTCGGAGCTTGCAAATGTTCTGGGATATTCAGAACGCACCCTGCTCCGCTGGGAAAAAGGCGATACGCCCCCCAGAAAATCAGCAGTAATCACGCTGGAAAACATTCTGAAAGAGCGCTTTGGCGACAATGAGGGTGACGCAGATCAGTCAAAACCGGCATTCCGGTTTATCGACCTGTTCGCAGGGATCGGCGGACTGCGCCGGGGTTTTGATTCCATTGGCGGCAAATGCGTCTTCACGTCCGAGTGGAACAAGTACGCGCAGCAGACCTATCTGGCGAACTTCAACGACGGTGATGACCATGTCATGGCCGGTGACATTACAGCTGTGGATGCGGCGGACATTCCGGAACACGATCTTTTGCTGGCCGGTTTCCCCTGCCAGCCTTTTTCAATCGCCGGTGTGAGCAAGAAGAACGCGATGGGCAAGGCCCACGGTTTTCGTTGCGAGACGCAGGGCACCCTGTTTTTTGATGTGGCCCGTATTATCGCACACCACAAGCCCAAAGCCTTTGTACTGGAGAATGTGAAAAATCTGGTCAACCACGACCGGGGGAACACCTTCCGCGTAATCTGCCAGACCCTTGAGGAAGAGCTTGGCTACACGATCAGCTATCGTGTGATTGACGCCAAGGGTTTTGTGCCACAGCACCGCGAACGTATCTTTATTGTCGGTTTCCGTGAAAAGAATGAATTCGACATCAAGCAAATGCACGTGCCGGACCCGCTTAAAGGGCCGAAGCTGGGCACCATCCTTCACCCGGAGGACGGCTCGGAGGGGCGCGACGGTCACTTCACGGATACCAAAGGCAAGGTGAGCGACAAGTACACACTCTCCGACAAGCTATGGAACTATCTGCAGGACTATGCAGAAAAGCACCGCCAGAAAGGAAACGGGTTTGGCTTCGGCCTGGTTGACCGGGATGATGTGGCTCGCACCCTCTCCGCGCGTTATTACAAGGATGGTTCAGAAATTCTGGTCAGTAGAAAGCGCGGCAATCCCCGCAGGTTGACCCCGCGTGAATGTGCGCGCCTGATGGGGTTTGACAAGCCAACGGGTTCGTCTTTCAAGATTCCTGTTTCGGACACGCAGGCATATCGCCAGTTTGGCAATGCCGTTGTGGTTCCCGTGGTGAAACACCTTGCCCGGTATATGGCGCCATATCTGCTTGAGGGCGAGGCTGCGCTCAAGTTCGCACAGACAGAAATGGCTGGCCTGTAGAGATAATGGCGGATGTAGTCGATCGCGCAACCCGAAGCCGGATGATGGCTGGTATCAAGGGCAAGGACACAAAGCCCGAGTTACTGGTACGGTCAGGCCTGCATCGACGCGGTTACCGCTTCCGCCTTCACGACAAGAGTTTGCCGGGCAAGCCGGACCTCTTGTTCAGGTCACGGAAAGCCGTGATTTTTGTGCATGGCTGTTTTTGGCATGGACACAACTGTTCCCTGTTCAAGTGGCCTTCCACCAGGGCTGAGTGGTGGCGTGACAAGATCAATGGCAACAGGGAACGTGACCGGGAAGTCCGCGCAAAAATCAGTCAGATGGGCTGGCGGCAGGCAAGGGTCTGGGAATGTTCCCTCAAAGGGAAAAACCGGCTCAATCCTGATGAGGTTGTTGACGGGCTGGCGAACTGGCTCGACGGTGGGGATGCAGAATACGAGATTGGGGGCAGGTAATGGCACATTCACTATCTGATTTGATGGACTGGATGGACGAGCAATCGAAGCCCGGCATCCTCTGGTATGTGAAGCGACTTTCAGGCAATGACACTCTTGCCAACGGCTCCCATCAGGCCGGGCCATATGTGCCCAAGGAAGTCCTTTTTGAAGTATTTCCCTCGCTGAACAGGCAACAAGTCAAGAACCCGGACATTTTTTTCGAGCTTGTTATCGATAGCCATCCGGACGTGCGGGATGTCCGCGCTGTCTGGTACAACAACAAGTTTCACGGCAACCCAGAGAAAGGGCGAAACGAGGCCCGCCTGACCGGCTTTGGCGGCGGCTCATCTGCGCTTCTCGACCCGGAAAGCACCGGAGCCCTGGCAATCTTTGCATTCAGGAAGGAGACGCCGGAGACCCCCGGCACCTGCCGCGTCTGGGTCTGTGGGCATGAGACCGAGGAAGACCTGGTCGAAGACCGCATTGGGCCTGTGGAGCCTGGAAAATGGACCTTGTGGTCTGTCGAGCACGGCGGTGCCCAGGGCCAGCCACAACCTCATGGCAGCTGCTGGCTTACACGGGACCAGATACCTGCTGACTGGCTGATAGAGTTTCCGACAGGCGCCGAGATCATCAACCTTGCGGTATCGAGGCGCCGCGACCTTTCACATGATGTGGACAACCGGCTGCTTAACCGCCGGAAATGCGAGTATGAGATTTTCCGGTCAGTCGAAGAGGCTGTAGAACTGCCGAACATTCAGGCCGGTTTTGAAAACATCGATGATTTTGTTGCACGCGCCCAATCGATATTGCAGCGGCGCAAGGCGAGGTCCGGAAGGTCTCTTGAACTGCACATACGCGAGATTTTTCTGGAAGAAAATCTCCGGCAGGATCAGGACTTCGCCCATCAGGTGATTTCTGAAGGAAACAAGAAACCTGACTTTCTCTTCCCCAATATAACCGCCTATCGGAACCCGGAATATCCGGCTGAACACCTGCGGATGCTCGCTGTAAAAACCACCTGCAAGGATCGCTGGCGACAAATCCTGAACGAGGCCAGCCGGATAGAAACCAAACATCTGTTTACCCTTCAGGAGGGTGTTTCCGAGAACCAGTTCAGGGAAATGACAGAAGCGGGCGTAAAACTGGTGGTTCCCAAGCCCCTGCATGACAAGTTTCCGAAGAGCGTCCAGCCTCACCTGCAGGAGTTCGAGAGCTTCCTTGGGGATATTCGGGTATTGCACCCACGCACATAATAACTCCCAGATCATCACCTATCCCAGCCCCAGCCATCGTCGTCGCGGTCATGATCTGGGCCATCACGATCGCGCTCACGGTCGCGGTCACGTTCTTCCTCGAAGAACTGCGTCCATTCGTCAATCAGATCGTGATCAAAGCCCTGTTCCTGGCCGCCGTCATCGCCACCGCGCTCCACCATGCGCCTGCCACGTACATTCTCCCGCGCGTCAACCACATGGCGCTGCTCATTGGGTGTCAGCGCCGCCCACTGCGTGGGCGATAGCTCATAAGCTGCTGCATAGAGTTTTTCCTGATGCTGTCCCCGCGTGCGCTTCTGCTCGCCTGCAAGCTCCTTTACCTCTGCTTCCAGCCCATTCAATCGCTCGGACAGACGCAGACGGCGCGGACGGGCCTTTTCAACCTTTGCATCCATGTGAAAGGACTGCCGCGCCAGCTCTGGCAAGAGCGCCGCTTCTTTCAGCGCCTGCCGCCCTATACTGCCGATCGCAAAACGTATTCCCAGGAACTTCACCGCCATGCCGCGCATCCGCCCGAACGCGGATGGCGAACGCCGCAACCGGTCAGCCGCGCGACCTGCTCCGTTTTCAGCGGCGTACTCCCTGAAGGCAGCCAGCGCCTGCTCCGGGTCACGGAAAGTGCGCTGGATGCCCAACGCCAGCTCAGCCTTCAGCTCCGAGGCCAGCCGTGCCTCGCCAATGAGATGGCGCTTTTTCTGATGAAGGTGCGCAAGCTCCGCCTGCCTGCGAACAAGAGTGGCCTGCTTCTGGTCATACTCAATCAACTGCCTGACAGCCGCACGGGTGTTTTCCAGCGCCTGCGGGTCCGGATGCTGCTTTCTGGCAAGCTCCAGCTCAATCACCTCTGCCATGCGCTGATTGTTGGTGGCCTCGACCTCACGCCGGGCAACGGCGCGGTCGGAATCCATACCCCTGCGCTCGTATGATGTTCCGGCCTGACCAACCTTGGGCTGCGGGATCAGGTCCACGCCTTGTTCAAGATAGGAACGATGATCAACACGCGCGGCGATACCGGCGCGCTCCAACGCGCGGTTTTCATGCTCGGCCCAGGCCATGCGCCAGAGATTGATGTTTCGGTTCTGACGAAGGTCATCATATTTCTCCCAATCCTCATTGCGCCGGGCTTCCCACTGTTGGGCCGCTGCGGTGATGTTATCGTTCCATGTGCGGTTCTTGTTCCCAAAGCGGCCATCGGCGATGTCGCGCATGGTGAGCATGACATGGGCATGATGGTTACGCGGATCTGCCCCTTTGTGGACATCGGGCAGATGGACCGCAAAATCCGCGATCATGCCCTGAGCCACAAATTGCTCCTTCACAAAGCCACGAACCAGCTCGATGCGTTCGTCGTCGGTCAGCTCATGCGGCAGTGATAGCTGGAGCTCCCGACAGAGCTGGGAGTCCTTGCGCCGTTCAGCCGCTTCCACGCCATTCCACAGGGCGTTGCGGTCAGCCATCCAGGAAGCGGCATTGTCCGGCAGGACAATCTCGGTATGCAGGACCCCCCTTTTGTGAAGGAAATCGCGCCACACGCCATAGCGCTCATCATAGATGCGCTCACCGGCGCGATAGGCAGCAGCGGCGACCGCAGACCGGCCTTCGCTGCGGCCAACAATTTTGGCACTGAGGCGATATGTTGCCATGCACATATCCTCCCGATGTGGAACCGCACATCTACGTCTCTCAAGCTGGGCGTGACAGGTTGCTCATGGGGTTTGGGGACAGGCGGATTGTCCCCATCCGGTCAGGCTTTCAGCGTGGCCGGGACCCTGCCGCCGGTCTGGTGCCACCGCAGCAGAGCCGGGGCGGCAGGCGCGCACATTGCTTGCAATGTATAAGCGCGCAGTGGACGTAGGTAATGGTTGTATTTTATCACGGATTACGGGTTTTATGCAAATGCGGGCCGATTCAGGCACCGTCTGTGGCCATCAAACACCGTTCATCACATCTGCCATCCAGCAGCAGGCACCAGCCACCAAGAGCAGCTAAAAGTCTGCCCGTAGCACCCAGGCCGATACTGACATTTGCGCCCCTGCCGGTAAAACCGGCGGGGGCGCTTTGCTTCAGGCGAAGTCAGGAGGATAATGGCTTTGACCATCTTTTTCCTTATACCTCACCAGCCTCAGATGTAACATCAGATATCTCGCAAAAAAGATTGCGAAATAAGCCACCTATACGCGCAAGTGTTTCAAATGAAACACGATTTTGCACACACCACAAATAAAACCTTTTATAAATAATAAATGGGCAAGTGGCATTATCCGACATAGCGTACCTATAGGCTGCAATTCGCTTTTAAGTTGGCCAGGCTATTTAAAGTTAACGCTTTGTAAAAAGTTCGGAGGCATCTTGTTCAATACTTGATTCGGATTGCGCGATTGGGGGCGAAGCGACTACGTGGGGCGTATATGCCAGTTGATGGTGTAGTGGGGCAAAGTCAAATACTGTTTGAAACAGGCCGCTATGAAACCTATAGCGAGCGAACCCGGTTGGAGACATCCAACCGTCCCCTGAAAAACATCTACCTTGTGCGCGAAGGTTGTCTGGCCATGGTGGTTAACCTGCCTTGTGGTCGGGCCCATTGCCCGGAAATCTATACGCCGGGCGATATTGCACCCGTAGTCGGCCTGCTATCCAGGGACGTCGGTATAGAATTGGTCGCGGTCGCAGCCGTTACGGTGAGCGCAATTCCCCAGAGCAAGGCATCGGATCTGGTGCAAAAGGGCGAACTGGGCAAGGACTGGCTGTTTGGCCTCCTCGAAAACAATGTCTACTGGAGCGAGGTGCGGAGCATTGTCACGAATTTTGGCGATGCGGCTGAGAAGCTGGCCGCCGTTCTGGCAGAGCTCTGGCTCAGAATAAAAGGGGCAGGCCACGCAGTGGTGCCTGGCGCTATCTTTCCCTTGCCGCTCAGGCAGTCTTACCTGTGTCTCCTGTCAGGACTTTCCAAGGCACAGGTCAGCCGTGTTTTTGGGGCCTGGACAGGCAGCGATTTCATACGCCTGACGGGTGACACCCTGACCGTTCTGAATCCGGAGTTTCTGACCAGGGCCATAGCGGGCTTGAGAGGATTGGTGCCATGTCGAAGGTAAAGACCGGAGCCAAAAGCCAGAATTCGCAGTCCGGTTTCGGCAAGCGGACAAAGCACACGAGCGAGGCCGCGCCGGGTGCGCTTGAGGAGTTTGGTGCGCTCATCCCCGAACTGATCGAGATCGCTCAGGATGCCTTCCTGATTGTAGATGAAGGCGGGATTATCCAGTTTGCCAATAGTGGCGCGCAAGCCATATCCGGGTATGACAAGTCTGACCTTGTCGGCTCCCACATAAATATGTTGATGCCGGAAAAATACCGGGATGAACACGGAAGCCTCTTTGAGCGTTTCAAGAACGGCAAGCTGCCCACCTATCATATGACGCAGCGCGGGGCGGTGCCGCTGTGGGGCAAGAACAAGCGCGTTATCGATGTGGGCATCTCGCTGAGCAAAAAGCGGGTTGGCGACAGGCTTTATTTTGGCGTCATCATAACAGACCTGAGCGCGATAAACTCTGCCCTGCAGCAATTGGGTGAGAAGGAAATCGATCTTACACGGTCGCTGAAGGAATTGCACAGGGCCGAAGAACGGTTTGTGCTGGCCCAGCAATTAGCGCAGATCGGCAGCTGGGACTGGGACATAGAGAGCGGGGAACTGTTCTGGTCCCGGGAAGTTTATCGAATTTTCGGGCTGCGCCCCAACGAAATAGCACCGACCTACGAATGGTTTCTTGAATTCGTGCACCCAGAGGACCGTGCCAGCGTCGAGGCGGCGGTCGGTGCTGCCCTCGCGGACCCGAAAAAGCGATACGATATCAAACATCGCATTGTATGGCCGGACGGCGAAGTCCGTGTGGTACGCGAAATCGGCAAGGCAGAGTTCGGGCGGGACGGCACGCCGCGCCTTATGGTGGGTTCGGTTCAGGACATCACAGAGGCGGAAGACCTGCAGGATCAGATCGCGGTTGCCTTGCTGCGCGAAATTGAGGCCAACCGCAGCAAGAGCGAGTTCCTTGCTAACCTCAGCCACGAACTGAGGACGCCCCTGAACGCGGTGATTGGATATTCGAGCCTCATCCCGACGCTGCCGCGGGAGGTGAACTCATTCGGGAAGATAGCCGAGTATGCCGAGGATATTCAGCGTGCAGGCAAGCACCTGAATGACCTCGTGAGCGATATTCTCGAAATGTCCAAGGTGGAACTGGGGATTACTGAACTTAACGAATCCGACGTGGACATTGGGGATGCTTTTCGCTCCGTCCATGCCATCGTTAACGCCCGCGCCCTGGAGCGCCCTGTGGCCATTATGTATGACTTGCCGGACGGGCTTCCAATGCTTGAGGCCGACGAACTGAGGTTCAAGCAAATCCTCATCAACCTGATCACCAACGGCATAAAGTTTACCAAGCCTGGAGGATGGGTGCGCGTGGCGGCATCAATCGCAGGAGGCAGCATTTGCATATCCGTTTCCGACAATGGCTGCGGCATGGAAAAGCACCGCATCGCAGACGCGGTCAAAAAGTTCAATCGCCTGCACCCGGCGCTGACCAGCGATTTTCAGGGCGGACTGGGGCTGGGGCTCAGCATGGTCAAGGCCTATACCGACCTGCATGAGGCGGAACTTACGATAGAGAGTGAGGTTGGCAAGGGAACTGAAGTCACAATTAGATTTCCCAAATCCAGAACATTGGAAGCTCCGTAAGAGAGCGAGTTGCCAAAAGCGCATACCTGAAAAAAGCCCATGGGGGTCGAGGTCTGAGGAGGCATCCAAGTGAATGAGTTTGATAAAAAGGGCCGATTGGAGTTTTTATCCATACGGCAGGAACATCTGGACATTCTGCCAGAACTGTGGGGCATTATTGAACCAGAACTGCCCAACATTCTGAACGGTTTTTACGAACATGTCATGAGCAAGCCGACGCTCAGCGCCATTATTGGCGATCCGGCGAGATTGCCGGGCCTCAAGAAAGCGCAGACAGAGCACTGGAAGCGCCTGATGTGTTCCGGTTTCGATGACACATACTTTCAGAGTGTGAAGCGCATTGGTCTGGCGCATAATCGGATCGGGCTTGAGCCCAGATGGTATCTGGCGGGTTACAGCTTCGTCTTAGGCAAGCTGTGCCAGATCATCCTCAAGAATTATCGGGATGACCTAACCCGCGCTACTCTGGCCAATACGGCCATTAACCGGGCGATCTATCTCGATATGGATCTGGCGATTACAGTGTATTTCGACGCCATGACTAGCGAGCAAAGTGCCACGCTCGACAAGTCGCTTGCATTTGTCGATGAAGTTAGGTCCGCCCTTTCCGGGATTGCGTCTTCTGCCGGGCAGCTCAAATCGATCTCTGAAGTTGTTGCAAAGAACGCAGATGAAAGCGAGCGCCAGACCTCCACTGTGGCGGCTGCATCCGAGGAGGCTTCGGTCAATGTGAAGACTGTTGCAGCCGCAGCCGAGGAAATGTCTGCTTCCCTGCAGGAAATTGAACGGCAGGTGGACGATTCTGCAGCAGCCACCAGTGAAGCGGTTGAGCAGGTGCGGGCTACCGACCAGGATATCACGTCCCTCAGCGATGCGGCGGAGCGTATCGGCAAGGTCGTCAGCCTTATTCAGAATATTGCCAAGCAAACCAATCTCTTGGCACTGAACGCGACCATCGAGGCGGCGCGTGCAGGAGAGGCTGGCAAAGGGTTTGCGGTGGTTGCGAGCGAGGTGAAAAGCCTTGCGCAGGAAACCGCCAAGGCGACCGGCGAAATCGACGAACAGATCGCGGGCATGCAAGGGGCAACACAGGCAACGGTCGAGGCTATCAGGACCATCGCAAGAACGATTGAGAGCGTGGGGACTATCTCTGACCAGATCGCGAACACAGTTCGTGAGCAAAACGCTGCGACGCAGGAAATTGCCCAGAATGTCCAGGAAGCAGCCCGAGGCACACAGGAGGTTTCCAGTAGCATTGGCCAGGTCTCCGAATTCACCCGGGAGAACAAAGGCAATGCCAAAGAGGTTCTGGAAGCGGCAGCCCATCTGCAGGCTCTTACTGACAAGCTAAATACCTCTGTGGAATCTTTTTTAAGTGGTGTTTCGAGACGTTAGCTACAACCGGCTTGCACCACGAGGGACTGTTTCAAGAAAAATTGACTGACTTGATTACATAAAGGCGGGAGCAAATCGCTCCCGCCTTTATGTCGTTGTCAGATCACAAGCATCACCCTTTGCCACACAGCACCTGCGATATGCACGATCGGGCCACGCCGCACGTTTCACTACCTCCACAGCTAACAATGGCCATCAAACACCGTTCATCACAGGGTGGGTTTGGGTGGGGAGGCAAGTATCTATTATGGAAATTAAATAGTGCTTGCAAGCACTTACCATATTCTTTATATCATATGTTATATTATAACAATAACATTACGACAAGAGAGGATACCCCCATGGCAATGGAAGGAAAAATCACACGTTTAACAGCATGGTTCAACAGACAGGCTGAGCGCTGTTTTAATCACGCGACCCAAAAAGACACACTCGGCGAGTCTTTAGTTGTTGGGCTGGCATTCGCCGCATTTACCACTGTCACCTCAGCCTTATGGCTGATGGCCTACCCAGTGGTAGTTTTTGGGATCGGTGCCACGCTGAAAACCTTGGCCTTCGGATCGGGCGCAGTGGACAAAGGCGTTCAGGCAGTTTCAGCAAGAAGGCTGGCGCGCTAAAGCCCCGCCCCAACACCTTTTAAAGCGCCAATAACCGCACAGCTCTTGATGGCTGATTTTGTCAATGTCTTAATGTCGTCTTTTGTTTTTTTCGTCCGGAGTGACTGAACTACGCCTTTGAGGCGTTGGAGGCCCTTACCGTCAGTTTTTTCATAGGTATCGCTGATTACTTTCACCAATCCGGCGCCAACCTTATACACGATGCAACCACCCGCAATCGCCCCGGCCTTTTTTGCAACAGCGACAAGTACGACCTTTGTAAGAATGAGGGGATTCAAGGACGTAAACTCTATGTCAATCGAGCACAACTCCTCAAAAATCTGATAGCTGCTTTCGTAGAGAAGCACCCCCGTAATTGCTACCAAGCTCTCTTCTTCGTCAAGAATGACGTCCAGTTTCAGGGCAAGACTGGTTCCCTCAACCTCAAATTCTTCATCGATCCAGCTAGCGGCAAGTTCTGGCAACATCCCATCAAATTCCGGCATTTCCCCCTCCTGCGATGCGTCAAAAGTTAAGGCCCGGTTAAGGGCGACATACTCCTGTATATAAATTGCATACTAGAGTATATCGGGCGGTTTTTCTACTTTGACGATTATGTAAACTATCGGGTAAAATTAAAAGGTGGGACGCCATCTTGCAGAGAGGGGGTGATTTTATGGATTACCCAAAATCTGCCTGGGACAGAGAGCGACGGCGCTTCCACATGAAAAGGGCGACGCTCAGTCTCAGGGAACAGAGAGAACGGCAGCGGTTCGAGCGGGATGAGATGCGGCGCAATTACATTGCGGGCACCCTTATCCGGCGGGTTGCCAATGGCAACCCGGGCGTGGCACGGCTCTTGTTGGGCATGCTGGACGCGCATCTGCGCACACGGCGTGACCGTGGGCTGTTTGGGCTGCCTCCCTGGCGGCGCGGCAGGCAGCCTTTGGATATACCGGTGGAAAAGCCGGTCATGGGCGTGAACGGGTGGTTGTGTTCACAGTTTCACCGTGAGTGCCTGATCTAGGAAACTTCTTTGTGCACATTCCGCCCGCGGACGCAGAACCGGACGGGGCGGATATTCTTTTTTGGGGAAGGATCATGGATGATTTACCGGAATGGGCCCAGGTAGCCATTATTGTGGTGCCAATACTGGTCCTGTGTATTTTTGGCGTTATCGCCAAGGCCCGGCAGGAAGAACAGAACGACGAGCGGATCAAGGAAATCAAGCGCCAGAAACTGAAATCCACCGGCGCGCATGGATCGGCCCGCTTTGCCGATGCCGCCGAGCACGAGGCCAAAGGCCGGTTCGAGGCAAAGGGCATTTATTGCGGGCGGACCAGCGATTCCGATCAGCAGCTTTATTTCAACGGGCACGGCCATATCCTGACCGTTGGTGGCACCCGCGCGGGCAAAGGCACGCGGCTGATCGTGCCCAACCTTCTGAACAACAGCTTTGACGGATCGACGGTGGTCATCGACCCAAAAGGTGAGCTGGCCGCCATCACGCATGAGGCACGCAAGGAGGCCGGGCACAAGGTGTTCTTTTTGAACCCGTGGGGCCTGCATGGGTTGCCGTCGATGGGGTTGAACCCCTTTGATTGCCTTGATCCGAAAAGCCCGTCATTGATCAGCGATGCACGCCTGATGGCCAATCTGATCATGGTGACGGACGCCAGAGGCAGCCAGAGCGCCAATTATTTCAATGAAAGCGCGGAACAGCTGATCAATATGATGATCCTGTATGTTGCGTGCTGTGAGCCTGCGTCACGGCGCAACTTTATCCGCCTGCGCCAATTGATCAACGGCAGTCCTGCCGACTGGCGCAAGGTGATTGAAAAAATGAGCAAGACCCGCAAGGCGTATGGCACCCTGAAGGAAGGGGCCAACCGTCTGGCCATGTGGCGCAGTCAGGACAAGGGTGCCGGGTTCAGCGGCATCCTGTCCACGGCCCAGCAGCAGATTGATTTTCTGGCGGGGCCGGAGATGCAAAAGGCCTTAAAGCAGTCGGATTTTGCCATCAAGGATGCCATCGACAATCAGGCGACGATTTACCTGATCATTCCCGCCAACCGGATTTCCGGGTACAGGCGGTGGCTGCGCCTGATGATCGGGACCATCATCCTGAACAAATATAACCACATCAAGGGCAAGCGCATGTTGTTCATCCTTGATGAGTTTGCCGCCCTGGGCAAGATGCAGCAGATCGAGGACGGCATTGCCGAGGCGGCGGGCCACGGCGTCCAGCTGTGGCCGATTGTGCAGGACCTGTCGCAGCTGAAGAAAAACTACGACGACAAGTGGGAAAGCTTTATCGCCAATTGTGAGTGCAAGCTGTTCCTGGGTATCCGCGACATGTTCACGGCCAAATATATTTCGCAAATGTGCGGCAAGGCCACGGTGGTGGTCGAAAGTTACAACATGTCCAGGTCAAGCGGCGATAGCGAGACCAGAAGCCGTGGGGCGAACTATAACGAGAGTACGGGCACCAATGCCGGTGCAAGCGATGGCCACAACATGCTGGCGGCGGGCCGGGAGTTGATCACACCCGATGAAGTGGTTAGCCTGCCGGAGGGCAGCGGCATTGGCTTTATGGGCACGTCACGGCCCACGATGCTTGCCCTGCCCCCATATTATGAGGTGCCGGTGCTGGCCAGTCTGGCGGCGGATAACCCGTATCACCAGACCGCCAGCCCACAGTCGGAGCCAGAATCCGTCAGCGCGGATATGCGCAGCTGACGGTGACGTTCAGGTAAAGATGGACGGTCTTTTCCTGAACCGGGTGGCGACCGGCATCGCGCATGCGATTGCGCGTATTCGCCCCGGCACCCACATCCGCCAGGGCCTGCAGCTGGCAGTCGCGGCGATAGTCATAGGATGCGGGCACCTGCATCCACGGGCGCATCAGCAGGGCCATCTGGCTTTGAAACAGCGCAAGCGATTGCGGCTGTTTGCGTGATATGCGATCCAGCCGGTAATTGTCCCGATTGGAACAGCGCAGGACATATTTTGCCGTAAAAAACCAGTCCGTGCCGGACGGGTAGTCATCCAGATTCCGGAAGCGGTAGTCCGGGCCGTCGAGACGGCACAGACGATAATCAAAACCCCCAAGAGGCGTTTGGACCACATTATCCGTCATGGCAAAGCCCGCCATGTCGGTGTCCAGTTCCGCCAGATTTTCAACGGGCCATGCGCGGTAGGCAGGGCCTTCCAGCGGCAGGCTGAGCGTGTGGGCGGAAGGTGGCACCACCGTGGCCTGGCACGCAGCCAGGATCAGGGTGGCGCCGGTCAGAATGGCAGAATATCGCATCGTCCGGCTCACCCGTTTGTACGACAATGTTTGAGGGCATCGGAAAGAGCGGCATTCAGCCGGAAGGCTGCTGCCGTCATTTCGGCCTCGCCATAGCGACGAAACAGGTCCGCCCGGTGGCGGGCGATTTCTGCCCTTACCTGCGGGGTCCGATCGAGGTCTGCGGTTTCGAGCGTAAATTCGGCAAGGATGCTCATCCGCTCGAACAGTTCCGGGTCGGTGTCGGCCTCCATCTTTTCAGCGGCACAGCTGCAGAGTTTGTTGCTGTGGCCGTTGGACTGGCAAAGGGCGGTGAGATGTTCGTCGGCGCTGCCGCAGGCGGTGAGCAACAGCGCGAGCGCCACGACCGGCGTGGTGCGGGGAATGTTCATAACATGCTCCTGTATGTGACTTACCATGTGATGGATTTGGGTTTGGCGGCGGGAGCATCTGCGGCCTTTGCCCTGGCCGTGCTGACCAGTTCTGCCGTCGCCTGATCCAGGTGGGCTTTTGCCGCCTCGTTATAGATTGAGGCCTGAAACCCCGTAACCAGGCCGGGGTCGATTGCCCGGCTGATATAGACGCGCAGAACCTCGCCACAGGCGCGGGCATTTGATGACAGCGCATATCGTGCGTTGATCATCTTGTGCGCCACTGTGATGTTCGACAGGTTACAGGTCGCCGCCTGCCGTTGCGACAGGGCAGAGCCGTCCGGCGCGTGCGCCCACAACAGAACGCTTTGCGAGCGCCATTCGTTGAACATCTGCGGCTGGCCAAAGCGCTCCACCAGCATGCCGACCAACTGGTCATAGGCGGGCTCTTCCCCCTTTTCGTATTTAACGTCACGGGTCAGGCGCATCACCCGTTCGGCGGCGGGTGGCCCGGAAAACAGGGCCAGCACCCAGTCGCCGGTGACACCGTCGCGGTCGCCCCGGATGGAATCGAAATTGCCAAGAACCGTGTCGCCCACCTTTGCCGACAGTGTCAGGCGGAAAGGTTCAGCATCCGGAACCGGCAGTGCCGCGCGCGTGCTGTCAATGGCGTAACCCTTGCCCGAGGCCTGCAGCTTTTGCGAAACATCGTCAAAGCCATCCCCGAACTGGATGCCCAGAACATCAAAGGCGGCGTCGATCGTGTCGGTGGCCACGTCCTGTGCCTGCGAACCCGCACTCACGGCACAGAACAGCGCAGGGGCCACCACCCTGAGAAATTTTTGTGTGAGCATGAAACTCTCCTGCTGTGTTGCTTAATGGTTCGATTGTGCTTTTCCGTAAAGCTCAGCGGTTTTAGGGACTTACAGAAGAGGATTGCCTTCGATTTGCGATTATGCAAAAAGGAACCATTTTGACAAACCGCGCATAAATCGCCATACTGCCGGACCTTGTTTCTGGTTCCGGAGTAAATCTTATGGCCAATATCGGATATGCGCGCGTGTCCACGGACGAGCAAAATCTCGACCTGCAGATACGCGCCCTGCAGCAGGCCGGGGCCGACAAAATCTTCGAGGATCGCGTATCCGGAACCACCCGCAAGCGCAGTGGTCTGAACCAGGCTTTGCGCCAGCTAAAGGCTGGTGACAACCTGATGGTCTGGAAGCTTGACCGGCTGGGGCGCTCCCTGCCCCATCTGATCGAGATCATCTCATCACTGGGCGATCGGCGCATTGGTTTTATGTCGCTGTCCGAGGCCATCAACACCACGACGGCAGGCGGCAAGCTGGTGTTTCATATTATGGGCGCGCTGGCCGAGTTTGAGCGCTCTCTTATCTCGGAGCGGACCAAGGCAGGCATGCAGGCCGCAAGAGAGCGCGGGGCGACCATGGGACGGCCCAAGATGCTGGGCGATGAGGATCTGATGCTTGCCCGCGAGATGCTGGCTGATGGCGTGGCAAAGCCCGAGATAGCCCACAGGCTGAAGGTATCACCTTCGACCCTGTACCGGGCCTTGAGGCGACATAAGGGATAGTCAGGGGCACACAGAGCCCCTAAACGCCCCAGGCGACGTAGTCCTGCCCGTCATGGCGGAGTTCGGTAATGTCACCGCCAAGCACCATGTCACGGGCCATGGCTTCGGTATCAATGTAATAGCGCAGGGATTCCGGCACCTGGGACAGGAGCCCGGATTCTTCGAGGTAATGTTCGGCATATTCGACGGCGGTGCCTTCAAACAGGCAGAGATCGTCCAGATGCTCCAGCACGGTATCGGCCTCATAGCCGAAGTCTTCGATAAGGCTGATCGCCTTTATAGCGTCGGTTTCGTCCATGTCTTCAAATTCATCGAACCATTCTTTCAGGCTGGCCTGGTTGACGCCCAGAGCCTTGAAGAGGCGCGGATTGTCGCCGTCAATGAATTGGATTTCATATTCCTCAACCGGATCACCATAGGCGTTGCGATGGGATGCAGCCTTTGCACGGTAATCGTCATAGTCGGTGAAGTAGAAGCCTGTGGCGCTGATGTCGTAGGGTGTTGCGTGATAGATGTTTGTCATTTTCAGTCTCCTTGCTTTGTTTGCGAGGAGAGCTCTGGCTGCCAGTGCCGCGTGGAATGCCGCCTTCACGGTGGTGGTGCGGAAGGCCGGTTGGAACAAGGCACGCAGCCGTTATAAAGAGCGCGCCTAAAAGCAAGTGACCTGAAATCAGACAGCTGCAAAACCTGCGGGCAGGCATGGCAGGCCGCCAGCTTGTCGTCCACGACTATTTATTGTACTGTAATACTCGTATTACACGCATCTCTGTAAAAGGCGGGACCACAGATGCCCAAACCAAAAGACAGCGACAGTCAAGCGCAAGCGCAGGCACCAGAATTAGAAAATAATTCTGAAACAAGCAGCATTGACGAAAAATTACTTGATGAATTAACCGATATAGGGTTAATTAATGCCCATAATATCGATAAAATAAAAAAATCAATGACAGAGATGGGGTCACAAGAAATGGAACATTTTAGTTATTCGCGCTTCCTCATAGCCGTGGAAGAAAACGTCACATATGAGGAAGTAACAGACGAGTTCCTCAGAGCACTTGAAGCTAAGTACGAACAGGAAGTTGAGGAAGAAAACCGCGAGTTCGAGAAAGAGCGCGGGATAAAACTCCAAGATGATAGCCATATACCACTAGAAGAACGCATCAAAAGAGTCGAACGACGGTCTAAGAGGTTTTCACGCAGGAAAACGCCCAAGTGACCCCTCCCACACGCAGCGAGAAGATTTTTTTTCTTATGCTTGACGCTTCACTCAAATATGAAGTGGCTCTTAACAATCACTATAGGCACGTACAGTTGGCCTCTGTCTATTATCGGGATTTCTGTAACAAGAGACCTGACCCTAGCTTTCTACGTAGCGCCTATTTTTCCAATAGAGTTTTTCGCTGCCATAAAGAATTAGCTCTGCTGCAAGAGTTAGCCATATATACAGACAGCACGATCGACATTTACTGGCGCTCAGCTCTGGATAGGCTAAATCAGATAAACAACATGCTGATCCAGATATTTAAGGATGAATTGGAAGGAATGGCCGATGACGACTTGCCATACCTCAGCGGGAAGAAAAACCTGAATGAGTTGGAATGCGCCACCGACGACCTCGCTCTGTGCAAGCAATTAGCCCCAGCATACGAATTCCAGCAGCCAAGTGACGCTAAATACTGGGCCAGCATGTCACTTCACTACGTTCCCGTCCTCAATGATGTCCACGAAGCCCACCAAGCGGCATGTCAGTATATTCGCAACAATGCAGATGCGAGAAGAAACCGCAATCGACGGATTGCTGATCGCCTGTTTCAGGTAGGAACAGCAGCCGTTCAGGTTGGCGCGGCCTTTCTGGCTGCATAAAAAGGCTAGCCCGTTCATGAAGGTGCCTTCATCCGGGGCAGATGGAACCAAAGCATGCCTTTGGTGAGATCGGGGTCATGACCACATGGCCAATCCGTTCGGGGCCTTGTGTCGGATTTGAAAGCCGCAGCGGCAATCCGCATGACCCTAGTCTTTTGGCTTTCTGTCTTTGCGGACGTTGACCAGCGATGTGTCAATCATGTCCTTCAGGTGTGCCGCGTAGTGCTTTTCAATCATTTCAACACTCGTTCGGCAGTTTTTGGCTACCTGATAGATGTCTGCCCCTTCAAGTAGCCTAAAGCAGATATAGCTGTGGCGCAGGCTGTATGCCGTCCTGGCTTTGCCGTGACGATCAAATTTCAGATTCTGTTCCTGCAAGATGCGGTTAAACATCTTTTTAAATTCGTTCGGAAACAATCTGTCGGTCGGCTCCGGATTGTTTCTGGCCAACATGCGTTCAAACGGGCGAACGGCGCCGGGCATGCTCTTGCAATATCCGACGCCTCGTTTGCCCCGGACCTCGATCTCCAGAATTTTGTCACCTGAATACTCGTCATCCACAATTTCCACGTCTCTGTATTCAAGGATTTTGACCTCATCGGGCCTGAGCCCGGTATTTGCCATGAAGAGCACGAAGTCGTGCAGTTGTTCGGCGTACCACCTGTAATGCTCACCCTTCGGGTTGCTGGCATTGTCTCGCGTTGCTTCGTAAAGCTGCTTGTATTCCTTCGGTGTGAACCAGGGGCGATGCTCAATTTTGGTCTGGCGGCGAAAAGGATCGGACATATCTGGCAGGTTTTCCAGCCAGCCATGCCGCTGGGCGGACTTCAGAACCATGCTGAGGGTTACCACCTCGTTGTGAAGCGTGTTGCGTGCAGGCGGCTTCCACGGCCTGCCATTCACCATTCCGTCCTCCGGCTCTGTCAGCCGGTGGACGCGATACTCCTGGATCATACCAGAGGTAATTTCCGTGATTGGTGTTTTGTCAAAGAAGGGTTTCAAATGGAGCCGGATACGGTCTTTATGGCTTTGTATCCATTTGGGGCTTCGCCTGCCTCTGGCGATTGCCTCATATTCCCGTTCAAAGACTGCGGCTGCTTCGGCAAATGTCCTGCTGCTTTTCAGTATGCCGTAGCGATCCTTGCCGCGCAGTTGAAAGTACCAGTCTTCTGCAACGTCCTTGGCTGCGGACAGACTGTCCTCGCCGGTACTCTTGCGCCACTCCGTGCCATTCAGTGAAGTCGAGCAATGCCAATTGCGGCTGTTTGGCCGACGATAAACGCGGACCTTGCCTCCTAGAATCTTGTGTATCTCCATATTGCACCTCCACTGTGCGAACTGTGCGAAACTGTGCGAGCTCTGTGCGAGGGTTTTATTATACCATAAGTGGTGTTTTTACTCCAATTTCTCGAGCGCATAAAAACAAAAAACCCTTGTAAATCAGAGACTTACAAGGGTTCATTTTGGTTGCGGGAGCAGGATTTGAACCTGCGACCTTCAGGTTATGAGCCTGACGAGCTACCGGGCTGCTCCATCCCGCGTCAAATTTTTGTTGGTTCCCGGTATGGCGAAGCCATCCCATGGAACGCGCTCAGGGCTGCCTGACGAGCAGGACCTGAGCATTTTCTTTAATTAAAAAACCGGCCTTTGGCCGGTTTTAAGTGTTTGAGAGTGAAGATGTTTTACTCTTTTGTAGATCTGGCGGCGAC
>Ga0189283_10285_pt1 | contig 23553 bp, 18 predicted proteins | sample N26C4minimetaG_FD_130320 | JGI IMG/M metagenome (GOLD analysis project Ga0189283, IMG submission 130320) | Marine microbial communities from the Costa Rica Dome - N26 C4 mini metaG | ecosystem: Environmental > Aquatic > Marine > Oceanic > Photic zone | place: Costa Rica: the Eastern Pacific...
CCCGGACCGATGCGCATCGGCTGCTCGCCGGCCTCGGCCCCGAACCCCTGGGCAACGCTTTCGACGAGGATTATCTGCTGGCCCGCCTGTCGGGGCGGGCCATGCCGATCAAGTCGGCCCTGCTGGATCAGCGCGTCGTGGCGGGGCTGGGCAACATCTATGTCTGCGAGGCGCTGCACCGCGCGGGCATCGCGCCGCAGACCCCGGCCGGAGAGGTCGGCGAGGCGCGGCTGCGGGCGCTGGTTCCGATCGTGCGCGACGTGCTGTCCGAGGCCATCGCGGCGGGCGGATCCTCCTTGCGCGACTACCGCCAGGCCGACGGAGAGCTGGGCTATTTCCAGCACAGCTTCCGCGTCTACGGCCGCGAAGGCGGCACCTGCCCGGCGCCGGGCTGCGCCGGCACCGTGGCCCGGATCGTCCAGGGGGGGCGGTCGAGCTTCTACTGCCCGTTGTGCCAAAGATAGCCTTGATCCGCGTGCCGAGACTGGTAAGGCTTCGACCCCGACGCCACAGAAAGAGCGGCACCTCATGGCTTACAAGACGATCATCGTCGAGGTCGACGATCATGTCGCCCTCATCAAGCTCAACCGGCCCGACGCCCTGAACGCCCTGAACCTCGCCCTGCTCGACGAACTCGTGCAGGCGCTGCGCGAGGCCGAGGCGAACGACAAGGTGCGCTGCATCGTGCTCACCGGGTCGGAAAAGGCGTTCGCCGCCGGCGCGGATATCCGCGAGATGGCGGAGAAGAGCTTTACCGACGTCTTCACCGAAGATCTCTTCGCCGCGCAGGCCGAGGCCATCGAGGCCGTCCGCAAGCCGGTCATCGCGGCGGTGGCGGGCTACGCGCTCGGCGGCGGGTGCGAGCTGGCGATGATGTGCGACTTCATCATCGCGGCCGACACCGCCAAGTTCGGCCAGCCCGAGATCAATCTGGGCGTCATCGCCGGGATGGGCGGCACGCAGCGGCTGACGCGCTATGTGGGCAAGGCCAAGGCGATGGAGATGCATCTGACCGGCCGCTTCATGGAGGCCGAAGAGGCGGAACGCGCAGGGCTTGTCAGCCGGGTCGTGCCGGCCAAGAAGCTGATGGACGAGGCGATGGCCGCGGCCGAGAAGATCACCGAGAAATCCGCCCTGGCGGTCCAGGCGGCGAAAGAGGCGGTGAACCGCGCCTACGAGACGCCGCAGCGCGAGGGATTGCTGCACGAACGCCGGCTGTTCCACGCGCTTTTCGCGACCGAGGATCAGAAAGAGGGGATGCAGGCGTTCCTGGACAAGCGCGAGGCGCAGTTCCGCGACCGGTAGGGCCGAATCCGCTTCACATTGCCGGCGCGCCGCTGTATAGGCCGCCCCAACATGCGCGTGAGGCCCGCCTGGCCGGAGGACCGGTTGTCGAACCCGGTGCGGGGATTTGCGTGCGCTGCCAGCTTTTGTGAAGACCCGACGAGAGAGAGACATCATGGCCAACACGCCCCAGTCCAAGAAGCGCGCCCGCCAGAACGAGCGCCGCTTTGCCATCAACAAGGCCCGCCGTTCGCGCATCCGCACCTTCCTGCGCAAGGTCGAAGAGGCGATCGCCTCGGGCGATGCCGATGCCGCGAAAACAGCCCTCCAGAATGCCCAGCCCGAACTGATGCGCGGCGTGACCAAGGGCGTCGTGCACAAGAACACGGCCGCGCGGAAGATGTCGCGCCTGTCGTCGCGGGTCAAAGCGCTGTCCTGACGCCCGCACCGTCACGACGAATCGCGAAGGCGCGCCACCGGCGCGCCTTTCTGCATTTCGCGGGACGAAAATCGCCGGTTGATGCCCTGCCGTCACAGGAATGGATTCGATTGCCGACCGGACGAGTCAACTGCGAAGATCGGTTGCGGCTGCGCCGGGCGGCTTGGTAGCTTGATCCTGCGATTCATTTCGATCTGGGGGGACATGAGACGCTGAACCGCTCACCGAACTGACGGCGCCACGATCTGCAGGGCGTTATGGTTTGGCAGAGGGTCCAGCCCCGGTGATCGCGTTCCGGCCTCATCATGGGGACGTGGCCGGTGCGATCACGCCCTTGCCGCAGGACACGCGCAAAGCGCGGCCGGCGACAGGGGCCATGTCCAAGACATGCCGCGGGCGCGGCTTCATTAGGGGCAGCCAGAGACGCTGAGTCTCTGGGCGCGCTTCTATTGGCCGTGCCCTGGCGTCGGGTTCGTGCCGCATGCGGCCGCCGCGGGTTCGTCCGAACGGGCAGAACCCGACGCGGAAGCTGTGTCCACGCGCCGCCTCGCTCGGATCAGGTCGCGGAACAGGCGGGCCATCCGTGCAAGGCGGGGGGCCAGCGGCCGCAAAGGCACGGCCGCTCAACGAAAACGATAGTGCGGGTCAGGGCGAATGACATACGAAACCTGGGGGGCGGTTCGCCAAGAACTGCTTAAGACGGTCGGCAGGCACAATTACACGCACTGGATCGAGCCACTGCAATTCGCTCGGATCGAGGATGGCGTCGCCACCTTCAACGTGGGCTCGCCCTTCGTGGGCAACTGGGTCTCGCGCAATTACAGCGAAAGCATCCTGACCGAGATCAACAAGACCGGCGCCCAGGTGCGGCGCATCGCGTTCAACGTGGTGGACGGCCTGCCGGAACGCGGCGACGGCGCCAGCGCCGCGGCCGGGGAACCGGGCGCGGCCACCGCACAGCCCGCCGCGCCGGCCACCGCGCCGGCCGAACCTTCCGCCCGCGGCGACGGCGACCTGCCGGGGGCCGAGCTGGACGCGAAATTCACCTTCGACACCTTCGTGGTGGGCAAGCCCAACGAACTGGCCCATGCCGCGGCACGCCGGGTGGCCGAAGGGGGCGACGTGACCTTCAACCCGCTGTTCCTGTATGGCGGGGTGGGGCTGGGCAAGACCCACCTGATGCACGCCATCGCCTGGGAACTGCGCCGCCGCCGCCCGGAACTGCGCGTCGTCTACCTGTCGGCCGAGCAGTTCATGTACCGCTTCATCCAGGCCCTGCGCGAACGGCAGATGCTGGATTTCAAGCAGCTCTTCCGATCGGTCGACGTGCTGATGGTGGACGACATCCAGTTCATCGCCGGCAAGGATTCCACGCAGGAGGAATTCTTTCACACCTTCAACGCCCTGGTCGACCAGCGCAGCCAGATCATCCTGTCGGCCGACCGCGCGCCGGGCGAGATCGAGAACATGGAAAGCCGGATCGTCAGCCGCCTGCAATCGGGTCTGGTCGTCGATCTGCACCCCACCACCTATGAGCTGCGGCTCGGCATCCTTCAGCAGAAGGCCGAGCTGTTCCGCCCGCAATTCCGCGACCTGCGGATCGCCGACGGCGTGCTGGAATTCCTCGCCCATCGCATCACCTCGAACGTGCGGGTCCTGGAAGGGGCGCTGATGCGCCTGTTCGCCTTCGGCAGCCTGGTCGGGCGCGAGGTGGACATCGCCCTGACTCAGGAATGTCTGGTCGATATCCTGCGCCAGTCCGACCGCAAGACCTCGATCGAGGAAATCCAGAGGAAGGTCTGCGATCACTACAACATCCGCATCTCGGACCTGATCGGCCCGAAGCGCACCCGCATCTATGCCCGGCCCCGCCAGATCGCGATGCATCTGTGCAAGCACATGACGCAGCGGTCGCTGCCCGAGATCGGGCGCAAGTTCGGCGGCCGCGACCACACCACGATCCTGCACGGCGTCAAGAAGATCGAGGAATTGAAGTCCAAGGACGGCACCATCGCCGAGGATCTGGAGATGCTGCGCCGCGCGCTGGAGGCCTGAGCCGGTCCCGGGCGCGCCCTTGACCCCTGACGGAAACAGATAAACAGTCCGCAAAGATTGCCTCGGGGGCGGAACGGGTTATGCTCGCCACCCCGGCACGCGGTGGAGTGGGATATGAAGATCAGCATCGAACGCGGCACGCTGCTCAAGGCGGTGTCGCAGGCGCAATCGGTGGTCGAGCGGCGCAACACGATCCCGATCCTTGCCAACGTGCTGATCGAGGCCGAGGGCGACGCGGTCAGCTTTCGCGCGACCGACCTGGATATCGAGGTGGTCGACCGCACCGCCGCGCAGGTCGAACGGGCCGGTGCGACGACGGTGTCGGCGGTGACGCTGCATGAGATCGTGCGCAAGCTGCCGGACGGGGCGTTGGTGCAGCTTTCCGGCGATCCGGCATCGGGCCGGCTGACGGTGGCCGCGGGGCGGTCGAACTTCTCGCTGGCGACGCTGCCGCGCGAGGATTTCCCCATCATGGCCTCGGCGGAATACACGTCGAGCTTTCGGGCGAAGGCGCCGATCCTGCGCCGGCTGTTCGACAAGTCGAAATTCGCCATCTCGACGGAAGAGACGCGCTATTACCTGAACGGCGTCTACATGCATGTGGCCTCGGGCGAGGACGGGCAGGTCCTGCGCTGCGTCGCCACCGACGGGCACCGGCTGGCCCGGATCGACGCGCCCCTCCCCGAAGGGGCCGAGACGATGCCGGGCGTGATCGTCCCGCGCAAGACGGTGGGCGAGCTGCGCAAGCTCCTGGACGACGACGAGGCCGAGATCGAGGTCTCGGTGAGCGAGACCAAGGTCCGCTTCGCCACCTCGGACATCACGCTGACATCGAAGGTGATCGACGGGACATTCCCCGACTATTCCCGGGTGATCCCGCAGAACAACACCCGCCGCCTGGAGGTGGACGCCGCCGAATTCGCCAGGGCGGTGGACCGGGTGGCGACGGTGTCGAGCGAGCGGTCGCGCGCGGTGAAGATGCAGCTGGACGAGGACCGGTTGATCCTGTCGGTCAACGCCCCGGACAGCGGCAATGCCGAAGAGGAACTGGCCGTGGCCTATGGCGACGAACGGCTGGAGATCGGATTCAACGCGAAGTATCTGCTGGAAATCGCCAGCCAGGTGGACCGCGAGAACGCCGTCTTCATGTTCAATTCGGCGGGCGATCCGACCCTGATGCGCGAAGGCAACGACAGCTCGGCGGTCTACGTGGTCATGCCGATGCGGGTGTGATCGCCGCCGCGTCCGTTCCCATTTTCCACGGCCGGGCGGTGGCGGCATGACCTCTCTTGCCGTGACCGGGCTGGAACTGTCGCATTTCCGGTCGCACCGGGCGCTGCGGCTTTCGCTCGACGGGCGGCCCGTCGCGGTGTTCGGCCCGAACGGCGCCGGCAAGACGAACCTGATCGAAGCGGTTTCGCTGCTGTCGCCCGGGCGCGGGCTGCGCCGGGCCGCGGCGGACGAACTGACCCGGCGGCCCGAGCAACTGGGCTGGCGGATCGGCGCCACGATCCGCACGAACACCGCAACGCACGAGATCGACCTGCGCGCCGAGGCCGGCGGCCGCCGGGAATTGCGGCTCGACGGCAAGGCCGCGCCGCAACTGGCCCTCGGGCGTCTGGTGCCGATGCTGTGGCTGGTCCCGGCGATGGACCGGCTGTGGATCGAGGCGGCCGAGGGCCGCCGCCGGTTCCTGGACCGGCTCGCCCTGGGCTTCGTCCCCGATCATGCCGAGGCGGTGCTGGCCTATGAAAAGGCCATGCGACAGCGCAACCGGCTGCTGAAGGACGGCGTGCATGACCCGCGCTGGTTCACGGCGCTGGAGCGCCAGATGGCCGATGCCGGGGCGCGCATGACGGCCAGCCGCGATCTGGCCGTTGCCCGCATCGCAGAGGCGCAGAAGGATGCGCAGACGTCGTTCCCCGCGGCCCTTTTGACGATCGCGTCCGGATCGCCGAAGGATGCGGCGGGCCTGGCCGAGGCCCTGGCCGAGGGCCGGCCCCGCGACGTGGCGGCAGGCCGCAGTCTGACCGGTCCCCATCGGGACGATCTGGAGGCGGTCTATCTGGCCAAGGACATGCCGGCCGCGCAATGTTCGACAGGCGAGCAGAAGGCGCTTCTGATTTCGCTCGTCCTCGCCGCGGGGCGGGCGCTGGCCGCCGAACGCGGGACCCCGCCCCTGGTGTTGCTGGACGAGGTCGCGGCGCATCTGGACCCGGCCCGCCGCGCGGTGCTTTATGACGAGGTCTGCGCCCTGGGCGCGCAGGCCTGGATGACGGGCACGGACAGGTCGCTCTTTGCCGGACTCGGCAGCCGGGCGCAGGCGCTGGAGGTGACCGAAACCGGGGGCGCGTCGGCCGTGAGGGAGGCGACACTATGACAACGAACCGCATCACCCTGATCACCCTGGGCGTGACGGATCTGGGCCGGTCGCGCCGGTATTACGAGGCGATCGGCTGGACGGCCGAGACGGTTCTGGACGCGGTGGTGTTCTTCGCCATGGAGGGTGCCAAGTTCGGACTGTTCCGGCTGGACGACCTTGCCCGCGAACAGGGGCGGACGCCGTCGGAACTGGGCCGCGGGGCCGCGACGCTCGCCCAGAACTTTGCCGCGCGCGAAGATGTCGATGCCGCCTGGACGCGCGCGGTCGAGGCGGGGGCGACGGGCCTGGTGCGCCCGGTCGAAACCGCCTGGGGCGGCTATTCGGGCTACGTGGCCGATCCCGACGGACATGTCTGGGAATACGCCATGAACCCCTTCTGGCCGCTGGATGCGGAGGGACGGCTCGCATGAGCCTGTCGGCGGCCGAGCTGGGGCTCTACGCCCTTGCGCTGTTCGTGCTGTTCCTGACCCCCGGCCCGGTCTGGGTGGCGCTGGTCGCGCGGGCGTTGTCGGGCGGCTTCAACGCCGCCTGGCCGCTGGCGCTCGGGGTGGTGGTGGGCGACGTTCTGTGGCCGCTGCTGGCAATCCTGGGGCTGGGCTGGCTGGTTGCGGCCCATGCGGGATTTCTCGTCGCGCTCAAGGCCGTGGCGGCCGCCGTCTTCATCGGCATGGGCGTGTTGCTGATCCGCCATCCACAGGCCAGCCTCGCGGCCGACAGCCGGCTGACGCGCCCGGGCATGTGGGCGGGGTTCGTGGCGGGCCTGGCGGTGATCCTGGGCAACCCCAAGGCCATCCTGTTCTACATGGGCGTGCTTCCGGGGTTCTTCGACCTGTCGCAGGTGACGGGGTGGGACATCGCCGCGATCTCGGCCATCTCGGCGGCGGTGCCCTTTTGCGGAAACCTGATCCTGGCGGCCTTCATGGGGCGCGTGCGCCGCTTCTTGTCGACCCCCGGCGCCGTCCGGCGCACCAACCGTGCGGCGGGCGCGGTTCTGGTCGTCGTGGGCCTGGCGCTGCCCTTCGTCTGACCCCGCTCCGGCACATGCGGCGGAGCCTTGCGCGGCGGGCCGCAAACCACCAAATATTGTGGGCAGCGCGTGACATCGGCCCTGCCAGCGCCTATAAATCCGCAACATTCGAGAGGACAGACACGCATGGCCGAACCAGCCCGGCAGCCCGAGGAATATGGCGCCGATTCCATCAAGGTTCTCAAGGGACTGGAGGCGGTGCGCAAGCGCCCCGGCATGTATATCGGCGATACCGACGACGGGTCGGGCCTGCACCACATGATCTACGAGGCCGTGGATAACGGCATCGACGAGGCGCTGGCCGGTCATGCGGATGCGGTGAGCGTAAAAATCCATGCCGACAATTCGGTGTCGATCACCGATAACGGGCGCGGGATTCCCGTGGGCATCCACGAGGAAGAGGGCGTCAGCGCCGCCGAAGTCATCATGACGCAGCTTCACGCCGGCGGGAAGTTCGACCAGAACAGCTACAAGGTGTCGGGCGGCCTGCACGGCGTCGGCATTTCGGTCGTGAACGCCCTGTCCGACTGGCTGGAGTTGCGGATCTGGCGTGACGGCAAGGAGCATTATGCCCGGTTCGAACGCGGCGAGACGGCCGAGCATCTGCGGGTGGTGGGCGATGCCGAAGGGCGCAAGGGAACCCAGGTGCGTTTCCTTGCCTCGACCGATACGTTCTCGAACCTCGATTATTCGTTCAAGACGCTCGAACACCGGCTGCGCGAACTCGCATTCCTCAATTCGGGCGTCCGCATCGTTCTGGAGGACGAGCGCCCGGCCGAGGCCCTCCGCAGCGAGATGTGTTACGAAGGCGGGGTCCGCGAATTCGTCAAGTATCTCGACCGGTCGAAGACGCCGCTGATCGAAGAGCCGATCTTCATCTCGGGCGAGCGCGACGGCATCACCGTCGAAGTCGCCATGTGGTGGAACGACGGCTATAACGAGATGGTGCTGCCCTTCACCAACAACATCCCGCAGCGCGACGGCGGCACGCATCTGGCCGGGTTCCGCGGCGCGCTGACCCGGACGATCAACCTCTATGCCGGGGCCAACGGCATCGCCAAGAAAGAGAAGGTAAACTTCACCGGCGACGATGCGCGCGAGGGGCTGACCTGCGTCCTGTCGGTCAAGGTGCCCGATCCGAAGTTCAGCTCGCAGACCAAGGACAAGCTGGTCAGCTCCGAGGTCCGCCCCGCGGTCGAGGGGCTGATGAACGAGAAGCTGGCCGAGTGGTTCGAGGAGCATCCCCAGGACGCGCGGTCGATCGTCACCAAGATCGTCGAGGCCGCCCTGGCGCGCGAAGCGGCCCGCAAGGCGCGCGAGATGACGCGGAAGAAATCGGCGCTGGATGTGGCGTCCCTGCCGGGCAAGCTGGCCGATTGTCAGGTCAAGGACCCCGAACAGCGCGAATTGTTCCTGGTCGAGGGTGACTCGGCCGGCGGTTCGGCCAAGCAGGGCCGGTCGCGGGCGAACCAGGCGGTGCTGCCCCTGCGCGGCAAGATCCTGAATGTCGAGCGCGCGCGCTTCGACCGGATGCTGTCGAGCCAGGAGATCGGGACCCTGATCACCGCGCTCGGCACCGGGATCGGCCGTGACGAGTTCGATATATCGAAGCTGCGCTACCACAAGATCGTCATCATGACCGATGCCGATGTGGACGGCGCGCATATCCGCACGCTGCTTCTGACCTTCTTCTTCCGTCAGATGCCCGAGATCATCGAGGGCGGATATCTCTATATCGCGCAGCCGCCCCTCTACAAGGTGTCCCGCGGCAAGTCCGAGGTCTATCTCAAGGATACCGCCGCGCTCGAGGACTACCTGATCGAGATGGGCGTCGACGGCGCGGTGCTGCGCCTGGGATCGGGCGAGGAGATCGTCGGTCAGGATCTGGCCCGCGTGGTGAACGAGGCGCGGAATGTGCGCCGCATCCTGCAGGCGTTTCCCACCCATTACCCGCAGACGATCCTGGAACAGGCCGCCATCGCCGGGGCCTTCGTCCCGGGACAGGTCGATGCCGATCTGCAGGGCACGGCCGATCGCGTCGCCAGCCGCCTGGACCAGATCGCCGCGGAATACGAGCGCGGCTGGCAGGGGCGGATCACCCAGGACCACGGCATCCGGCTGGCGCGCGTTCTGCGCGGCGTCGAAGAGGTGCGGACCCTCGACGGCCCCGTGCTGCGGTCGGGCGAGGCGCGGCGCCTGGGCGGCTTCACCGACGCCCTGCGCGAGACCTATGGCCAGCCTGCGGTTCTGGTGCGCAAGGACCGCGAGTCGCCGGTCCATGGGCCACTGGGCCTGCTCGAGGCGGTGCTGGCCGAAGGGGAAAAGGGGCTGACCCTCCAGCGTTACAAGGGGCTGGGCGAGATGAACCCCGACCAGTTGTGGGAAACGACGCTGGACCCCGAGGCCCGGACCCTGCTGCGCGTCAAGATCGACGACGTGACCGAGGCCGACGACATCTTCACCAAGCTGATGGGCGACGTGGTCGAACCCCGCCGCGACTTCATCCGCTCGAACGCCCTGAGCGTGGAGAACCTGGATTTCTGAGGAGGTGTAGGTGAGCGCATATTTTTTCGTGGCGCGAGCAAGAAGCGGCTCGACGGCGACACGGCCCGCCAGGCCACCGGCCCTGAGGTCAGGGACCTGCGGCACGAAGCCTCGGCGCTGAAGGAGGCGGCGATCGATCTCGCCCTCGAGAACCGCCTGCTCAAGAAAAGCATGCTCGGGGATGGGGGTGACGCGGAACAAGATATCCCGCTTCCGAGAAGCTCGAGATCATCCGGCAGGTGGAGCAATCGCACCTGCCGGCGAAGCAGACCCTCGACATGATCGGCGTGCCACGCACGACCTTCTCCCGGTGGTACGGCCGCTACCTGTCGCTCGGCGCCGCCGGGCTCGAGGATCGGCCCTCGCGCCACCCGGGATCTGGAACCGGATTCCCGACAAGCTGCGCGAGCAGATCGTCGATCGGGCCCTGGAGCAGCCCGCGCTGTCACCTCGGGAGCTCGCCGTCCGCCTCACCGACAGCCGGCGGCACTTCGTCTCAGAGGCCAGTGCTTAGGGGCTTCTGAAGGCGCATCGCCTGGTCACCAGCCCGGCCTCGGTGATGATCAAAGCGGCGGACGAGTTCCACGAAAAGACAACGCGGCCCAGCTCACCTATCTGAAGGTCATCGGCTGGGGGGGCTACCTCTCGACCATCCTCGACGATTACAGCCGCGACGTCATCGCCTGGCGGCTCTGCACGACGATGAAAGCGGCGGATGTGACCGCGAAGCTGGAAGATACCCTGATCGCCTCGGGCTGCGACCGGGCCGCCGTCGCTCATCGGCCCAGGCCGCTCAGCGACAACGGCAGCAGATACATCTCCGGCCCGGATTTCCTCTGCGCGGCAGCCGATTCGGAGAACTGGCTCGCCTGTGGTACCCTCTCCAGATCATATTCGAGATGACCCATGCCTTTTATCAAGATCCCGATGCTACTGGCATTTGTCCTGGCGCTATCCGGCTGCCTTGTCGGATCGAAGGAACCGCTCGTCGCACGAAACGAGAGCCTGCCAGTCCTACCCTCACGAACCGAAGGCTACCTGAAGGGCGACGACGGCAAGGACCGCCGCATCGTCATCGATCGAAAGCGCGGCGACAGCCATTATCGCGTCACGCTGCCCGACGACAAAGAGAGCAAGCCCTTCGACCTAGTGGTATTCGATGTCGGCAGTGATCGGGTCTATGGCATTCAAGCCGCCATTGACGGGATCGGCTTATACGGCCTGATCCGCCCGTATTCACAGAACACGATCCAGATCCGGATGCTGCAACTCGACCTGGAAGAGGAAACGCTCGACGGGCTCGGCGTCCGGTATCTATCGAGCGACCGCGGCGAAATCACTGTGCTGGGCCGCCAGGACCTGGACACGATCTTGCGCCACGCCGCCCGCACGCGATCCTACAGTGTCGCCTACACGATCCGCACACAGCCAAGTGGTTTCGCCAACGCCCCGGACCGGACGCCCGCCTTCGACACCACCGGCTATGCGGCCGCCGATCTTCTGGCAGTGATCTATTCAGGCAAGACGACGGGTGCGAAGGCATTTCGATATTCGCCCTACCTTCTGGAATTCGCCACGGTGCTGAACCAGATCGACGGCGATCCGCCCTGCCTGCGGTTGTTCACGCAGCGGGTTCGCACGCAGCTTCCGTTCATGGCCACGGGCCGAGGGATCGAGATCATCGCGGGGGATCTCTACGAGACCCACAAGAACGCGACAGGCGGGCGTGACCGCGCCTTTATCGAGGGGATGGTAGGCGGGGCCAAATCCTTTGCAGCCCTTGCGGCCATGACGCTGTCGGCCCGCCAGGACGCGGCCATGTTCTATCGGCGCCATGGCTGTGCTTCGACCGAAGCCAGGCGCTTCTTCGAAAACTTCAACCGCTTCGTCGTCGCCAAATAGCCCTCGACAACCACACGGGTGCCCTAGGCCATCCGGCCACCGGCAGCCCAGGCGCCGTCTGCGGCGCATGTGGCGGATCCGTACCAGCGCCGCGCCGAATGGATCAGCGCCGTCGCCTTCAAGCTTTGCCACCGAGGGAAACTATTCCTATGGTTGCCGCGGACTGGCATCGGCCTGTCGCACGACAACCCGAGATAGACCTGCAAAGATGCGGAATTTCCTTCCTCTGGCAATGCATGCAATCGCGGGCCTCGGGACAACGGCTTTCGCGTTTCTCTACGTCCCGCAGGCAAGCAGCCCGTTCATTCATCTCGGGTACAGCTTGTTGTTCGGACTGGTCTGGCCCCTGTTCTGGGCCTGGCAGTTGATCAGCGCCCTCTTTGCCTGACGACAGGTTTCCGTTCCGGACCGGCGGGGGGATTGGGCTGGTGCGCAAGACGGTCCCGTGACGGCCGCCCGGCAGCAGATCCTGGACCAGGAGCTTCGGTCGGCGGGCTGCGGGCCCCGGTTACGTCCGCCCGACCTCGCTGCGTCGGGCGTCCTGGACCGTCAGGTTGCTCAGGTTCGGGAAGCTTTCCGCGACCTTCGCCGCCACGAGGTTCCTGATATCCCGAACTGACAGCCGCGCATCCGGGGCGTCTTCCATAACCGCCGCCAAGGCCTCGAAAACGGCCTCCCGGATCGCCGTCTTCTCCGGGCTGTCCGGCGCGACCGGGTAACTGCTCCAGACATTGAAGTTGATCGCCCAATAGGTAGTCGCGGCGGCGCCTTCCTGACGCACCACCATCCGGCCGAGATTCAGATGCTGATATTTCGTCTCCGTTTCGACCGCAGCGGCGGCAAGATCGCTGCCGGCATAATCGACATAGCCGGCACTCGCTTCGACCGGACGGAACCCGGTCTCCGCGGGCCGACTGGCCGCGTAAAGCCCGATGCCGGACAGCGCCACCCCCATCGCCGTCAGCGCTGCACTTTCAATCAGGGCCCAGCGAAATGGCACTTTGATCCGTCTCCGATTCCCAGGATACGGCCGACCGCGGTCGTAATCCCAACGGAGCACAGGCAAACAATTCACTGCGGCGAGAATTGGGGCACCCGGCGGCATTGCCGCGTCAATCGCTGACATACGCGCATAATCTGCTGCACACGTCTGGCAGACCGACTGGCTGGGCCTCCCTCCACCCGCCGGGAATGACCAGGACCTGGCGGGGTGAATCGAGGCGTGGCTGGCGCGCGCGGAGGCTTCTCCGCCCGAGCACTGCCGCAAGTTACACCATGCACTTCCAACCCATGCCGGCCAGCCGCACATCTGAACGATCCCAGAACCAGAACGCACTGCTTTTGCACTATCTGCAGGCCGGAACCCGAATTTTGCCAGGGAGTGCGGGTGAAAACCAATGAAAACATAAGCTTGTGGCGGCGGCGGGTCCGGCGAAAAAAACGCTTGCGGTGTCAATGGCTTAAAGGCTAGACACGGCCCCGGAGACGTGGCCGAGTGGTCGAAGGCGCTCCCCTGCTAAGGGAGTAGGCCCGAAAGGGTCTCGTGGGTTCGAATCCCATCGTCTCCGCCACTTGCCCTCGCGAAAGCGTTCTCTCGATCCGGCTGCGGCCGGATTTTTCCGTTATTTTCGAGGGTTATGCGAGAAGGGCTAAACACCGGCATGGGCGTCAGGAGGGCCGAAAGCGGTCTCTCGCCGCCAATATTCTCCGGACCTGATGACTGCGCCGATTTGGTGAATAGCTTGCAAGCTTCTGAAACTGTGAGGATTTCTAGAGTCTGAGGCTGAGCACTTCGATGCCAGGGGCGTTCGCGAGATGGAACAGAAATCGAACTGCCGCCATCAAAAGATTTCGGTGCTGCCGTCGTCAAGGATACGAACGGCCGATCCAGCACGAGCATAAGCCGTTGATCCGTCTGCAAACCGCCTCCGGATCCCCTGAGAATGTTCGAAATTCAGCAGGGTGAATGCAGCGGACTCCGTGGGACCATCCGCCGATAAGCCTGCGCCGATCATGATCCCGCCTAGGTCTGTCAGAACGAAGCGGTCGTGGAAGTCTTCACCTCCTCGTATCTGCGACCATGCATAGAGCTCCAAACAATAGCCGGGTGGTAGCAGTCCTTTAACTTGAACGGCTCCGTCTCGGGCGAGGAGCGCAGGCGGGGGACGAGAATTGTGATCACGGAAGTGGATTCTGATCGCCTTGGACGACCCCAAACCACCGGCAAGCCGAGCAAGCAGGCAGACCAGTGGAGCGAGATAGTTGCCCTCCGTTGGTCGAAGGTCGAAAAACGGGTCGACGATATCGACCTCCTTGGACACAGCAGCAATGGTGTAAAGGGCGCCGGCAATTTCATCTGCCGTCCTGATCACGTCACAACTGGTCACTGCTCCAAATAGCGGATGCCCATCTGAGCAATCGTCTGGCTGCATGGCCTCGGCGCAGGCCGTCCTGCCAGCGTCGCATATGATCGCCTTGAAGGGTCGATTGGCGTGTTCGCGCAGGGCGTTGTCTAACCAGTCCGCCTCGTGGTCATATGTGCGATTGAAATCGACGACTTTGTGCTTCGAGTTGCGCAACCGTTCGACGATGTCGGTCATGCGAACGTCTGGAACGCCGGCGTCTCTCGCTGCCTGGATGACCTTTTTCTCCCATTTGACTGGAAGGCGTGAAATCAGCCGCCCCCGGTCCGCTCCAAAGCGGTCGATCAGGTCCTTGAAGGTTCGCCAGTCCGCGCCGATGGCTGCAGGCTCTACCGCGTATTCCGACAGCATCAGAACAGTTCCTCGGCGCGTTCCGCGAAGAAGCCTTGCGGCCATCGGTCTACGAAATCACCGTCTGGGCTCACGCGAAGGGGCCGGAAGCGGACACCCTCGACCGAAGACTCGACGTAGATCACGGAGAGGTCATCAGGCGTCAGTCCGAGGACGCCGGGCGGAACCTCACCATCGGTCCGCTCTCGCACACGGCGAAGCAGCCGCAGCATGATGTGTTCGCTGTGCGTCTCGATGATCAGGGTCTTTCCAGACGTCAGCTTGTCCTGATCCGCGGTTGCGGCCTTGATGAACAGGTCGCCCATGCCAACCTGGATGGCGGGATGGACATGGAGCTCCGGCTGCTCGATCCCGAGAACGCCGTCTTGCTTTCGCAATGAAGCGACAATCACCGGGACCATCTGCGAGATGCCGACGCCCACGTCGCCCGGAGCAACGAGGATACCCTTCTCGAAGTCCCGCAGGGCGATCTCCGTCCGCGTGGCGAGGTTCAGGTAAAGCTCCTGCAACTCGCCGACGTCATCCTCGTTGAGGCCGCGCTCGAACATCTGGTGCATCGCGCTGGGAACAGGGATCTCCTTGAACTCGACCCGTTCCAGCCGGTATGTCGTTCTCAGCCGTTCTTCGCCGGAGAGCCAGACGTTGACCTCGTTCATGAGGTCGCCGCGCCGGTCGCTGTAGAGCAAGTCCCAGGCAGCGAGACCGTGGGACCAGCGCGTTTCGTCGGGGCTTACCTGTGGCCGATAGCTGCGCGTGGGGATATCGCGAAGCGGACCTATGTAGGTCATCTGCGTCAGGTGATCGCGGACAAGCCGGGCCGGGCCGAGGATCATTTCGGAGAGGAGCGCGCGGAGGCCGTTGACGCGCGGCGTCCGCTCTTCCAATTCGGCCTTCTTCACGTCCGGGTCGCGGATGTCGAGGATCAGGTCACGGTCAAGCCGAGGCAGCGCACCCAGCTCGGTCCCGATTGCGATCCGCAACTGGTCATCGGGCGTGTTCGGCGTCGAGCGGTCGGCGGCAGCCTCGCGCGCGAGCGACCAGATCTCGTCCTCGAGGGGGGATCCTGCGGCGAGGTCCTCATCCCCATCCTCCGGCAGGTCGTCCGGAAGCACTGCGCGTCGCAGGAGCGGATGGGCGAAGTTGAAGTCGGTCAGCTGCGCCCGGCCCTCGGCGGGGGGCGAAACGATAGCCGCGAGCGGTTGCCCGTCCAATTCGATGGTGAGGCGTGAGACGTAAGGCGCCTGCTCGAGCACGCTCCAGCGAATATCCACTGCAAGGCCCAACTCCTGAACGATGGCGTAGTCGCGATATTCCTCGCTCTCACCAACGAGGTAGCGCACCGGCAACTCGACGAAGTCAGGCTCGCCGATCGAGAGCCCAGCGTTTAGCGGCAGCCCTTCCGCGCCCTGTTCGTCGGAGAGGTCGAGGACGACCTTTAGGGTGACCGTGCGGTCGAGCTCGTGGTTGTGCACCAGTGTCGCGAAGCCGCCGAGGTCAATGAGGCCGCCAGCGATCGTCCGGTCGGGATCGACGTTCCCACGCTCGAGGATCTCGCGCAGGTAGTGCAGCGCCTGCAGGATCGAGCTCTTGCCCGCGCTGTTCGGACCGAAGAGCAGCGTTATCGGCCGAAGGTCGATCCTCTGCCGTGAGCTGATGCCTTTGAAGTTCTCAATTTCAATCCGGGTCAAGCGCATGGGGAGCCTCAAAGTTCGCCGGAAAAGGCACGTTGTGCCAATGATGCAAATAATGCCTCACTTTCTCGGCTCGATGCTTCGAGGCGGTTCATCATATCAACAGCCTTTAAGAAGAAGCGCCCAAAATCTTGCTGCTCGTTGTACGGCGGTGCGAGAAATTGAATTTCTTGGAACTTACCTTTGCTTACCATTCCCTTCATCGAGTTAGTTGATTTGGCCTGGACAAGACTCTTTCCAACTATAACTTGGGCGTAAAGGAAGTATGGGTCTGTCTTTCTATTTGGAATTATTGCGTTTATCTGCTGGTTAAACGCAATATCTCTATCTGCGAGTGCGGCATTTCCAATTACACTTGGGCTTCCAGCAATGCAGGTTACGAGCGTCGATCCAGCAGGTGCTGTTCGGGCAATTTTTTTTCCGACTTCACTTAACCCTTCCTCCGCGACAGTAAGGAAGTGGCTAGGCGTATTGATGTTGTCCGACTTGATCCACTCTATCGCGTCGCCGTAGTTCTCCAGATTCTTCCTTGGGGGCGTATTACCTGTTACTACAGTGCCCAGCGCCTTAATTGGGGCAACTGGCAGATTCCTATCATTAATTTGAGGGTATCCAAAACGATTCACAAACTCTGCCTTGATCAAATCGTCAACCAATGCAAGCGAGCTCTTGCGCGCCCTCCTGATTGCGTCAGCTTTTTCAAGAAGCCGATTCACCCTCCGGCGATCAACATTTAGCTCACCCGGAAGAGGAATCTTTTCTAGATGCTTTTTCGAGACATGCTTTAGACCAGCGCCCCGAAATCCATCTTCAATTAGATGTATGTTTTGCCGCAAGAAAAAGTAAAAAAACCTTGCGTCCTCACGGCAGCCGCTCTTGGGGACGGCTACGTAACAGTCATTTGTTGCAGAAAACGGACCGTCAACAAAATGAAGCGATGCTGCACCTCCAGTGCCGAAAACCAGAGCCGGCCCAGCGCAGTCAGGCATATCCGTCTTCTTAGAGACTTCCTGGCTTGACGTGAAAAAGGGAAACTGTCCTTCCAGTGAACCAAAAGAAGCCGGTCGACCGGTTTTGCGCAGGAACTCGAACTCTCGATCAAGCAGAGTGATCATCCGAGCATATCCTCCAGATCCGCTAGGTCCGCACCAATCGACTCATTGAGTTCTTTCAAGCGAGACAAGACCAAATGTGGACGCTCCAGCTCGTCGTGCTCCACGGCCCGCTTTCTATAGGGTCCGATCGACAAATCGTATCCTGCATGCTGGATTTCTTCGTGGGAAACGAAGAAGCACTTCGACGATCGGTCCGTATCGCAATGCGGATCACGGTTCCGCCAACGGGCGAGGCAGTCGGGCAGGTCATTTTCTTCAATGGGTTCACGCTTGTCGTCCAAGGACAGACCATCAGCCTCAATATTGTAGAAGAAGACCTCGTCGGTACGACCGCCTTTTGTGAATATTAGTATTGCTGTTGATACGCCAGCATACGGTTTAAACACACCACTCGGCAGCGATATCACGGCTTCCAGCTGGTTCTGATCGACCAGAAGCTGGCGGAGCTGACGATGTGCGCCGGAAGAGCCGAACAGCACGCCATCGGGCACGATTGTGGCCGAGCGGCCGCCGGTGTTGAGCATGCGCAGGATCAGCGCGAGGAAGAGCAGCTCGGTTTTCTTGGTCTTGACCTGGCGCAGGAGGCCCGAGTGCACGTCCTCGAAATCGAGGCTGCCCTTGAAGGGCGGGTTGGCGAGGATGACGTCGAAGCCCTCGCTCGCTTGCCTCGGGAACTTGTCGGTGAAGCCGGTGCTGAGCGTGTCCTGATAGTGGATGTCGGGATCGTCGACCCCGTGCAGCATGAGGTTCATCGCCGCGATCCGCAGCATGGTCGCGTCGAAGTCGAAGCCGTGGAACATGTCGCTGCGAATGTGCTCGCGATGCTCCTCAAGCAGGTCGCCGGTGAAGATCTTCTCGACCGCGCCTGTCTCGGGATCCTTCTCCTCGATCACCGCCTCAGGCGAGGTATAAGTCTCGAGCAGGTATTCCATGACGCTGACGAGGAAGCCGCCCGTACCGCAGGCGGGGTCGCCGATGACGTCGGTCGGCTTGGGCTCCAGCATGTCAACCATCAGCCGAATGATGTGCCGCGGCGTGCGGAACTGCCCATTGATGCCTGCCGTGGTCAGCTTGCTCAGCAGATACTCGTAGAGGTCGCCCTTGGTGTCGCCCTCCGTCAGCGGCAGTTCATGAATCATGTTCACGGCCTTCACCAGAAGCCCGGGCTTCTGGATCATTAGCTGCGCGTCCTTCATGAACTCGGCAAAGGCCGTGCCGCTGGCGACGGTGGTACGGAAGTGCGGGAACACCTTGTCTCGCACAAGTGGCAGCATCTGGTCGGAACCCAGGTGCCGGAACTGCGACCAGCGCAGGTGCTGCTCGTCCTCCTTGAAGCGCGGAGGGTTTTCTCGCTTCCCTGATCGTTTGAAACGGTTCTCGTCTCTCGACTCATTGATGTCGAGGAGGCGCGCGTACATCAGAAACGTGATCTGCTCGATCACCGTCAGCGGGTTCGTAATCCCGCCCTGCCAGAATTCCGTCCAGAGCGCGTCGACGCGCCGCTTCAGCTCACCCGTGACCATTTATGATTTCCTCTCGTTCGGGTTTTCGTCAGGGCGCTCATCGGCCAGGGGGCCGAAGGAGCGCACTATGTTGATGAGATCGGTGAGATCAGCCTCGTCCTCGAACACGCCGTCCGGTCCGTCGGCATCGACCACAGTGAAGGGGTCGTCGTAGAGCCGCTCTACCTCAATCGTGCCGTAGCGCGCGATGTGGTTCTGCAGCATCGCGAGGAAGCGCGTCTGTTTCGCGCTCAGCTTCGGATGCTTCTGAACGAAGGCAGTGAATTTCTCCCGCACCGCATCGGGGTCCATGCCCACAATAGTCCGGATCGCGAGATAAAGCGGACCGGCGGTCTCGCTGAAAAACTCCTCGAGGTGGTCACGCCGTACGTCCGGGTGCTGGGTCAGGATAAGGGACACGAGCGAGTCAATTTCGCGGTCGGACACGGCTTCGCCGGCACGGATCTTCTTCAAGACCGGGTTGGTCTCGAAGTGCTTCTTGAGCTCCGCTTCGACGATCTGCTTGTACACCTTGTTATCGACGGCGGTGAGACTTGCTGAACGACGGGCAAACTGCATCTGCCCGGCATCCTCTGTGATATCGACCACCTTCGGAGGAACGCCCTGCGAGCCACGCTTGGCGCGGTGATGCATGATGTCCCGAAGCTGGTGGCGCGCGTCCTCCAAACCCGTAACGCTCACGTCATTCCAATAAGCTTCAGACTTAACGCGCTTGATGATTTCCGCTTTCTCGCGCACAGGGTTCAGGTGCATCTGAAGGGATGCCAGCCGGTCCAACAGCTCAATCTTCAGGTCGGCAATCTCTCCCGAGCCACGAAGCACGGCGATCTGCATCCGAGCTATGAGAAGGTCGAGCGCAAGGGCGTCGCCGAAGCCACGGATGTTCCGCCACTGCATCAGCGGTGCGATCTCCTGGCGTAGTCTCGCGACTGTCGCCGGAGTAAATGCCTTCAAAACCTCGGGGCGTGATAGCGCGCGCTTTTCCTTCCATTTCTCTCGAACCGCGATGGACTCTTCCGGAAGGGCATTGATATCTTGCGCAACAATTTCGATGACGGCGTCGAAGGCAGCGATCTCGCTCTTCAGGAGGGCGGTCTCAGCAAGATTGAGCCGCTCCTCGAAGACGAGCTGAGCAAGCGGCTTGCCCTGCGTGGGTTCGGCAGGTCGGTAGCCCATCTCGAAGCGAGCGAAGTTGCCCCAATGGTCGAAGATGCGGAACACGCTCTTGTGCTGGCCAGGACCGAAAAGGTCCGGACAGAGGCGTGTACCACGACCGATCATTTGCCAGAATTTTACTGGCGATTTGACGGGCCTCGCGAAAACTAGGTTCACGATCTCCGGGATGTCGATCCCGGTATCGAGCATGTCGACAGAGATCGCGATGGTCAGATCGTTGTTGGTACCTTCACCTTTAAAATCGTCGATCAGTTGCTCGGCTCGGGGGTCGTAGTTGTCGATTACCTGACAGAATTTGCCAGCATACTGTGGGTACATCTCGTCGAAGAGCTGGCGCATCAGCATCGCATGTTGGTGGTTGCGTGCGAAAACGATGGTCTTTCCAAGAAGCTGTCCCGTTGCATCCTTGATCCCGTTTTCCATAAGGTTGCGCAGGATCGTGCGGTTCGTATCCTTATTGTAGATGACCTTGTCGATCTGCTCCGAAGAGAAGTCGTACTGAGCCGGGTCCTCTCCCTGGTCTTCCAGTTCCTGAATCTGCTCAGGTGAAAGGCCGTCGAGGGTGATGCCGTCGCGGAGAAACTGGGTCGTGTGCTCATAGACCTCGAAGGGGGTCAGGTAGCCTGCCTGTACCGCCTGTTCGAGATCATAATTCGATGTCGGAAGCTGCCCTTCGCATCCGAAGAGACGGAAAGTGCTGCGAGTGACGAAGTCGACCGGGGTCGCGGTAAGCCCAACCTGATGACAGTCGAAATAGTGAAAAATGTCTCCGTAGACATTGTAGATGCTTCGATGGGACTCATCAGCGATGATGAGGTCAAAGAAACCGGGGTCAAACGACTGAAAAACCTTTTGCATCGCGGGATATGTCGCAAGGAAGACCCGCTCACTGGCATTCGTCTTGACGCGCGACGTGATAATCCGCGTAGGCTCCGAAAGGAAATCGTTGAAGGCGTTCTTGGCCTGCTTCCGGAGTTCCTTCCTGTCACAGAGAAACAGGACGCGCTTGACCCAACCTGCCCGGATCAGAAGGTCCGTCAGTGCGATCGCAACCCGAGTCTTGCCTGTACCGGTGGCCTGAACCACCAGCGCCCGACGGTGCTTCTGTGAGAACCGCTCGGAAACCCTCTTGATCGCTTCGAGCTGGTACAGGCGATCCACGATCTGATCGCTGATCTCGACCGTGTCGAGAGGCTGTTTCTGATGCCGCTGGTAGTTGGCCAGATGCTGGAGGCTGTCCTTCGAGTAGAATCCGTAGAGCTTCCGCGGAGGAAAGTCCTGAGCGTCGTCCCAGATCCAGATGTCGAAGCCATTCGTGTAGAAGATGACGGGGCGGTGACCATACCGCGCTTCAAGGCTATCGGCGTAGAGTTTGGCCTGATGGCGGCCAAGTTCAGCATCGGCAGAGGTCTTCTTTGCCTCGACAACGGCCAGAGGGTTGCCGTTGTCGTCCCAGAGAACGTAGTCGGCGTAGCCGATGCCCGAGGTCGTGGGTTGGCCATCGACCTCGACTTCCTTGCCGACCTGCGTCGTGCTCTTAACGCCTTCTGCGATATCCCAGCCGACGCTCGCCAACATGCTATCGATGAGGCGCGTTCGGGTCTCTGACTCACTGAACTGAAGCTCATCGGCCGCAGCCTGTGCGGAGCTTGCAAGCTGCTTGAGCTCAGCCGCTTCCTTCTGGGCGGCGGTTGCTTTCGAGCGGGCCTCCTCGAGTTCCGAAAGCAACGCATCCATTTGCGCTTCTTGAGCCGCGAGCTTTTCGAGGACTTGGCGACGTTCCCGCTCCTCGACCTGGCCTGGAATGGCCGGCTGCTGGAAGGCGGGAAGCTGGGCCGCTTTCGCTTGCCCGTATCGGACAGACATCCAGCGGGCCAAATCGTGTGCCTCCCTAAGGAGCCATAGCGCATGTTGGGCTCTCACGGGTTCGCCATGCGCGGCTTTGTTGCCGTGCATGCGCAAAGCGTGGAGTTTGTCGAGTATGACCTTCGGCGTGATCGCGATGAAGGCGTCGTTCTTCAAGAGATCGACGAATGTCGGCAGGTCCGGTTTCGGGAGCCCCAGCTCGCGGTAGATATCCTTCGTCAGGTTTTCGCCGAAGAGGCGAAGCTTGACGAGCGCGCTTGCTGGGTCTGCGTGCGCATACGATTCCGCAAACCCACCAAGGCCAGCAAGTTCGGGCCAGCCGTCACGCAGGATTTCAAAATTAAGCGACTTCATGCCACCGCCTCCGCAAGAGCGGCGTCGAATGCAGCACGATTGGCAACCACGACCGGGATTTCGTGGGGGTTGTCCATTTTGTCTGCGACATCCAGACGGAGGCGCTTCTGAAAATAGTAGAGCAGCGCTTTGCGCACCATAACTTCGGTGCGCCCATCCTTCATTTCATAGTCTTGGGCTACGATCGACCGCTGGCTCTCGCTCAAGGCAGGATTGGGCGCGAGCGCCACTGCGAAGCGATCATGCCAAAGCTTATCCTCGTTCGCGGATGCGCCCGACAGTCCATGCTTTCGGGTCTGCATGCAGCGCGACAGAATAAAGTCCTTGAACTTGTGATCAACGTGACAGAATGCACGGACATGCCAGCGCAGTCCGTCATTGCCAAGCGCGTGGGGCGAAATCCGCCTCCACTCGGGGGTAGGCTTCTTGGCGCTCATCGACTGGTAGAATATCTCGATGGAGTGGCCTTCCCGCACGGCCTTGAGGACATCGCGAAGGACGCCAGCCTCCACGCGCCGGTGCGGAATAGGCAGCGCATCGTGCTCTGGTGCCGATGCAAGCCAGGCCTCGGTCACACCAGATGCTCCCCCGTTCGACTCGCGCAGATGGGCGAGGTACGTGGACGCATTGGGCTGCATAAACACGGGTTTGAATTCGTCCGCCGCCTTGTAGCGCTTGGCACTCTTGTCGTAGATCAGGTTTCCGGGTGCCTTCTCCTCGTAGAGTGTTAGATCCTTGGAGGCTTGGGGCACGGAGACGCCGAACTGGTCGACGATGTCGGCACGGTTGATCCCGCCCTCCCAAAAGAGACGGAACTCAATGAATTCCAACCGTTTTTCAACACCCCAGCGCATGGCAGGTCCTCGTTGAGCAGGTGGGACGAAAGCCCCTACCAGAATCATTTGATGATGGGTATATAAACTATTCGTATCTTGACAATCAACCCCGTCGCGCGATGTTTTTTTGGGGGGGAGTTCAGGCTGCGGTGCATACCAAAAAGCGCTGGCGCTGCTCGTTCCACTCGACCGGAAACGGCTCCAGCACGTGCGCCAGCGTCACCTCCGCCCCCTGCGTCCCGCTCAGGATCGCCTCGACGATGTCCGGCGCGAGTAGCGTGAGCCGCATTACCCGCGTCACGTACGATACCGCGATGCCCTCGCGATCGGCCAACTCTGCGATGGTGGTGAATTCGCCCGATTCCAGCATGCGCTTCCAGCGGAAAGCGCGGGCCAGAGCCTTGACCAGCGCGGTATCGATCTTGCGCGGCCGCGCTGAGCCCTCGGGCATCTGCATCTCCTTCGTAAGCGTCCGGCGTCGCTGCACTGCCTCGCATAGAGGGTGATCGATAGTGTCCACCATGGGATAGTGGACACTGTGGGTGCGTGATGGCGCGTCGGACGAAGCGGCTTTGGACGGACGA
>Ga0189283_10286_pt1 | contig 23397 bp, 23 predicted proteins | sample N26C4minimetaG_FD_130320 | JGI IMG/M metagenome (GOLD analysis project Ga0189283, IMG submission 130320) | Marine microbial communities from the Costa Rica Dome - N26 C4 mini metaG | ecosystem: Environmental > Aquatic > Marine > Oceanic > Photic zone | place: Costa Rica: the Eastern Pacific...
GCTGTTCTGGCGCACGCCCATCGGACCGCTGCGGTTCAACTATGCCGCGCCGATCTCGAAGCAGGATTACGACGAGACGCAGAATTTCAACCTGACCATCTCGACCGAGTTCTGATCATGCCGCGCGGCGGGGCTTCGGCGGCGGCGGGGGCCGCCGCGCTGGCCGTGGCCCTGGCGGCCGCGGCGCCCGCCCTCGCGCAATCCGCGGCCGCGCCGCAGGCCGGCGGGTCCGGGGCGTCGCCGATCCAGGTTCCGTCGCCGATCCTGACCATCGACCAGGACCGGCTTTTCGCAGACAGTGCCTGGGGCCGGCGGGTGCTGGCCGAGATCGAGCGGCGGTCGGCCGCTCTGGCCGCCGAGAACCGCCGGATCGAGGCGGCGCTGGTGGCCGAGGAGCGCGCCCTGACCGACCGCCGCGGCAAGCTGCCGCCCGAACAGTTCCGCCAGCAGGCTGCGGCCTTCGACGAGAAGGTGCAGCGCCTGCGCAACGAACAGGACGGCAAGACCCGCGCCATCGCCCAGATGCGCGACAGCGAGCGCCAGGCCTTCTTCGGGCATATCGAGGGCGTGTTGTCGGACGTGGTGCGCCAGCGGGGCGCCGTGGCCATCCTGGACCGGCGCGCGGTCTTCCTGTCGGCCGACGCGATCGACGTCACGGATGAAAGCATTGCCGGCATCGACGCGGCGTTGGGCGACGGGGCCGGGCTGGCCGCGGATCCGTCGGCGCCGGCCGCCGCGCCGCCAGCCGCGCCCGACACGGCCGAAGACCCCCCGGCGGAACAGGACGTCCCGGCGCTGGAACTGCCCGCCGCGCCGGATCGCGGCGGTGCCGGAGCGCCGTCCGACCGGTAGCGTCGCGCTTGCCCCAGGGCGCCGCGCTTGCTACCCAGCCCGTGATCTGCCCAAGGATGCCCGCGATGACCGATCTCAGAACCGCCGATATCGACCTGATCCAGCGGATCATCCCCCACCGCTATCCGTTCCTGCTGGTCGACCGGGTGCGCGATATCGACGGGGCCAAGTCGGCGGTCGGCATCAAGAACGTCACCTTCAACGAGCCGCATTTCCAGGGACATTTCCCGCAGACGCCGGTCATGCCCGGCGTCACCATCGTCGAGGCGCTGGCCCAGACCGCGGCGGTCATGGTCGGCGTGGCCCAGGACCTGGCCGACAAGAATTTCCTCGTCTACTTCATGGGGATCGACAGCGCCAAGTTCCGGCGCAAGGTCGTGCCGGGCGACGTGCTGGAACTGGCGGTCGAGACCAAGCGCGGCGGCGGCAAGGTCTGGAAGTTCCAGGGACGCGCCACCGTCGCCGGCGAACTGGCCTGCGAGGCCGAATTCACGGCGATGATGGACCTGCCGAAGGCCGGCTGATGGCGGTTCACCCCACAGCACGCATCCATCCCTCGGCCGTGGTCGAGGAGGGGGCACAGATCGGCCCCGGCGCCGAGATCGGACCGTTCTGCGTGATCGGGCCGCGCGCGCGCCTGGCCGAACGGGTCGTGGTCAAATCCCATGCCGTGATCGCGGGGCTGACCGAGATCGGCGCCGAGACGGTGGTGTTCCCCTTCGCCACGATCGGCGAGATCCCCCAGGATCTGAAATTCGCGGGCGAAGAGACGCGGGCCGTGATCGGCGCCCGGTGCCGCATCCGCGAACATGTCACGATCAATACGGGCACGGCGGGCGGCGGCGGCCTGACGCGGGTGGGCGACGATTGCCTGCTCATGGCCGGCGTGCATGTGGCCCATGACTGCCGGGTGGGCAACCGCGTGATCATGGTGAACAACTCGGCCCTGGCCGGGCATTGCGTCGTCGAGGATCAGGTCATCATCGGCGGTCTGTCCGGGGTGCATCAATGGGTGCGGATCGGCCGGGGCGCCATCATCGGCGCGGTGACGATGGTGACGGCCGATGTCATCCCCCATGCTCTGGTCCAGGCCCCGCGGGGCGAGCTGGACGGGCTGAATCTGGTGGGGCTGAAGCGCAAGGGCGTCGACCGCAGCGACATCACCGCGCTACGCGCCGCCTTTCAGATGCTGAAGCAGGGCGAGGGCACGTTCCAGGACCGCGCGCGCCGACTGGGCGACGAGACGACCAGCGCCTATGTGCGCGAGATCGTCGAGTTCGTCCTCGGCGACAGCGACCGCGGCTTCCTGACGCCGCGCTGATGCTGGCGCTGGTCGCAGGGGCGGGGCGGCTTCCGGCGATCCTGGCCGCGCGTCTGGCCGCGTCCGGCGATCGCTGGCGCCTGTGCGCGGCCGAGGGGGCGCTGCCGGATTTCGCCGCCCCCGACCATGTCTTCCGGGTGGAACGGCTGGCCGGCTTCTTTGCCGAGCTGCGGGAGGCGGGGGTGGACGAGATCTGCTTCGCCGGCGCCATGCAGCGCCCCCGGATCGATCCGGCGCAGCTCGACGACGCCACCCGCCCGATGATCGGGCGCATCGCGGCGGCGATGCAGGCGGGCGATGACGGCACCCTGCGCGCCCTTCTGGCGCTGGTCGAGGAGGCTGGCTTTGCCGTCAGGGCCGCCCATGAGGTCGCGCCTGACCTGCTGCCCGAGCCGGGCTGCCTGACCGCCGCGCGGCCGGATGAGCGCGACCGGAGCGATGCGGCACGGGGTGCGGCGATCGTCGCCGCCCTGGGCGCGGCGGATGTGGGGCAGGCCTGTGTGGTGGCGCAGGGGCAGGCGCTGGCGGTCGAGGCGCTGCCCGGCACCGATGCGATGCTGGCTGCCGTCGCCGCGCTGGACCCGCGGCTGCGCCCCGATCCGGCCCGCGGCCGCGGCGTGCTGGTCAAGGGGCCGAAGCCGGGGCAGGACCGCCGGGTGGATCTGCCGACCGTGGGGCCCGACACGGTGCGCGCGGCGGCGGGGGCGGGTCTGGCGGGGCTGGCGGTCGAGGCGGGCGGCGTGCTGCTGCTGGACAGGGACCGGGCGCTGGAACTGGCCGACGCGGCGGGAATATTCCTGTGGGTGCGCGAGGCCGGCGGATGAAGGTCTTCGTCATCGCCGGCGAGCCGTCGGGCGACCGTCTGGGCGCGGCGCTGATGCAGGGGCTGGCGGCGTTGCGGCCCGACGTGACCTTTGCCGGGGTGGGCGGCGAGCAGATGACCGCGGCGGGTCTGCACAGCCTGTTCCCGATGGACGAGCTGTCGGTGATGGGCCTGGCCGAGATCCTGCCGCGCTACGCCCAGCTTCGCCGCCGGCTGCGGCAGACGGTCGAGGCCGTCCTGGCCGAGGCGCCCGATGTTCTGATCGGCATCGACTCGCCCGGTTTCTGCCTGCGGGTGGCGCGGGCGGTGCGGCGGGTTCGGCATATCCGAACGGTGCAGTATGTGGCGCCGTCGGTCTGGGCCTGGCGGCCGGGGCGGGCGCGCAAGATGGCGGCCCATGTCGATCAGGTCCTGGCGCTGCTGCCATTCGAACCCCCGCTGATGGAAGCCGCCGGGATGCGCTGCGATTTCGTCGGTCATCCCGTCGTGGCCGAGCCGCGGGCCAGCGCCGAGGAGGTCGCGGCGTTCCGCCGCCGGCACGGGCTGGACGGGGCGCCGCTGCTGCTGGCGCTGCCCGGGTCGCGGCAGGGCGAGGTGTCGCGCCTGTCGCCGGTCTTCGGCGCGGCGCTGGCCCGGCTGGCGGCGGCCCGGCCCGATCTGCGGGTGGTGGTGCCCGCGGCCGCGCCGGTGGCCGGCGCGGTGGTCGGGGCGGTCGCCTCGTGGCCCGGGGCGCCGGTCGTGCTGGATCCGCGCGGGCAGGATCTGGATGTGGCGGCGCGGGAGAAACGGGCGGCCTTTGCCGCGGCGGATGTGGCGCTGGCGGCCTCGGGCACGGTGTCGCTGGAACTGGCCGCGGCGCGGACGCCCATGGCGATCGCCTATGACATGAACTGGATGAGCTGGCAGATACTGTCGCGCCTGCTGCGCGTCGATACGGTGACGCTGGTCAACCTCGTCACCGGCACCCGGGTCGTGCCTGAATTTCTGGGTCCGGCCTGCCGCCCCGGTCCCATCGCCGCCGCGCTGGAGGGGGTCCTGGCCGCACCCGAGGCGCAGCGCGCGGCGCTGGAGGCGACGATGCGGATCCTGGGCGAAGGCGGCGCGCCGCCGGGGCTGCGGGCGGCCCGGGCGGTTCTCGACGGGCTCTAGGCGCCCCGGCTCAGCCCCGCCAGATCCAGCCGCCGCCCAGAACGCGGCTGCCTTCGGTCTCGTAGAAGACGCAGGCCTGGCCGGGCGACACCCCGTCCTCGGGCGTCAGAAGCTCGACCTCGGCCAGACCGCCGGGCAGCGGCCGCAGGATCGCCTCGGCCGGGGGGCGGGTCGATCTGACGCGCACCGAAACCGGCCATTCCGCGCGGCTGTCCAGCGGCGCGTCGCCCAGCCAGTTGATCTCGCGCAGGGGCACGCGGCGGGTGGCCAGCATCTCTTTCGGCCCGACGATGACACGATGCGCATCCACATCCAGCCGCACGACGTATAGCGGTTCGGCCAGCCCGCCGATGCCCAGGCCCCGGCGCTGGCCGATCGTGTAATGCAGCACCCCGTCATGGTGCCCGAGCACCCGGCCGTCGGCGTGAACGATCTCGCCGGGCTCGGCGGCGCCCGGCCGCAATTTCTCGATGACGCTGGCATAATTGCCGTTCGGCACGAAGCAGATGTCCTGGCTGTCCGGCTTGTCGGCCACGCTCAGCCCATATTTCGCAGCGAGTTCGCGGGTTTCCGCCTTGGACTTGAGGTGCCCGAGCGGGAAGCGCAGATAGCCAAGCTGTTCGGCCGTGGTGGAGAACAGGAAATAGGATTGGTCGCGCGCCGCGTCGGCGGCCGCGTGCAGTTCCGGCCCCGCCGCGCCCTCCTTGCGCTGGATGTAATGCCCGGTCGCCATGCAATCGGCGTCGAGGTCCCGCGCCGTTTCCAGCAGATCCTTGAACTTCACCCGCTCGTTGCAGCGGATGCAGGGAACGGGCGTCGCACCGGCCAGATAGCTGTCGGCGAACTCGTCGATCACCGCGTCTCGAAAGACGTTCTCGTAATCCAGCACGTAATGGGGAAAGCCCATCGCCTCGGCCACCCGGCGGGCATCGTGGATGTCGCGCCCGGCGCAGCATGCGCCCTTGCGCGCCAGTGCCGCCCCGTGATCGTAGAGTTGCAGCGTGACGCCGACGACGTCGTAGCCCTCATCGGCCAGCATTGCGGCCACGACCGAGGAATCGACGCCGCCCGACATCGCCACGACGACGCGGGTTTCCGATGGCGGCTTGGCAAAGCCGAGGGAGTTCAGCGGGGTGGAGCTGTCGAGCATGATCGGACCTTCGGGATGTCGGCCGAATATAGGAAAATCCAGCGCACCTGCAAGCGCCCCGGTAAAGCTCCCGTTAACGGCGCGGCGCTAGCGTTGCCGCCGCCTGCAAGGAGGACGCGATGTATGTGAAGAAGCTCGCGGGTCCGCGGACGGTGCGGCTGCCCGACGGGCGGATCATGACCCGGGCCGACCTGCCGCCGCCCGACACGCTGCGATGGGTGGCCAGCCGCAAGGCCGCCGTGGTCCGCGCCGTTCATCACGGATTGCTGAGTTCGGACGAGGCCGTCGCGACCTATGGCCTGTCGAAGGAGGAACTGGACGCCTGGACCGAGGCGGTGCAACGCCATGGCGAAGCGGCGCTCAGGGCGACATCCTTAAGAAGATATAGACAACTTTAGCGATAAATCCTAATGTCTACACCGTAGTAACGTGTAGTTAACAGATGCCCCGCAAAGATGGACGGGGAGTATTCGGAGCGACTGCGGAGATTGCCATGCGTGTCCTTCTTGTGGAAGACGACCCCACCACCTCGCGCAGCATCGAGATGATGCTGACCCACGCCAACCTGAACGTGTATTGCACCGATATGGGGGAAGAAGGCGTCGACCTCGCGAAGCTCTACGATTACGACCTGATCCTGCTGGACCTGAACCTGCCCGACATGCACGGCCATGACGTGCTGCGCCAGTTGCGCCTGGCGAAGGTCTCGACCCCGATCCTGATCCTGTCCGGCATCGACGACACGGACAACAAGATCAAGGGCTTCGGGTTCGGAGCCGACGATTACCTGACCAAGCCCTTCCACCGCGAGGAACTGGTGGCGCGCATCCACGCGATCATTCGCCGGTCGAAGGGGCATGCGCAATCGGTGATCACTACCGGAAAGGTGACGGTGAACCTGGATGCCAAGACGGTTGAGGCCGAGGGCCGGCCGGTGCACCTGACCGGCAAGGAATACCAGATGCTGGAACTGCTGAGCCTGCGCAAGGGCACGACCCTGACCAAGGAGATGTTCCTGAACCATCTTTACGGCGGCATGGACGAACCGGAACTGAAGATCATCGACGTCTTCATCTGCAAGTTGCGCAAGAAGCTGAGCCAGGCGACCGGTGGCGACAATTACATCGAAACGGTCTGGGGCCGGGGCTATGTGCTGCGCGACCCGGAACCGAAGCAGGCGGCCCGGCCAATGGCGGTCAACGCCTGATCCCTGCGCGCGCGGCGGTACTGGACCTCGTCCCCGGCCGATCCTATCAAACCGGAGGGATCGGCGGAGGATCGGATGCCACAGCGCAAACCGGTAGAGCAACTGGACGAGGCCGAGGCCGCGGCCGAATTGCAGGACCTGGCGCTTGCCATCGGTCGGGCGAATGCCGCCTACCATCGTGACGATGCGCCCGAGATCAGCGATGCCGAATATGACGCGCTGAAGCGGCGCAACGCCGAGATCGAAGCACGATTTCCGACGCTGAAACGCGGCGATTCGCCTGCGGAACAGGTGGGCGCCGCACCGGCCGAGGGCTTCGCGAAAGTCGGTCACCGGCAGCGCATGCTGTCGCTGGCCAATGCGTTCGAGGCGGACGACATCGCCGAGTTCGACCGGGGCATCCGCAAATATCTGGGTCTGCCCGATGACGCGCCGCTGGCCTATACCGCCGAGCCGAAGATCGACGGGCTGTCGCTGTCGCTGCGTTACGAAGACGGGCGGCTGGTTCAGGCCGCGACCCGGGGCGACGGGGCCGTGGGCGAGAACGTCACCGCCAACGCCCAAACCATCGCCGATATCCCGCAGAGGCTGACCGGCGCGCCCGCAACGGTCGAGGTGCGGGGCGAGGTCTATATGGCCCATGCGGATTTCGCGGCGCTGAACGAACGACAGGCCGAGCAGGGCGGGCGGACGTTTGCCAATCCGCGCAACGCCGCGGCAGGCTCGCTGCGCCAGCTCGATGCCGCGATCACCCGCGACCGGCCGCTGCGTTTCTTCGCCTATGGTTGGGGCGAGTTGTCCGAGCCTCTGGCCGCGACCCAGTTTCAGGCGCTCGACCGGCTGCGCGACCTCGGGTTCCAGGTCAATCCGCTGACCCGGCTGTGCCAGGGCCCGGACGAGATGCTCGCCCATTACGCCTCGATCGAGGCGCAGCGCGCCACGCTCGGCTACGACATCGACGGCGTCGTCTACAAGGTCGACGATCTGGAGCTTCAGCGCCGGCTCGGCATGCGCTCGACGACGCCGCGATGGGCGATCGCCCACAAGTTTCCGGCCGAACTGGCCTGGACGCGTCTGGAAAGGATCGAGATCCAGGTCGGACGCACCGGCGCGCTCAGCCCCGTGGCGCGGCTGGCCCCCGTGACCGTGGGCGGGGTGGTCGTGTCGAACGCGACGCTCCACAACGAGGATTACATCGCCGGGCGCGATGCGCGGGGCGCGCCGATCCGCGGCGGCCGCGATATCCGCGAGGGCGATTGGGTGCAGGTTTACCGCGCCGGCGATGTCATACCCAAAGTGGCCGATGTGGACCTGTCGCGCAGGCCGGCCGAGAGCCAGCCCTTTGTCTTTCCGACGATCTGCCCGGAATGCGGGTCCGACGCCATCCGGGAAGAGGGGGATGCCGTCCGGCGGTGCAGCGGCGGGATGATCTGCCCGGCCCAGGCGGTCGAGAAGCTGAAGCATCTGGTGTCCCGCGCTGCCTTCGATATCGACGGGCTGGGGGCCAAGCAGGTGGAACAGTTCTATCGCGACGGCTGGATCCGAGAGCCGGCGGATATATTCACCCTGTCAGATCGTTACGGGACGGGGTTGATCCAGTTGAAGAACCGCGAGGGGTGGGGCGACAAGAGCGCCACCAACCTGTTCCGGGCCATCGACGCCGCGCGGAAGGTCCCCCTCGACCGGCTGATCTTCGCCCTGGGCATCCGCCATGTGGGCGAGGCGGCGGCAAAGCTGCTGGCCCGCCACTATGGAAGCTGGGAGGCGCTGGCCGCGGGGCTGGACGCGGCGCGCCCGGCGTCCGAGGCGGCGAAGGCCGCGGTCGAGGCGCGGGAGCGCGGGGTGCCCGCGGCCGACGGGACCGTCACCGAGGCCGCACAACAGGCCTGGGACGAATTGACCGGCATCGACGGCGTGGGTCCGGTCATGGCGCTGTCGCTGGTCACCGCCTTCGCGCAGGGGGCGGAGCGGGCCTCGATCGATCGGCTTGTCGCCCAGCTCGACGTGACCGGGGCGCCCCGCATCCGGACGGATGACAGCCCGGTCGCGGGCAAGACCGTGGTCTTCACCGGCACGCTGACGCGGATGACCCGGGCCGAGGCCAAGGCGCGGGCCGAGGCGCTTGGGGCCAAGGTCGCCGGCAGCGTCTCCGCCCGGACCGATCTGCTGGTTGCGGGCCCCGGGGCCGGGTCGAAGGCCGCCAAGGCGCAGGAACTCGGGGTCGAGACGCTGGACGAAGAGGGATGGCTTCGGCTGATCGGCGAGGCATGAGCCGGCCCGAGGCGCTGTTCCCGCTTTTCGGCGCCCTGACCGGGCTGGCCGGGGTCGGGCCCAAGACGGCCCAGCATTTCGCCCAGATCGGCGTGGCAACGCCCCGCGACCTGCTGTTCACGCTGCCCCATTCGGGCATCGACCGCGCACGGCGCGAGAGCTTGCGCGACATCGTGCCGCCGGCCACCGCGACGGTCGAGGTCGAGGTGGGGCGGCACCTTGCACCCAAGGTGAAGGGGCGCCCCTATCGCGTTGAAGTGCATGACAAGTTCGTGACGTTCACCCTGGTCTTCTTCCATGCCCGGCCGGACTGGCTGGCGCGGCATCTGCCGACCGGGCAGCGGCGGGTGATCTCGGGCAAGGTCGAGAGCTTCGACAACGTGCTTCAGATGGTGCATCCCGATCACATCGTCGCCCCCGATGCGGCCGACGGCATCCCGGAATTCGAGCCGGTCTATCCCCTTGCGCAGGGCCTGACGCAACGGGTGGTGGCGCGCGCAGCCGCGGCCGCGCTGGACCGGCTGCCCGACCTGCCGGAATGGATCGATCCGCACCTGTTGACGCGCGAGGGCTGGCCGGACTGGCCCGCGGCGCTGCGGCATGCCCATGCGCCCGAGGGGCGGGGTGATCTGGCGCCGACGGCGCCGGCGCGGCAGCGCCTGGCCTATGACGAGCTCCTGGCCCACCAGTTGACCCTGGCATTGGCCCGGCAGGCGCGGCGGCGGGTGGCGGGGCGGCCTTCATCCGGAACCGGAGAGTTGCGGGGCAAGATACTCGGATCGCTTCCGTATCGCCCCACGGAGGCGCAGTTGCGTGCCGCGGCCGAGATCGCCGCGGATATGGAGCGGCCCGAGCGGATGAACCGGCTGCTCCAGGGCGATGTGGGGGCGGGCAAGACGCTGGTGGCGCTGCTGGCCCTGCTGATCGCGGTCGAGGCGGGCGGTCAGGGGGTGCTGATGGCGCCCACCGAGATCCTGGCCCGCCAGCACGCTGCCGGGCTGGCCCCCCTGGCCGAGGCGGCGGGGGTGCGGCTGGTTCTGCTGACGGGGCGCGACAAGGGCCGCGAGCGGGCCGAGAAGCTGCGGGCGCTCGCCGGGGGAGAGATCGACATCCTCGTCGGGACCCATGCTGTGTTCCAGCCCGACGTGGTCTTTGCCGATCTGCGCCTCGCCGTGGTGGACGAGCAGCATCGTTTCGGCGTGCGCCAGCGGCTGGAACTGGGCCGCAAGGGCGGGCAGGCGGACGTTCTGGTCATGACGGCCACGCCGATCCCCCGCAGCCTGGCCCTGGCGCAATACGGCGATATGGACGTGTCGGTGCTGGACGAGAAGCCGCCCGGACGGCAGCCGGTGCGCACGGTTCTGGCCTCGGCCGGCCGCATCGACGAGGTGGTCGCGCATCTGCGCGAGGCCATAGCCGAGGGGCGGCAGGCCTATTGGGTCTGCCCCCTGGTCGAAGAGAGCGAGACGCTGGACCTGACCGCGGCCGAAGAGCGGTTCCGCCGGCTGCGGGCGGCGCTCGGGGAGGATGCGGTCGATCTCGTGCATGGGCAATTGCCGCCGGCCGACAAGGATGCCGCCATGGCGCGTTTCGCCGCCGGCCGGACCCGCGTGCTGGTGGCGACCACGGTGATCGAGGTCGGGGTGGACGTGCCCAATGCCTCGATCATGGTGATCGAGCGGGCCGAGACCTTCGGCCTGGCCCAGCTTCACCAGTTGCGCGGCCGGGTCGGGCGGGGCAGCGCCGCCTCGACCTGCCTGTTGCTCTACCAGCCGCCCCTGTCGGAAACCGGCCGCAGGCGGCTGGAGATCCTGCGCGAGACCGAAGACGGCTTTCGCATCGCCGAAGAGGACCTGGCCATGCGCGGCGCGGGCGACGTGATCGGCGTGGCGCAATCGGGGCTGCCGCGATTCCGGATCGCGGATCTGGAGCGGCAGGCGGGGTTGATGGCCGTCGCTCAGGACGATGCCCGGCGGCTGCTGGCCGCCGATCCCGAGCTCAAGGGCCCCCGCGGCCGCGCGGCGCGGCATCTGCTCTGGCTGATGGAGCAGGACCGCGCCATCGGCTACCTGTCCGTCGGCTGAGCGTTCCCCCCGCGGACGGGATGCGTTCGCATTATGTTCGAATAAAGTTCTTGACGCCTCCGCCCGCATATGGGAACGAACAGGCAACGGAACCGGGAATGGGAGAGGACGAGATGCTCGAGGAACTCAAATCTGTTGCAGCCGCGTCGCCCGAGACGTTGATCAAGGATTTCCTCGGGGGCTCGGCGCTCGTGCTTCTTCTGGTCGCCGGACTGTACCTGCCCGGCCTGGTCTGACCCGCCCGGTCTGACGATTTCTGCCTGTGGTCCCGCGGCGGCCGGCGTGCCTGTGCCTGTCGGCACGCCCGGTCCCCATGAACCGGCTTCCCCCCGGTTCCGGCCGCCGATCTCCGCGACCCGCCTGCCGCCGCCATCCTGCCCGGATGTGCGGCGGTTTTTTCGGGCCGGGGCATGGTGTGCGAAGATGGCCGGTCCGGCCGCGCCCCGATCAGGCGCAGGCGGCTTTCTCGGCCTCGGCCACCGCTTCGGCCGTGGCTTCCAGCGCCAGCATGATCGATGCGTGGCGGTTCTTGAAGTCGCGCGCCGGTTCCAGAACCGCCAGGTCCTGGAACGGGGCCTGCGGGGCGGGGCCGCCCGATTTCAGCATGGCCTGAAGTTCGTCGCGCGCCTGTTCGATCTCGGCGCGGCTGCGCCCGATCACGTTGGCGCCCACGACCGAGGCCGCCGCCTGACCCAGGGCGCAGGCCTTCACGTCCTGACCGAATCGGGCGATGCGCCCGTCGGAAACGGCGACATCGACCGTGACGGTCGATCCGCATAGCGGCGACCGCTTGCGCACCGTGGCATCGGGCGCGTCCAGCCGGTCGGTCAGCGGCAGTTCGGCGGCCAATTCCAGGATCCGGCCGGAATAGAGCTTGATCAGATCGCTGTCGGCCATCGCTTTGCCCTTTCGCTTCCGATCCCCTAGATAGGCCGCGATCGTGCAGATGGAAAGGTGCCGCCGATGCCCTTCGACCCGCAGACCTTGCGCTACGACTCCCGCGGGCTGCTGCCCTGCATCGCCCAGGACGCGGCGACGGGCGAGGTCCTGATGATGGCCTGGATGAACGATCAGGCGGTGCGACGCACGCTCGAATCGGGGCAGGTGACCTATTGGTCGCGGTCCCGGCAGGAATTCTGGGTCAAGGGCGCGACCAGCGGCAACCTGCAGGAACTGGTCGAGTTGCGGGTGGATTGCGACCGCGACTGCCTGCTTGCGCTGGTGCGGCAGACGGGGCCGGCCTGCCATACCGGGCGGCGGAGCTGCTTCTACACCGCCATCCGCGACGGCGAGGAGCACGAGATCATGGCGCCCGAGAGCTAGGGCGGCGGAGGCAGGCCGACCATGCGCCGGATGTCCCGCGGGCTGGCGCCGTCGGCGCGGTAACGCGCGATGGCGCGGGCATCGTCGCGCTTGGCCAACCGCTTGCCGGTCTCGTCGCGGATCAGCCGGTGGTGGTGGTAGACGGGGGTCGGCAGGTCCAGAAGCGCCTGAAGCAGAACGTGGATCGCCGTCGCCTCGGACAGGTCGGCGCCGCGGACCACACGGGTCACGCCCTGGGCCGCATCGTCGGCGACCACGGCCAGGTGATAGGCGACGGTTCCCGCCTCGCGCCGGCCCAGCACCACGTCGCCCACGCCCTGCAGCATCCGCTCGGGGTCGATCCGGTGGCGGCCCGGCGCCGCGGCTTCGGCCTCCTCGTGCCCCGTCTCCTGCCAGGTCAGGCGCTCGGGATCGGCGGCGTCGAGCGCGCGCGCCATGTCGAGGCGCAGGGCCAGCCCCGTGCCGTCGAGCGGCAGGCCACGGCCCCGGCAGGTGCCGGGATAGACCGGCCCGTCGGGCCCGGCCGCGGGGGCGCCCTCTTGCGGGGCCGACAGGGCGGCGCGGATATCGGCGCGGGTGCAGCAGCAGCCATAGATCAACCCGCGGCGCGTCAGCCGGTCCAGCAGGCCGGCATAGAAGGGCGCATGTTCCGATTGGCGGCGCACCGGCCGCGGCCAGTCCAGCCCCAGCCAGCCGAGATCGTCGAAGATCGCCGCCTCCCATTCCGGGCGCGACCGCTGCGGATCCGTATCCTCGATCCGCAGCAGGAACGTGCCGCCGGCCGCTCGGGCCATGTCATGGGCCAGCATGGCCGAATAGGCATGGCCCAGATGCAGCGGCCCGGTGGGCGAGGGGGCGAAACGGGTGACAAAGGCCATGGCAGCGCCCGCCGCCGCCTGTCAGGCCGGGGCCGGCACCGCACCGGCGGCCGACAGCCATTCGGCCCAGTCGGCCTTGGCCCGGTCGGTATAGGCCTTGTAGCGGTCCTTGCGGCCGCGGCGCCCGCCCCGCGCCTCGATCGGCGGGAACAGCCCGAAATTGACGTTCATCGGCTGAAAGGTCCTGGCCTCGGCCCCGCCGGTGATGTGGCTGACCAGGGCGCCCGTGGCGGTGCCGGGCGGCACCGGGGGCAGCGTGCGGCCCAGGATCTCGGCCGCGGCCAGCCGCCCGGCCAGAAGCCCCATCGCCGCCGATTCCACGTAGCCCTCGACCCCGGTCACCTGACCCGCAAAGCGCAGATTCGGGCGCGAGCGCAGGCGCATCTGATCGTCCAGCAGGGTGGGCGCGTTCAGGAACGTGTTCCGGTGAATGCCGCCCAGACGGGCGAAGCGCGCCTGTTCCAGTCCGGGAATCATCCTGAAGACATCGGCTTGCGCGCCGTACTTCATCTTTGTCTGGAAGCCCACGATGTTGTAGAGCGTGCCCAGCTTGTTGTCGCGGCGCAACTGGACCACGGCATAGGGCTTGTCGTCGGGACGGTGGGCATTGGTCAGGCCCACGGGCTTCATCGGCCCGAAGCGCAGCGTCTCGTGCCCGCGTTCGGCCATGACCTCAATGGGCAGGCAGCCGTCGAAATAGGGGGTGGCCGCGGGGGCCGATCCGGCCTCGCCCTCGTGAAAGACGGTCTTGTCGGCGGCCAGCAGCGCGTCGATGAAGGCATCGTACTGGGCGCGGGTCATCGGGCAGTTGATATAGGCGGTCCGCTCTTCCTCGGTCTCGCCCTTGTCGTAGCGGGACTGCGCCCATGCCACGCTCATGTCCACGCTGTCGGCATAGACGATCGGCGCGATGGCATCGAAGAAGGCCAGCGCCTCGGCCCCGGTCTCGGCGGCGATGGACTGGCCGAGCGCGGTCGAGGTCAGCGGCCCGGTGGCGACGATCCAGCGCCCGTCGCGCGGAAGTTCGGTGATCTCGCCCGGGCGGACCGACACGTTCGGATGGCCCCGCAACCTTTCGGTCACGCCGGCGGCGAAGGCGTCGCGGTCGACGGCGAGCGCCCCGCCGGCCGGCAGGCGATGCCGGTCCGCCATCTCCATCAGCAGGCCGCCCGCCTGCCGCATCTCCCAGTGAAGCAGGCCCACGGCGTTGCGCTCGTCATCGTCGGAGCGGAACGAGTTCGAGCAGACCATTTCGGCCAGATCGCCGGTCTTGTGGGCGAAGGTGCCGGTCTGGGGGCGCATCTCGTGGATGACGACCGGTATGCCGGCCTGCGCCGCCTGCCAGGCGGCCTCGGACCCGGCCATGCCGCCGCCGATGATGTTCAAGGTGTCGGTCATGGCGACGATGTAGACCGGGACCGGTGCGAAGGGAAGGGCATGGACGGGCACCGGCGGGGCGCCCGTCCGGACCCGCGTCAGTGGGGCCTGCGCCCCGCGCGCAGCCAATCCGCGGCTTCGTCGCCCAACTCGTTCCGCGCGCGATCCTCGTAGGCTTGCGACAGATCGTCGGGCAATTCATCGGTCCAGCGCCCGTTCGTGCCCTTGTGGATGAAGGTCTGCGCGCCCCCGTCCCAGAAGGCGCCGCCGAGGGGGACCGAGGCGGTGGCGTTCCGCTTCATGTAGTCGAACGAGCAGTGATGGACGATCCGGTCGCGGCTGCCATCGCGGATGGGAATCTCGAGGAAGGCGGCGATCCGGTCAAGTTCCGCCGGAAAGTCGCGCTTCAGATCCGCGAAATGCACCAGCATGACGTTGGGCAGATCGCGAATCGCCCACCAGGACCGCACGTTTTCCCAGAAGGGCCAGAACGGCGCGCCGTCCCGGTCCAGCCAGTGGCGGAAATATTCCACCCGGTCGGCGGGCGGCGGTCCGATCTCGGGCCCCACCAGCCCCGGCGTCTTGTTCAGGGCGTCGTACCAGGCCTGGTTGGCGGTGGCGTGGTGGTTGTGCATCGACCACATCACGTCGCGGCCGTCGCGCCCGATATAGATGTATTTCACCTCGGGCGACATCCGCAGCGCATCGACCGGAAGATGCGTCTTCAGAAACCGCCGATGCGTCTGCGCCTCGACCTCGGGCAGCTTCACGTGCTTCGGCGGCACGCGCAGATCCAGCCAGGGCGACATCTCGGCCACGGGCAGCGCCTCGGCGCCGTCGAAGATCAACTGGCTGACGATCTGCTGCATCCAGGTCGTTCCCGCCTTGGCGTAGGTCGAGATGACGATGTCGTCGGGCCGGAAGGTCAGGTCGTTCCAGATCGTGCTGTCGAAATGGTGGTTGTGCATCTCGCGCGTCTTGGCGGGCATGCGGTGGGTCAGGGTCTGTTCCATCGGTCCTCTCCGTCGGGATCGGCGGAGGGCGGGGCGGCACCCGACATGTCGTCCGAAGCCACGGCGCCCATCCTGTGTTAAGACTTGTCCGGGGACGTCGCTTGCTGCGCCCCGTGAGAAAGCATCCGATGCCGGGGGCCGGTCCGGTAGCGGCCGCCGCGCAGAACCGTTCTGCCGGAACGCAGACCTGGAGCGCGGAGGGAACGCAGCTCATGTTCGACTGGAACGACATCCGGCTGTTCCTGCTGGTCGCGCAGGAGGGGTCGACCCTGGCCGCGTCGCGGCGGCTGAACGTCAACCAGACCACCGTCAGCCGCCGGATCCAGGCCCTTGAGCATTGTCTGGGGCTGACGCTGTTCGAGAGGGACACCCGCGGATATGCGCTGACCCCGCAGGGCAGCGCCCTGCTGGACCTGGCGGCGCAGATGGCCGCCACGGCCGAGGCGATCCAGACCCGCGCCGACCGGCTGGCCCGCGACATGACCGGCAAGATCCGGTTGTCGGGCAATCCGGAGGCGATGGAGCATTGGGGCTTTCCGGTGCTGGCCCGGTTCCGCGAGACGCATCCCGAGATCGAGTTCGAGGTCGATATCAGTTCGGCCCAGGCGCGGCTGGAGCAGGACGAGGCCGATGTCGCGCTGCGGGCCGCCGACCAGATCGTGGGCGATACTCTGATCGCCCGCAAGCTGGCCCGCATCCCCTGGGGCCTGTATTGCAGCCGGCAATACGAACGCCGCCACGGCGCGCCGCGCGGCTTCGACGAATGCGCCGGTCATCGCTTCATCGTCTATAGCGGACCCATCTCCGACAATCTGGGCGCGGCGCGCTGGCTGCTCGCGCAGGTGGGCGAGGATCGCGTGGCGCTGCGCGTCAACTCGGTCACCGGCATGATCGGATCGCTGCGATCGGGTGCGGGGCTGGGTCTGCTGCCCTGCGTCACCGGGGATTACGAGGGCGATCTGGTCCCCTGTTTCCGCCACGAGAAGCTGTCGCATACCTTGTGGATCGTCGCGTCCAAGGACGCCTATGCCCAACCCCGGGTGCGCAGTTTCATCAAGTTCGTGGGCGACAACATTCCGCACGGGCCGCTCTGGGGGCCGGTGTGAAAGCCGCGGTTCTGCGCCCGCGCATCGCCGCTCTGCGCCGGATGGGATAGGGGCGCGGGCGGGTAGCGGTCAGGCTGTTCCCGTCGGCGGGGCCGGGTTCCCGCCGCTGTGACAGGAGGACGACATGAACAAGCTTCTTTCCGCACTCGCCGCCGCGACGCTGTTGGCCGCTCCCTCGGCCCTGCGGGCGCAGTCGGCGCCGGTCCTGGCGGTGATCAGCCATCCGGTGCAGGATTACGCCAGGTGGCGCGCCGTCTACGACGACTTTGCCGACGAGCAGAAGGCCGGCGGCGTCATCATGGAGCAGGTCTATCGGGATCCGGCCGATCCCGACCAGGTGCTGGTCCTGCACGGGTTCGAGACGATGGAGGCCGCCGAAAGCTTCCTGAGCTCGGATGAGCTGCGCAGCGCCATGGAGGGCGCAGGCGTGGCCGGGCCGCCCGACATCCGGGTGATGACCAGCGCAGACTGAACCGGGCGCCGCGTGCCGCGGGTTGCGGCGCGCGGGCCACCGTGGCCCACAGTCAGCCGGCGCGGCTGCTGGAAAAGCAGGCCAGAACCCAGTCCATCACCGCGGCAAGCGTCCGGTCGCCGCGGCGCGTCTCGTGATAGCACAGCCACAGCGCGATTTCCTCGGGCGGCGTCGCCGGGTCGATCCGTTCCAGTTCCGGCGCGGCATCCCCCAGAAGGACCGGCAGAACCCCCGGCAGCCGTGAGGCGCGCATCGCCTCGGCCACCAGCGACAGGTTGTCGACCCGCAGCACCGGCTCGCGCCCGAAATGGGCATAGCCCAGGCGCATCGGCTGCGATCCGTCCAGATCCTCGTTCAGCCCGATCCAGCCACCGGTTTCGTCCGCGCCGCGGAACCGGTAGAGCGCGACGTCGATCTTGCCCACGCCCCGCGTCAGCAGGCGCCCGCGATCCGGGCGCTGCGGCGTGATGATCATGTCGTTATCGCCGAGGGTCGCGCTGGAGCTCTGGATGCTGTGGGCGATGCTCAGATGCACGTTCGGCACCCGCTGACGCAGTTCGCACAGATGCGGGAACAGCATCAGCGTGCTGACCAGGGGCGGGCAGCTCAGCCGCAGGCGGACCGGCCCGCCGCCCAGCCCGGCCTGGCCGCTGCTCATGGCCGACTTGATCTCGTTCTCGAAGGTGATCGCCGCTTCGATCAGCGGCAGCATGTCGGGATTCGAGGTCCAGCCCTGCGGCGTCTTGACGAAGGGCGAGGCGCCCAGGATCTCGCCCAGACGCTCGATCCGGCGCGATACCGTGCCGACATTGGCGCCAAGCAGCCGGGCCGCCCCCGACATGGTGCCGGTCTTGTGGACGGCGACCAGATACCGCAGATCGTCCCATCGATCCATCGCAACCACCAGCCATAGCAACAATTCCGGTAGGTTGTAGAGGATCGCCGGTCACGCGCAATCGCGAAAGATCAACTCTGCGATCACGTTTCGTCCGCTGGCGGTTCCTCGCCCGCGGCCTCGCCCTGATCGGCGATCCAGGCGACCGAGACGACCTCTTCCCCCGCGCCGGTGTTGAAGACGCGGACGCCGCCGGCCCCGCGCGAGCGGAACGAGATCCCCTCGACCGGCACCCGGATGGACTGCCCCCGCGAGGTGACGAGCATGATCTGATCGTCGATCAGGACCGGGAAGGCGGCGACAAGGCGCCCGCCGCGCATGGCCCGGTCCATCGCCGCCACGCCCTGGCCGCCGCGGCCGCGCACCGGATAATCGTGCGAAGACGACAGCTTGCCCGAGCCGTTGGCCGTCAGCGTCAGGATCAGATCTTCGGCGGCCGACATCTCGGCATAGCGTTCGGGGCTGATCGTGCCGTTGGCGGCCTCCTCCTCGTCGTCGGTTTCCGCGTCGTCGGCCAGACCGGCCACGGCGCGCCGCATCTTCAGATAGGCGCCGCGTTCCTCGGCGCCCGCCTCGAAATGCCGGATCACGGCCATCGAGACCACGCTGTCGCCCTCGGCCAGCCGGATGCCGCGCACGCCGGTGGAATCGCGGCCCTTGAAGATACGCACATCGGTGACCGGGAAACGGATCGCGCGGCCCATCGCCGTGACCAGCATCACGTCGAAGCTTTCATCGGCGATCCGCGCATTCACCAGGCTCACCCCGTCGGGCAGCTTCATCGCGATCTTGCCGTTGCGCATGACATTGGTGAAGTCCGACAACTGGTTGCGTCGCACGCTGCCGTCCGAGGTGGCGAAGACGATCTGAAGATCGTCCCAATGTTCCTCGTCCCGGTCCACGGGCATGATCGCCGCGATGCCGACCCCGGGCTCCAGCCCGTCGATCACGTTCGACAGGGCCCGGCCGCGGGCCGACCGGCTGCCCGAGGGCAGGCGCCAGGTCTTGAGCTTGTAGACCATCCCGGTGGTGGTGAAGAACAGAAGCGGCGTGTGCGTATTCGCCACGAACAGCGTGGTGACGACGTCGTCCTCTTTCAGCCCGGCGCTCGACAGGCCCTTGCCGCCGCGCCGCTGCGAGCGGAACTCGGCCAGGGGGGTCCGGCGGATATAGCCCGACTGCGTGACCGTCACGACCATGTCTTCGCGTTCGATCAGATCCTCGTCGTCCAGATCGCCCGCCCAATCGGTGATCTCGGTCCGGCGCGGCACCGCGAACTGCTCGCGCACCTGGCGCAGCTCGTCCGAGATGATCGCCATGATCCGCTCGCGCGAGCGCAGGATGTCGAGGTAGTCCTTGATCTTGGCCGCCAGTTCCTCGAGCTCGTCCGTCACCTCCTTGACGCCGAGCTGGGTCAGACGCTGCAGGCGCAGATCCAGGATGGCGCGGGCCTGGATTTCGGACAGGTTATAGGTCCCGTCCTCGTTGATCGTGTGGCCGGGATCGTCGATCAGGCGGATGTAGCCCGCGATCTCGTGCGCGGGCCAGCGGCGTTCCATCAGGCGCATCCGCGCCTCGGCCGCGTCGGCCGACGCCCGGATGGTGGCGACCACCTCGTCGACGTTCGACACGGCGACGGCCAGACCGCACAGGATGTGGCTGCGCTCGCGCGCCTTGCGCAGATCGTAGGCGGTGCGGCGGGCGACCACCTCTTCGCGGAACGCGATGAAATGGGTCAGGAAATCCCGCAGGGTCAGTTGCTCGGGGCGGCCGCCATGCAGCGCCAGCATGTTGCAGCCGAACGAGGTCTGCATGGGCGTGAAGCGCCAGAGCTGGTTCAGCACCACGTCGGGGGTGGCGTCCTTCTTCAGCTCGATCACCACGCGCACGCCGACCCGGTCGGATTCGTCCTGCACATGGGCCACGCCCTCGATCCGCTTCTCGCGAGCCAGATCGGCGATGCGTTCGACCAGGCTGGCCTTGTTCACCTGATAGGGGATCTCGTCGAGAACGATGGCATAGCGGTCCTTGCGGATCTCCTCGACCCGGGTCTTGGCGCGGATCACGACGCTGCCGCGTCCCTCGGTATAGGCTTTGCGCGCGCCCGACCGGCCCAACATGATGCCGCCGGTGGGAAAGTCGGGGCCGGGGACGTATTGCATCAACTGGATGGAATCGAGATCCGGATCCTCGATCAGCGCCAGCGTCGCGTCCACGACCTCGCCCAGATTGTGGGGCGGGATGTTGGTCGCCATGCCCACCGCGATGCCGCCGGCGCCGTTGACCAGCATGTTCGGAAAGCGCGCGGGCAGAACCGTGGGTTCGCGGTCCTTCCCGTCGTAATTGTCCTGGAAGTTGACCGTCTCCTTCTCGATATCGGCGAGAAGCGACTGGGCCGGCTTGTCCATCCGCACTTCGGTGTAACGCATGGCGGCGGGGGAATCGCCGTCCATCGACCCGAAATTGCCCTGCCCGTCGAGCAGGGGCAGGGACATCGAGAAATCCTGCGCCATCCGCACCAGGGCGTCGTAGATCGCGGCGTCGCCGTGCGGGTGGTACTTCCCCATCACGTCGCCGACCGGCCGCGCCGATTTGCGATAGGCCTTGTCGTGGGTGTTCCCGGTCTCGTGCATCGCATAGAGGATGCGGCGATGCACCGGCTTCAGCCCGTCGCGCAGATCGGGGATCGCGCGGCTGATGATGACCGACATCGCGTAATCCAGGAAGGACGAGCGCATCTCGTCCTCGATCGCGATGCTGGGGCCGGACAGCGGCCGCCGCTCGGGGCCGGTTTCCTCGTCGTTCTCAGGGGGTTCTGGCGTATCGCTCACGTCGCCGATCGCTCCGTTCCGGATGCTCTATATCTAGTTGCCGCGACTATAGCGCAGCGTGCATGTTGCGTGCAATGGGGGCTGCCCGAATGCCTCGGCAGCCGCCGGGCATGAGTGATAACACATTGTTTTCGTTGCATTGCGCCCGGGTCGCGTCATCATCGTTCCGTAGGGGGTAACGAAGGGTGAGCGACATGGGCATGACCGAAACCGAAATGATGCTGAAGGGATACGGGCTGACCACGGCCGAGCTGTTCTACCGCATCCCCGATTTCAAGCACGTTCTCAATACCTTCGTCTGGCAGGAATACGATATCGCCCCCGATCATCCGCGCCTGTTCCGCTTCATCGAATTCTGGCAGGAGCGGATCGAGGGGCCGTTGCACTCGGTGCGGTTCACGCATCGCAAGATGATCTCGCCGGGCGAATGGCGCAACGTCACCGGCGAATTCACGCTGCACTGACACTCAATCCTGCACCAGCCGCCGGACATAGCCGGGCAGGGCAAAGGCCGCGTGGTGCACCTCGGGCGTATAGTAGTCGGGCGCGAACCCGGCGGCCCGGAACCGCGCCTCCAACTCCGCCAACCCGGTCTGCCGGGCGGCGCCGTCCGTGCCCCAGCCAAAGGCCATGGGCCCCCCGGCATAGGTGGGCACCGTCGCCAGATAGCAGGTGGCATCCGCGAACAGCGCGCGGAAGGCGCGCATCGTCTGGCGCAGCTCGTCGCCCTGCAGGAACGGCACCCCGTTCTGCGTGACCAGGATGCCGCCCGGGGCCAGCCGCCGCCGGGCGTGGCCGTAGAACGTGTCGGTGAACAGCACCTCGCCCGGCCCGACGGGATCGGTGGAATCGACGATGATCACGTCGAAGACCTCGCCCTCGCGCCGCATGAATTCGCCCCCGTCGGCGATCACCACCTCGAGCCGCGGATCGTCGAAGGCCCCGGCCGAGATCTCGGGCAGATACCGTTTCGAGAACTCGACCACCCCGCCGTCGATCTCGACCATGGTCACATGCGCGACCGTCTTGTGGCGCAGCGCCTCGCGCGCCATGCCGCCATCGCCGCCGCCGACGATCAGGATCCGGCGGGCGGCCCCGTGCGCCAGGATCGGCACATGGGTCAGCATCTCGTGATAGATGAAGTTGTCGCGCTCGGTCACCTGGACGACGCCGTCCAGCGTCAGCACCCGCCCGAAGGTGGGGTTCTCGAAGACCCGCAGACGCTGATGATCGGTGCGGCTGTCGTACAGGACCCGTTCCTCGCGCAGGGCCTGGGCGTGGTCGGCATGCAGGGTTTCAAGCGTCCATCCGGGCAGGGCGGTCAAGGCGGGCCTCCGTGTCTGCTGGTCCGAACCGATAGAATTCAGCCGGTCTTTTCAGGTGCGGCTCCGCATGTCCAGTGCCGCCCGCCGGATGCGCGGGTCCGCCGCGGGGTGACTTTCGGAAAGACGCCGCCTAGGCTCGGCCGGTAAAGTGTCAAGAGTGAGGGCGTATCGCATGAAACGGATAGGCGAGGCTGCGCTGCTGGCCGGCGCGGTGGTCATGTCCAGCGTCACGGCAGGGCAGGCGCTGTTTCTGGACCTGACCCGGGACTGGCTGCCGGTGGCCCGCAATCCATGGACCGGCCAGTACGAGTCGCTGCCGTTGGGCCAGACGCTGACGATCCGCTCGATCGAGAACAGCGGTGTGACGGCGTCGGTGATGGCGTCGGGCGATACGCTGTTGTCCTTCGTCGATAACACGACGATCCCGGATATTTCGTCGGCCCTGGGCTCGATGTGCTGGGGCGGGAAAAATTTCGCCTGCATCTACATGGGAATGGGGATCGATTCGTCAGACGCCCAACCTGATTCGGCACCGGGATTGCTGAACGGCGACGAAACGTTGCTGGTATATTTCTCGCAACCGGTCTCGATCACGCAACTATACCTGTTCCGCTACGGGCAAGAACAGGGACAGGCCGATCTGCCGCAATTCTCCGCCGGGGCCGGCAGCAGCTTCACGCTGCCGACGAGCCTGGAGGATACCAGCATAGGGAACGGGTTCGCGTCGGTTCCGGTGACCGGAAGCTGGAGCGACCAGCTGCAACTGGCGCAGCTCAATCCGCTGGCGCCGGGCTACGCGCTGCTCGGGGTGGAATTCTCGCTCGACCAGCCCGCGGCCGAACCGCCGCAGCCGCCCGAGCCCGGCGCGGTGCCGGTGCCGGCAGGCGGCTGGCTGCTGGCCAGCGCCCTGGGCGGACTGGCGGTCTGGCGGCGGCGCAGACGCGCCGCCTGAGCCGCGACCTGTCAGGCGACGGCCGCCGAGACCACGAGGCCGTCGCCGCGCAGCAATTCCTTCACCCGCACATCGGCGGTCTGGAACGCCCGGGCCAGCACCTCGACCGCCTTCCAGGGCTGGGCGTCGCCGCACATGAACACATCGAAGGCGCCATACCCGATCTCGGGCCAGGTATGGACCGAGATATGGCTTTCGGCCAGAACCGCCACGCCCGACACGCCCTGCGGGCTGAACTTGTGGGTGTGGATGTGCAGCAGCGTGGCGCCGCATTCCTCGACGCAGTCGCGGAACGCCTGCTGGATACGCGCCTCGTCGTCCAGTCCGGTGCCGTTGACCACCTCGATGATCAGATGCGTGCCGGCGAA
>Ga0189283_10287_pt1 | contig 23386 bp, 19 predicted proteins | sample N26C4minimetaG_FD_130320 | JGI IMG/M metagenome (GOLD analysis project Ga0189283, IMG submission 130320) | Marine microbial communities from the Costa Rica Dome - N26 C4 mini metaG | ecosystem: Environmental > Aquatic > Marine > Oceanic > Photic zone | place: Costa Rica: the Eastern Pacific...
GACCTCGAGCAGCACGGGATCCGCCTGGGTGCCGGCGGCCCGGGCGCGCTGCGCGGCCTCGGCGCGGGTCATCACGATATGGTCGTGCGCCGTGATCCGGGCCTCCCAGCCGGGTTCGACCACCACGGTCTGGTTGGGCTCGATGATCAGCGCCGGACCGCTGACCGTGCTGCCGGGGGCCATCGCCTCGCGGCGCACGACGTCGGCATCGTGCCAGGCCCCGCCCGAGAAGATGCGCACGCGGTCCTGCGCCTTCGCGCCACGCGCGGCGGTATCGCGGGCCGGTTCGGGATCGGCGGCGGGATCCTCGGCCTCGCCCTCGACCTCGGCCGATTCGACGATCAGCGGCGCCTCGGGATCGGCAAAGCCGAATTCGGCCAGATGCGCCGCCTCGAAGGCCGCACGCGCCGCCGCCGCATCGCCGGCCCAGTCGACGGGCAGGGCGGTGTCGGTGCCCCGATAGCGCAGATGCAGGCGCCGGGTCATCTGGGCCGCACTTGCCGAAACGCCCTGCGCGGTCAGCGCCTGGCGGACATCGCCGTCGAGCCGGTCGAGCACCGCCTCGATCCCGGCGAGTTCGGCGGCCTCGAGCGCGGTCTCCAGCCCCTGCTGGCGCGCTTCGGTCACGCGCGCCAGACCGATCCCGTAGGCCGAGAGCAGCCCCGACAGCGGATGGATCAGCACGCTGGTCATGCCAAGCGCGTCGGCGACCAGGCAGGCATGCTGCCCGCCCGCGCCGCCGAAGGCGTTGAGCAGATAGCGGGTCACGTCATGTCCGCGCTGCACGCTGATCTTCTTGATCGCGTTGGCCATGTTCTCGACCGCGATCCGCAGGAATCCTTCGGCCACTTCCTCGGGCGCCTTGCCCTCGGCCTCGGCGATGCGGGCGAATTCGCGGGCCACCGTGTCGCGGTCCAGCCGTTGGTCCTGGCCGGGGCCGAAGATCGGCGGGAAATAGTCCGGGTTCAGCTTGCCCAGCATCACGTTCGCGTCCGTCACCGTCAGCGGCCCGCCATTGCGGTAGCAGGCCGGGCCCGGATGGGCGCCGGCGCTGTCGGGTCCGACCCGGAACCGCCCCGGATCGGCATGAAGGACCGATCCGCCGCCCGCAGCCACCGTATGGACCCGAAGCATCGGCGCGCGCATCCGCACCCCGGCGACCTGGGTCTCGAAGGCACGTTCGAAGGTGCCGTCGAAATGCGCGACATCGGTCGAGGTGCCGCCCATGTCGAAGCCGATGACCCGGTCGTGTCCGGCGATCTGGCCGGTGCGGGCCATGCCGACGACCCCGCCGGCCGGTCCCGACAGGATCGCATCGCGCCCCTTGAACCGGTCCGCGGCGGTCAGCCCGCCCGAGGACATCATGAATTGCAGCGTCGGCCCTTGGGCATCCGGCGGGGTCGCGCCAAGCGCATCGGCGACCCGCTGCACGTAGCGCGACAGGATCGGCGTCAGATAGGCGTCGACCACGGTCGTGTCGCCCCGGCCGACCAGCTTGATCAGCGGCGAAACCTCGTGGCTGACCGAGATCTGCCCGAAGCCCGCCTCGCGCGCCGCCCGTTCGAGCATCAGTTCGTGGTCGGGGGCGGTCCAGGCATGCATCAGCACGATGGCCACCGCGTCGATCCCGTCGGCACGGGCATCGCGCAGCGCTCCGGCCACCGATTCCGGATCGAGCGCGCGTTCGACCGTGCCGTCGGCGCGGACCCGTTCGTCCACCTCCACCACCCGTTCGTAGAGCTGTTCGGGCAGGACGATCTCCTTGGCGAAGATGTCGGGCCGGTCCTGATAGGCGATGCGCAGGGCGTCGGCAAAACCGCGGGTGATCAGCAGAAGCGTGCGGTCGCCCTTCCGCTCCAGCAGCGCGTTGGTCGCGACGGTGGTGCCCATCCGCACCGTGCCCAGGCGCTGCGGCGGGATCGCCTCGCCCGGGGCGACCTCCAGCATCCGGCGAATGCCTTCGATGGCGGCGTCGTCGTAGATGCCCGGGTTCTCGGACAGCAGCTTGCCTGCCGTCAGCGTTCCGTCAGGGGCGCGGCCGATCACGTCGGTGAAGGTGCCGCCCCTGTCGATCCAGAAGTCCCAACGACCCGTCCGCTGCGAGGCTCCGTCCATGTCGCTTCTCCCTCTGGCGCAACTCACTGACAATTTGTTGACAAGATGTTTGCGTGTGGTCAAGCTTCCTCCTGCCGGGTCCCGAAAAGCGGGCCGAGACAACAGAACAGGGAGTTTCGAGATGACATTCGCGATGCTGAAAGGTCTTGCCGGTGCGGCCGCCGTGGCGGCCCTGGCCGTGCCCGCGCTGGCACAGGGCTGGGATATGCCGACCCCCTACGGCGACAGCGTGTTCCACACCCAGAACATCCAGCAATTCGCCGATGACGTGCGCGAGGCGACGGATGGCGGGCTCGACATCACCGTCCACTCGGCCGGATCGCTGTTCGCGCATCCCGAGATCAAGGACAGTGTGCGCCGCGGCCTGGCGCCGATCGGCGAGACGCTGATGAGCCGCCTGGCCAACGAGGATCCGATCTTCGGCGTCGATTCCATTCCCTTCCTCGCCTCCTCCTACGACGAGGCGCGCGCGCTGTGGGAGGCGTCGCGTCCGGTGGTCGAGCAGAAACTGGCGGATCAGGGGCTTACCCTTCTGTTCGCGGTGCCGTGGCCGGGGCAGAGCATCTATACCAAAGAGCCGATCGAATCGGTCAAGGATCTCGAGGGGGCCGCCTTCCGCGCCTACAACACCGCGACCGAGCGGCTGGCGCAGCTCATGGGCGCCGTGCCGACGCAGATCGAGACCGGCGATATCCCCACCGCCTTTGCCACGGGCCGGGTGGACGCGATGATCACCTCGCCCTCGACCGGCGTGTCGAGCCAGGCCTGGGATTTCACCAATGTCTATACCGACACGCAGGCATGGCTGCCCAAGAACATGGTGATCGTGAATACCGGCGCGTTCGACGCGCTGCCCGAGGACCAGCGTGCCGCGCTGACCGAGGCCGCGAAGGCCGCCGAGACCCGTGGATGGGAGATGAGCGAGGCCGAGACGACCGAGAAGGTCGCGACCCTGAAAGAGAACGGGATGCAGGTGGTCGAACCGTCGCAGGCGCTCAGCGACGAGCTGAGCAAGATCGGCGACACGATGACCCAGGAATGGCTGGATGAGGCCGGCGAGGCCGGCGCCAAGGTCGTCGAGGATTACCGCAACGCCATCAAGTGATGGAACGGGGTTCCCGGTCCGGCAGGATCGGGACCCCGCCCGCAGCCCGGAGGGCGTGATGCGCCGTTTCCTCGACCGTCTCTATGCCGGCGCGCTGGCGCTGGCCGCCCTGGCCTTTGCCGCCATTGCCCTTCTGGTCCTGGTCCAGATCGCCGGGCGCCTGCTGGATCGGGCCGCCCGCGCCTTCGGCTTGGTGCCGCCGGGGCTGACCGTGCCGTCGCTGGCCGAGATCGGCGGCTTTCTGTTCCTGTCCGCCGTGTTTCTGGGCCTTGCCGGAACCCTGGCCGCCGGGGGGCATGTGCGGGTCACGCTGCTGACCCGTCGGCTTCCTCCGGTCGCGGCGCGCTGGCTTGACATCGCGGTCTGTCTGGGAGCCGCCGGGCTTGCGGCCTTCGGCACCTGGTCCAGCGGCCTGCAGGCCTGGGACAGTTTCGCCTTCGGCTCGGTCAGCTACGGGATGGTCCGGGTCCCGCTATGGCTGCCGCAGGGGGCGATGACCGCCGGGCTGGCCCTGCTGACAATCGCCTTGCTCGACGCGGCCGCGGTGCTGGCCGGCGGCGGGGTGCCGCCCCATCAGGCGGCCGAGGATGCCAAGGATCCCGCGCAGGGCGCGGAAGGGGGCGAATGATGGATATGGCCACTCTTGCGCCGCTTCTGGTCGCGGTCCTGTTCGGCGCGCTGGCCGCCGGGCTGTGGGTCGGGTTCGCGCTGATGGCGGTGGGGCTGGTGGCGATGACCGTCACGCCCGCGCCCGCCTCGCTGGTCTTCGCGACCAAAGTCTGGGGCGGCCTGACGATCTGGGACCTGACGGCCCTGCCGATGTTCATCTGGATGGGCGAAATCCTGGTCCGGTCGCGCCTCTCATCCGACATGTTCGAGGGGCTGGCCCCGTTCACCGCCCGGCTTCCCGGACGATTGCTGCACGTGAACGTGCTGGGCTGCGCGCTGTTCGCGGCCGTGTCGGGGTCGTCCGCCGCCACCACGGCGACGGTGGGGCGAATGTCGATCCCCGAACTGCGCGCCCGCGGCTACGACGAGCGGATGGTGATCGGCACGCTGGCCGGGTCCGGAACGTTCGGCTTTCTTATTCCACCCTCGATCATCCTGATCGTCTATGGCGCCGCGACCGAGCAGTCCATCGCCCGGCTGTTTCTGGCCGGCGTGGTGCCGGGTCTGATGCTGGCGGCGCTGTTTTCGGGCTACATCATGCTGTGGTCGGCCCTGAACCGCGGCCGGATGCCCGCGGCCGAGCCTGCCGGATCGCTGGCCGAGGCGCTGCGGGCGGGGCTGCGCCTGCTGCCCGTCGTCGGGCTGATCGTGGCGGTGATCGGGTCGATCTATGCCGGTATCGCCAGCCCGACCGAAGCCGCCGTGATCGGCGTCACCGGCGCCCTTCTGCTGGCCTGGGCGACGGGGGCGGCGGATTGGCACGGCGTGTGGGACAGTCTGCGCGCCGCCACCGTCACCACCTGCATGATCTCGTTCATCCTGGCCGGCGCCGCCTTCCTGACCGTGGCGATGGGCTATACCGGCATTCCCCGGGCCCTGGCCGCATGGATCGGGGCGATGGGCCTGTCGCCCTACGCCCTGCTGGCGGCGCTGACGGTCTTCTTCATCGTGATGGGCATGTTCCTCGACGGGATCTCGATCGTGGTGCTGACGGTGTCGATCATCCTGCCGATGGTGCTGGCCGCGGGGATCGATCCGATCTGGTTCGGCGTGTTCCTGGTGCTCGTCGTCGAGATGAGCCAGATCACCCCGCCCGTCGGCTTCAACCTGTTCGTGCTGCAGACCATCACCGGGCGCGACATCGTGGCGATCGCCCGCTACGCGGCGCCCTTCTTCGGGCTGCTGGTCCTGGCCGTGGCCATCCTGTCGCTGTTCCCGCAGATCGCGCTGTGGCTGCCGGGCACGATGCTGAACCGATGACCGGGTCGCGCGACAGGCGCCGCCAGGTCGGCGCGCCGGTTCCGGGGCAGGTCGGGCCGGTGGTCAGTTCGGCGCATCTGGCCAATTCGGCGATGCCCGAGCTGAGCGAGATGGAATTCGCGCTGACCATGGCCGGAAACGCGTTCCACCGGTGGAAGACCCGCTGCATGGCTGCCGCGGGGGCCGAGGGGATGGCGCCGCTCGAGGTGCAGGTCCTGCATTCGGTGCACCATCGCGCCCGCCCCAAGACGCTGGCGGATCTGTGCCTGATGCTGAACATCGAGGATACGCACACGGTCAATTACGCCATCCGCAAGCTGGCGGAACGCGGGCTGGTCGAGACGGGGCGCAAGGGCAAGGAAAAGACCGTGACGATCACCGCGGCGGGGGCGGATCTGTGCACCCGCTACGGCGAGGTGCGCGAGGCGCTGCTCATCCGGGCCGCCCGGGCGCAGGGCCTGGACCCGGCCGAGGTGTCGCGCCTGGCGGCCCTGCTGCGGGCCATCTCGGGCAGCTACGATCAGGCGGCCCGGTCGGCGGCGTCGCTGTGACCGGCGCCCTTGCCGCCTGCGCCCGGCACGGCCGGTGGCTGCTGGTGGCGGGGCTGGTTCTGGGAATCGCGCTGCCGCCGCTGGCGCGGCTCATGGCCGGGGCGATCGTGCCGCTGATCGCCTTCATGCTGTTTCTGGCCGGGCTGCGGCTGGGGCCGGACCGGGCGCTGCCGCCGCGGCGCGCGCTGCCGCGGGCCTTGCTGGTCACGCTGCTGTTGCAGACCGCGCTGCCGCTGCTGGCGGGCGCGGCCCTGGCCGCGGCCGGAGTCTTGGACAGCGTCGCCGGAATGGGGATCGTGCTGGTCCTGGCCGCGGCGCCGATCACCGGCACGGTGGGCCTGGCGCTGATGAGCGGGGCCGACGGCACGATGGCGCTGCGTCAGCTCGTGCTGGGAACGGTCCTGCTGCCGCTGACGGCGGCGCCCGTCTTTGCGCTGCTGCCGGTCTTCGACGGCGCGGCGGGGGTGGCGCAGGGGGCGCTGCGGCTGATGGCGGTGATCGGGCTTGCGGGCGGAGCGGCCGTCCTGGCGCGCCGGGTGCTGCCGGTGCTGGGCGCATCCCGGGCCCAGGCGGCGCTCGACGGGTTGCTGGCGCTGGCGATGGGGGCGGTCGTCGTGGGGCTGATGGCGGCGGTGGGCCCGGCGATCCTGGGCCGGGACCCGGCGCTGCCGGGGCTGCTGGCGCTGGCCTTCGCCCTGAATCTGGGTCTTGAACTGGGGGTCTGGAGCCTGGCCCGCGGGACGGTTCCGGCATCCGAGGCCGCGGCCCTGGCGATCGCCGCCGGAAACCGCAACCTGGCCCTGTTCCTGGCCGCGCTGCCGCCCGAGACGGCGACGCGCCTTCTGCTGTTCGTCGGGTGTTTCCAAGTGCCGATGTACCTGACGCCCCTGATCCTGCCGCGCCTTCTGCACGGGCGCCGCACCTAGGCGCGGCGCCTGCGGTCAGCGGTGCTTGCGGTCGTCGACGATATTCATCGTCGCGACGCCGCTTTCCCCAAGGGAGACCTTGGCGAAGGGGCCGCCATGGAACAGCTGCGCCGGGTCGGTCGGGTCGGCCTGCGGCGCCTCGGCCAGCACCTGCCCGGCGAATTGTTCGGCATTGTCCTGCGGGCGGTATCCCAGAAAGGCGGCCCCGGAATTGTCGACCGGCGCGCGGTCGTTGGCCGAGACGCCATAGATCGCCGTGCAGCCGGTCACGGGCGTGTCGATGGCCCGTGTGACGAGGCGGATCAGATCGCCGTAGCTCAGCCAGCTTCCCAGGGATCGCGGGTTGTTGACCTGCGCGCAGGACAGGATGCGCATGCAGACCGACTCGACCCCGCGCCGGTCCCAGTAGAGGCTGGCCAGATCCTCGGCGAAACACTTCGCCAGTCCGTAGAACGTGTCGGGCCGATGCGGGGCATCGGTGCCGATGGCCTGCGTCTTCGGATGCATCCCCACCGCATGGATGGAACTGGCATAGACCACGCGGCGCAGCCCGTGGCGATACGCCGCCTCCCACACATTGTAGGCGCCGACGATGTTCGGGCCGAGCAGCGTCTCGAACGGCGCCTCGTCGCCGATGGCGCCGAAATGCACCACCATCTCGGCCCCTTCGAGCACCCCGGCGACGGCATCGTAATCGGCCAGATCGGCGCGGCGGTAGGTCTCGCCCGGATAGAGGTCGCCGATCTCCTCGGCGATATCGGTCGAGACGAGCCGATCGCACAGCGCGGTCAGCGGCTCTCGCAGATGCGAGCCGAGGCGCCCGGCGGCGCCGGTCAGGACAAGTTTCTTCATGATGGCAATCTCCCTCAACTGCCCCGACATTCGCGAATAACGCGGCCGATGGCGACCCTTTCCGCGCCCTCGGCCCGATCAGCGGCGGCCGGTCGGCCGTGTCGGTGTCCTGCCGGCGGTGCAGGCGCGCATCGCGTCGCGGAACGCCTGAAGGTGACGCCGCATCGCCGCGCCCGCCGCCACCGGATCGCCCCGGCCGATCGCGTCGACCACGGCCTGATGCTCAAGGCTGTGATCCGTGCGGAAGGCGACGCCGCCAAGCTGTCGATAGGTCCGGTCCCATTCCCGCTGCCAACGCGCCCGGCGGCGGGTGCCGGAAAGCAGCGCCAGAAAGCCGGTCACCACGGGGTTCCCGGCAACCTCGGCGATGGCGCGGTGGAATGCGTCATCCGCGGCTTCGCAGTCGGGGATGCCCCGGGCGTTGCGGCAATCGGCGACGTGCCGCGCCAGATGCGCCAGATCGGCGCGGTCCGCCCGCAGGGCCGCCGTCTGGGCCACCTGGGGTTCCAGCAGCAGCCGCGCCTCCATCACTGCATCCGGCGTCGCGGTGTCCAGCAGCAGCCGGTCGGGCACCGGCCGCTGCCGCGGCCGCGGGCCCCGGAACGTGCCCTGGCCCACATGACGCCAGATCGCGCCCTCGGCCTCAAGCGCGGCCAGGGCGGCGCGCAGGGTCGCGCGGCTGCATCCGAGCCGGGCCGCCAGCCGGCGTTCGGCCGGCAGCCGGTCCCCCGGCGCGGGGGCCAGATCGTCGAGCAGCGGGCGCAGCGCCGCCGTCACCTGATCCGCGGAATGTCGGGGCATCGCGTCCTCTCGCCGCCTTCAGACCAATTTGCAGACCAATCCGCCCTGCGCAATGTCCCCCGGGGCAGGATGAGAAGGATTTCCGGATGCTGGCGACATTGCTGATCGCGGTGGCGGGCTTGCTGGGCGGTGCGCTGAATGCGGTGGCCGGCGGCGGGACGTTCCTGACCTTTCCGGCGCTCGTCTATCTGGGGGTGCCGCCGATCATGGCGAATGCCACGGCCACCCTGACGGCGCTGCCGGGCTATCTGGGCAGCGCCTATGCCTATCGCAACGATGTCGAGGCCGAGGGCAGCCTGGGCCTGCCGGGGATCCTGACCGTGGCCTCGATCGGGGCCGTGACGGGCGCGATGCTGCTGATGGTGACGTCGGACGCGGCCTTTGTCGGGATCGTGCCCTGGCTTCTGCTGGTGGCGACGCTGCTTTTCGCCCTGGGGCCTCGCCTGGTGGCCGAGCTGCGCGCCCGGGGCGGCGGACGGGCCGGGCGGCTGAGCTCGGCCGCGGCCATCTTCGCCGTCTCAGTCTATGGCGGATACTTCAATGGCGGGCTGGGCATCATGCTGTTGGCGGTCTTCAGCCTGCTCGGCTACGTGAACCTTCACGGGATGAACGGGCTGAAGAACCTGCTTTCCGCGATCCTGTCGATGATCTCGGCCTCGGCCTTTGCCACGGCGGGGCTGATTGCCTGGGACGAGGCGCTGGTCATGGCGCTGGCCACGACGGTGGGCGGCTATGTGGGCGCGCGCCTTGCCCGGCGGGTGGTGCGGACCGATCTGCTCCGCATCGGCATCGTCGGGGTCGGCGCCCTGATGACCGCGATCTTCTTCGTCACCTGATCCCCGGCGCCGCCGGTCACGATGCGGGGGCGGGGGCTGCGGCGTGCAGCGCCTGCGACAGGACGTTCCGGTCGCCGACATGGTTGGCGAGGATCAGGATCAGCCGCGCGTTCAAGGCCGCGCTTTCGTCGTCGTCCAGCCCGTCATGGGCGGCGATCAGCTCGGCATAGAAGCCGTCGGGGTCGTCGATATTCGGGGTCAGGATCAGTTCGGTCATTCCGTTCGCTCCATCCCGCAGGCCAGGCGCAACGCACCCCGGACCGCCGCGGCGTCGTATCCGGGCCAGCGCGCCCCGATGTGCTGGTCCGGCCGGACAAGGTAGACCGCCGAGGCGGCCTGCCCCAGATACCGGTCCCGCACCAGTCCCGAAGGGTCGTCGCCGGCACCCAGCACGACCTGCCGCAACGGGGGCGCGCCCGCGCCGGCCGGCATGGATTCCGGCGGAGAGGCGCCGAGGAACAACAGGGTGAAGCCGCCGCCGAGCCTGTTCAGCAGGTATCCTTCGGTCAGCGGCGCGTCGGGGCAGGCGGCGCCGGGACGGGCGCCCGCCGGCCCGCCCGGCAATCCGTCCGGTCCGGTCAGGGGGCCGTTGCGGTAGCTCGCGGCCTGCGAGAGTCGCCCGGAATTGACCATCGGCCGCGCAAAGGGGTGACGCGCGGCCAGATCCAGCACCGCATCGCGGAACAGCCGGCTGGTGCGCGATTTCGGCGTGATGAAATCGGTCGAGCGGGTGGAATGGCGGATATTCTCGTCCGCCGCCGCCCGCCGCTCGGTGCAATAGCTGTGCAGCAGCGCCTCGGGCGCCTCGCCGCGCAGCACCATGCCCAGCTTCCAGCCCAGGTTCTCGGCGTCCTGGATCCCGGAATTGCAGCCGCGCGCGCCGAAGGGCGATACCTGATGGGCGCTGTCGCCGGCAAAGAAGACGCGGCCGTGGCGGAAGCGTCGCATCCGGCGGCACTGGAATGTGTAGATCGAGGTCCACAGAAGGTCATAGCGCGCGTCTTCGCCCAGCATCGCGTCCAGCCGGCGGCGGACATTGTCTTCCTTCAGCTCTTCGGCCCGGTCCACGTTCCATCCGATCTGAAAGTCGATGCGCCAGACGTCATCGGGCTGCTTGTGCATCAGGGCCGAGGCGCCGGACCTGAACCACGGGTCGAACCAGAACCGCCGTTCGGCGGGGAAGGGGCCCGTCATGCGGATATCGGCGATCAGGAAACTGTCGCGAAAGACGCGCCCCTCGAAATCCAGCCCGAGCATGCCGCGCAGCGACGAGCGGGCGCCGTCGCAGGCGACCAGCCAATCGGCGCGCAGCCGGTAGGAGCCGTCGGGGGTGGCGACGGTCAGGTCCGCGCCCCCCGCGTCGGGCGCGGCGGCCTCGACCCGGTTGCGGCCGCGCAGCTCGATCGGCGCGCCGTCCCGCTGCGCCTGTCGGATGCGCGCGACCATGAACCGCTCGAAATCAGGCTGCTGCAGGTTGACGAAGGCCGGGCAGCGATGGCCCGACTCGGGCAGCAGGTCGAATTCATAGATCTCCCGGTCGCGGTGAAAGACCTTGCCGCGCTTCCAGACCACGCCCTTGTCGAGCATGCCGGCGGCGCATCCGTACCGGTCGGCGATCTCGAGGCTGCGCTTGGAAAAGCAGATGGCCCGGCTGCCGTCGCCCGGCCCCTCGTGATCGTCGAGGACCAGCACCGGCTGCCCCTGCAGCCCCAGATCCAGCGCGAGCGCCAGACCGACCGGCCCGGCCCCCACCACCACGACCGGATAGCGCAGCGGCGCCGGTGCCCCCAGATCGCGTGGCGGCGCATAGGGATAGAGGGGCGGCTCGGGCATGTCTGCCATGGCTCTAGCCCTGGAGCGCCTGCCACATCTCGCGGTCGCGTTCGGCGGTCCAGATGCGGGGGGTGTCGATGCCGCGCGCCTCGTCATAGGCGCGGGCGACGTTGAAGGGCAGGCAATGTTCGTAGATGGCGTAATCGGCGAATTTCGGATCGCATTCCGCGCGCACCGCGTCCCATGCCTCTTTCAAGCTGCCGCCGCGGGCCACCACCCGCTCGACCGGGCGATAGGTCGAGCGCACGAAGTCGCGCGTGCTCTCGATGGCGCGGGTCACGGCGTCTGCGCCGACAAGCGCGTCGCCGCGGCCGGGCGCGATGGCCCTGGGCTCGAACCCGGCGACGGCATCCAGCGTGGCGGGCCAGTCGGCGAAGTGCCCGTCGCCGCAATAGCAGGCCGACCGGTCCTCGACGATATCGCCGGTGAACAGCACCTGCTCATCGGGCACCCAGATGACGGCATCGCCGGCCGTATGGGCGCGGCCCACATGGCGGATATCGACCCGCCGCCGGCCCAGATAGACCGTGATCCTGTCGCTGAAGGTGGTCGTGGGCCAGGTCAGGCCCGGGATCTCCTCGTGCCCCTGGAACAGACGCGGGAAGCGGCCGAATTCGCTGTCCCAATCCTCTTGCCCGCGTTCGGCGACCATCGCGCGGGCGGTGTCGGACATGATGACCTCGCGCGCGGAATAGGCCGAGGCGCCGAGCACCCGCACCGCGTGATAATGCGTCAGGACGAGGTGGCTGATCGGCTTGTCCGTGACCGAGCGGACGCAGTCGATCACCTGACGCGCCAGCCGCGGGGTCGCCTGCGCCTCGACTATCATCACGCTGTCGTCGCCGACGATGACGCCGGTATTGGGATCGCCCTGGGCGGTGAAGGCGTAGAGCCCCGCGCCGATTTCGGTGAAGCTGACCGTCTTGTCCTCCAGGTCGCCCTGCGATGCGAAGGCCCGTGCCATGATGTTCCTTTCCCTCAATCCGCGATGCTGCTTCCGCCGGGGGCGAAGGGGTCGGCCAGCGCGGGCCGCACCTTGCCCGTGCAGGCGCCGAAGCCGATGCCGAACCCGTCGCCGCTGGCCGTGCCCCGCAGCGTCACGCTGTCGCCGTCCTGCACAAAGGCGCGGCTGCCGCCACCGGACAGCGGCACCGGTTCGCGCCCGTTGCGGGACAGTTCCAGCAGCGAGCCCTCCGTTCCCTCTCCGGGGCCCGAGATCGTGCCCGAGCCGAGCAGATCGCCCACCCGCATGGGGCAACCGGACAGGGCATGGTGCGCCAATTGCTGCGCCGGCGAATAATACAGCTCGCGCGCATTCGTCCGGCACAGCACCGTCTCGTCCCCCTCTGCGGTGGTGAGGGCGACCTCCAGCGCGATGTCGTGCAGCATGGGGCCGGGGTCCGACAGATAGGGCAGAAGCGGGCGGTCGCGCGGCGGTGCGGCGACCCGAAAGGGGGCCAGCGCCGCGGCCGTCACGATCCACGGCCCGATCGTGGTCGCCGCCGCCTTGGACTGGAACGGGCCGAGCGGCTGGTATTCCCAGGACTGGATGTCGCGGGCGGACCAGTCGTTCAGCAGAACGTAGCCGAAGATCATGGCATCAGCCCGGGCCACGGTGACGGGCCCGTCCGAGGGTTGCCCCACGACCGCGCCCAGCTCCAGCTCGAAATCCAGCCGCGACGACGGTTCCAGGCGCGGCAGGTCGTCACCGTCTGCACGCACCTGCCCCCAGGGCCGGCGAATGCGCGTGCCGGACACCACCACCGACGACGCCCGGCCGTTATAGCCGATCGGCATGGACAGCCAGTTCGGCGGCAGGGCGTTTTCTGGGCCGCGGAACATCCGCCCGACGTTTTCGGCGTGATGCCGGCTGGCGTAGAAATCCGTGAATTCCGAGACCTGAAAGGGCAGCAGCAGCCGCACCCCGTCCAGCGGGATCAGATGCGGCGCGACCGCATCCCGGTACGCCGGGTCCGACAGCAATTCCGTCAGGCGTGCGCGCAGCCTCTGCCAGACCGCCGGCCCCGCGGCCATGACGGCGTTCCACGAAGGCGCGGCGAAGAGCGCCGGGTCCAGTCCGTGATCCACCCGGCCGACATCCAGCACGGCGTCGCCGATGGCCACGCCCATGCGTGCCCCGCCGCCATCGTCGAAGACGCCGCAGGGCAGGTTGTTCAGCGGAAACTCGGCCCCCCGCGCATTGGCGCTGTCGACCCAGCTTCGGATCAGCGGCATCCGCACGGCCCCCCTTGCGCGCCGGTCACTTCAGCCCCGGCGAGCCATCGAACTTCTTCTCGATCCCGTCCCAGCAATCGACGTAATCGTCCTGAAGCGGCGCCTCGGTCGCCGCAAAGGCGGTCAGGTGCTGGGGAAAGCGGGTCTCGAACATGAAGGACATCGTGTCCTCCAGCTTCTGCGGCGCCAGGCGGGCGGTCGATGCCCGGGCAAAGGCTTCGGCGTCGGGGCCATGCGGTAGCATCATGTTGTGCAGGCTCATCCCGCCGGGCACGAATCCCTGCGGTTTGGCATCGTATTGCCCGTGGATGTTGCCCATCAGCTCGGACATGACGTTCTTGTGGTACCACGGCGGGCGGAACGTGTCCTCGGCCACCAGCCAGCGGTCGCGGAACAGCACGAAGTCGATATTCGCGGTCCCGTCCACGCCCGACGGCGCGGTCAGGACGGTGAAGATCGACGGATCGGGATGGTCGAACAGGATCGCCCCGACCGGGCAATAGGCGGTCAGGTCGTATTTGAGCGGGGCGTAGTTGCCGTGCCAGGCCACCACATCCAGCGGCGAATGCCCCAGGGTGCATTCGTGAAACTGCCCGCACCACTTGATCGTCAGCGTCGATGGCGCCTCGCGATCCTCGAACGCGGCCACCGGCGTCAGGAAGTCGCGGCGGTTCGCCATGCAGTTCGCGCCGATCGGGCCGCGGTTCGGAAGCTCGAATTTCTGGCCGTAATTCTCGCAGACGAAGCCGCGCGCCGGCCCGTCCAGAAGCTCGACCCGGTAGACCAGCCCGCGCGGGATCACCGCGATCTCTTGCGGCGCCAGATCGATCACGCCCAGTTCGGTGCAAAAGCGCAGCCGCCCCTGCTGCGGCACGATCAGAAGCTCGCTGTCGGCCGAGTAGAAATAGGCGTCCTGCATGCCGGCGCTGACCAGATAGACATGGCTGGCCATGCCCGTCTGCGTGTTCACGTCGCCGGCGGTGGTCATCGTCCGCATTCCGGTCAGCCATGTGAGCGGCCTGTCGGAATGGGGCACCGGGTCCCACCGGTACTGGCCAAGCGATGTCACGTCGTCGACGACATGCGGCGCCGTCTTCCAGTATGGCAGGTCGATGCGCCGAAACCGCCCGGTATGCCGGACCGAGGGGCGGATCCGGTAGCACCATGTGCGTTCGTTGCGATGCTGGGGCGCGGTAAAGGCGGTGCCGGAAAGCTGCTCGCCATACAGGCCGTAATTGCAGCGCTGCGGGCTGTTCATCTTCTGCGGCAGCGCGCCCGGCAGGGCCTCGGTCTCGAAATCGTTGCCGAAGCCGGGCATGTATCCGCCATGCAGCAGCCCTGCCCGGGTGTCCTGTATCATGCCGGTGCCGGCATCGTGTCGCGACATCTCCGCTCCTCCCCGAACCGGCATCGCCTGCCAGGGATGAAACGTTGCGCGCGCAACGATGTCAAGTGCCGGCCGCCCGCCCACGCCCGCCGGGCAGGCGACGGCGGATCACCGTGTGATGATCTCGGGGCCCATGAAGGTCGTGGGCAGCCAGGTGGACAGGACCGGCACGTAGGTCACCAGGATGAGGAAGACGAACAGCACGGCCAGGAAGGGGAGCGCCGCACGCACCACGCCCATGACCGGCATGTTCGCCACCCCGCTGGTCACGAACAGGTTCAGCCCCACCGGCGGCGTGATCATCCCGATCTCCATGTTGACCACCATGATGATGCCCAGATGGATCGGGTCGATGCCCAGTTCGATGGCGATGGGAAAGACCAGCGGCGCGACGATCACGATCAGGCCCGACGGCTCCATGAACTGGCCGCCGATCAGCAGGATGACGTTGACGATCACCAGGAACATCACCGGACCGAATCCGGCATCCAGCATGGCGCCGGCGATGCTCTGCGGGATCTGCTCGTTGGTCAGCACGTATTTCAGGATCAGCGCATTGGCGATGATGAACATCAGCGTGACCGTCAGCTTGCCCGCCTCGAACAGCGTGTCGCGCGTGTCGCGGTGGACGAAGGCGGTCAGCAGCGCCCAGGGCTTTTCCAGCAGCGTCGCCCGCCGCGCCGGAACCTCGGCCGCGCCCAGGGTGCGGGGGCCCGGCTCCTCGACGAGGGCGGCCATGGCGGGGTGTCCGGCCGGTCCGGCCGCCAAGGGGCCCATGTCGCGGTAGACGAAGCAGGCGATGAAGAAGGCATAGACGCTGGCGACCGCAGCCGCCTCGGTCGGGGTGAAGATCCCCCCGTAGATCCCGCCCAGGATGATGACGATCAGGAACAGGCCCCATGCGGCTTCGCGACCCGAGGCCCAGACCTCGCCCCAGCCCTGCCATTCGCCGCGCGGCAGGTTGCGCACCCGGGCGATGACGTAGATCGTCGTCATCAGCATCAGCCCCGCGAGCAGGCCCGGGATCACCCCGGCCAGGAACATCCGGCCGACCGACACGTCCGTGGCGCTGGCATAGACCACCATCACGATCGAGGGCGGGATCAGGATGCCGAGCGTGCCGGCATTGCAGATCACGCCCGCCGCGAAATCGCGGGAATAGCCGACCTGCCGCATCCCCGCGATGACGATGCTGCCGATCGCGACCACCGTGGCGGGGGAAGACCCCGACAGGGCGGCGAACATCATGCAGGCGAAGACGCCGGCGATGGCCAGGCCGCCCGGCAGGTGACCGACCAGCGCGATGGCGAAGCGGATGATCCGCGCGGCCACGCCGCCGGTGGACATGAAGGCCGAGGCGAGGATGAAGAAGGGAATGGCCAGCAGCGTGTAATGGCCCGCCATCGCCTGATAGAAGCTCTGCGCGATCGAGGCGAGCGACGTGTCCGAGAACGCCAGCAGGAACAGGATCGACGACAAGCCGAGCGCGACGGCGATCGGCACGCCGATCAGCAGCAGGCCGATGACCAGCGCGAATAGAAGAACGACGTCCATGCTCAACCCTCTCCGGCGCCGGCCCGGGCGCGGGCCTCGTTCACGTCATCCTCGGCCTCGTGGCTGACGATGAAGCTGTCCCGCGTGCCGCGCAGAACCTGGGCGAAGGCCTGGGTCAGACGGAACAGCAGCAGCGCGACACCGACCGGCAGCATCGTGTAGCCGACGACGCGCGGCAGTTTCTCGTATTCCTCGCCGGAATTGATCAGCGGTTCGAGCCAGCGCAGGACGGGCAGCATCGGCACCTGATCGGTCACGTACCAAGCCTGATCGCGTGTCTTCTCGAACCCGGTGGGGAACCAGCGGCCGGAGGTCCGGTCCAGCGCCGCATAGGGTGCCCAGTAATCCCAGGCGCCTTTCATCAGCAGCAGCGCGTAGAAGATGCAGGCAAGGCCCGCCAGAAGCGTCAGCCAGCGCCGCGGGCGGCGGCCCAGCACGTTCAGCAGCGCATCGACCCCCAGATGCGCGGTCACCTTCACGCAATAGCTGACCCCGAACAGGACCAGCCAGGCGAACAGGATCAGCGTCACCTCCAGCCCCCAGATCAGGGACGAGTTGAAGACGTAGCGCAGCACGACGTTCACGAAGGTCACGAGCGTCATGAGCCCGAGCAGGACCGCGATCGCGGTGCGCTCGAACGCGTCGACGGCGCGGGCGAGGGGCGTCGTCCCCTGCGGCTGATGCGTCATGGCCTTCCTCCCGTCAAAGCCGGCCCGTGGCGGGCGGCGAGCGCGCCGGCCCCGCAGGGGGGCCGGCGCAGGCGGCTTACTTGGCCGCGCTGACTTCGGCGTTGAACTTCTGCGCCGCCTCGATGTTCTCGGCGCCGACATCGCCCTCGAACTGCTGCCAGACGGGCTTCATCGCATCGACCCAGGCCTGGCGCTGCTCGGCCGTCAGCTCGCGCACGGTTCCGCCCGCGTCGATGATGGCCTGGCGGGCCTGCTGGTTCGTGTCGAACGACGCGGCGTTGCGCTCGGCCGTCACTTCTTCCAGGATCTGGGTGAACTGGTCGCGGACCGCCGGGTCCAGGCTGTCCAGCCAGTCGACGCTGGCCACGACCATGTAATCCAGCACGCCGTGATTGGTCTCGGTGATGCCGTCCTGAACCTCGAAGAACTTCTGGCCGTAGATGTTCGACCAGGTGTTTTCCTGTCCGTCCACGACGCCTTGCTGCAGCGCACCGTACACTTCCGAGAAGGCCATGGGCTGCGGGCTCGCGCCCAGGGCTTCCATCTGCGCGACCAGCACGTCCGACGGCTGCACGCGGAATTTCAGGCCCTTGGCATCCTCGGGCATCATCAGCGGCTTGTTGGCCGAGAACTGCTTCATCCCGTTATGCCAGAATTCCAGGCCCTGAAGGCCGCGGCGCTGCATGGAATCCTTCATCGCCTGGCCGGTCTCGGAATTCTGGAACGCATCGACCGCATCGATATTGGCGAACATGAACGGCAGGTCGAACAGCCGGAATTCCTTGGTGAACGCCTCGAACTTCGACAGGCTGGGCGCGGCAAGCTGCACGTCGCCCTGCAGCATCGCCTCGAGCACCTGATCGTCGTTGTACAGCGTCGAGTTCGGGTAGACCTCCATGCAGGCGGTGCCGTTCATCTCGGCGTTCACGCGCTCTTGCAGAAGCGAGGCGGCGATGCCCTTGGGGTGCCGATCGGTGTTGGTCACATGGCTGAACTTGATGACCATCTCGCCATCGTCGCACTGGCCCGCGCCCTGCGCGTCCTGCGCGGCGGCGGCACCGGCGGTCAGGCCGAGCGTCATGGCGGTGGTGATGAGGTATTTCATGCTTTCCTCCCATAGTGGCCCGGATGGGCCGGCGCGGACGAGGAAACACGGGGCGGCCAGCCATGCAAATGCCGCAAGGCAGGTTTGCGCCCGGAACGGCGCGATCTTTCGGCGCATGGGCGGAGACGCACCCATTCTCCGGTCACCGTGGGTGGAAACCCACCCACTTCAGGCCGGCGGCACGAAATCCTCGCGCTTCAGGCCGTGCTTTTGCATCTTCTCGTACAGCGTCTTGCGCGCCAGGCCGAGGGATTCGTAGGTGTCCTTCAGGCTGCCGCCATGGGCCGCAAGCGCCGCGGCGATTGTGTCCCGCTCGAACCGGTCCACCCGTTCGGCCAGCGTGCCGCCGGTGCCGTCGCCGCCCGGCAGCGGCTCTTCCAGACCCAGCACCAGCAGTTCCGCGGCATTCTTCAGTTCGCGCATGTTGCCGGGCCAGTCCCGCCCCGCCAGGCTCATCAGCCGCGCGGGGGGGATCGCAGGTTCCGGACGGTTCAGCCGCCGCGCGGCCGCCTGCACGAATGCCAGGAACAGTCCCGGCAGATCGGCCGCCCGTTCGGCGAGCGGCGGAAGCTGCAGCGTCACCGGGTTGATCCGGTAGAGCAGATCGTCGCGGAACGCGCCGCGGGCGACCAGCGGCTCCAGCGGCACGCGGCTGGATGCGATGAAGCGCGCGTCCAGCGCCACGGGCTCGCTGGCGCTGAGCGGCAGGACCGCCCGATCCTCGAGCACGCGCAGCAGCTTGGCCTGCACGGTCAGCGGTGCCGAGCTGATCTCGTCGAGAAAGATCGTGCCGCCGCGCGCATGTTCCAGCCTGCCGGTCCGTCCCCTGGAGGTGCCGGGATAGGCCCCGGCGACATAGCCGAACAATTCCGCCTCGACCCGGTCGGGCGGAAGCGCGGCCAGGTTGATGGTGACGAAGGGCCGGTCGGGCCTGTCGGACAGCGCATGTATGGCGCGGGCCGCATGCTCCTTGCCGGTGCCGGTCGCGCCGACGACAAGCACGTCGAGCGCGCTGCCGGCGATGGTGCGGATGCGCCGCTTGATGTCCTGGATCCGGTCGCTGCCACCCAGGACCAGCCGGTCCAGCGGGTCGTCCAGCGGCTCCGATTCGCGCAGGCGGCGCAGTTCCAGCGTCAGGCGGCGCTTCTCGACGGCGCGGGCGATGGACGAGGTCAGGCGTTCGGCGGCAAAGGGTTTCTCGATGAAGTCGTAGGCGCCCCGGCCCAGTGCCTCGACCGCCAGGGGCACGTCCCCGTGCCCGGTGATCAGGATCACCGGAAGCTCCGGGTCGCGCGACAGCAGCGCGTCCAGGAATTCCAGCCCGTCCATGCGCGGCATCCGGATATCCGAGACGACGATGCCGGGATAGCCCGGCCCCACCTCGTCCAGGGCGCGGTCGGGCCGGGCATGTGCCGCCACGTCGAAGCCGCGCAGCTCGAGCGTCTGGGTCAGCGAGTCCCGGATGTCCTCGTCATCGTCGACCAGCAGCACCAGACCGTCCGTCATTCCGCCGCCATGTCCAATGCGTCTGCCGCCCGCAGGGTCACCACCAGGCGCGCCCCGCCTTCGGGCCGGTTCTCCGCCCGCATGGCGCCGCCGAAATCGCGCACGATATTGTAGCAGATCGACAGGCCCAGCCCCAATCCGCGCCCCACCTCCTTGGTCGTGAAGAACGGGTCGAAGATCCGCGGCAACGCCTCGGCCTCGATGCCGGTGCCGTTGTCGACGACGCTCATCTCGACCGTGTCGCCCTTCCGGACAAGGCCGATGCCGATCTCGGGCGCCGTGCCCTCGGGAACCGCGTCGAGCGCATTCGCGATCAGGTTCATGACGACGTGTTGCAGCCGCGTGGCGCCCCCCAGCACCGACAGGCCGCGCTGCCCCGAGACCGCGATCCCCGCATCCGACCGTTCCAGACGGGCAGAGGTCAGGGCCAGCGCCTCGTCGATCACGGCGTCGAGATCCACGGGCACGATGTCGTCGCCCGAGCGGCGGGCAAAGCGCGTCAGGCTCTTCGACAGCTTCGCCATCCGCTCGGTCAGGCGCAGCACCCGGGCGATGTTCTCGGCGGCGCGGTCGGCGCGGCCGGCCTCGTAGAACGCGGCCGCATTCTCGGAATAGGTGCGGATCGCCGTCAGCGGCTGGTTGAATTCGTGGCTCAGCGCCGCCGACATCTGCCCCAGGGCCGCCAGCTTTCCCGCCTGCACCAGTTCGCTCTGCGTGCGGCGCAGGCTGTCCTCGGCGGCGCGACGGTCCTCGACCTCGACCAGAAGCCGGGCATTCGCCTGGGTCAGCTGCGCGGTGCGGGCGGCGACCCGGCGCCTCAGGTCGTGCCGGTCGCGGTTGCGGTCGGCCAGGCGCTGGATCAGCCGTGCCCGCCGTTGCAGCGCCAGCCCGGCCAGCGCCGCCGCCGCCGTGCCGGCGGCCAGGATGGCGCCGCCCAGGATCCACATCTGCTGCCGGACCGGCCGGACGTCGTAGAGCAGGTGCAGCCGCCAGCCCATTTCGGGCAGGGGGCGGGTCGTGGCCAGATAGGTCAGCGATCCGGCGCCGGCATCGGCGGCGGGGCCCCGGACCAGCGGCCACGCCCCCTGCGGATCGGCCAGGGCGGTCAGCGGAGCGGCGGCCACCTGCGACAGGTCGTAGGGTCGCGTCGACAGGACCCTCCGGCGCAGATCGGCGCCGACGGGCGCAAGCGCCGTCAGGCGCAGTTCGCGCAGGGTCGACAGGATCACCACCCCGGCCGCATCCGACACGAACAGCGGATGCGGGATCTCGGCCAGCACCTTTTCCAGCGCGGGGACCGAGATTTTCACGACCACGGCGCCCAGAATCCGTTCGCCCTGCCGGATCGGCGCCGACAGGTAATAGCCGCGCAGGCCCGAGGTGATGCCCAGCCCGAAGAAGCTGCCGGGACGCCCCGCCATGGCATCGATGAAATAGGGGCGGAAGCTGAAATTCCGCCCCACGAAACTGACGGCGCTGTTCCAGTTCGACGCCGCGACGGTGGTTCCGTCGGGGGCCATCACATAGGTGTCGGAGGTGCCGGCGATCTCGTTCCACGCCGCCAGTTCCCGCCCCAGATCGTCCAGCGCCCCCGGCTGCGGGGTGCCGGCCATGGCAGCGACCAGCCGGGGATCGCGGGCATAGAGGTCGGGCAGGGCGCGATACCGGGCCAGCCAGCCGCCGATCGCCGTCTCGGATTGCGCCAGCACCGCCTCGGCGTCGGCGCGGGTCCGGTCGCGCAGCGTGCCCGCCAGAACCTGGAACATCAGCGCGCCCGACGCCACGGCGGCCACGAGAACCAGCGCCACGGTCCTGCGCCGCGGCCTGCCCCCCTGTGCGCGGCGCGGCAGTTTCATCTGCGTCTCCTCCATCGGTCGATCATAGCTGGCCGGGCGCCGCGGTGATACGCGGCGGCGCCGCCTCTGACCAGAGACGTTGCGTTCCCCTGCGGCAGGGCGAACCGGTCGCGGCGGGTTGCGGCCGCTGCCGTGTTGGCACAGCCTGCACCGGCCGGCGGCGACCCGGCCGCACCAGCAGGAGACGCAGATGACAGCCATTCCCGTAGATCCCGACAGGTTTCTTTCCGACCTTCACGCGTTGCGCCGGTTCGGCGCGGCCGGAGTGGGGCGGGGGGTGGTCCGGCCCGCTTTCGGCGAGGCGGATATCGCCGCGCGGTCGTGGCTGGCCGACCGGATGCGCGAGGTCGGGCTGGAGGTGCGGTTCGACCCGGTGGGCAACCTGTTCGGACTGGGCGAGCGGGGGCTGCTGCTGGGGTCGCACAGCGACAGCCAGCCCGAAGGCGGCTGGCTGGACGGCGCCCTGGGGGTGATCGCGGCGCTGGAAATCGTCCGGGCGGCGCGCGAAGCCGGCCGTCGGGATCTGTCGGTCGTGTCCTTCCAGGACGAAGAGGGACGCTTCGGCGTGACCACCGGATCGACGATCTGGAGCGGCGGCCTGGACCTGGCCGAGGCGGACGCCCTGACCGCGGCCGACGGAACCACCTTCGCGGCGGCCCGCTCGGCCATGGCGCATCTGGTTTCGGGGCCTGTCGCGCCGGACCGGTTCAGCGGCTTCGTCGAGATGCATATCGAACAGGGCCCGTCCCTGGATGCGAGCGGAGAGAAGATCGGCGTCGTGGACGCCATAGTCGGCATCCGCGACATGCGGATCACCTTTCGCGGGCAGCAGAACCATGCCGGCACCACGCCGATGCATCTGCGGCGCGACGCGTTCCAGGCGGTCTCGGCCTTCAACCAGGCGCTGGAGGAACGGCTGCGCAATGTCGTCACGCCACGCACGGTCTGGACGATCGGCCATGTCAGTCTGCACCCCAACGCCCATTCCGTGGTTCCCGGGCGCGCCACCTTCTCGATGCAGTGGCGCGACGGCAGCGCCGATCGGCTCGACCGGATGGAGACCCTGATTCGCGACACCGCGCAGGAGATCGCCACGGCGCGGGGGATGGAACTGGAATTCGGCCCGATGCTGGGACTGGAGCCGACCGCCATGGATCCGCGCCTGGCGGGCGCGCTGGAAACGGCAGCCGAAGAGACCGTTCCCGGCGCGTGGCGCAGGATGCCCTCGGGCGCCCTGCACGATGCGACCAACGCGGCGCGGCACATGCCCGTGGCGATGCTGTTCGTGCCCTCGATCGGCGGGATCAGCCATGCCTTCGACGAAGACACCGACGAGGCCGACCTGGCCACTGGGCTGCGGGTGATGGCGCGGGCGGTGGAGCGGCTCTGACACGATAACCCTTGCCGGATCCCGGCGGCGGGCGTATGTCCGGCGGCGGGACACCCCTCCCCAACGAGGGGCGCATATCTGGAAGGATACCAGCAATGGCTATCGAAGCTCCGGCCGCGCGGCCGGTCAATCCGCGTTTCTCCTCGGGCCCCTGTGCCAAGAATCCCGCATATTCACTCGACAAGCTGGCCGACGCGCCGCTCGGCCGGTCGCATCGCGCCGCCGTGGGCAAGGCCAGGCTGGCCCGCGCCCTCGACGAGACGCGCGAGATCCTGGGCGTTCCGGCCGATTACCGCATCGGCATCGTGCCGGGCTCCGATACCGGCGCCGTCGAGATGGCCATGTGGTCGATGCTGGGCGCGCGCAAGGCGACGGTGCTGGCCTGGGAAAGCTTCGGCGCGGGCTGGGTGACGGATGTCGTCAAGCAACTGAAGATCGATGCCGAGGTGAAGACCGCCGAATACGGCGAGATCGTCGACCTGGCCGGCGTCGACTGGAACACCGATGTCGTCTTCACCTGGAACGGCACCACCTCGGGCGTGCGGATGCCGAACGGCGACGCGATCCCCGCGGATCGCGAGGGGCTGACGATCTGCGACGCGACCAGCGCCGCCTTCGCGCAGGACCTGCCCTGGGACAAGCTGGATGTGACGACCTTCTCCTGGCAGAAGGTGCTGGGGGGCGAGGCCGCGCACGGGATGCTGATCCTGTCGCCC
>Ga0189283_10288_pt1 | contig 23209 bp, 18 predicted proteins | sample N26C4minimetaG_FD_130320 | JGI IMG/M metagenome (GOLD analysis project Ga0189283, IMG submission 130320) | Marine microbial communities from the Costa Rica Dome - N26 C4 mini metaG | ecosystem: Environmental > Aquatic > Marine > Oceanic > Photic zone | place: Costa Rica: the Eastern Pacific...
GAACTGGTCGAGCGCGCCGAGGATACGGTGTTTCTGCCGCTGGCGGCGCGGGCGCTGGATCTGCCCTCTCTTTCCCCCGAGACGCGGCGCCCGCTGGCCAGGCGTCTGGCCGGGCTGGGGCTGGATGCCATGGCCGAGACCGCGCTGGCGTTGCAGGGCCGGGACCCCGCGGCGGAAGACCGGCTGATCATGGCGAACGTCGCCCTTCTGCGCCGGGCGCCGACACTGGCGATCGGCTACCTGTCCGGTCTGGACGGCGCCGATGCGGCGGATCTGCGGCGCGAGGCCCAGGCGCAGGCCCGGGCCGCCGCCGCGCCGCCGCCGCGCCAGGTCGATCCCTCCGGCCCGTCGGTGCCGGCCCCCGCGGGGCCGCTGGCGCGGAACCGGGCGCTGCTGGCCGACAGCCGCCTGCGGCGCGAGGCGCTGTCGTCCTTGCTGGAGGTCGGCGAATAACGTCCCGGCGCGCGCGGCGGGACACCGAATCTCAACCTCTGTCCCGCAGGAGGGGCATTGTGCGTCCGGTGCAGAAGTGCCGGGCCGGGGCCGGGCCGAAGGTCCGGCGGACGAACGGGCAGAAGGCGCGGAGGCAGAATGCGGGCAGCGATGCGACTGGGGCAGAGGGCGGCGCTGGCCGCGATGCTGGCGATACCGATCGTCCCGCAGGACGCGCCGGGCCGGCCGGCGCCCGACCCCGCCACGCTATGCGCGGAGGCCGCCGTCCAGGCCGCGCGCGAGACCGGGGTGCCCGAGCGGGTGCTGCGCGCCATCGCCCGCACCGAGACGGGCCGCAACCGCGGCGGCCGCGTGACCCCCTGGCCCTGGACCGTCAACCTGGAGGGCGAGGGGCACTGGTTCGACAGCCGCGACGAGGCGCTGACCTTCGCCTATCGCGCCTTCAAGGCGGGGCGACGCAGCTTCGATGCCGGGTGCTTCCAGATCAACTATCGCTGGCACGGCAGGAACTTCGCCTCGATCGACGAGATGTTCGATCCGCTGGCCGGGGCCCGCTATGCCGCGGGGTTCCTGGCGCGCCTCCATGCCGAGCTGGGGGATTGGAGCCGCGCCGCAGGCGCCTATCACTCCCGGACCGAGGCGCTGGCCCGGCGGTATCGCCGCAGGTTCGACGACCATCTGGCGGCGCTCGCCTCCGCTCCGGCGCCCGTGGTGCCGGCCCCCCCGGCCGCGGCGGCCGAGGCCGGCAGCCCGCCGGCAGCGGCCAACCGCTTTCCGCTGCTCGGCGGGGCCGGGGGGCCGCCGCGCGGCGCGGGCTCGCTGGTTCCGCTGTCCGGCGCCGCGCTGCCGCTGATCGGAGGGTAGGCGATGACGCTGAACCTGCGCGCCGTCTTCCAGCCGACCATCCTGCTGGCGCTGGCCCTGATGGCGGTGATCGTCATGATGATCCTGCCGATGCCGGCCTGGGTGCTCGATGTCGGGCTCTCGGCGTCCTTCGCGCTGGCGATCCTCATGTTCACGGTGACGCTGTTCATCGAGCGGCCGCTGGATTTCTCGGCGTTTCCGACGGTTCTGCTGGCCTCGCTCATGCTGCGGCTGTCGCTGAACGTGTCCTCGACCAAGCTGATCATCGGCGAAGGGCATACCGGGACCCGCGCCGCCGGCGACGTGATCGAGGGTTTCGCGATGTTCGTCATGGGGGGCAGCGTCTTTCTGGGGCTGGTCGTGTTCGGCGTGCTGCTGATCGTGAACTTCATGGTCATCACCAAGGGCGCGGCGCGCATGGCCGAAGTCGGCGCGCGCTTCGCCCTGGACGGGATGCCGGGCAAGCAGCTTGCCATCGACAGCGACATGAGTGCCGGCGCCATCGACCATGCCGAGGCGAAGGCCCGGCGCGAGAAGGAGCAGCAGGAGACGACGTTCTTCGGCTCGCTCGACGGGGCGTCGAAATTCGTCAAGGGCGACGCGGTGGCCGGTCTGCTGATCACGCTGCTGAACCTGGTGATGGGCCTGGCGATGGGCGTCGCGGTGCACGGGATGCCCCTGGGGCGCGCCTTCGAGACCTATGCCATCCTGACCGTGGGCGACGGATTGGTGACGCAGATCCCCGCCGTCATCATCTCGATCGCCTCGGCGCTGCTGCTGGCGCGCGGCGGCGCGACCGGCGCGACCGATACCGCGCTGTTCGCGCAGTTGGGGCGCTATCCGGGGGCGCTGGCCACGGTGGCGGTGGTGATGGGGCTTCTGGGCCTGGTGCCCGGTCTGCCGTTCCTGCCCTTCGTCGCCGGCGCGGCCGCGCTGGCCGCCCTGGCATATCTGGGGCAGCGCCGGGCCGCCGCCGCGGCCGCCGCGCCCCCGCCGACCGAGGACGAGTCGCCGGCGCCGCGCAATGCCATGGGCGACGTGCTGGATCTGGACGACATCCATCTGGAATTCGCGCCCGATCTGGTGCCGATGGTCCTGGATCCGGCCAGCGGCCTGGATGCCCGCATCGGCAACATGCGCACCCATGTGGCCAGCGCCTTTGGCCTGATCCTGCCGGAAATCCGGCTGACCGACGATGCCGCGCTGCCGCCGGGCACCTATGTCATCCGCATCCAGGGGGTCGAGCAGGTGCGCGACCGGTTGCAGCCCGATCGCGTGCTGGCATTGATGTCAGACCATCTGCCCGACCTGCCGCCGGGCGAGGATGTGAGCGAACCGGTCTACGGCGCGCCGGCCCGCTGGATCGCGCCGCAGCAGCAGGACGACGTGGCCCTTGCGGGGGCGACGCTGGTCACCCCGACCGAGGTCCTGGCCACCCATCTGCTGGAGGTGATGAAGCGCAACTTCCCGCGTCTGCTGACGCTGAGGGCGCTGCGCCGCCTTCTGGACGAGTTCAAGAGCCCGAGCGACCCGGCCCGGGCCGAGGCGAACCGCCGCCTGGTCGACGAGCTGATCCCCGATAAGGTTCCGGTCGAACTGCTGCTGGCGGTATTGCGTCTTCTGCTCGAGGAACGGGTGTCGATCCGCAATCTGCCGCTGATCCTCGAAGCCGTGGCCGAGGGCCGCGGACCGGGCGTGTCGGCCGAGGCGGTGTGCGAGCATGTGCGGCAGCGGCTCGGCTTCCAGCTCGTCGCCGAATTGCGGCGGCCGGACGGGTCGCTGCCGCTTCTGCAGCTCTCGGCCGACTGGGAGGATACGTTCGAGCGTCATCAGCTCGACGGCGAGATCCCGGGCGGCGACGTGGCCCTGCCGCCGGACCAGTTCAACCGGCTCGGCGCCGCCATTTCGGACACGCTGGCCAAGGCGGGCGAGGCCAACCTGTTTCCCGCCATCGTGACGACGGGCCGGCGCCGCAGGTTCCTGCGGCTGGTCATGGCGGCCAAGGGCCTGACCGCGCCGGTGCTGTCGTTCGAGGAGATCGGCGCCGAGGCGCGCCCGTCCCTGGTGGGGACGGTGCCGGCGTGATCGGGGCGGCGGCCGATCTCCTCGATCTGGGGCAGGAGGTCCTTTTCGCGGGCTTCGCCGTCTTCCTGCGCATCGGGGCCGCCGCGGCGCTGATGCCCGCTTTCGGCGAACAGGTCGTGCCGGTGCGGGTGCGCCTGGCCGGCGCCCTGGCGCTGACCGCGATCGTCGCGCCGGCTCTGGCCGAGGATCTGCGCCCCGCGCCGGCGGCGGGCCTGGCCCCGCTGGTGCTGACCGAGACGGTCATCGGGCTGAGCCTGGGGGCGGTCCTGCGTCTGCTGGTCATGGCGTTGCAGATGGCCGGGGCCATGGCGGCGCAGGCGACGTCGCTGGCCCAGATCTTCGGCGGGCAGGCGGCCGAGCCGCTGCCGGCGATCGGGCATGTCCTGACGGTCGCCGGTCTGGCGCTGCTGGCCATGTCCGGGCTGCACCTGCGGCTGGTCGAGTTTCTGCTGCTCAGCTACGATCTGTTGCCGGCGGGGCGGTTGCCGCGCCCCGACGCGCTGCTGGATTGGGGGCTGGACCGCGTGCAGCACGCGTTCAACCTGGCCTTCGTTCTCGCGGCCCCCTTCGTGATCGCCTCGCTGCTCTACAACCTGACGCTCGGGGTCATCAACCGGGCGATGCCGCAGCTCATGGTGGCCCTTGTGGGCGCACCGGCCATTGCCGGGGGCGGGCTGGCGATCCTGGCCCTGACCGCGCCCGGCATCCTTGCCGCCTGGATCGAGGCGGTGGCGGTCTTTCTTGCCGATCCGCTGTCGGGGCGGCCATGAGCGGCTCGGACGACGAGGACAAGCAGCACGAACCCACCCAGAAGAAGCTGGAGGAGGCGCGGCGCAAGGGCGATGTGGCGCGCTCGGCGGATCTGAATACCGCGGCCGGCTATCTGGGCATCCTGCTGATCGCCCTCACCGCCGGGGGGGCGACGCTGACGGGGCTGGGCGGGACGCTGGCCGCGCTTCTGGCGCGGGCCGATACGCTGGCGGCGGCGGCATTCTCGGGGCAGGCCCCGGTGACGGGCGGAATCATGCTGGCGGTTCTCTCGGATCTCGCGCCGTGGCTGATCGTGCCGGCGCTGGCGACGCTGGCGGCGATCGTGGCGCAGCGCGCCTTCGTGGTCGCCCCGTCCAAGCTGCGCCCCAAGGCCGACCGCCTGTCGCCGGTGAAGAACGCGCAGAACAAGTTCGGGCGAAGCGGCCTGTTCGAATTCGCCAAGAGCTTCGTCAAGCTGCTGCTCTACAGCACGATCCTGTTCGCGTTCCTGTGGCGCAACCTGCCCGAGATCGTGTCTGCGGTCTCGCTGGAGCCGGGCCAGGCGGCTGCGCTGATGCTGCGTCTGGCGGCGGGGCTGCTGTCGCTGGTCGTTGCGGTGGCGCTGATCCTGGGCGGGGTCGACGCGCTGTGGCAGCGGGCCGACCATCTGCGTCGCAACCGGATGTCGCGCAAGGAGGTCATGGACGAACACAAGGCGTCCGAGGGCGATCCGCACATGAAGCAGGAGCGGCGGCAGCGCGGCTATCAGATCGCGACGAACCGGATGCTGGAAGACGTGCCCGATGCCAGCGTCGTGATCGTGAACCCCACGCATTACGCGGTGGCGCTGAAATGGGATCCGGCCGTGCCCCGCGCCCCGGTTGTCGTGGCCAAGGGCGTGGATGTCGTGGCGCGGCGCATCCGCGACCTGGCGGCCGAGGCGGGCGTGCCGGTGCGCCGGGATATCGAGACGGCGCGCGCGCTTCACGCGAATGTCGAACTGGGCGACGAGATCCGCCCTGAGCATTTCGCCGCCGTCGCCGCCGCCATCCGCTTTGCCGACGACATGCGCCGCAAGGCGGCGGCCCGATGACCCCGGCGCAGCGGCGGGCGCAGCTTGGCCGGCTGTCGGCTCTGGCGGGGATGTGCCGCGATTCGGATGCCGCGCGGCTGGCCGCCAACGAGGCCCGGATGCGGGCCCTGCGCCACGAGATCGAGGGCCTGCGCGGCGCCCAGGCCGAGCGCGCCCGCTGCCGCGCCCTGGACCCGTCGCGCCTGTCGGGTGCCGACATCCACTGGTCGCGGGAAAACGACAGGCGGATCCGGCGGATGCTGTCCCGGCTGGCCGCTCTGGCGGCCGAACGAGAGACGCTTCTTGCCGCTGCGCGCAGATCCTTCGGCCGCAGCGAGGCGCTGGAGACACTGGTGAAGCGCCTGCCGCCGCCGGGGCCGCGCCGGTAGACGGGCTGTGCAGACGGGGCGGGTGGACCGGGCGATGCAGTGCCGGCAGGGCTTGCGCCGGAGGGTGCGGCTGCGTATATGCATCTCGACAGCGGCGCGTCGGGGTCCACACCCGAAGGCTCCACCGGATGCTACGACGGGCCGCGCGCCCGTTTTTTCGTACCGGAGGGATGCACCCCTTGTCCGACCTGATCGCAAAAGCCCAGATCGACCGGCGCCTCGCCGAGATCATCACCCCTGTCATCGAGGGCATGGGGTACGAGCTTGTGCGCGTGCGCTACATGGGCGGCAAGACGCCGATGGTTCAGATCATGGCCGACCGGCCCCAGGGCGGGATCGAGGTGGACGACTGCGCCGAGATCTCGACGGCCGTGTCGGCCGCGCTGGATGTCGAGGACCCGATCGAGGATGCCTATACGCTGGAAGTGTCGAGCCCCGGCATCGACCGGCCCCTGACCCGGCTGAAGGATTTCGACACCTGGTCGGGCTACGTGGCCAAGCTCGAGACCGAGGACCTGATCGACGGGCGCCGCCGCTTCAAGGGCACGTTGTCGGGCACCGAGGGCGACGAGGTCCTGATCGAGATCGACGAACAGGGCGAGCCGGTCACGATCGGGCTGCGGTTCGAATGGCTGTCCGACGCCAAGCTGGTCCTGACCGACGAGCTGATCCGCGACGTGCTGCGCAGCCGCAAGGATGGCGGCCAGATCGACGAAAGCCGCTTCGACGCGGTCGAAACCGTGCTCGACGGCGATGAAGACGGCGACACGCTACCGGCCGATGGGCCGCAAAGGAGACACTGAGAATGGCGATCACATCGGCCAACCAGCTTGAACTTCTGCAGACCGCCGAGGCGGTGGCGCGCGAGAAGATGATCGACCCGGCCCTGGTGGTCGAGGCGATGGAGGAGAGCCTCGCCCGTGCCGCCAAGAGCCGCTACGGCTCGGAGATGGACATCCGCGTCAAGATCGACCGCAAGACCGGACGCGCCACCTTCACCCGCGTGCGCACCGTGGTCGAGGACGAGGCGCTGGAGAACTACCAGGCCGAGCTGACCGTCGATCAGGCCAAGCAGTATCTCGAGGATCCGCAGGTCGGCGACGAGATTCGCGACGAGGTGCCGCCGGTCGAGATGGGCCGCATCGCCGCGCAATCGGCCAAGCAGGTCATCCTGCAAAAGGTGCGCGAGGCCGAACGCGACCGCCAGTACGAGGAATTCAAGGACCGGGTCGGCACGATCATCAACGGCCAGGTCAAGCGCGAGGAATACGGCAACGTCATCGTCGATATCGGCCGGGGCGAGGGGATCCTGCGCCGGAACGAGAAGATCGGCCGCGAAAGCTACCGCCCCGGCGACCGCATCCGCTGCTACGTCAAGGATGTCCGGCGCGAGGCGCGGGGGCCGCAGATCTTCCTCAGCCGCACCGACCCGCAATTCATGGCCGAATTGTTCAAGATGGAAGTGCCCGAGATCTACGACGGCATCATCGAGATCAAGGCCGTCGCCCGCGATCCCGGCAGCCGTGCCAAGATCGGCGTCGTGTCCTATGACGGCTCGATCGATCCGGTCGGCGCCTGCGTCGGCATGCGGGGCAGCCGCGTGCAGGCGGTGGTGAACGAGCTTCAGGGCGAGAAGATCGACATCATCCCGTGGAACGAGGACGTCCCGACCTTCCTGGTCAACGCGCTGCAGCCGGCCGAGGTGTCGAAGGTGGTGCTGGACGAGGATGCCGAGCGGATCGAGGTCGTGGTGCCCGACGACCAGCTCAGCCTGGCGATCGGCCGGCGCGGCCAGAACGTGCGTCTGGCGAGCCAGCTCACCGGGCTCGACATCGACATCATGACCGAAGAGGAAGAAAGCCAGCGCCGGCAGGCCGAGTTCGAGGAGCGGACCAAGCTGTTCATGGATACGCTGGATCTGGACGAGTTCTTCGCCCAGCTTCTGGTCTCGGAAGGGTTCACCTCGCTCGAAGAGGTGGCGTATGTTGAAAGCGACGAACTGCTGGTCATCGACGGGGTCGACGAGGATACCGCCGCCGAGTTGCAGGCCCGCGCCCGCGACTATATCGACGAGCAGAACCGCAAGGCGCTGGAACGGGGCCGTGAACTGGGCGTGGAGCAGAGCCTGATTGACTTCGAGGGTCTGACACCCCAGATGATCGTTGCCCTGGCCGAGGATGGCGTCAAGACGCTTGAGGATTTCGCCACCTGCGCCGACTGGGAACTGGCCGGCGGCTGGACCACGGTGAACGGCGAGCGGGTCAAGGATGACGGCGTGCTCGAAAAGTTCGACATGTCCCTGGAAGAGGCGCAGCAACTGGTCATGACCGCGCGCATCCAGCTTGGCTGGGTGGACCCGGCGGAACTGGAGGCCGAGGCCGAGGACGAGTCGTCGGACGAGGATACCGCATCGGCAGAAGCCGGGGCGGGGGCATGATCGGGGGCGCGCATGACGCGAGGCGGCCGGATGCAGGCGCGGGAAGAACCCGAACGTAGGTGCATCGCCACGGGCGAGGTCAACCCCAAGCGGGGGCTGATCCGCTTCGTGGCCGGGCCGGACGGCGCCATCTATCCCGACGTGGCGGGCAAGCTTCCCGGCCGCGGCATCTGGGTCGCGGCGGAACGGTCCGCGCTGGACGCGGCCGTGAAGAAGCGGCTGTTCGCCCGCGGCGCCCGGCAGGCGGTGACGGTGTCCGAGACGCTGGTGGCCGATGTGGACGCGGCGCTGGTGCGCCGGGTGATCGATCGGCTGGCGCTGGCCCGCAAGGCGGGGCAGGCGGTGGCCGGCTTCGAGAAGGTGAAGGACTGGCTGGGACAGGACCGCGCGGCGATCCTGCTTCAGGCCTCGGACGGGTCCGAAAGGGGCAAGTCGAAGCTCTACCGCCCGGGCGGTAGAGGCTCGTTTTTCGACATCCTGACCGCAGCCGAATTGGGTTTGGCATTTGGTCGGGATCGTGTGATACATGCGGCGCTTGCCGCAGGGGGACTCGCTGACACGTTCAGGGATGACGCCGTGCGGCTATCGGGCGTTCGCGCAGACGATGACGGCGGATGGGCCGCCGGAAAGGTGAAGAAGACCATATGAGCGACACAGACGGCAAGAAGACCCTCGGCCTCCGCGGCGGTCCCCGGTCCGGGCAGGTGAAGCAAAGCTTCTCGCACGGCCGGACCAAGAATGTCGTGGTCGAGACGAAGCGCAAGCGCGTGGTCGTGCCGAAGTCCGGTGGCGGTAAGGGGTCGGGCGGCGGCGGGCCGGTCGGCGATCCGTCGCGGCGCCCTGCAGGAATTTCGGACGCCGAGCTTGAACGGCGGATGAAGGCGCTTGCCGCCGCCAAGGCGCGCGAGGCCGAAGAAGAGGAACAGCGCCGCCGCGAGGAGCAGGAGCGCGCCGAGGAGCGCGAGCGCCGGCGTGCGGAACAGGAGGCCAAGGAGCGCGAGGAGCGCGAGCGCGAGGAAGCCCTGCGCGCCAAGGCCGAGGAAGACGAGCGCCGCAAGCGCGAAGAGGAGCAGGCCAAGGTCCGCGCCGCCGAAAAGGCCGCGACGCCCGAGCCGCGCACCGATGCCGCGGCCCAGGATCCCGCCCGGGTCGGCAAGCCCGCTTCGGGGCCGCGCCGCGATACCGATCGCGATGGCCGCGACCGCACGCCCAAGCAGGCCAAGGGCCGTGACGACGGCGGCCGCCGCTCCGGCAAGCTGACGCTGAACCAGGCGCTTTCGGGCGGCGAGGGCGGGCGGCAGCGGTCGCTGGCCGCGATGAAGCGCAAGCAGGAGCGTGCGCGGCAGAAGGCGATGGGCGGCAATATCGAGCGCGAGAAGGTCGTGCGCGAGGTGCAGCTGCCCGAGGCGATCGTGGTGTCGGAACTGGCCAACCGCATGGCCGAACGCGTCGCCGATGTGGTCAAGTCGCTGATGCAGAACGGCATCATGGCGACCCAGAACCAGACGATCGACGCCGATACCGCCGAGCTCATCATCGAGGAGTTCGGTCACAAGGTCGTGCGGGTCAGCGCGGCGGATGTGGAACAGGTCATCGACACGGTCGAGGACCGGGCCGAGGATCTGCAGCCGCGGCCGCCGGTCATCACCGTCATGGGCCATGTCGATCACGGCAAGACCTCGCTTCTGGATGCGATCCGCAAGACCAAGGTCGTGTCGGGCGAAGCCGGCGGCATCACCCAGCATATCGGCGCCTATCAGGTGACCACCGATAGCGGCAGCCTGCTGACCTTCCTCGATACGCCGGGCCACGCGGCCTTTACCTCGATGCGCGCCCGCGGTGCGCAGGTGACGGATATCGTGGTGCTGGTCGTGGCCGCGGACGACGCGGTGATGCCGCAGACGGTCGAGGCGATCAATCACGCCAAGGCCGCCAAGGTGCCGATGATCGTGGCGATCAACAAGGTCGACCGCCCCGCGGCCAATCCCGACAAGGTGCGGACCGATCTGCTTCAGCACGAAGTGATCGTCGAGAAGATGTCGGGTGAGGTTCAGGATGTCGAGGTCTCGGCCGTCACCGGCCAGGGGCTGGACGAGCTGCTCGAGGCCGTCGCGCTTCAGGCCGAGATCCTGGAACTGAAGGCCAATCCCGAACGCCCGGCCCAGGGTGCCGTGATCGAGGCGCAGCTCGATGTGGGCCGGGGCCCCGTCGCGACGGTTCTGGTGCAGAACGGCACGCTCAAGCGCGGCGACATCTTCGTCGTGGGCGAGCAATGGGGCAAGGTTCGTGCCCTGGTCAACGACAAGGGCGAGCGGGTCGAGGCCGCCGGCCCGTCGGTTCCGGTCGAGGTGCTGGGCCTGAACGGCACGCCCGAGGCGGGCGACGTTCTGAACGTGGTCGGCACCGAGGCCCAGGCGCGCGAGATCGCCGAGTACCGCGAGAATGCGGCCAAGGAGAAGCGCGCGGCGGCCGGGGCGGCGACGACCCTGGAACAGCTCATGGCCAAGGCCAAGGAAGACGCAAATGTCAGCGAGATGCCCATCGTGGTGAAGGCTGACGTGCAGGGCTCGGCCGAGGCCATCGTCCAGGCGATGGAAAAGATCGGCAATGACGAGGTGCGCGTGCGCGTCCTGCATTCCGGGGTCGGCGCCATCACGGAATCCGACATCGGTCTGGCGGAGGCCTCGGGCGCGCCGGTCTTCGGCTTCAACGTCCGGGCCAATGCACCGGCCCGCAACGCGGCCAACCAGAAGGGCGTGGAGATCCGGTATTACTCGGTGATCTACGATCTGGTGGACGACGTGAAACAGGCCGCCTCCGGCCTGCTGTCGAACGAGATTCGCGAGAACTTCATCGGCTATGCGTCGATCAAGGAAGTCTTCAAGGTCTCCAATGTCGGCAAGGTGGCGGGGTGTCTGGTGACCGAAGGCGTCGCTCGGCGGTCGGCCGGCGTGCGTCTGCTTCGCGACAACGTGGTGATCCACGAAGGCACGCTGAAGACGCTGAAGCGGTTCAAGGACGAGGTGTCCGAGGTCCAGTCGGGCCAGGAATGCGGCATGGCGTTCGAGAACTACGAGGACATCCGCCCCGGCGACGTGATCGAGATCTTCGAGCGCGAGGAAGTCGAGCGCAGCCTGGCCTGACGTCGCGTCTGAGAGCCCATGCGAAAAAGGGACGGCCCGGGCCGTCCCTTTCTTCGTCATGCGACGCGCGATCCGTGAGTGGTACCAGTAGGTCGGCCCTGTCGCCGCTGTTCCTGTGTCTGATCGCTGCGGTTCAGGCGGCGACGCCGCCGACCGGAAAGCCCGTATAGCGACGGTCGCCCAACTGGATCACGACACGGCCATCCGCCAGCCGTTGAACCACCTGGCCCTGGACCGACACGCAGCTTCCGATAGTTATCGTCTTGACCATCTCGATTTACCTCACTGCCCTGTGTCAAAAACTATGAGGCCCGCCGGGCCGCCGATCACCTGAAAAATTGTAACGGATCCATGATATGCCGCCAAAAGCTGCGAAACCGTTAACTTTCTGAGCGGTTCGTGATCGAGCCGCAACACCGGTGCTATAGCCAATCGCGCAGAATCGGGATCAGCGGCAGATCGGCGGGGGGCATCGGGAAGCTGCGCAGATCGCGCGGGCGGACCCATCGCAGCGCCTGGCCCTCGCGGGATTGCGGCTGACCCTGCCAGCGCCGGCAGGCGAACAGCGGCATCAGCAGATGAAACCTGTCATAGGCGTGGCTGGCGAAGGTGAGCGGCGCGAGACAGCTCGACCAGGTCTCGATCCCCAGTTCCTCGTGCAGCTCCCGGATCAACGCGGCCTCCGGCGTCTCGCCGGGTTCGACCTTGCCGCCGGGAAATTCCCACAGCCCCGCCATCTCCTTGCCCTCGGGCCGCTGCGCCAGCAGGACGCGGCCATCGGCGTCGATCAGCGCGACCGCCGATACCAGAACGACCTTTCGATCCACGGTCACGAACGGTAATCGGCGTTGATCTCGATGTAGCGGGCCGTCAGGTCGCAGGTCCACATGGTTGCCGCAGCCGATCCCAGCCCCAGATCGACCCCGATCACCAGGTCCGACCGCTTCATGTATTCGGCCCCGGCCTGTTCGGTGTAATCGGGTGCGCGCCATCCGTTCTCGGCCACCACAAGGTCGCCCAGGCGGATCGTCAGCCGGTCGCGGTCGGCCTGCGCGCCCGATTTCCCCACCGCCATGACGATCCGGCCCCAGTTCGGGTCCTCTCCCGCCACGGCCGTCTTGACCAGCGGCGAATTGGCGATGGCGGATGCCACCTTGCGGGCATCGGCATCGGCCGCGGCCCCCGTCACCCGGACCTCGACGAATTTCGTCGCGCCCTCGCCGTCGCGCACGACCTGATGCGCCAGGTCCAGCATGACGGTGCGCAGCGCCTCGCGGAAGGCCTTGGCGCCGGTCCCGCGCAGATCGGTGATCGGCGCCGCGCCCGACGCGCCGGTCGCCGCCATCAGCAGCGTGTCCGAGGTCGAGGTGTCGCTGTCGACCGTGATGCAGTTGAAGGTCTCGTCCGCAAGCTGCCCCAGCATCCGTTGCAGGGCCGGCTGCGCGACCGCGGCATCGGTAAAGATGTAGACCAGCATCGTCGCCATGTCCGGCGCGATCATGCCCGACCCCTTGGCGATGCCGGCGATCCTGACCGTGGTGCCATCGAGTTCGACCTGCGCCGCGGCGCCCTTGGGAAAGGTGTCGGTCGTCATGATCGCCCGGGCGGCATCGGCGATGCCGTCCGCGTTCAGTCCGGCCTTCAGGCTGTCCAGCGCCCGGGTGATCTTCTGGTCCGGCAGCGGCTCGCCGATCACACCGGTGGACGACGTGAAGACGCGCGCCGCATCCAGGCCCAGGGACTTGGCCACAGCCTCGGCGATAAGATCGACCGAGGCGCCCCCGGCAGCGCCGGTAAAGGCGTTCGCATTGCCCGAATTGACGAGGATCGCGGCCCCGCCGTCAGCGGCGCCGCCGATCTTGGCCTGGCAATCCAGCACCGCGGCCGACCGGGTGGACGACCGAGTGAAGACCCCGGCGAGCGTGCTGCCGGCGGCCAGTTCCATCAGCGTCACATCCGTCCGGCCCGCGTAGCGGACACCGGCGGCGGCGCTGGCGAAGCGCACGCCGCCGATGCGCGGCAGGTCGGGAAAGGCGGCGGGCGCAAGGGGCGAAACGGCGTGTTTCTTCGCCGCGGGCGGCTGTGCGGCCGCCCCATCCTCCCCCGCGCCCAGTTGCGACTTCAGCTTGGCGACCTTCTTCTTAAGCGTCTTGACCTGCTTCTTCCGGTCGCCCATCTGCCGCGATTCCCTGTCTGCGTTCAGTCGAGCAGAGATTGGTCGTCCAGCACCGAGGGGTCAATTCCCTCGACCGACCGGGTGACATCGGCCGATGCCGTCACCGCGTCGATCTTGTCCTGCACGGCCTTCTGCTGGATCTGCGCGGTCAGGTCGTCGCGCACCTCGTCCATGTTCGGCGCCGTCTGCTCGCGCGTGTCGTTCAGCTTGATCACGTGCCAGCCGAACTGCGTCTGGACCGGATCCGAGATCGCGCCCGTGTCCATGGCGGCCACCGCCTCGGAGAAGGGGGGAACCATCATGTCGGCGCTGAACCAGCCCAGTTCGCCGCCATTGGGGCCCGACGGCCCGGTGGACTTTTCCTTGGCCAGCGTGGCGAAATCGGCGCCGCCCTTGAGCTCGTCGGCGATGGCCTTGGCCTCGTCCTCGGTCGCCACCAGGATGTGCGAAGCGTTGTATTCGGTCTGCGGTTCGGCCGCGGAATAGGCCGCGTCATAGGCCTGTTGCAGCGCCTCGTCGGTGACGGCGGCATCTGCCACCTCGGCCACGACCTGACCGGCCAGAAGCCCGCGCCGCTCGTTCTCGAGCGCGACCTCGGTGCGCTGCGTGGGCGCGCCGGCGGCTTCGCTCAGCGCGGTCTGCTGGATCAGCTGGTCCAGGACACCCTCGAACAGCACCTCGGCGGGAAGCGACCGGTATTGTTCGGGCAGACGGTCGCGCAGGGCGATCATGTGTCCAAGCGTGATCTCGATGCCGTTCACGGTCGCGACAACGGTGTCGGCCGTCGCCGGCACGGCGGGTGCGGGCGCGCCCCCTTCGGTCGCCGGTGCGCCGGCCTCCTGCGCGAAGGCGGGCATGGCCATCGTAAGGGCGACGGCGCCGGCGAACCGTAGAATGCGGGCTGTGCTCATGAGTGTTCCTTCCTTCCGGCCGGGGTTCCGGCCATGACGTTGACACCGTGTTGGGACCCCCTTACATCGCCTTGTGGCCTCGAGGGGTCGCCATTCGCGTTGTTTCTCTAGGCCCGCGGGCGCGGACGGGCAAGCGATCCCCTCACACGATGCTGTCAGGAGAGCACATGCTGGGATTCGGAACGCTCGCCAAAAAGGTCTTCGGCACCCCGAACGACCGCAGGGTGAAGGCGACGCAGCCGCTGGTCCAGAAGATCAACGACCTGGAAGATGAGTTCACCAAGCTCAGCGATGACGAGATCAAGGCGCGGACCGAGGCGCTGAAGGCGCGGCACGCCGGCGGCGAGTCGCTGGACGATCTGCTGCCCGAGGCCTTTGCCAATTGCCGCGAAGCCGCGCGCCGGGCGCTTGGCCTGCGCGCCTTCGACGTGCAGCTCATGGGCGGCATCTTCCTGCATCAGGGCAACATCGCCGAGATGAAGACCGGCGAGGGCAAGACCCTGGTCGCGACCTTCCCGGCCTATCTGAACGCGCTGACCGGTCGCGGCGTCCATATCGTGACGGTCAACGATTACCTGGCCAAGCGCGACGCCGAATGGATGAGCAAGGTCTACGGCGCCTTGGGGCTGAGCACCGGGGTGGTCTATCCGCAGCAGCCCGACGACGAGAAGCGGTCGGCCTATGCCTGCGACGTCACCTATGCCACGAACAACGAGCTGGGCTTCGATTACCTGCGCGACAACATGCGCAGCGACATCAAGGACATGATGCAGCGCGGGCATCACTTTGCCATCGTCGACGAGGTGGATTCGATCCTCATCGACGAAGCGCGCACGCCGCTGATCATCTCGGGGCCCAGCCAGGACCGCAGCGATCTGTACCGCGCCGTGGACGAGGTGATCCCGCTGCTGAAGGACGAGCATTACACGCTCGACGAAAAGACGCGGAACGTGACCTTCACCGACGAAGGCAACGAGTTCCTCGAGAACCACCTGATCGGATCGGGCCTGCTGCCCGAAGGGCAGACGCTCTACGATCCCGAAAGCACCACCATCGTCCATCACGTCAACCAGGGGCTCAGGGCGCACAAGCTGTTCCAGCGCGACAAGGACTATATCGTGCGCAACGGCGAGGTCGTGCTGATCGACGAGTTCACCGGCCGCATGATGGCCGGCCGCCGCCTGTCCGACGGGCTGCATCAGGCGATCGAGGCCAAGGAAGACGTCGACATCCAGCCCGAGAACGTGACGCTGGCCAGCGTGACCTTCCAGAATTACTTCCGCCTCTACGACAAGCTGTCGGGGATGACCGGGACCGCGGCCACCGAGGCCGACGAGTTCATGGAGATCTACAGCCTGGGCGTGGTCGAGGTGCCGACGAACCGCCCCATCGCCCGGCTGGACGAGGACGACGCCGTCTATCGCACCGGGCGCGAGAAGTTCGACGCCATCGTCGAAGAGATTCGCACCGCGCACGAGAAGGGGCAGCCGGTCCTGGTCGGCACCACCTCGATCGAGAAGTCGGAATTCCTGTCCAGCCTGCTGCAGAAGGCCGACATCCCGCATAGCGTCCTGAATGCGCGCCAGCACGAGCAGGAAGCCAAGATCGTCGCCGACGCCGGCAAGCTGGGCGCCGTGACCATCGCCACGAACATGGCCGGGCGCGGCACCGACATCAAGCTGGGCGGAAATGTCGAGTTCAAGGTGATGGAAGCCATCGCCGCCGATCCCGACCGCCACCCCGACGAGATCCGCGCCGAGATCGAGGCGCAGCACGCCGCGGACGAAGAGGCGGTCAAGGCTGCGGGGGGGCTGTTCGTCCTGGCGACCGAGCGGCACGAAAGCCGGCGGATCGACAACCAGCTGCGCGGCCGGTCGGGCCGGCAGGGCGATCCGGGGCGATCCTCGTTCTTCCTGAGCCTCGAAGACGATCTGATGCGCATCTTCGGCTCCGAACGGCTGGACAGCGTTCTGAACCGTCTGGGGATGAAAGAGGGCGAGGCCATCGCCCATCCCTGGGTCAACAAGTCGCTCGAGAAGGCGCAAGCCAAGGTCGAGGGGCGCAACTTCGACATCCGCAAGCAGTTGCTGAAGTTCGACGACGTGATGAACGATCAGCGCAAGGTGATCTTCGGCCAGCGGCGCGAGATCATGGAGGCCGACGATGTCGAGGAGATCGCCGAGGACATGCGCCATCAGGTGATCGACGACCTTGTCGACACCTACGTCCCGCCCAAGACCTATGCCGACCAGTGGGACGGCGAGGGGCTCTATGTCGCCGCGCTCGAAAAACTGGGTGTCGACGTGCCCGTCATGGCCTGGGTCGACGAGGACGGCGTCGATGCCGAGGTGATCCGCGAGCGGCTGTACAAGGCATCCGACGAATCCATGGCGGCGAAGGCGGCGCAGTTCGGCCCGCAGAACATGCGGTCGATCGAGAAGCAGCTTCTGTTGCAGACCATCGACGGCAAGTGGCGGGAACACCTGCTGCGGCTGGAGCATCTGCGCTCGGTCATCGGCTTCCGCGGCTATGCGCAGCGCGACCCGCTGAACGAGTACAAGACCGAGGCGTTCCAGCTGTTCGAGGGGATGCTCGACTCGCTGCGCGAGGACGTGACCCAGAAGCTGGCCCAGATCAGGCCGCTGACCGAGGACGAACAGCGTGCGATGATCGCCCAGATGGAGCAGCAGCGCGAGGCGGTGCAGGCGTCGGCCCAGGCCAACCCGCCGCAGGGCGAGGCCGAGGCCGAAGCCGCCGCCCCGGGCTTTGTCGAGGCCGATCCGTCGACCTGGGGCAATCCCGGGCGCAACGATCCCTGCCCCTGCGGGTCCGGCGCCAAGTTCAAGCACTGCCACGGCAAGCTGGCCTGACACGCCGGCGGGCGGGGCAGGTCCCGTCCGCCGCGCTTGCCCCCCGCGCTTCCGTCCGCCGCGCTTCCGCCCGATTGCCGCGGCGGCGCCTCATGATCGGCGAAATCGGCTGTCACCCTGCTGCAATCCGAACCGGCAGAAGGATCGCAGCCGATGACCGTTACCCCGTCGCGAAAGACGATGCGCCTGGCGGCGCTGCTGACCCTTGCCGGCGTCGCGGTTCTGGGTGCGGGGCAGGCCATCAAGGTCGACGCCTCGGCCGGTCCCGGCCCGGCCGCGGCCGTTGTGGCGCCGCCGGTTCCGGCGGTTCCCGCGCCGAGCATGGCCGCCTGGACCGAGGACGCGCTCGCAGCGACGCCTGCGCCAGTGACCGCGCCTGTGTCGATGCCTGCCGCGCCCCCGCCGCTGACGGCGGCGGGCGACCAAGCCGCCGGCCGCGACTGCCCGGCCGAGCTGTCGCTGACCAAGGTCCCGGGCGGCTTGATCCTTGTGGATTTCAGCGCGCCCTGTGCCGGGGCGGCGCGGCTCGAGATCGCGCATGCCGGGCTGCGCTTCAGCGATCGGGCGGATCCGGATGGGGGTTATCAGGTCCTCGTCCCCGTCATGGGGCGGGATGCCGAAGTCGCCATTCGCGCGCCCGGCGGTGTCTCGGCGGCGGCCCGGCTGGACGTTCCGGCGGATGCGCTGCTGCCGCAGGTGGCGCTGCAATGGACCGGGGCGCCGGGCATGTCGCTCCATGCGCGCGAGAACGGGGCGGGTTATGACGATCCCGGCCATGTCTGGGCCGGCGCACCGCGCGATGTCCTCAGCGCCGTTCGGGGGCAGGGCGGCTTTCTGACGGAACTGGGCGACCCGTCGCTGCCGCGGCCGCGGATGGCGCAGGTCTATACCTTTGCGCCCGCCACGGCCGGCACCCGCGCCGACATCACCGTCGAGGCGGACGTGACCGAGACGAATTGCGGCCGCGACATCGCCGCCGAGCTTGTCGAGCAGCGGCGCGGCGGAACCGTCGCGACGCCGCTGGCGGTGTCGGTTCCCGGTTGCGGCGCGGCGGGGGGCATTCTGGTGTTGAAAAAGATCGGGGGCGACCTGAAGATCGCGACGAAGTGACGCCGGGATCCGACGCCAGACCATGACACCGCACCGCGCGGCGGCAATCGCCGCGCTTTCCCTTCTTGCCGCGACGCCGGGCATGGCCGAAACCGTCACCCTGACGGCGCGCGACGGATCGTTCAGCGTCGACGGCGATTATCTGGGCTTCGATGGCGAGTTCTTCCGCATCGAGGCCGCGGCCGGCCGGCTGACCCTGGACGCGGCGCGCGTGGTCTGCGACGGCGCCGCCTGTCCCGACACCGAAAACTTCGTGCCGGATCTGCGCATCAGCGCCGCGCCCTCTGCCGCCGATGTGCTTCTGCCTGCACTGATCGAGGCCTATTCCGTCCGTCGCGGCCTGACGCTGCTGCGGGAAAGAGACGGGGGGCAGGTCGTGTATGCGCTGACGCCGGATGAGGGCGCGCGGCCGGTTCTGCGGCTGCGCGTGACGGGCGCCGAAGCCGATGAGGCCCTCGCCGATCTGCTGGCCGGTGCCGCCGACATGGCGGTCGCCGAGCGCGAGGCGCTGCCGCGCGAGGTGGCGCTGGCCGAGGAGGGCGGTCGCGCGGCCCTGGATGAGGGGCGGCGCCTGCGGGTCCTTGCGCTCGACGGGATCGTGCCGCTGGTGGCGGTCGCGAACCCTGTGACGCAGATCGCGCTGGACGACCTGGCGGCGGTCGCGGCGGGAGAGGTGACGAACTGGTCCGCTCTCGGGGGACCCGACGCGGCGATCGCGCTGCATCTGCCTGCGGAGGGGACCGGCTTCATGCAGGCGGTAGATCAGGTCCTTCTGGCGCCGCGGGGACTGACGGCCGCGGATGACGCACAGCGCCACGCCACCCTTCAGGACCTGGCGCAGGCGGTATCGGCGGATCCCAACGCCCTGGGGGTCGGCAGCTATGCCGCGCAGGGCAATGCGGTGCCGCTGTCCCTGTCGGGGCCCTGCGGGTATGTGGTGGACGCGTCGGAGCGCGAGTTGAAGACCGAGGATTATCCGCTGACCGCGCCCCTGTACGGCTATCTGCCGGATTACCGGATCGCGGCCCCGGCACGGGAATTCCTCGCCTATCTGGTCTCGCCGGCGGCGCAGCCGGTCATCGCCCGGGCCGGACTGGTGGACCAGTTCCCGCGTCTGGTGCCGCTGGACGATCAGGGGCGGCGCCTGGCGAATGCCATAGATGCGGCAGGGCAGGAGACGCGGCTGGAGGATCTGCAGCAGATGGTCCGGGCCATCGCCGGCGGCGACCGGCTGACCGTGACCTTCCGGTTCCGCGACGGCTCGGCCGATCTGGATGCGCAATCGGTGTCGAACGTGGCGCTGCTGGCGCGGGCGCTGGAGCGCGGGCTGTTCGACGGGCGCGGGCTGACCTTCGTCGGGTTCACCGACGGTGTGGGCGGCGCGGCGGCGAACCGCGATCTGGCGCGCGAGCGGGCGGCCGCGGTACGCGACGCCGTGCGCAACGCCGCGCGGATCGACGAGGGCCGGGTGGACCTGTCGGTCGCGGCCTTCGGCGAGGCATTGCCCATGGGCTGCGACGAGGTGCCCTGGGGCCGCCGGATCAACCGGCGGGTCGAGGTCTGGCTGGAAGGGGGCTACAGGTAGCCCTGGGCGCGAAAGCTGAGCTCGGCGCTCTTGCCGACGATCAGATGATCGTGCAGCGCGATGTCCAGCGCCCGGCACGCGGCCTCGATGCGCCCGGTCATGGCGATATCGGCATCCGACGGGGTGGGGTCCCCCGAGGGATGGTTGTGGACGAGGATCAGCGCCGAGGCGTTCAGTTCCAGCGCCCGCTTGGCAACCTCGCGCGGATAGACCGGAACGTGGTCGACCGTGCCCCGCGCCTGTTCCTCATCGGCGATCAGCACGTTCTTGCGGTCAAGGAACAGGATGCGGAACTGCTCGGTCTCGCGGTGGGCCATGGTGGTGTGGCAGTAATCCAGCACCGCGTCCCAGGACGAGATGACGGGCCGCTGCATCACGCGGGCCCGGGACAGACGGTGCGCCGCGGCTTCGACGATCTTCAGTTCCACGACCACCGCCGCGCCGGCACCGGGCACCTGGCGCAGCCGTTCCGGCGGGGCCGAGACCACGCGGTTGAAATCGCCGAACGTGTCGAGCAGCAGGCGCGCCAGCGGCTTGACGTCCTGCCGGGGGATCGCCCGGAACAGAACCAGTTCCAGCAATTCGTAATCGGGCATCGCCGCCGCGCCCCCCTGCATGAAGCGGTCGCGCAGGCGGCGCCGGTGATCGCGCAGATACGAGGGAAGGCGCCGGTCCTGCTGCGGCGGGCCGGTATCGGTCCCGAACAGGGGCAGCGCGTGGTCCGGTCCGGCAGAGGCTGGCGTCATGCCCGCAGCCTCTGCCGCCGGTGGTTAACGAAGTCTTAAACGGGCCGCCGGTTCAGTTCTTCATCCCGTCCCAGAAGGTCTTGACCTTCGAGAAGAACGACGAGCTTTCGGGATTGTTGTTCTCGCTGATCCGCTCGAACTCCCGCAGCAATTCCCTCTGGCGCGAGGTCAGGTTGACCGGCGTCTCGACCGCCAACTCGATATACATGTCGCCATGACCGCCGCCGCGCAGGATCGGCATGCCCTTGCCGCGCAGCCGCATCTGCTTGCCCGACTGGGCGCCGGCGGGCACCTTCACCCGGCTGCGGCCGCCATCGATCGTCGGCACCTCGATATCCCCGCCAAGCGCCGCCGTCGCCAGCGAGACCGGAACGCGGCAATAGAGATGCTGCGCCTCGCGCTGGAAAAGCGGGTGGTCCGCCACCTCGATGAAGATATAGAGATCGCCCGACGGTCCACCGCGCAGGCCGGCTTCGCCTTCGCCGGCCAGACGGATGCGGGTGCCCGTCTCGACCCCGGCGGGAATGTTCACGCTGAGCGACCGGTCGCGCTGCACCCGTCCGGCGCCGCCGCAGGCGCGGCACGGGTTCTTGACGATCTGCCCGGCGCCCGAACAGGTCGGGCAGGTGCGCTCGACCGTGAAAAAGCCCTGCTGCGCCCGGACCTTTCCCATGCCCGAGCAGGTGGGGCAGGTCTGGGGCTCGGCGCCGCCTTCGGCGCCGGTGCCCGAACAGGTCGAGCAGGCGACGGCGGTGGGCACGCTGATACTCTTTTGCACGCCGGAATAGGCATCTTCCAGCGTCACGTGCAGGTTGTACCGCAGATCGGCACCGCGAGTCGCGCGCTGCCCGCGCCCCCGGCCGCCCATCATGTCGCCGAAGAGATCGTCGAACACATCCGAAAAGGCCGATGCGAAATCCCCGCCCTGATAGGCGCCGCGCCCGGCGCCGCCCGCGCCCATGCCGCCCTCGAAGGCCGCGTGGCCGAAGCGGTCGTAGGCCGCCTTCTTCTCGGCGTCCTTGAGCGTCTCGTAGGCCTCGTTCACCTCTTTGAACTGGGCTTCGGCCGTCGGGTTGTCGGCGTTGCGGTCGGGATGGAGCTCTTTGGCCTTCCGACGGTAGGCCTTCTTGATGTCGTCCGCCGAGGCGCCCCTGGCCACCCCGAGAACATCGTAGAAATCGCGTTTCGCCATCCGTTCACATCCTCTGACAACGGGAAGGCCGGCCCGACGGAATCAGGCCGGCCCCCATATTCATCGGCGCAGCGTCTTACGACCGCTTGTCGCCGCCGAGATCCTCGAAATCCGCATCGACGATATCGTCGTCGACACCGCGCGGGGCCTCGTCGGATTCAGGGGCATCGCTGCCGCCCTCGGCCTTGGCCTGCTCGGCCTTGTAGATGGCCTCGCCCAGCTTCATCGCGGCCTCGGTGACGTTCTGGATTCCGGACTTGATCTTGCCCGCATCCTCGGTCTCGAGCTGCTCCTTGAGGTTGGCGATGGCCAGTTCGATCGCCTCGATCGTGGTCGGGTCGACCTTGTCGGAATGCTCTTCCATCGACTTCTCGGTCGAGTGGATGAGGCTCTCCGCCTGGTTCTTGGCCTCGACCAGCTCGCGGCGCTTCTTGTCGGCCTCGGCGTTCTCCTCGGCGTCCTTCACCATCTGCTCGATATCGTCGTCGGACAGGCCGCCCGACGCCTGGATGGTGATCTTCTGCTCCTTGTTCGTGCCCTTGTCCTTGGCGCTGACCGACACGATGCCGTTGGCGTCGATGTCGAACGTCACCTCGATCTGGGGCAGGCCCCGCGGCGCGGGCGGGATGTCCTCAAGGTTGAACTGGCCAAGCAGCTTGTTGTCGGCCGCCATCTCGCGCTCGCCCTGGAAGACCCGGATCGTCACCGCGTTCTGGTTGTCCTCGGCGGTCGAGAAGATCTGGCTCTTCTTGGTCGGGATCGTGGTGTTGCGGTCGATCAGGCGGGTGAAGACACCGCCCAGGGTCTCGATCCCCAGGGACAGCGGCGTCACGTCCAGCAGGACGACATCCTTCACGTCGCCTTGCAGCACGCCGGCCTGGATCGCGGCGCCGAGGGCCACGACTTCGTCGGGGTTCACGCCCTTATGCGGCTCCTTGCCGAAGAACTTCGTCACCTCTTCGACGACCCGGGGCATCCGCGTCATGCCGCCGACCATGACCACTTCGTCGATGTCGCCGACGGACAGGCCCGCATCCTTGAGAGCGGCCTTGCAGGGCGCGATCGAGTTCTTGATCAGGTCGCCGACCAAGCTTTCCAGCTTTGCGCGGGTCAGCTTCATGACCATGTGCAGCGGCGTGCCGGTATCCTTGTCCATCGAGATGAACGGCTGGTTGATCTCGGTCTGGCTGGACGAGGACAGCTCGATCTTGGCCTTTTCGGCAGCTTCCTTCAGGCGCTGAAGGGCCATCTTGTCCTTGGTCAGATCGACGCCATGCTCTTTTTTGAACTCCTCGGCGAGGTAGTTCACGATGCGCATGTCGAAGTCTTCGCCGCCCAGGAAGGTGTCGCCGTTGGTCGACTTCACCTCGAACAGGCCGTCGTCGATCTCGAGGATCGTGATGTCGAAGGTGCCGCCGCCCAGGTC
>Ga0189283_10289_pt1 | contig 23078 bp, 24 predicted proteins | sample N26C4minimetaG_FD_130320 | JGI IMG/M metagenome (GOLD analysis project Ga0189283, IMG submission 130320) | Marine microbial communities from the Costa Rica Dome - N26 C4 mini metaG | ecosystem: Environmental > Aquatic > Marine > Oceanic > Photic zone | place: Costa Rica: the Eastern Pacific...
ACAAGGCGCAGGGGAGCCGGGATATCGGCGCGCCCGACCTGACCGATGCCGCCTGGATCTATGGCGGCGACCCCGAGACGCTTTTCGCCACGATCCTGCATGGCCGGCAGGGATGGATGCCGGCCTGGGAGGGCCGGCTGAGCCTGGCGGACCGGAAGATCCTCACCCTCTACATCCAGAACCTCGGCAAGGAGGACGCAGAATGACCCGGTCGCGTAGCGCCGCGGCGGCGGCATCGCTGTTGCTGCTGGCGGGATTCGCTGCGGCGAACGCCCATCTTCTATCGGTCGCCATCGGCTCTCAGCCCGAATGCGCGCTTGCCGCGCCGGACGGGGAGGTCGCGCGGCGCGCGGCGAAACCGTCATGCTGAGCAAGACCGCCGGCCATGTTCCCCCGTCGCCCGAACCTGCCGCGGGCATGATCCCCGACGTCGTGCCGCCGCTGCCACGCGAATCCCGCTTCGCGCGCCACCTGCCGGCCTCGGCCCCGCTAGGCTGGTTGAAGGCGGGATGGCGGGATTTCCGGACCGCCCCGCTGCCCAGCCTGGCCTACGGTCTGGCGGTGGCGGCCCTTTCGGTGCTGATCGTCTGGGCCCTGATCCGCCTGCGGCTGGATTACGTGATCTTTCCGGCCCTTGCCGGGTTCATGGTCTTGGGACCGCTGGTCGCCCAGGGCCTTTACGAAAAGAGCCGGCGGCTGGCATCGGGCGAGGCGGTGGGGCTGATGCGGATGATCCTGATCCGCCCCCGGGCAGGCTATCAGGCCGTCTTCATGGGCGTGCTGCTGCTGGGCCTGTTTCTTCTGTGGCTGCGGGCGGCGGTGCTTCTGTACGCCCTGTTCTTCGGGCTGCGTCCGTTTCCGGGCGGCGCCGAACTAATCTCGGTGCTGATATTCACGCCCACGGGCTGGGCGCTGCTCGTGACCGGCAGCCTGGTGGGGGCGCTTTTTGCGGGCTTCGCCTTTGCGATCAGTGTCTTTGCGGCACCGATGCTGCTGAGCGAGCGCATCGATGCGCTGTCCGCCATGGGGATCAGCATGGCCGCCGTCTGGGCCAATCTTGCGGTGATGCTGATCTGGGGGGCGATCGTCGTGGCCTTGGTAGTCCTGGCGCTCGCCACGGCGGGGCTGGGCCTGGTCGTGGTCTTTCCGGTGCTGGGCCACGCCACCTGGCATGCCTACCGGCAGGTTGCCCCGCTTCCCTTGGGGAAGGCCGTTTGAGGACGGACCATCCGAGGCGGATGCCGGGGCACCGCCCGGGAAAGGCTTGAAGCTACAGTCGCTTTAGCTCCTACTTTGGGATCCGATGGACGAATCGATAGCCGGAGGACCCGATGTCGCGGGATGCGGAACATCACGATCACAGATGTGAAACCGACCAGCGGGGCGCGGCCCCCCGATCCGAAGGGGGCTGCTGCGGCGGGAATGGTCCCGACCTGTGCGGCGATATCGGACCGGTGGGCGATGTGGACGCGGCGGGCCGCAGCTTCCGCGTGAACGGGCTCGACTGCGCCGAAGAGGTGGCGATCCTGAACAGGGTGCTGGGCCCGGCGGTCGGCGGCCCCGAGCATCTGGCCTTCGACGTGCTGAACGGCCGGATGACGGTGCTGGAGACGGGCAAGGCGCTGTCGGACGACCAGATCGTCAAGCTCGTCGGCTCGACCGGGATGAGCGCCAGCCCCTGGCGGGCCGAAAGCGCCGAGGCGGCCCGGATCGCCCATCTCAACCGGCAGCGGCTGTTCACCGCCCTGTCCGGCGGGTTCTGGGCGGCCGGGCTGATCTGGCACGGCGCGGAATCGGGCGCGGCCGGGCTGCTGCGGCTCTTCTCGGATCACGGCGCGGCGCCGGTGCCGGCGGCCGAGATCGCGGCCTTCCTACTGGCCATCGTCTTTGGCGCTTGGCTGGTGGCGCCCAAGGCCGTGTCGGCAGCGCGCCGGCTGTCGCCCGACATGAACCTTCTGATGATCGTGGCGGTCGCGGGGGCGATGGGGCTGGGCGCCTGGTTCGAGGCGGCGACCGTCGCCTTCTTCTTCTCGCTCTCGCTCTATCTGGAAAGCTGGAGCGTCGGGCGCGCCCGGAATGCGGTGGCGGCCCTGCTGGATCTGGCGCCGCCCACCGCGCGGGTGATCCGCGACGACGGCACCGAAACCGATACCCCGGCCGCCCAGGTCGCGGTGGGCGACCGGTTCGTGGTGCGGGGCGGCGACCGCATCCCGCTCGACGGAGAGGTCCTGGAGGGGATCGGCGCGGTCAACCAGGCGCCGATCACCGGCGAGAGCGCCGAAGTGGCCAAGGAACCGGGGGACGAGGTCTATGCCGGCACGATCAACGGCGAGGGCACGCTGACGGTACGGGCGACGCGGCCGGCCTCGGGCACCGTTCTGGCGCGCATCATCCGCATGGTCGGCGATGCGCATACGCGCCGGGCCGAGGTGGAACAATGGGTCGCCCGCTTCGCCCGCATCTACACGCCCGCGGTGATGGTGCTGGCCGTCGCCCTCGCCGTGCTGCCGCCGCTGCTTGGCGGCGGGGCCTGGGGCTACTGGTTCTACAACGCGCTGGTGCTGCTGGTCATCGCCTGCCCCTGCGCGCTGGTGATCTCGACCCCGGTGTCGATCGTCGCGGCGCTTGCCTCCTCGGCCCGCAACGGCGTGCTGATCAAGGGCGGCGCCTATGTCGAGGCGCCGGCCCGGATCGACGCGCTGGCGCTGGACAAGACCGGCACCATCACCGAGGGCGAGCCCGAGGTCGCCTCGGTCCATCCTCTGGGGGGCAGTTCGGAACGCGACCTGCTGGCGGCGGCGGCGGCGCTCGAGGCGCGGTCGTCGCATCCGCTGGCGCGTGCGATCCTGGCGCGGGCGCGGGTGGACGGCATCGGCGACACGGCGGCCGCCGATACCCGGACGGTTCCCGGCCGCGGGGTCGAGGGCACGGTCGGGGGGCGCGAGATCTGGCTCGGCTCGGACCGCTTCGCCGCCGAGAAGGGGGCGGATACCGCGCTGCCGCCCGCCCTGCGCGACCGGATCGAGGGCGCCGGCAGCACGCTGGTCGCCGTCGGTGCGGGCGCCGAGCTTCTGGGCGTGCTGGAACTGCGCGACCGGATCCGTGCGGACGCGACCGGCATCGTGGCGCGGCTGCACGCGCAGGGGGTGAAGACCATCGTCATGCTGACCGGCGACAACGCGCGCACCGCCCGGGCCGTCGCCGCCGAGGTCGGCATCGACGAGGTGCGGGCCGAACTGCTGCCGGAACAGAAGGTCGCGGCGATCGAGGATCTGGTCGCCACACACAAGATGGTGGCGATGATCGGCGACGGGGTGAACGACGCGCCCGCCATGGCCCGCGCCCATATCGGCGTGGCGATGGGCGCGATCGGGTCGGACGCGGCGGTCGAGACGGCCGATATCGCGCTGATGACCGACGATATCGGCAAGCTGCCCTGGCTGGTCGGTCATTCGCGCCGGACGATGTGGGTCATCCGCCAGAATATCGGCCTGTCCCTTGCGACCAAGGCCGCCTTTGCCGGGCTGACCGCCTTTGGCATGGCGTCGATGTGGGGCGCCATCGCCGCCGATGTCGGGGTGTCGCTTCTTGTGGTGATGAACGCCCTCCGCCTGCTTCAGGGCCGCGCCGACCCGCACATCCCCGATGGCGGGGACCGGGCCGGCGGGCCGGTGGCCTCGGCCGCTCTGGCCCATGGACACTGATTCCGCGGATGCGCCCGGATCGCCGGGACCGGTCGCCGCCCGTCCCTCGCGGCCGGGCGGCATCGGCAGGCGGGTCCGACAGCGCCGTCAGCCGAGCGAGACCACCAGGGCGCCCGTGCCCAGAACCAGGGCGAACATGGTCAGCGCGCCCACGCCCAACAGCAGGCCGAGCCGGGCCGTCGCCGCTGTCTGCCGCGCCGGATCGCCGTCCGCCACGTGGCCGGCCAGGGCAGCCGCCCCGCCGGCACCGCCGACGCCGTGGCCGCGCCGCAGGCGCTGCGTCTCGGTCAGGTTCCAGTCGTATACGACGACGAGGATGGCGATGATCAGCATCATGCTGGCCGGGACCCACAGGACGAAGCCGCCCGCGGTCTCGTCCGTCAGGGCCGCCATGCCGAACAGCCGGCCCCGATCGTCATACGCCGTGTACAGGACCGCCGTCTTGAACACGGTAAGCGCACCCAGCCCGATATTGGCGACGATGGCCGCGAACAGCAGGACGATCCGCAGGAAATGCGGCGGGGCCGTCGGCAGGTCGCGCCGGTCGAAGATCATCGCGAAGAACACGAAGCCGGCGGCCAGCATCGTCAGATGCATCGACCAGTGGATCGCCTCGTCCCGCAACGCCGCGTTGTGAACCTGCGGAATCTGCCACAGATAGAGCGACAGAACGAACAGCACGAACGCCGGCACCGGGCGGACCAGATGATGGTACGGTCCGGCGACCGCGCCGGCCGTCATCACCGGCACGACAAGGCGGCGGCGCAGGGCCGCGGGCAGACCGGCCACCAGCACCGCCTGCGGCCGCGCGAGCACGACCAGCATCGGCCCCGTCATGCGCAGCAGCAGATGCTGTATCTGGTGGGCCAGGAACAACCGTTCGCCCATCGGATCGAGCGGCGACTGGAGCGACAGGAACAGCGCCAGCATGCCCGTCGCGAACAGGACATGCCGACCGGCCGGGGGCGGATGCGCCGCCGACCGGCGCCGCGCCACGCCCCGGATGTAGATCGCCAGAACGATCAGGATCGGCAGGCCGATTTCCGGCCTCAGCGACCAGGCCGACCAGATAGCGCCCTCCGACAGGTCCTCGCCGCCATGGGCCAGGGCGGCCGAGGCGGGTGCCGACGCGGCGGCGGCCAGTATCCACGGCGCCCGCCGCCCGATCGGTGCCAGGGCGGCGGACGCTTTTCGATGTTCCATGTCGATGTCCCTACAGCGCATAAATCAGCGCGATCCCGGTAATCATCACGCCCGCGAACATCGCGGCCGAGATGAGCCCCAGAACCCGGCCGAGGCGACGGTTCGGCCCCGTCACCTTCAGGTGCAGCTCCCACGCCGTCTCGGGGAATTCCAGCGCGGCCGAGTTCGACCCGCCCCGGGACCCGCGCGCGTTCCAGCGCCGCTCCTCGGCCCGGTTCCAGCCGTTGAAGACCAGGATGATCGCGGCGACGATGACGAAGGAGGACGGGACCCAGATCGTGTATCCGCCCGTGACCTCGTCCCCCATCGGGGTAAAGCCTCCGGCCCGTTTCGCGATCCCGTAGGCGGTATAGATCGCCGCCTCCTTCAGCGTGGTGAGCGAGCCGAGCAGGATGTTCGACAGGATCACCCCGACCAGCGCCAGCAGACGGCGGCCATGGGCCGCCCCCTGTGGTGGATCGTGCGGATCGAAGACCACCGCGAAGAAGTTCAGCCCCGCCAGCGCCATGGTCGCATGGGCGAGCAGGACCAGCGACGGCAACCCCACCGCCGCGTTGTGAAGCGCGGGAACCTGCCAGAGATACAGCGCGACGACCAGCAGCCCGAAGCTGACATCGACGCGGCCGAGCAGGCGTGCCGCGATCCGGGCGGCGGGCCGTTCGCCGGTGCGGGCAAGCGCGCGCCGGGCCGGGCGCGGCAGGCCGGCGCGCAGAACCGGCCAGGGCCGGGCCAGCACGATCAGCATCGGCCCGAGCAGGCGGATGACCAGATGCTGTAGCTGATGCGCGGCGAACAGACGGTGGCCCGCCGCCGCGAGCGGCCCGTCGACGGACAGGACCAGCAGCCCCGCACCGGCCGCGAACAGGGCATGCCGCCGCATGTTCGGCGCCCCGGCCAGCCGCGGATGCGCGGCGCCCCGCAGATAAAGCAAGGCCAGGCCCAGCAGCGCCGCCGACGCGGCCGGGGAGAACAGCGGCCCGAACGGATCCGCGGCCAGCACGGTCATGCCGGACCCCCGGCGGATCGCGGCCCGGGCATCTCCCGATGCCGGCAAGGGCGCCTGGCCGGTTGGCGGGTCCGGCGGCGGAAGCGTCCGGCAATCATCGCCGCGCCGGCCTCAATTGCCGGGATAGGATGCATAGACCTTCTGGTTGCGGTCGAGCCCGACGAAGATGACATCGTAGGCGTCGCTTCGGCCGTCTGCCTCCATCCCCGGCGCGCCCAGGGGCATCCCGGGCGTGGCGAGGCCGAGCGCGGCGGGGCGCTCGTCCAGCAGCCGCAGGATCTCCCGCGCCGGGACATGGCCCTCGATCGTGTATCCGGCGACCGAGGCCGTGTGGCAGCCCCAGAGGTCCTGCGAAAGGCCCGATGCCTGCTTCGCCGCGTCAAGCTCCTCGCCAGAGACGTCGCGCACGTTCAGGGCGAAGCCGGCCTTCTGCATGGCGGCCACCCAACCGCTGCAGCAACCGCAGGTCGCCTGCTTGATCACGTCGATGACCGGCCGTTCCTGCGCCGCCGCCACCTGTGTCATCGCAAGCATCAGACCGCCCGCCATCACCAGTGATTTCATGCCTTCACTCCATTTCAACCGATCGCCTGGAAGCGTCCGCCGCCTCTCTGCGCCCTGTAGCCGCTGTAGGTTCAAGCGCGATCCGGTCGCTGCGTTGGAATGTCGCGCAGCGCGGAGAGGATGCGGCGCCGGGGGCGCCGCCGCCACGGTCAGGTCGCGCCGCCGCGGTCCGACGGCCGCGGGCGTGCGGCCGCCTCGGTCTCCTGGCTGCCGGTCGCGGCGAAACGCCGCCGGGCCTCCTCGAGCCGGCGGCGGGCATCGCCCTTGCCGGCGTCGCCGTTCAGGGCGGCCATCCGGTCGGCATCCATCGGATCCACCGGCCGCCCGTCGAGCCGGAGCTCGAAATGCAGGTTCGGCCCGGTGGCAAGACCCGATGAGCCCACGGCCCCGATCCGGTCGCCGGCAGCGACCCGATCCCCCCGTTCCAGGCCGGGGGCGAAGGCGGCCAGATGCGTGTACATGGTGGTCAGCGCCCCCTTGTGGTCGATCTCGACCACCCGGCCGTATCCCCGCCGCCACCCGACGAAGGACACCCGGCCGGACGCCGTGGCGAGGACCGGGGTGTTGCGCGCCGCGGCGAAATCCACCCCCGTATGCATGCGCATGTCGCCGTAGATCGGGTGCTTGCGGCGCCCGAAGACCGAGGTCAGGCGACCGCCGGCCAGCGATGCGGCGAAGCTTGTCACCCGTTCTCCATCGCGAAAGACATAGGCGGATCCCGCCCCGTCGCCGCGGACGACCTCGTACAGCGCATCGGCGAGGCCGAGACGGGCATAGGTCAGTTCCGGCGCGCCGACCGTCGTGCCGCCCGGCAGCCGGTTCTCGCGCCACAGCAGGCGCAGCGTTTCGCCGCCCTGCAATTCGCTGCGGAAATCGACGCTGCCTTCGAAGATCGTCGCAAGATCTACGGCCAGGCTGGCAGGGACCCCGGCCCCCACGACCGCGGCATAGACCGAGCCCTCGATCGTCATCTCCGCGCCCCGCTCGCGCATGCTGAGGACCGGTGCCTTCCGCTCGGCGCGGGTCCGGTCGCCCGGCTGCACGATGATCCGCTCCCCGGTGCCGAGCGACAGTGTCACCTGCCGGGCCCGTCCCGCCCGATCTCGCTGCACAACCACCCGGTCGCCCGGGCGCAGCGCCCCCAGATCGTATTCGCCCTGCATCGCGCCGATCACGCTCTGCCGCAGGGTGGCCGGCATCCCGGCCCGGCGCAGGACGGCGTCGAACGTGTCGCCCGGCTGCAGCACCGCGATCCAGGCCGGCGGCGGGGGCGGGGCGACCCGCCGAGGGGCCGGATCCAGCGCCGGCGCCGCCGGCAGCATGACCGGCTGCGGGGTGTTCCAACCGGGACGGCTTGCGAAACGCGACCACGTGCCGGCGCGCCCTTCCGGGGGCTGCCCGGGTGCCGCCGGTGCGCGCAGGCCCGCAACGTCCGGCGGCGGCGTGGCGTGGGGCCCGATACGGATACCCGCGCCGGCGGCAAGGACCGTTGCCAGAACGGCGGCTATCGACAGCAGTTTCATGCGCTCCCTCTCTCGTCGTCGGCATGGGGCGGCGGCACGGCGCGCGGGCCGCTTCCGGCGGACGGATCTCCGGCAGCCACGGCGCCTGACGCCCGCGCGATGCAGGCCCCCGGCAGCCGTCGTCGCCCCCTTTGCCGCGCCTGCTACACCCTCAAGCGGCTATAGGTTCAACAGTCGATTTGCGCTGATCCGGGCCGCCGCCCGGTTGCCGCGGCCGTTGATGTATCCTATAGCTATAGTATGTGTAGCTATGCGAGGGGACCCGTATGCTGACCATCGGAACGCTGGCGCGCGGAGCGGGCACAAAGGTGCAGACGATCCGCTACTACGAACAGATCGGCCTGATGCCCGAACCGGGGCGCAGTTCGGGCGGGCAGCGGCGCTATGGCGACGCCGAACTGCGCCGGCTGGCCTTTATCCGTCATGCGCGCGAACTGGGCTTTCCGCTGGATGCGATCCGCGAACTGTTGAGCCTGACGGACGATCCCGACCGATCCTGTGCCGCTGCCGATATCATCGCAAAGCGGCAGCTGAGCGCGGTGAAGGCGCGGATCGCACGGCTCGCGACGCTGCAATCCGAACTCGAACGGATGATCGAGCAATGCGCGCATGACACGGTCGCCGATTGCCGGGTGATCGAGTCGCTGAGCGATCATTCGCTTTGCGCACAGGACCATGGCGGCCCGCCCGAAACGGTGAGATAGCCGCGCCCCCGTTCGGGGCGGCGCCAGGCTATCCCCCGGGCGCCGAGGATCGGGGCTGCGTCGTCTCGGCTCCGGCCGCCCCCGGGCTGGCGCCGTCTCCGCCCGCGGGCTCCAGAACCGTCTCCAGCCCGGCCGAGAGCAGCACGAACAGCGCGAAGCCGCCGATGAAGGCCAGTAGCGAGCCGCGCGTGTCCTCGCGGGCGTCGTGGGCCTCGTCCAGCATGTCCTCGACCGCCGCCACCGACAGCAGGCCCGCGACGAAGGCGAGCGCGGCCAGCTTGGCGCTTTCGGGGGCACTCCTGAGAAGGAGATAGGCCAGCAGCGCCGCGCCGAGGCAGTAGAGGATGAACGAGGCCGACAGAGCGAGCCGCCGGCGCCGGGGAACGTCGTTCTTGCGCAGATTGGCGACGGTCGCGAAACCCTCGGGAAGGTCGGCCAGCACCTGACCGGCGGCCAGCGCGATCCCCAGTGACAACGAGACCGCCGTGCCGCTGCCCAGCATCAAGCCGTCCGAGGACAGATCCACCGCGACGGCGACGTAGATCATCCACATGCTTGTGCGGTCGTCGCTGCCGCCCGGCCCCTGCAGCCGCTCGACGCCCGCTTCGACCGCCACATAGGTCAGACCGCCGGCCGCCACGGCAAGGGCGATCCACCACCCCGCCAGCCCCTCCAGCGCCGCGGGGATCAGCTCGACAGCGACGATCCCGATTACGATGCCCGAGGCCGCGTGCAGCGAGAAGTTGAGCATGCGCGCCGATGCGCCCCGGAACTCGGCCAGCATCCCGCCGGCGAAGTTGCCTAGGCCCGGCAAGAGAGCCAGCAGGATGACGGTCCAGATCTCCATATGTCCTGTGCCTCGCCCCGGGGAAGTGGATGCGCAACGCGCATGTGGCGCGTCCGGTTCAGATCTTCGGCCGAAGGGGCGGCGGCCGGGCGCCGCCCCCCGCCGGACCCGGACCCGGCAGCGGTCTCAGCCCGTCATGGCTCGTCCCCCCTGGCGGCGTTGATCCTGGCCTGCGCCTCTCGCGCCCGGTCCGACCAGCGGCTCTTGATGAAGGCGAGCACCGCCCGGATCTCGTCGTCCGTCAGAAGGTCGCCAAAGGCCGGCATGTCGCTGTCATAGCCCGGAACGACCGCGCCCACGCCGAGCTTGGTGATCGCGAACAGGTCGCGATCGGCGTGGTGCCAGCTATGGCCGGTATCGTCGTGCGGCGGCGCCGGCATCCGGCCGTCGTCCCCTCGCCGCCGCCAGTCGGGCTGCCCTTCCAGCCTGGCGCCGTGACAGGCGGCGCAGTTTTCGGCATAGATCTGCGCGCCGTCGCGGAGCATCGCCTCGGTCACCGGCATCCCCAGAACCGACAGGTCCGCCCGGCCCGGGCCTGCGCCGCGGGCATCCGGCGCGCCACCCTGGGCCCAGGCCGCCAACGCCGCGACCGCCGCGATGCCGGCCAATCCGGCGGCAACCGGTTTCCACCTCATCCCGCCCCCCTGAGATATTTCACGAGCGCCAGTGCCGCCAGCACCAGCACGGCCAGGACGAGGAGCAGCACCAGGCTGCCCCCCGCCATCATCAGGACCATCATCGGCCCGTTCATCATCGTCATCACGGCCGCCGCCCTATTCGTCGGAATAGACAGAGATGCCGTCGGGGCCGAAGGCATAGGTTCTCAACGTCCCGCTCTTGCCACGCATCCCCGGCGCGTTCGGGGGCATGCCCGGCAGCGTGATGCCGGTGATCTCGGGCCGCTCGGTCGTCAGCCGCTCGATGATCTCGACCGGGACCAGGCCGCTGACGAAGTAGCCGTCGACCTTCGACAGGTGACAGCCCAGCCCCTGTTCCGGTACCCCGACCGAGATCGCGGTCTTGTCGAAATCCGGATCGTCGATCCGGGTTACCTGATAGCCGTTTTCCTCGGCGTAATCGGCATAGGCGTCGCAGCAGCCGCAATTCGGGTCCCGCCAGATGGTCATCTGGCGCGCGGCGGGCATTTCCTCGGGCGTTGCGGCGGTTTCGGCTGCACCCTGGGCGGAGCCGGGGGCGGCGATTGCCAGCGCGAAAAGTGCGGTCGTGGCGGTCATGCGGATCATTTCAGTTCTCCGTCGAAAAGGTGGTATCGGTCCAGGTGGCGCCGCCATCGCGGCTGGCGGCGATGCCGCCGTCGCGGCTGGCGACAAGGTGGAGCGGGTCCGTCGGATCGACGGCAAGCGCCCCGATCGCGCCGGACGAGGCAAGGGCCCAGTCGACCCCGCCATCGGCCGAGGACCAGAGGCCCGAGGCCAGCCCGGCATAGATCCGTTCCGGCGCGTCGGGCGCGAGGGCCAGCGTCGCGACCGGTTCGTCCGCCGGAAGCGGGTTGGCGGCGGGCGGGGTCTTGCCGGCGACCAGCGCGTCCATCGCGTCGCCCGCGACCACGTCCTGCCAGCGGCAGAAGCAGTCGGGCACCCGCGTCAACCCGGCCTCGGTTCCGGCGTACAGCCAGATACCGCCCATGCCGGTCTCGCTGCCGACCGATACCAGGCCCAGGACATCGCGTTCGGCACCGGACAGGTACGGCCGGTCCATGACGAATTCCCAGGTCGCGCCCGCGTCCTGACTGCGCCACAGCCCGTCGCCCTGCACCGAGGCATAGAGCCAGTCCGGTTCGTGGGCCGCCGCGGTGATCGAAAGGATCGGCGCCTGCGGCAGCCCGGCATCGACCGCGTTCCAGCTTCGGCCGCCATCGCCGCTATGGCGCAGGCCGCCGTCGCGCAGCGCCATAAAGATGCGCCCCGGCCGGGCGGGGTGGGTGGCGAGCGCCCGCGCGTCGGCCGTGGCGATGGCCTCGCCGCCCGCGGCGGTCAGGCGCAGCAGCCCCGCCCCCGCCCCCGTCGCCGCGATGACGTCAGGCCCGTCGAAGGCGAGTGCGGCGGCGGGGCCGGATTCGGCTCGGGCGGCGGATGCCGCCGCGAAACGGGGCCGGAGGACCGATGCGGCGGCAGCCGCCGCAAGGCCGGTGGAAAGCAGGTATCGTCGCGACATCGGTCGCGGTGTCGGAAAGGTCATCGAAGCACATCCCAAGAAGTTCGGCGGGGCGTGGCCATCGCGGGACGGCACGCCGGCAGGGGGCCGTCACCTCAGGCGGTGCGGCCCGTCAGCTCAGGCTGGTGCTTCGTGGAGGAGAGGGGTCGAGCCCGGCGCCGCGCCCGGTCAGACCGGTCCCGCCGGGCAGCGCGAGGCGCGTGACCCGTTGCGGGGCGTCTCCGAGGACGGCTGCCTGCACACCGGATCCCACGGCCGCCGTGCAATCGAGCTTGCACAGGGGCGCCTGACCTTCGTCCTGCACGCAGAGCGGACAGGGCGATTCCTCGGCCACGACGCCCGTCGCGTCGGCAACAGGCGCCGCCTGCGCCGCCGCCATGTCGAACGACAGCCGCGCCCCGGCAAGATCGTGCATCACGATCCCGCCCAGGATGGCGAAGCTCAGGCAGATCGACACGAGGCGAAGCCAAAGGTTCATGCCACTTGGCTAAGCCAGCGGCCCGTGTCCTGTCCATGCTTGCGATGCGCCGGTCAATCACAGTTCGGTTAGCCGCGCACCCGGCGGGGTCATGCCCGCGTTCCATCCTTCGGCTGTCGCAGGTCGGTGTCTTCGCGCTATAGCCGGTGCCATGGCGGCCGCGCCGCCCCGGCAGCCGTGAATCAGGCCGCGCCGCGCACCACCTCGTTCGACACCGAAGGTCACCATGATCAGAAACACGATCGCTACCGCTGCCCTGTGCCTCGGCATTGCCGCCTCTCCCGCCGCGGCACGGACCGACACGCTGCAGCTTCTTCTCGGGGGGCGCGCCATCGGCACCCTTGAGGTGCGCGGCGAGGGGCGCGGTGCGGGGCTGCTGGCCTCGCTGACCGCGAAGCTGAACAACACGCCCCTCGGCGTCGCCGACGGTGTCTTCACCGCGGCCTCGCGTCCCGCCACATCGGCCGACGGGCGCCGCCTGCGCCGCTATGCCAGCCGCAGTGCCTTTACCAGCAAGTCCCGATCCATCTCGATCCTCATCGACGACGGCCGCGCGGTCGCGACCGAGGTCGAGCCGGCGGGCGAGATGACCGCGCTTTCGCGGCCGGACAAGGTGCCGGCCGGGATCGTCGATCCGGCCACGGCGCTGGATCGTCTGCTCTCGGCCACCGGCTGCCCCGACCCGATCCGCATCTATGACGGCAGACGGGTGGTGCAGTTGTCCTTCGGATCGGCGGAAGAGACCCCGACGGGCCTGATCTGTCGCGGCGATTATCGGGTCGTCGCCGGGCCGGGGCATCTTTCGCCGCTCCGGCTCCGGTCGTTCAAGATCGACCTGCGATTCGACCGATCGGCAGGCGGTGCGGCCGGCCTGGCCGAGATCGACCTGCGCACCGGCCCCTTCGCCTTGCGCGTCGTCCGATAGGCCGGGCGGGCGCCGCCGGCGCGCCCCCGCCGCGATCCGCGTCCGCCGGACAGGGACGACCTGCGGCTGTGGGTCTCGTGGCGCAGCGCACCCTATCTCTGCCGCGCGATCCGGCCTATCTGGTTTGCCGATACCGGAGTGACGGAAAGGCATCGCCATGCAGATCAGGACCGCGAAGGAGCAGCCATCGAACCGGGGGCCGGCGGAATACTTCACCGGCTCCGTGCGCCTCGACCACGCGTTCAGCGCCCCCGACCCCGCCCGCACCGCCGCTGCCCTCGTGACGTTCGAGCCGGGCGCCCGCACGGCCTGGCACACGCATCCGCTCGGCCAGCTTCTGCTGATCACCGCCGGCATCGGCTGGGTGCAGGTCGCGGGGCAGCCCAGGCAGATGGTCCGTGCGGGCGATACGGTCTGGTTCGAACCGGGCGAGAGACACTGGCACGGCGCCACGGACAGCCACGCCATGAGCCACGTCGCCGTGCAAGAGCGGCAGGACGGTGCGCCGGTGACCTGGCTGGAGCCGGTTTCCGACCACGATTACCTGTCCTGAGGCGCGCCCTCCCGTTCCGGGCCTCTGGCCCGCGACGTGCTGGCGACGCTGCGGCAGACCCGGGAACGCCGTCAGCCTGTCAGGCTCACCCCGGCCGCCAGCATGTCGTCGCGCGCGATGCGCAGCGAGCCGTCCAGATCGATGGCGCGGGTCAGATCCTCACGCACCGTCACCTCGAAGCCCAGGCGCGCGGCATCCAGGGCCGAGTAGTTGACGCAGAAATCCAGCGCCAGACCCACCAGATGCACGCGGCGGACGTTGCGTGTCCGCAGGTAGCCCTCAAGCCCCGTGGGCGTCGTCCGGTCGTTCTCGAAAAAGGCGGAATAGCTGTCGATGCCGCGGCGAAAGCCCTTGCGCAGCACCATGTCCGCCGGATCGGTATGCAGGTCGGGGTGGAACGCTGCCCCGCGGCTGCCCTGGACGCAATGGTCCGGCCACAGGACCTGCCGGCCATAGGAGACGTCGATCTGGCTGAACGGCGCCCGACCGGGATGCTGCGACGCGAAGGAGGCGTGATCGGCCGGGTGCCAGTCCTGCGTCAGGACCCGCACCGGATAGGTCGGCAGCAGATCGTTGATGCCGCCCAGGATCTCGTCGCCCCCCGGCACCGCCAGGGCGCCGCCGGGGCAGAAATCGTTCTGCATGTCGATCACGATCAGGGCGGTGTCTTCGGTCATGGCAGCCTCCGGCGGGGCAGGGTCGCGACCTTGCTAGTCGGGCGGCGGCCGCCGCGTCAACCGGCGCCGCTTGCCCGCTCCGGTCCGGCGGGATAGGGGGGCGGCATGCTGACCGTCGCCGCCTTCTATCGCTTCGCCCGCCTGCCCGACCCCGCCGCGCTGCGCGAACCGCTGCTTGCCGCCTGCCGCGATGCAGGCATCCGCGGCTCGATCCTGCTGGCCCGCGAAGGGGTCAACGGCACCATCGCCGGGACCCGCACCGGGATCGACGCGGCCATGGCCCATCTGCGCGGCCTGCCCGGCTGCGCCGATCTGGACAGCAAGGAGAGCACCGCCGACGCGATGCCTTTCGGGCGGCTCAAGGTGCGGCTGAAGCGCGAGATCGTGACCATGGGCCGCCCCGAGGCCGATCCGAGCGCGGCTGTGGGCCGCTATGTCAACCCGGCCGACTGGAACGCGCTGATCGCGGCGCCGGACGTCGCGGTGATCGACACGCGCAACGCCTATGAGACCGCGATCGGCACATTCGCTGGCGCGGTCGATCCGGCCACCGACAGGTTCGGCGATTTCCCCGCCTGGTGGCAGAAGAACGCCGCAGCCTTCGCCGGCAAGCGGGTCGCGATGTTCTGCACGGGTGGCATCCGCTGCGAGAAGGCAACCAGCTATCTGCTGTCGCAGGGGGTGCCCGAGGTCTTTCACCTGAAGGGCGGGATACTGAACTACCTCGAACGCGTGCCCGAGAGTGAGAGCCTGTGGCGCGGCGAATGCTTCGTCTTCGATCAGCGCGTGGCGGTGGGGCCGGGCCTGCGTGCGGGGACGCACGAACTGTGCCACGGCTGCCGGGGCCCGGTCTCGGCCGCGGACCGGGACGATCCGGCTTACGAGGCCGGGGTCTGCTGCCCCCGCTGCGCGGACCGGGCCGATCCCGGCCGGCGCGCCCGGCTGCGCGAGCGGGAGCGCCAGATGCGTCTGGCCGCGTCGCGCGGCGGGCGGCATCTGGGCCCGGCGGCGGAATAGCCCCGCCGGTCAGCTTTCCTGTGCGGCGATCTGCGCCAGGATCAGCGCCCGGAGCCCCCGGTCGGCCGGGAAGCGCAGGGCCCGGGCCGCGCTGCAGCTCATCGCGCCGGGCCAGGAGGCGACGATGCGCGTGACCTCGGCATCGGGTGCGCTGCGGACCCGTTCGGCGACATCCGTGCCGGCCACCTCGCGCAGCGCGGCGACGATCTGCGCCGGGGTCACGGCCAGACCGGGCGTCGCCAGCACCCGGTGCCGCCCCCGGATATCCGCGGGCAGGGCCGCGGCATGCAGCAGATCGGCGACCACCGCTTCGGGCGAGGCGATCCAGAGCCGCGTATCCAGCGGTACCGGCACATCCGCCGTCCGTCCGGCCAGCGGTTCGCAGATCATGTCGGAGACGAAGCGCGCGACGGCGGCACTGGGCGCCGAGGGGCAGCCGGCCACGATCGGCAGTCGCAGCGAGATCGGGTCGATATAGCCGTGACGCCCGTGATCGGCGATCAGCAGCTCGGCCATCGCCTTTTGCGTCCCGTACGAGCTTTGCGGCACCGGGGCCTGCGCGTCCGGAACCTGATCGGGAAGCGGCGGACCGAAGACGGCGGTCGTCGAGCCGAAGACGAAGACGGGCGCGTGGCGCAGATGGCGCAGCGCGTCCAGCAGCGCCCAGGTGGCGATGACGTTGCCGCGGTATCCGCGCGCGAAATCGGCATCCGCTTCCGAGGGCACGGCGGCGGCCAGGTGGAAGATCACGTCGGGCTTCAGGGCCGCCAGCGCCTTGACCGCGTCGCGCGCGGTCAGATCCAGCGGCCGTGCCGTCACCTCGAGATTGGAATCGACCGGCGCGAGCGGCCGTTCGATATCGACCAGGTCCAGCGCGCCGACCGGCCGCCCGCCGAGCTGCGCCTCGCGCGCGAGCCGCGCCGAAAGCAGGCGACCCAGGCGCCCGGCCGCGCCCAGGATCATCACCCGAAGCGGCGGCGCCTCTGGCGCGGCATGTGGATCGGGGCGGGCGAGGGTCGCGGCATCTGACATGGCGGGGATCCGAAAACGGGGAACGGCTACCCTTATCGGAATAGCAAGTGCCGACGCATTCGGGAACCCGCTACGATTCCCGATTTCTGCCTGATTTCATGAATTTGCATCAATCCCGGGCCACGGGGCGGGATTGTCGCGCGGCTGCGAACGCTGCGGCGTCAGCCGTCCGCGCGGTCACCGCACGACGAAGTCGGCATGTAGGGCGCCGGCCGCCTTGATGCTTTTCAGGATGTCGATCATGTCGCGCGGCGACACGCCGAGCGCGTTCAGACCCGCGATCACCTCGGACAGCGACGTGCCTTCGGGCAGTTCCGCCAGCCCGAGACCGGGTTCCTCCTCGATCGCGGCGCGGCTGCGCGGCACGATGACCGTCTCGCCCTCGGCAAAGGGGTTGGGCTGCACCACCAGCGGCGCCTCTTCGATGCGCAGGGTCAGGTTGCCCTGGCTGACCGCGACGCGGCTGATCCTCACATCCTCGCCCATGACGATGGTGCCCGACCTTTGGTCGACCACGACGGTGGCGCGACGCTCCGGCGCGACGGCGATATTCTCGATCCGTCCCAGGGCGTGGGCGGGCGAGGGCAGCTGCGTGGCCGCGATGTTCACCAGAACCGTCCCCGCATCCAGCATGGCCGCCGCGGGACGGCCGAATTCGCGATTGATCGCCTGTTCGATCCGCCCCGCTGTGGTGAAGTCCGGGGTCCGCAGCGCCAGGCGGATGTCGGTGAGCGAGGAGAAATCGAAATCGACCTCGCGTTCGACCCGCGCGCCCGAAGGGACGCTTCCCGATGTGGGCACGCCCTGGGTCACCGCGGCCCCGTCGCCCTGGGCCGTCGCGCCGCCGGCGATGACGGTGCCCTGACCCACGGCATAGATCAGCCCGTCCGCCGCGTTCAGCGGCGTCATCACCAGCGTGCCGCCCAACAGGCTGGTCGCGTCGCCGATGGCCGACACGGTGATGTCGATCATGCTGCCCGCCCGGGCGAAGGGCGGCAGGGTGGCGGTGACCATCACGGCGGCGACGTTCTTGGGCCGGAACTGTTCCCCGGTGACGTTCACGCCAAGCCGTTCCAGGATGTTCGACAGGATCTCTTCGGTGAAGGGGGCGTTGCGGATGCCGTCGCCCGTGCCGTTCAGGCCGACGACAAGGCCATAGCCGACCAGGTCGTTGCCCCGGACGCCATCGAATTCCACCAGATCCTTCAGCCGGACGGGGCCGGCACCGGCCGCACCGGCCAGCCCGAGGGTCAGGGCGATCAGAGCGAGAAGACGGATCATAGATAGTTCACCAGGCTGAGCGATTGCAGGCGCGCCGTAACGGCGTAGAGGGTTTCGAGATTGCTGCGGGTCTGTTCCAGCCGGGTCGCGGTCTCGTAGGGGTCGATGCCGACGAGGTCGGCCCGGGCCATCTCCAGCCCCGCGCGCTCGGCCGCCGCACGGCCGGCGGCCGCTTCGGCGCGGGCGGCCTCGGCCCCGATCCGGGCGCGCATCTCCGTCACGCCGTCCGTGGCTTGCAGCGCCCATTCGCCCGCAGCCGCGGCCGCAAGCCGCCGCTCTTCGGGTTGTGCGTCCAGCATGCCCGTATCGAGCAGCGCGGCGGCGGCCAGGGCCGCCAGCGCGGCGCGGGGTTCGGGTTCGGCCGCCGTGGCCGGCAGGGTCAGCCGCTCGCCCGGGGCCACCTGAAGCCCGGTCATCCGCTCGGCCGTGCCGAGATAGCTCTGGCTGTCGAACCCGCCGCCGGGGGCGAACCAGTCCTGCACGCCCGACAGCAATTCGGCCGCCGAAGCGGGCGCGCCGAGCGCGGCGGCGATATCGGCCAGCATCGTTTCGGCACCGGTCAGCGCCGGTCCGTCCGTGCCGGTGCCGGCGAAGACGCTGCGGCCCGCGACCGTCGCGTTCAGCCCGGCGACGGCCGACGCGAATTGCCCCCGCGCCTCGGCGGCCAGCGCGTCGATGCCGGCATCGTCGCCGCCGATGCGGGTGGCGGCAAGCCGGCTTCCCAGCAGGCCGGTCGCATCGGCCACGACCGCCAGCGCCCGCTCGGCCCCGGCGAACAGGGTCGTCGCCTCGGCCGCGCTGCTGCGATAGGCGTCGGTCACGGTCAGCGACCGCTCCAGCGCCCCCAACGGCGCCACGTCGCCCGAGGCGACGATCGCGGTGTCGTCGCGCCGGCCGGTCGCCATCTGCGCGGACAGATCCGACAGCTGTGTCCGCAGCCGGACATTTGCCAGCCGGTTCGAATAGCTCTGGGCGAGGTCGCCAAGGGACAGCGCGGTCATGTCAGATCTCCATCAGCCGGCGGATCATCTGATCCGCGGTTTCCACGACCCGCGCGTTGGCGGCATAGGCGCGTTCGATCAGCATCAACTTCTGAAGCTCCTGATCGCTGTCCACGCCCTGTGCCAGTTCGCGTGCGGTCAGTTCCTCCAGCCGCGCCCGGGCAAAGCCGCGCTCGACATCCGCGGCGGCCAGGTCGGCCGAGGCGAAGGCGGCAAGGCCCACCGCCAGCCCCGACATGTCGCGGGCCTCTGGGCCGAGCCCGCCGCTGGCGGGGATCCGGGGCGCGTTCAGCGCGTCGATCAGCCGGTCCAGCCCGGCCGCGTCGCCCGCGGGGCCCGGGGCCGCGGCGCCCAGCCCGTCGCGCAGGCGCCAGGCGCCGCCGCCGGCCGAGGGATCGGCCAGGCCGTTCACCGCGATGCGACCGGCCAGGCCGGTTTCCTGCGCGGTGTCCAGGGCGGCGCCGGCATCGGTGAACAGCCCGGCCGCCCCGGCAGTGCGGGTCGGATCGGCCTCGGTCGCCTCGAACCGCGCGATCAGATCCCGGGCAACGCCGTCAAGCCGCGCCTGGGCCTGCGGTCCCAGATCGTCGCGCACGGCAAAGGCCGCGGCGAGGCTGCCGCCGCCCATCCGACCGTCCGCGCCCGTCGTGACGGGCCGCCCGTTCACGCTGAGGCCCGACAATGCGGCACCCGATCCGGCACCGACGGCGCCGGCCGCGTCGAACTCGACCTGCCAGGCGCGGCCGTCCAGCAACATCTGGCCCCCCGTCGTGACGAGGGCGAGCATGTCCCGGTCGCGCGGAAGCGCGCGCAGCGGCACGATCTGCGAGATTGCGTCGATCGCCTCCTGCCGCTGATCCATCAGCGCATTCGCGGCGCCGGGACGGGAGGACAGGGCCGCGATCTCGCGGTTCAGCTGCGCCACCCGGGCCAGACCGTCGTTCAGCGCCTCGACATCGCGGGCGATGGCGGCATCCGCATCCTGCCGCACCTGCTGCACCCCGGCCGAGGCATCGCGCAGGGCGGCGGTCAGCCCGCGCGCGGCCGTGACCGCCGCCTCGAGCCGCACGGTGCTGTCGGGGCGGGCCGTGGCCGAGACGAGCTGCGCCTCGAACGCGGCGACGCGGCCGGCGATCGAGGCGGGATCGTCGCTCGCCCCGATGAGTTCGGCCAGCCGCTCCAGCGCGGCGCTGCGCGCTCCCGCCTCGCCCGCCGCCGCGTCGGCCAGCCGGCGATCGGCCAGCAGGGCGCGATCCACCGCGCGCGACTCGCCCTCGATCCGCACCCCGCCGGTGATCGCCGCGGCCGACAACTGCATCTCGCGCGGGGCGTAGCCGGGCACCAGCGCATTGGCCAGGTTCGATGAAACGGTCTGGGCGGACCGGCTGGCGGCGTTCAGCCCGCTCAGCGCGTTGGTCAGCGACGCGGCGATGCTCATGGCAGCCTCCTGTTACGCGGATCAGCGTTTGATATTGGTGGTTTCCTGCAGCATCTCGTCGACGGTCTGGATGACCTTGGCGTTCGAGGAATAGGCCCGCTGCGTCTGGATGAGCTGCGTGAGCTCCTGCGCGATGTCGACGGTCGATGCCTCGCGCGCGAAGCCGACCGTGGTGCCCACCGGTCCGTCGCCGGCATCCCACAGAAACAGCGGCCCGCTATCGCGCGAGATGCTGTAGGTCTGGTTGTCCCCGACCAGCAGCCCGTTGGGATTGCGCACATCCACCAGCGGGATCTGATAGATCGGCCGGACATAGCCGTTGTCGTACAGGGCGTTCAGCACCCCCGTCTCGTCGATCTCGACGCTCAGCAGGTTGCCGACGGGCGAGCCGTCCTTGGTCAGGTCGATGGGCGCGAAGGGGGAATCGAGCTGCGTCAGCCCGTCGCCTTCGCCGATCTGCCCGATCTCGACCGCCAGCGGCCCGCCATCGACCGTCAGGGGCAGGGTGCCCGTGGCCGGATCGTAGGGCGCGCCCGTGACCGCCGTCACCGACAGAAGCGCGCCGCCATTGCCGGGCGACGTGTCGAATTCCAGCACGTATTCCCCGACGACGGCGCCGTCGGCCGCTCCGTCGCTGACCGTCATGGTCCACTGATTGGACGCGCCGGTCCCGGGCACGACGGGTTCGAATGTCAGTTCCAGCGTTTGCGACGTGCCGAGGCTGTCGAAATATTCGACCGAGAGATCGTAGGGTTCGCCCGTCTCGCCGGCCCGGGTGGCGGTGGCGGGCAGGTTCACGCCCAGCTTCACGTTCTCGGTCCGGCTGGCGACGAACTGGTTGTGATCGACGCGCACGGGTTCGAGCCCGTCGGCCGTGTCGCGGCGCATCTGGGGGATCGTGCCGTCGGGATCGGCGGGCCATCCCATCAGGACCATGCCCGAGGTCGATGTCAGCACGCCGTCGACATCGGGCCGGAACGAGCCCGTGGTCATCATGAAGAAGGGCAGATTGCCGGTATCGGCCGCGACGGCGGCCGAGGTCGTCGCCGGCAGGAAACCGCGCCCCGAGACCGCGATGTCGGTCGCGTTGTTCGTGCCGACGATCTGCCCCTGCTGGTCGATGACCCGCTGCACGCTGGTGCGCACCCCGCCGGCGGAATATTTGCCGGGCACGGCGGAATCGCTCACCATCGAGTGAAAATCGGTCAGGCTGCGCTTGTAGCCGTAGGTGGACCCGTTGGCGATGTTGTCCGAGATGCTCGCCAGCCGGCTGGCATTGGCGTTCAGGCCGGACACGCTGGCCTGTAGCGAGGAAGAGATCGACATACTGCGCCTTTCTGATGCGGGAAGTGCTGCCCGGCGCCAGTGCTAGGGGAAGCGGTTTAACAGCCGGATAACGGAGGCGCGGACGGGGCCTCAGCGGTCGGATCGCAGGAGGATCAACTCGACCCTGTCGTTGCGCACGGCCATCGGATCGGCGTCCGAGGGCGTGCGATCCCCCAGCCCCGACACCCGGTCAAGCCGCCCCCGCGCCAGGCCGGATGGCAGCAGCCGGCGTGTCGCCTGGGCGCGGGCGGCCGAGCGGTCCCAGATCGGATTGTCGCGCAGGACGACCGGCGCCGACCGCACGAAGCCCTTGAGGGCGATGCGGTTGGGAACCAGCCCGAACACCTCGGCCACGACGGCCACCAGATCGCGCATCAGGTCGGTGGGCGCCTCGTCCGGGCCCTCGAACAGCGGCGCGCCGGGCAGGGCGAACAATTCGACGATCAAGCCCTCGTCGGTCAGCCGGGTGAGGATGTGCCGTTGCAGGCGGTCGCTGACCATGCTTTCGCCGGACCGCGCGGTGAGGCGCCTGGCGACGGCATCCAGCGCCGCGCCTTCGCCGGCGCCCCCGGGCGGCGGGGCCGCATCGCCCGCGGCCGAGCGGCGCGCGGCGGGATCGCGGAAGGTCGCGCCGGTCCGGCGATCCCGGACCAGCGTGTTCTCGGACAGGGGCGTGTCGCCGCCCAGCACCCCTTCGCCGCCGCCAGACACGCGGGCGACCGGCACGGTCGGGCTGAAGAAGTCGGCGATCCCCTTGCGCTGCTTGTCGGTGGTGGCGTTCAGCAGCCACATGAGCATGAAGAACGCCATCATGGCGGTCACGAAATCCGCATAGGCGACCTTCCATGCTCCGCCGTGATGGCCGTCGCCGCTGACGATCTTCTTGCGCTTGATGATGATCGGCGCATTTCCTGGCCCCGCCATGTCCCGTACCACACCCTAAGGCCCCCGCCCCGGGCATAGCAGCGCCTTGTGAAGGACGGCTTAAACCCTACCCGGCGCGGGACATGCGCCCGTCCTCGAGGATCATGTCGGCGGCCTTTTCGGCGATCATGATCGTGGGCGAATTGGTGTTGCCGCTGACGATCCGGGGCATGACCGAGGCATCGACCACCCGCAGGCCGTCGATCCCGCGCAGGCGCAGCCGGCCGTCCAGCGGCGCGGCGGGATCGGTGCCCATGCGCACCGTCCCGACCGGGTGAAAGATGGTCGTGCCGATCTGCCCCGCGGCCTGTGCAAGTTCGGCATCCGTCTGCGCGGCGATGCCCGGTCGCAGCTCTTCCGGCGCATATTGTGCCATGGGCGCCGCCGCCATGATCCGACGCGTCAGCCGGATCGCGCGGGCCGCGACCAGGCGGTCGCCTTCGGTGCTCAGATAATTCGGGCGGATCTCGGGGGCGGCCGCCGGATCGGGCGAAGAGATGCGGATCGTGCCCCGGCTCTCGGGCCGCAGATGGCAGACGCTGGCGGTGATCGCGTCGAACTTGTGCAGGGGCTCGCCGAATGCATCGAGGCTGAGCGGCTGCACGTGATATTCCAGATCCGCACTGGCCACGTCGGGCCCGGACCGGGCGAAGGCGCCCAGTTGCGACGGCGCCATCGACATCGGCCCGCTGCGGCGCAG
>Ga0189283_10290_pt1 | contig 22522 bp, 15 predicted proteins | sample N26C4minimetaG_FD_130320 | JGI IMG/M metagenome (GOLD analysis project Ga0189283, IMG submission 130320) | Marine microbial communities from the Costa Rica Dome - N26 C4 mini metaG | ecosystem: Environmental > Aquatic > Marine > Oceanic > Photic zone | place: Costa Rica: the Eastern Pacific...
ATGCCGGCGAAGGCCTCGCTCCAGTCGATCTCGACATACCGGTCGGTCTCGGGGTCGTAGCGCATCGGCGCCGTCAGGCGGCCCTGCGCCTCAAGGTCGTGATCCTTCCACTCGCGCAGTTCCGCCACCGTGTGATCGTCCCAGAAGGACGGCTGGCAGCGGTGGCTGGTCAATTCCCACAACGTCATCTTCGCGCCGTTCTCGCAGAACTCGAACGGGTGGTAGTTCGCGGGTTTCGGCCAGGCGCAGGACATGCACATGAACCCGCCGGGCTTGTTCTGCCGCCCCAGTGTCTCCATCGCCGCCGGGGTCGCCCAGGACTTGCCGAATATCCGACTGATCCCCTTCAGCGATCCCCAGCCTCCCGCCGGTCCCGAGCTTTTGGGCAGGTCATCTGTCTTGCTCATCGGGTCTTACCTCTCATGACGGGGGCCGCACCTCGGACACGCGCCGCAGAGGTCGCCCGCGCGGTGTCGGCAATCATCCGGTCAACAAGAGGTTGCAGAGGCGGTTCCGTCCGAACGCGATCCCCACCGCCTACCGGCGGATCATCGCGCGGGCGGATCCCGAGATCAGGCGCGCCGCATCGGCCAGGGGGCCGGCCGGGGGGAGCACGGACCGGCAGCACAGGTAGCGCGGGCGCCAATCGGGGCCGAACTTGTTCTTGAACAGCCGCAGCCCCTCGAAGTTGTAGAAGCGGTCGCCGCGGGTATAGACCAGCGCCGCGAAACGCGACCACAGGTCGGCGCCCGGCCGCGCCCGGATGCCGGCGAAGGGCACCATCCCGAGCGAGAATTCCTGCGCCCCCTCGTCCTTCAGGCGCAGCATCAGGGCGGTGAAGAGGAACTCCATGGTGCCGGTCGGGGCCTCGGCCGAATGGCGCATGAGGTCCACCGCGGCGCTGCGGCTGCCCGCCGCCTCGAGCAGGTTCGCAAAGGCGACGGGCCGCCCGTCCAGCCGCACCACGGCGATCCGGCAGCGATCCAGGTAGTCCCGGTCGAAGCGGCCGATCGAGAACCGCTTTTCCCGCGCGCCCCGCGCCGCCAGCCAATGCGCCGAGATGGCGGCCAGCGCCGTCATGTCCGCCGCGGCATGGGGCGGTGTCATGATGTCGAGCGTCAGCCCGTCGCGCAGCGCCCGCGAATGGGTGGTGCGCAGCTTCTTGCGGTTCGATCCTTCGAGGCCGAACGCCGCCAGCGGCACCACCGCCTCTTCCCCCATCTTGTGCAGGGTCAGACCCATATCGATGGCCTGAACGGCGAATTCGGCCGGCGCCTCGTAAAAGACCGGCCGCGCCCCCGCCGCCCGCGCGGCATCGTGGAACGCCCAGGCCAGATCCTCGCGCCCCTTGGGCGACCCGACCGGCGCGCCAAGCGCGATCCAGGACGCGCCCTTGACCCCGTAGGAGACGACCGCGTCGCCCTCGGCGCCGAACATCAGCATCTTGTCGCCGGTCAGGGCCAGCTTGTCGCCCCCCCTGCCCCAGGCGTCGAGGATCGGCTCGGCGTCGTCCAGGGCGCCGTGATCGGGCGCACGCATCCGCATCCGCGCCGTGCGCAGCGCCGCGAAGATCAGAAGCGATGTCAGCACCACCGATCCCGCCAGCAGCGCCCGCCAGGCCTCGGCCCTCGGGCCCGTCTCGGCAATGCGCCACCAGGGGGTGCCCTGCCCCTGCGGCGTTTCCTGGATCAGGACATAGGTCAGGGTCAGGGCCGCGAGGATCGACAGGGTGAACGCGGCCCACTGCACCGAGAACGCGCCCTGGAGCAGTCGGGCCGAGCGGTAGAATTCGCGCCGGCAGGGCAGCAATATGGCCGCCATCGCCGCCAGCACCAGCGCCCGGTCGAGATCGCGCGTCAGCGCCGCCGCCACGGCCACCCCCGTCGCCAAAAGGGCCAGCACGATCCAGTAGGCCAGACGCGACCGGCGGAAGACGCTGATCGACAGCACCGTCAGGAACGAGCCCAGCACACTGGACAGCAGCGCGTTGCCCTCGATCAGCGCCAGCGGAAGGATCGCCTCGAGCTCGTCCACCGTCGCCGTCGGGTTGGGCAACAGGCCCGCGAACATCATGAACAGGCCCGAGACCAGCACCAGCGCGCCCGCGGCCATCGGGATGATCCCGCGGCCCGCATCGACGACCGGTCGAAGCCCCTCGATGGCCGGAAGTCGCCGCCCCGCGGCGGTCCACAGCTCGACCACCGACAGGGTCGCCAGCGCGGTCAGGAACGGCAGCAGGAAATAGACCAGCCGGAACAGCAGCAGGCCGGTCACGGCCTGATTAACCGGAACCGCCGCGGGAAGCGCGGCGATCACCACGCTTTCGAAGACGCCGATGCCGCCGGGCACATGGCTTGCCACACCGGCCATCGTCGCCACCGCGTAGACGGCCAGCAGGTTGGCATAAGGCAGCGAGCCGGAAGGGAGCAGGATGTACAGGACCAGCGCCGCGGCCGCGATCTCGCCCGTCGTGCACAGCATCTGCCGCAGCAGGTCGGGCCAGCGCGGCGCCCGCAGCGCGAAGCGGCGGATCCGCAGGGTGCCCCCGCGCAACACCACCGCCACCAGCAGAAGGTTCACCGCGATGAACAGGCCGATCGCCCACAGGCGCAGCGTCTGCGGCGCTAAGGGCACGATCCCCTGCAGCGCCTGCGGGTGCCATGCCAGCGCCCCCAGCCCGACCAGGCTGGCCCCCACCCCATAGGCGGTGGCGGCGAAGGTGGCGACGGCGGCCACGTCATAGGCGTCCAGCCCGAGCGCCGAGTAGATCCGGTATCGCACCGCCCCGCCGGACACGGCGCTCAGCCCGATCGTGTTGCCGAAGGCGTAGCCGAGAAATCCGCCGAGCGCGACGCTCGGCAAGGGCAGGCGGCGGCCGATGTAATGCAGGGCGGACCAGTCGTAGCCGACCAGAAAGGCATATCCGAGAACGGTCGCGGCGATGGCGGCCGCGATCGCCCCGCCGGGGGTGGCGCGCAGCTCCTGCATCACGGTGCGCATGTCCAGCGGCGCCAGCAGGCGATAGAGCGCGAAGGCCCCCGCGACGAACAGCGCCAGCGTCAGCAGGACCGCCGCATGCTTGCGCAGCAGGTCCATCGGAGCCAGCCGCTGCACTGCGCCGCCCCGGCCGTCAGCGCCCGGTCTCATGCGCCGGCCCCCGTCTCCGTTCCCTCCGCCCGCATGTGACGTTCGCCTCTCTCTGGCGGTGGCTCTGCAGTGGACTTATAGACCGCGAGAGGCGGAGGGGCGCAACCGCTCATCCCGGCCAGCGACCCGATCGGCGGCCGAAACGGCTGTGACGGGCGCCCTTCTTGGTGCAACCCGGGGATGTTACAGCGCGCTCTCCATCCCTCCCGGCGGGTCAACTCGGCGTGACGCCACCCTCACAGGCGCTGTCCGCCGGTCTATATCGCCGCTGTCCGGGCGCCGGTGCCGGACCGACATCGTCAGGCACGGCACCAGCCCGCGACCGGGCGCCCGAGGCGCAACGATCATTTTGAGGGAACGCATCGACATGAGCAACAATCCCAAGTCCCGGCGCAAGCGGACCGCCCTTCTGACCGGCGCCGCCCTGTCCGTCCTCGCCACCTTCGGCACGCCGGCCCTGCGCTCGGCCTATGCCGAGGCGACGGCCCCCGCGACCACCGCGACCGCTCCGGCGCAGCAGACGCAGACCGCCCGGCAGAGCCTTCTGACACCGGACGGGTCCTTTTCCGAGATCGTCAAGAAGGCGCGGCCCGCCGTCGTGACGATCACGACCGAGCGGCAGCTCGGGGCCGCCGATGTGGCGGACCGGCCCGGCATGCCGGGGATGCAGGGCCTGCCCAACGGGACCCCGTTCGACGAATTCTTCCAGCGGTTCTTCGGCCCCAACGGGCCCCAGGGCGGCCAGCCGATGCCGGGCCAGCCCATGCCGGGGCATCCGCAGGGTCCGCAGACGGCGCGGGCGCTCGGCTCGGGGTTCATCGTCGATCCCGACGGGCTGATCGTCACCAACAACCACGTCATCGACGGCGCCTCGAAGATCGAGGTCGTGCTTGACGATGGCCGTCAATTCCCCGCCACGCTGGTCGGACGCGACGCCAAGACCGACCTCGCGGTGCTGAAGGTCGATGCCGGGGCGCCGCTGCCGGCCGTGGCCTGGGGCGATTCCGACATGCTGGAAGCCGGCGACCGGGTGATCGCCATCGGCAACCCCTTCGGCGTGGGAACGAGCGTCAGCGCCGGCATCGTCTCGGCCCGTGGTCGCGACCTGCATAACGGCCCCTATGACGACTTCCTCCAGATCGACGCGGCCCTGAACCACGGCAATTCCGGCGGTCCGCTCCTTGACGCGTACGGGCAGGTCGTGGGCGTCTCGAACGCGATCTTCTCGCCCAATGACGGCAATGTCGGGCTGGGCTTCGCCATCCCCTCGGACATGGCCAAGCAGATCGTCGCGGAACTGGCCGACAAGGGCAGCATCGAACGCGGCTATCTGGGCGTGCAGATCCAGCCGGTGACCCGCGACATCGCCCAGGCCCTGGGGCTCGACGATGTCTCGGGCGCCATGGTGGTCGAGGTCCAGCCGGACACCCCGGCCGAAAAGGCGGGTCTGCTGCCGGGCGACATCGTGCGCAGCGTCGACGGCCAGCCGGTCGCGGATCCCCGCGCCCTGTCGCGTGCCATAGCCAATCTCGACCCGGGCGCGACCCCGGCGCTGGAGGTCTGGCGCGGAGGCGAGACGGTGGATATGGGCGTGACGCTTGCCGCCCTTCCCAACGATGCCGGTATGCCCGTCACCGCGCCGGCCCAACAGCAGGATCGCACCCCCGGAGCCGACGTGCCGCAACTGGGGCTGTCGCTGTCGGAGCTGACACCGGAGATGCGGGCGGAATTCGGCCTGCCGGCGGACCGGCAGGGTCTGGTCGTGACCGATCTGGGGCAGGGCTTTTCGTCCGATGCCGATATCCGGCCCGGCGACATCATCCTGTCGGTGAACTCGAAGGACGTGACGACCGTTCAGGACGTGCGCCAGGGCGTGCAGCAGGCGATCGAGGCGAAACGGCCATCGGTGCTGATGATGATCGAGCGCGGCGGCAACCGGATGTTCGTGGCCGTTCCGGTGGGCCACGCCTGACGCCTTTCCGCCCCCACTGCGGCGGGGGTGGAACAACCGGGTGCCGGAGCCTCCGGCCGGCACCGCCCAAGACGGACGGCCGTGCGCGTCCCTGCCGCGGCCGTCCCGCCCTTACATGCCCTGCCCCTCGTCGAACAGCCCCGGCGCCATCTCCTCCCAGAACTCGAAGATCGCCGCGGCGTTCAGGGCCGAGGCCCAGCCATGGCGCAGGAAATCCGCCCGGTCCAATTCGTCGTCGAGCCGCGACAGGAACAGCCGCCGATCGGCATCGCGCTGCGTGGGATTGCGCCGCGCCACATGGGCGGCCACGGCGGCGAACCGGGCCTTTCGCTGCGCCCGTTCGGCGTGCCGCGCCTCTTCCTCGCGGGTCTTCTCGGCCTCGGCGCTGGCCCTGGCGGCCGCCGCGGCCACGGCCTCGGCCGACGGCTCCGGTGCCCGATAATCGTGCACGATGGCCGCCGACAGATATTTCACGCGGCTCTCCACCTTGCCCTGCCGGGCGACGTAATCCAGCTTCTCGCGCACATAGTCCTCGCCATGCTCCGAGATCCATTGCCGCGCCAGGCGGTCGCCAACCCCCTGCCCCACAAGTTGCCGATATACCGACGACCCGCGCAGGGCGGCGCCGTCATCGATGTCGAACATGGCAAGCTGCTTGTTCTCGCGGATCAGGAACCGGATGTCGGTGACGCTGCGCCCCTTCTTGCGGAATTCGGGCTCGATCTCGATGTTCGAGGTGCGGTTGACCTCGGCGACGGCGGGTTTGATGATCTTCGCGTTCAGGTGCTTGAACGTCTCGTAATAGGCACTGCCATCGACCCCCATCAGGCGCCGGAACAGTTCGAGCGGCCACCAGCCGGTGCTGCCCGTGCGCACGAAGCGATAGCAGTTCTCGTAGAGGGCCAGGCCGTGACCCGAGGTGAACCGGCGCTGGATGTTCAGGTTGATCAGGGCGAAGACCTTGGGATCGTGGAGCTTTTCCGCAAGGGCCGGCGAATAGGCGTATTCGCAGACGCCGCCCTTGAGCTTGGCGAAGGACAGCATCGCCGAGACGCCCCATTCCTGCTTGCCGTCCTCGCCCAGCATGTCCCATTCGGCCACCGTCTCGGCCAGACTGCGCAGCGATGCCTTCAGCGTCTCCATGTCGTTGGAATTGTAGCCGATCATCAGGCACAGGGTGCGCGCGTCGATGGAATGGCTGGGGCGCGAAATCAGGTCGTCATAGGCGTTCAGCAGCAGCACGTTGGACAACTTGCGCTGCAACAGCGTCAACTTGCCCGAAACGTGGATCGCGGCGACGTTCTTCTTGACCGAGCTGCGCCGAAGCGCCCCGCTCAGCCGGTCATGATCGATCGTGTCCGGCATCTTCCTGCTTCCTCGCACTGCCTCTGACGGGCATGTTGTCGGATCGCGGCGGGGCGGAATCGGACCCTGCCAGCCGCAGCCAAAGCGCGGCAATCAGATCGTCGTCCAGGTTCAGCCGCAGACGGTTCACCAGCACATGGCGCAGATCGCCGGCATCGGCGATCTGCCGGCGGCGCCGGCCCGTGTTCTCCTGCTCGACCAATTGCAGATCGTACAGGCCCAGGCGGCAGGCTCCGTCGTAACCGTTGACCAGCAGATGCGCCGAAAAAGGCATCTGGTCCCATGTCGCGCACAGCCGGTTCGCCGCTTCGATGTCGGCATCGGTCACATGCGCCTCGTCGAAGCCGTAAAGGTCGCTCCATCCCTGCGGGCTGCGATGGGACAGCACCCACTCGTCCGTCGCCGTATCGCGCCGCAGGCCCAACGTCTCGCCGCCGATCAGCCATTCCCCCTCGGCCAGGGGTACGGGGGCAAGCGGGCACACCCCCCCGAACCCCGCATCGGCAAGAAAGCGTTGCCCCTCGACGCTGGCGATCCAGGCCAGATGCCCGCGCGGGCCGGGACGGGGCCGGTTCAGGCGAACGCGACCCAGCACACGCCGCACCGGCAGTTCAAGCGTCTCTAACGCGGCGCCGAACAGCAGATTCAGCTCGAAACAGTAACCGCCGCGCCCGCCCGACACGATCTTGCCGAACAGCGCATGTCGGCCCAGATCCGGCATCCGCCCCAGAAACGGGTCGATCCCTTCGAAGGGGATCGACAGGATCTGCCGCCGTTGCACCGCCGCCAGCGCCGCGGCGCCGGATCCCGGGCGCGAAGCCCCTATTCGGCCGAAATAGGCTCTCATATCGCCGCTCATATGATCTCGTCCTCGTCGAACATCGGATCGGCCTCGACCTGATTGGTCATGGTCTCGACCCGGGCGGCGGGATCCGACAGCGGCGTCTCGGCGATGTGGAACAGGGCTTCGCCTTCGTTGACGACGGGCATGTTCGTGCGCCCGATCACCAGCCCCGGCGCCGGGCTTTCGACCGGCGCCTCGCGTTCGCCGAACGGGTCCGAGATCACGCCCAGCATCTCGCCGGCCACGACCGCATCCCCTGTGCCCTTGAACATTCGCAGCAGACCGCCGGCCGGCGCCCGCACCCATGACGACCCATGCGCGACGATGGAGGCGGCGCGTGCCCGGCTGACGCCCTTGGCCGGAATCATGCCCATGGCATGCATCACGCGCACGATCCCCGTGACCCCGACGCGGCCGGAGAATTCATCGAAGCGCAGACCCTCGCCCGCCTCGTAGAGCAGCATGTCCACGCCGCGGCGGCGTGCCTCGAGCCGGAGCGAACCGTCCCGCAGCTTGGCCCGCATCACCACCGGGGCGCCGAATATCCGCGCCAGATCCTCGGTGTCCGGCTTCGACGGCGAAACCCGGACCTGCGGCAGGTTGGTGCGGTGGATCGCGGCCGAATGCAGGTCGATCCCGAAATCCGCATTCGCGACGACCTCGCGCATGAACAGATGGGCCAGCCGGCCTGCCATCGAGCCGCTTTCCGATCCCGGAAACGACCGGTTCAGGTCCCGGCGGTCCGGCAGATACCGGGACTGGTTCAGAAAACCGAACGTGTTGACGATGGGCACGACCAGCAGAGTGCCGCGCAACCCGTCCAGCAGCGGCAGGCGGAGCAGCCGGCGGGCGATCTCGACGCCGATCACCTCGTCCCCGTGGATCGCCGCCGAGACGAACAGGCACGGCCCGGGCCTGCGCCCATGCACCACGTGAACGGACATCGTGATCGGGGTGTGATCGGACAGCACGCTGACCGGCAGATCGACCGTCCGCCGCGTCCCGGGGACAACGGCGACCCCGCCGATCCGGAACGGATCCCGGCCGGGGGGCGGGCCGCCCCCTGCCCCGGCTTCGCCGCGACGGCCGGTCATGGCGTGCCCAGGCGCCGAAGGATATCGGCCACGACGGCGTCGACCTCGTCGGCCGCGACGGACCCGAGCAGACGCAGGGCCGTTCCGCCCTCGGGATCCGTTTCCCGCCGCAGAACGGTGCCGGGCCGGACCGCGATATCCTCGGCCTGCGGCGCCCGGCGCGGCCGCCCCCCCGATTGCGGACCCTTCGCCGCGGGGCGTGCCTTGAGAACGCGGTTCAGGGCCGACCATTCCTCGGCCGGGGTCCCCGCCCCGGCTTCGGCCAGCGCGGCGCGCAATTCGGAGGCGGCGCCGCCCCGAAGGCCCGCCGCCAGCGCCAGCCCCTGCTTTTCCGACAGATCCGGGCCGAAGCTCAGCAGATCGCCCAGTTCTTCGTGCACCAGGGCAAAAGAGCGTATCTTTGACCGCTTCGCCTTCGACGCCGCCGCGAACAGCGCCGAGACGGCGGCGTCGATATCGGCGAAGGCGCCCTGCCCCACGGCGACGACGGCGACGCGGCCCCGCTCATACGGGCTCAGATCCGCGCGGATCTCGTTTTCCTCGACCATCGCGGTATAGGCAGCCTGCGCGTCCTGCTGCCGCACCAGCGCCAGGACCGAGGGCTGCCGCAGATTGCCCGAGGCCGCCAGACCGGCCAGCGCCGTCAGACGCCGCCAGCCGGAGATCAGCCCGTATTCGCCGTTCTTGAGGTCCACCACCTCGATCGGTTGGCGCTGACCGTGAAGCCGGAGCGATTCCGTGAGTTCCGCCATGGCATCGGGATCGGCATGCAGCCGGTCCCGCGACAGGTGATCGATCCGGATGGCGTCGAGCGGCAGCCGGATGACGACGCGCCCTTCGCCCTGCGCCGCGCGGTAGCGTTCGGCCTCGGATGCCTGTTGCGCTGCCCGGGCACGGCTATCGGCATCGGCCAGCTCGACCATGTTCGCGGTTTCCCGGGCGACCTGCGCGATCGGCGGCGAAAGTCCGGGGCCGGCGCCGGCGGGTTTCGCCGCGAAACCCTGCTCAAGCTCGGCCAGATCCTCGGGCGAGGGGGCTTCAAGCCGTCTGCGACGCGCCATTCTCGGCCTCCATTTCCTGCTGATCGCGCCACCAGGCGCCCAGGAGGATTTCCTTGAACTCGGCATAGGTCCGGTCGAACGCCTCGCGCCCCCTGGTATAGGTCTCGCGGTTGAATTCGCGGTAATCCGCCTCGTAGATGCCGTTCACCTGCTCGCCGGCCTGCCCGATCAGGGCGGTGAATTCCTGCCGGTAAGCGTTCATGAAATCGCCGAAATACGCCTGGATGACATTGGCGAGATCGGTCTGCTGGCTGGCGTCGAACCGGGTGACCAGCGCGCGCACCACATCCCATTCGAATTTCATTTCAGGCAGGCCCGCCTGCCGACGGGCGGCGTTCTCACCGTCCTCGATCGACGCGAAGGTCGAATAGAGCATGTCGAAGAAGCGCCCGGTCGAATCGAATTCGAGGAAGGACGCGCCGAGCGGCACCAGCAGGATATCCGCCGCGGCAAGCGCGTTGATCGTCAGATAGCCGAGGGCAGGGGGGGTATCCAGCAGCACGATATCGTACTCGTCCAGCACACCCGAGCTCTCGAAGAACCCCGTCAGCGCATCCCACAGCGGCCAGCGCCGGAGCCCCATGCGCCAGACCGGTATCTGGAACTCGGCCCAGTACAGGTTCAACTGCGCCCCGATCAGGTCGATATTCGGCCAATGCGTATTATGGATCAGGTTTCGCGGCGAAACCTCCAGGGCGGCTGTCAGGGTCTCGTCCAGCGGCAATTCGGGATCGCCCCGCGCGGCCCGAACGCGGTTTTCGTCGAGAACATGCCGCGCGTAATCCTGCGCGATCAGCGGAAAGACCGTCTGCCATTCATCCGCGACCTGGCCGCCAAGGATCGAGGTCATCGACCCCTGGCTGTCCAGATCCACGACCAGAACCTTGTATCCGTCCAGAGCTGCGGCCATGGCCAGATGCGCGGCTGTCGAGGTCTTGCCGACACCGCCCTTGAAATTGGCGACCGCCGCGATCTTGGCCGGCAGCCCCTTGGGCCGCCAAGGGCGATACTCCTTGGTGCTGACCCCTTCTTCGACGAAATGCGCGCGCAGGCGCAGCACCTCTTCCAGCGTGAACCATTTCGCCCCGGCATCGCCGTCGCCCTGCGGCAGGTCGGGATTGGCCCGCAAGACGCGCCGCAGATGGGCGGGGGCGACCGGCAGCAGATAGCGGCAGATCTCCCAGATCGAGAACTTGCGTAGCCGCTTGCGCCCATCGGGGGCATAGCCGCGCCGGGCCAGGTCGTCCCGGCCGCGGGCGCAGAACGACGCGGCCTTGGCGAACCGGGCCGTGTCGATTGCGCCGGGCAATCGGGATGCCGCGCGTTCGGGATCGATGTTATGATAGGGGGGAGGTGCCTGCACCTCGGGTTTTTTTGCCATTGCTGCCGCGCCTGATCTGCCTCGCCGAAGATGTCCCCGGTTCTGCCGGGTGTTGCCGATATTGTGGCACATCTTGCGGGCGCCTGTGAAGATGCCCGTCTGAGGTCCCTGGCAATGTTCGCGGCAAGGGTACGTTTCGCGGCGAAACCTGTTTGATCAGCAGATTTTCTGGCACAAAGGTTCAAGGAATTTTCATTCGTTTAAGGGCTTTGCCTTCGGAAAGTTCAATGCGTTCAAGGCGATGCCAGCGGCAAGGCACCCGTCGGCGGGTTCGCCGGTACCCGTCTGCGGGATTGCGGGTATCCGCCACCGGGACGATGGGCGCCGATTCTCGGTTCCAGGGGCTCCTGAATGCGGTGGACGCCCGGATGTGCCCCCGGGACCCGCCGAAACCGCACCGGCCAGCGCGCCACGGCGGGTCGCGGCCGCCTGACTGTCCCGGATTCGGGTGCCTATAGGCGGTGCCCTCTCCCCTGTGGGTGCGGCCAGGCACCCGTTTGCGGGGGGCGGAAGGCTTGAGCGGCCGCTATCGCTCGTATAAGTCTGGCCGATGGTCGCCGAGATGGCAGGGCAGGCGCCGGAGCAAGCATGAAACCCATTCCTCTTCTGATCGTCGCGGTGCTGATCGCGACCGGCGGGCGCGTCTGGGCGCAGGAACCCGCGGCGCAGGCGGTCCAGGTGCAGGCCCCGACGGTGACGGTCGCGGCCGCAGAGATGGCCGAGCTTGCCACCCGGGCCGTCGTTTCCGGCACTCTGGTGCCGCGGCAAGAGGTGCAGGTCTATCCCCGCGTCGCCGGGCAGGAGGTCGTCGAGCTGCTGGCCGATATCGGCGACAGCGTGGCCCAGGGCGACGTTCTGGCGCGACTGGATGCGGCGACGCTGACCGCGCAGCTGGATCAGGCGCGGGCGAGCCTGGCGAGCGCCGAGGCCGGCATCGCCCAGGCCGAGGGGCAGCTTGTCTCGGCGCAGGCATCGGCGCGACAGGCGGACCAGGCCCTGGATCGGACGCAGACCCTCAATCGCCGCGGCGATGCCGCCCAGGCGACACTGGATCAGGCGATCGCCGCGGCGGACACGGCCAAGGCAGCCGTCCGCAGCGCCGAGGCGGCCCTGTCGGCGGCGCGGGCGCAAAAGCAGCAGGCCCAGGCCGCGCTCGAGGTCGCGCAGCTCAACGCCGATTGGGCCGAGATCAGGTCGCCCGTCTCGGGGGTTGTCCTGGCGCGGAACGCGATCAGGGGCGGTCTGACGGCCCTGGGCGGCGAGCCGCTGTTCCGTATCGTCGCTGGCGGCCTGGTCGAGGTCGAGGCCGAGATCATCGAGACCGATCTGGCCGAGGTGGGCGCCGGAGACCCGGCTGTCATCGACGTGGCCGGTCGCCCGGCACTGACGGGACGGGTGCGGCTGGTCTCTCCCCGTGTCGATCCGCTGACCCGCCTGGGCACCATCCGCATCGCCATCGACGATCTGGGCGCCGTGCGCACCGGCATGTTCGCCCGCGCCGTGGTGACGACCGATGTGCGGACGGTGCTGACGGTGCCGCCATCCGCGGTTCTCAGCGACGGGGCGGGATCCTACGTGCAACTGGTCCGCGACGGCGTGGTCGAGCGGCGAGAGGTGACGGCCGGTGCGCTGTCGGGCGACCGGCGCGAGATCGCGCGGGGACTGGAGCCGGGCGACGAGGTCATCGTGCGCGCCGGGGCCTTCTTCCGCGAAGGCGACCGCGTGCGGCCCGTGGCCGCCGGGGCAGGGGACCCGACCGCCGCGGCGTCCGGTCAGTGAGGGTCGGGCCATGAACATGTCGACCTGGGCCATCCGCAACCCGGTCCCGCCGATCGCGGTGTTCCTGGTGCTCTGCGTCGTCGGCCTGTTTTCGTTCATGCAACTGCCGGTCACGCGCTTTCCCAACATCGACGTGCCGGTCGTCACCGTCTCGGTCGGCCAGTCGGGCGCAGCCCCGTCCGAGCTGGTGGCCCAGGTCACCCGTCCGGTCGAGGATGCGATCTCGGGCGTGACGGGCGTGGATCACATCAGTTCCACCGTCGCCGACTCGCTTTCGACCACGACGGTCGAATTCGATCTGGCGACCGACAGCGACCGCGCCCTGAACGATGTGAAGGACGCCGTCGCGCGCATCCGCAGCAGCCTGCCCGACGCGATCACCGAACCGGTGGTGCAGCGCGTGGACGTGACCGGGGTTCCGATCCTGACCTACGCGGTGGCCGATCCCACCCGGAGCATCGAGGATCTGAGCTGGTTCGTCGACGATGTGCTGGCGCGGGAATTGCAGGGCATCTCGGGCCTGGGCTCGATCGCCCGTCTGGGCGGCGCCGACCGCGAGATCAAGGTCGAGCTCGATCCCGACCGGCTGCTCGCAATGGGCATCACCGCCGCAAGCGTGAGCCGGCAGCTGCGCGAGACGAATATCGACCTGGGCGGCGGGCGCGGCGATCTGGGCGGGCAGGAATTCACCATCCGCGCGCTCGGCGGCGCGCAGAGCCTGGCCGACCTGGCGGCGACGCCGCTGTCGCTTGGCGGAGGTCGCACCGTCAGGCTGAGCGATCTGGGGCAGGTGATCGACGGCCCGTCCGAGGCGCGCAGCTTCGCCACATTGGGCGGACAGCCGGTCGTCGCCTTCGGCGTGTTCCGTGCGACCGGCGCCAGCGATCTGGGGGTGGCCGAAGCGGTGAAGCAGCGGCTCGACCAGGTGGCGGCGCAATATCCCGACGTCGAACTGACGCAGATCGAGGACACGACGGCCTATACGCGCGGCAATTACGACAGCGCGATGGAAACGCTCTACGAGGGTGCGGCGCTCGCCATCATCGTCGTGTTCCTGTTCCTGCGGAACTGGCGCGCGACGGTCATCACCGCCGTGGCGCTGCCGCTCTCGATCATCCCGACATTCTTCGTCATGCAGATGCTGGGTTTTTCGCTGAACACCGTCAGCCTGTTGGGGATCACCCTGGTCACCGGCATCCTGGTCGACGACGCCATCGTCGAGATCGAGAACATCGTCCGGCATATCCATCAGGGTCGGCCCGCCTACGAGGCATCGGAAGAGGCGGCGAGCGAGATCGGCCTGACGGTGATCGCCATCAGTTTCACCATCGTCGCCGTCTTCGCGCCCGTCAGTTTCATGAGCGGCATCGCCGGTCAGTATTTCCGGCAATTCGGCCTGACGGTCGCGGTGGCGGTGCTCTTCTCGCTGCTCGTGGCCCGGCTGATCACGCCGATGATGGCGGCCTATCTGCTCAAGGACGGCACGGCCCACGAGGCGCCGCGCGACGGCTGGCTGATGCGGCGCTATATGGCAATGCTGGGCTGGACGCTCCGGCACCGGGCGGTCACGTTGCTGGCCGGGCTGCTGATCTTCGCCGCCTCGCTGTATTCGGCGACGCTGCTGCCCACCACCTTCGTTCCCGAAGCCGATGAAGGGCGGATCATGATCTCGGTCGAACTGCCGCCGGGATCGACCCTGGGCGACACCCGCGCCCTGACCGACGAGATCACCGCCCGGGTCGAGACGGTGGACGAGGTCGAGAATGTCTTTGTCGAGGGCGGCACCGGCGACGTCGCCGAGGCGCGGCTGACGGTCACGGTCGGGCCCAAGGACGGCCGCGACCGCAGCGTGTTCCAGATCGAGGACCAGCTTGCGACCATGCTGCGCGACATTCCCGATGCGCGGATCAACTTTCTGGCCGGAAACGGGCAGCGCGATGTGCAGGTCGTGGTTCTGGGCGAGGATCAGGCCCAGGTCGAAGAGGCGGCGCGGCGCCTGGCCGAGGAGATGCGCGCCGTTCCCCTGATAACCGACATATCCAACGCGGCGTCGCTGTCGCGGCCCGAATTGCGGATCACGCCCAAGCCCGAGATCGCCGCCGATCTGGGCGTCACGGCCAGCGATCTGGCCGCCACGATCCGGGTCGCGACCATCGGCGATGCCGATGCCAACCTGGCGAAGTTTTCGGCCGACGGCCGGCAGATCCCCATCACCGTCCGCATGGCCGAGCGCACCCGCCGCAATCTGGAACTGATGCAGGGCCAGCGCGTGCCGACGGCGAACGGCACGCCGGTGCCGCTCGGGGTTGTGGCCGATGTGGCGCTGGCGGCCGGACCGTCGACCATCGAACGCTACGACCGCGAGAACAAGGTGACGATCTCGGCCGATCTGGCGCCCGGTGCGGTGCTCGGCCCGGCCTTGCAGCAGATCGACGCCTTGCCCGCCGCGCAGGACATGCCGGCCGGCACGCGCATCCAGCCCTCCGGCGATGCCGAGGTGATGGGCGAGGTCTTTGCCAGCTTCGGCCAGGCGATGGGGGCGGGGCTGATGCTGGTCTATGTGGTTCTCGTCCTGCTCTTCGGGAGTTTCCTGACCCCGCTGACGATCCTGCTGTCGCTGCCCCTGTCGATCGGCGGCGCCATCCTGGGGCTGTTCCTGACCGGGAACGCGATCGGGCTGTCGGTGGTGATCGGCTTCCTGATGCTGATGGGGATCGTCACCAAGAACGCGATCATGCTCGTCGAATTCGCGGTCGAGGCCATGGCGCATGGCAAGGACCATTCCGCTGCGATGCTCGAAGCGGGCCACAAGCGCGCGCGCCCCATCGTCATGACGACCATCGCCATGACGGCGGGGATGATCCCCTCGGCCCTGGCGCTTGGGGCCGGGGGCGAATTCCGCTCGCCCATGGCCGTTGCGGTGATCGGCGGCCTGCTGTTGTCGACCCTGCTGTCGCTGATCTTCGTGCCGTCGCTGTTCTCGGTCATCGACGGGCTGCGCCTGCGGATCCTGCGGCTGCTGGCCCGCGGCACGAACCGGCCGGAAGGGCAGGGGGGCTAGGGCACCAGCGCGCCCGGCCCGCAGATCGTCCTGGCGGCGCGGGTCTGGCCCGCCGCCACCGCCTGTGCGGGATCGCGGCTGTCCATGAATGCCGCCAGATAGGCGGCGTTGAAGGAATCGCCCGCCGCCGTGGAATCGACCACCCGCTCTACCGGGGCGGGCAGCGCATGCACGTGCAGCGCCCCGTCGATGCGGGTGAGGACCGGGCGCGGGCCGTTCTTCACCACCACATGCGGACATCCCCGCGCGGCATAGCGTGCGGCCGTCGCTTCGGGATCTGCATCGCCGAAGGTCGCGGCCTCGTCGTCGAAGCTGGGCAGGGCGATGCTGGATGCGCCCGCCGCCGCCTCGACCACCTGGCGCATCCGCGTCTCGTCGTCCCACAGCCGGGGGCGGATATTCGGATCGAAGGCCACGATCCGGCCGGCCTGCCGGGCCCGCGCCATCAGCTCAATCAGCGTCTCGGCATGATCGGGCGGCAGGATCGCCAGGGTGATCCCCGACAGATACACGACATCGGCGGCCGCGATCCGGTCCGCGACAAGAGCCGGATCGTCCATCATCCGGCGCGCCGCGGAAGAATCGCGCCAGTAGCTGAAGCTGCGTTCGCCGTCCTGCAGGTGGATCATGTAGAGCCCCACCGCGCGGTCCGGCACCCGCGGCGCGTCGGCGGTGGCGATGCCGGCCGCCTCGGCGAAGCCCGCCAGCGCGTCGGACAGCGGATCGGCGCCGAGCGCCGTGTGGAACCGTACCTGCCAGCCCGGCCCCAGACAGCGGGCGGCGTACCAGAGCGTGTTGAAGACGTCGCCGGCGAAACCCTCGCGCAACAGGCCGGGCCCGGCGGGCGACAGTTCGACCATGCATTCGCCGAGGCCGAGGAAGGTGCGGTTCGGATGCGTCATGCCGGCAATGTCCCGGTTTTCGCGGCGGAGGCAAGGCGGTTCCCGCGCCCGAGGGGCGCCGGGTCTCGCGGGAATGCGTGCTGGATCGGCCGGTCGGCGGTTCCAGCGCCCGCGGGGCGCCGGGGGTTAATCCGGCGCGGCGGGCGGCTTATCTGTCGGGGGAAAGCGCCTGTGCCCCCCCCCCGGCGCCCGGCCTCGCGGTTGCGGCCGGGCGCGGGATGCGGGATGATGCGGATGGTATACCAAAACCGCGCCCCCGCCGCGCGGATAGATGAAGAAGGGAATTCACATGCTCGACAAGGCGACGTTTACCCCCCACGGCAAGCACCTGATCGCCGGGGATTGGGTCGCGGGCGACAAGACCTTCACCTCCGACCCGGCCCGGGGCCAGGGCCACGAATTCTCGATGGGCACGCCCGACCTGATCGACCGGGCGGTGCGTGCCGCCGAAGAGGCGTTCTGGACCTTCGGCTATTCCAGCCGTGAGGATCGGGCCGCCTTTCTCGAAGCCATCGCCGACGAGATCGACGCACGCGGGGACCAGATCACCGAGATCGGCTTGGCCGAAACCGGTCTGCCCGAGGCACGCCTTCAGGGCGAGCGCGGCCGGACCTGCGGCCAGCTTCGCCTGTTCGCCGACCACATCCGGGCGGGCGATTACCTGGACCGGCGCCACGATGCGGCGCTGCCCGACCGCCAGCCCCTGCCGCGTCCGGATCTGAAGACGGTGCAGCGCCCCATCGGCCCGATTGCCGTCTTCGGCGCCTCGAACTTCCCGCTCGCCTTCTCGACGGCGGGGGGCGATACGGCCAGCGCCCTGGCGGCAGGCTGCCCCGTGGTCGTCAAGGGGCACGACGCCCATCCGGGCACCGGCGAGATCGTGGCCGAGGCGATCCACGCCGCCATCCGCGCGACCGGGATGCCTGCCGGGGTGTTCAGCCTGATCCAGGGCGGCTCGCGCGAGGTGGGGGCGGCGCTGGTCCAGCATCCGCTGATCCGCGCCGTCGGCTTCACCGGCTCGCTCGGCGGCGGACGCGCGCTGTTCGATCTCTGCGCGCAGCGCCCCGAACCGATCCCGTTCTTCGGCGAGCTCGGCTCGGTCAATCCGATGTTCCTGCTGCCCGGCGCCGTTGCCGCGCGCGCAGAGGAGATCGGCAAGGGCTGGGCCGCCTCGCTGACCATGGGGGCGGGGCAGTTCTGCACCAATCCCGGCATCGCGGTCCTGCTCGAGGGGCCCGAAGGCGACGCGGTAGTCGAGGCGGCGCGCGCCGCTCTGGGCGACAGCGCCTCGCAGACGATGCTCACCCACGGCATCGCCGATGCCTATCGCACGGGACGCGACCGGGTAAAGGCCAGTGCAGGGGTGCGCGAGGTGCTGACGTCGATGTGCGACAAGCGCAGCGCCACCCCGTATCTCTACGAGACCGACGGCGAGACGTGGCTGAGCAACGAGGAACTGGGCGAAGAGGTGTTCGGCCCGCTCGGCCTGGTCGTGCGCGTGCGCGACCTCGACCAGATGGACAAGGTCGCCCGCAGCCTGAAGGGGCAGCTGACCTGCACCATCCATATGGAGCAGTCCGACACCGAGGCGGCGGGCCGGCTGATGCCGGTGCTGGAGCGCAAGGCGGGCCGCATCCTGGTCAACGGCTTCCCGACCGGGGTCGAGGTGGCGGATGCGATGGTGCATGGCGGCCCGTATCCCGCCAGCACGAATTTCGGCCATACCTCGGTCGGCACCCTGGCGATCAGGCGTTTCCTGCGGCCGGTCTGCTATCAGAACGTCCCCGAGGCGATCCTGCCCCGGGATCTGGCGGGCGCCTAGGAACGCGCCGCCGCGGCACCGGTCAGGTGTCGCGGCGGTTCAGCGTCTGGCGGGGGTCGATGGCGCGGATCGCCACCCCCGCCTGCGCCAGCAGCGCCTCGGCCTCGGCCTCGTGCCGCATGGCCTCCTGCGTCGCCCATTCCGTGAAGCGGCGGACCGATCGCCGATTCATGTGCCGGTGCGGGCAGACCAGCCAATAGGCCGGAAAGGCCAGGGCGGGCGCCGCCGGGCAAAGCGGTATCAGCGCGCCGGCCCGGATCTCGGGCAGGGCCAGGGCCAGGCTTTCCAGCACGACCCCGGCCTCGTCGGCGGCAAGCTGCAATGCCATCGACGAGCGGTCGATCAGCAGGGACTTGTCGTTGCGCGCCGCGACCAGTCCGGCCTCGGCCAGCCAGGTCTCCCAGGGGCACAGGGCGCGGGCGCTGTCGATCAGTCGCGCGTCTTCCAGGGGGCTGGCCGGGTCCAGCCGGTCGCGCAGGGCAGGGGCCACCAGCGGCAGCACGATGTCCCGCGCAAGCGGCGCGGCATGAAGACCGGCCCAGTCGCCGAAGCCGTAGCGGATATCGAGATCCATGATCTCGCGGTCGAAATTCGTGGGGTCGGGCGCGGCATCGACCCTGAGCTTCCATTCGGGGTGTTCCGCCACGAAGGCCGACAGGCGCGGGCCGAGCCACCGCACCCCGAAAGAGGGCGAGACCCGGATCGCCAGACGCCGCAGGTCCGATGTCTGGCCCAGATTGCGGCGCGCGTCGCGCAGCATCCGGATGGCGGCAGAACTCGCCTGGAAAAGCTGCTCGCCTTCCAGCGTCAGCGACAGCGAGCGGCCGTCGCGGCGAAACAGCCGCAGGCCCATCTGCTGCTCCAGAAGCTTGATCTGCTGCGATACGGCCGAGGACGACACCGACAGCTCGTCGGCGGCCTTGGAGACCGTGCCGCGGCGGGCCACCGCCTCGAAGAACAGATAGCCGTTCAGGCTGGGTTCACGTGCCATTCGATCCTGCCGATGCTCGCACAGCACCCTTAACGTGATGCGTAGGAGAACTTCAATGTCCGTGCCGCATCGACGATTGCCGGCGCCGGGCGCTGTCGGCAGCATGGCCGGGCAGGAAAGGGGGCGCGTATGGGAACAGGGCGACGGGTCGGCTTTGTGGGGTTGGGCGCGATGGGGGCGCCCATGGCGGCCAATCTGGCCGCGGCCGGCCATCGGGTGACCGGATATGACATGCGGGCCGAGGCTCTGGCCGCGCTGGAAGCGGCGGGCGGCGCGCCTGCGGCCGGCGCGGCCGATGCCGCGCGGGGGGCCGATCTGCTGGTCCTGATGGTCGTGAACGCGGCGCAGGCCGAGCAGGTGCTGTTCGGCGACGGCGCCCTGTCCGCCCTGCCCGTAGGTGCGGCGGTCGTGCTGATGGCGACCTGCCTGCCGGGCGAGGTGGCATCGATCGCCGAGCGGGTCGAGGCCGAGGGGCGGCTGCTGCTGGATGCGCCGGTATCGGGCGGGGTGGCCGGGGCCCGCGCGGGCAGCCTGACGATCATGGCCGCCGGCGCGGCCGAGGCGTTCGAAGCGGCGCGCCCGGCACTGGAGGCGATGGGAGGGCGCATCTTCCGCGTCGGAGACCGGGCCGGGCAGGGCGCGGTCGCCAAGGCCGTGAACCAGCTTCTGTGCGGCGTCCATCTGGCGGCGGCGGGCGAGGCGATGTCGCTGGCCGAGGCGATGGGCCTGGACCTGCCCACGATGCTGGAGATCGTCAGCGGATCTGCCGCGTCGAGCTGGATGCTGCGCGACCGGGGGCCGCGCATGATCTCAGACAGCGACGAGGTGACCAGCGCGGTCGACATCTTCACCAAGGATCTCGGGATCGTCCTGTCGGTGGGGCGCGAGGCGCAGGCGGCGCTGCCCCTGGCGGCGGCCGCGCATCAGATGTTCCTCGCCGGGTCGGGCCGGGGCGAGGGGCGGCTGGACGACAGCAAGGTCATCGGGTCCTACCGCGCCCTGGCCGGACGGCAGAAGCCATGAGCCGCGCGTCAGGGCCGCGGCGTCCAGGCCGAGATCCGGTCCAGAACCTCGCGGCCCGAGACGGGCGCGCCCGGCCCCTCTTCCAGCCGGTGCCAGCGCTCCAGCAGCGGCCGTCCCGAATTGCGGCAATGGGTCCGCATGGCGCGGCGGGCCGCCTCGGGGTCCCGCGCCGACAGCGCGTCGAGGATGGCGGAATGCTCCCGGCGGTAGAACCGGCGGATATCGGCCTCGTTCTGGCGGTTGCTGGTGCGGGTCCATTCGGGAAACCGCTGCCGGGCGCGCCAGAAATCCGACACGATCGACACGAAGACGGAATTGCCCGTGAACCGGGCGATGCTGATGTGAAACTCGCGGTCGTGCCGCTCGACCTCGGCGAAATCGGCCGCGCCGTCGGAAATCCGGTCGATGCAGGCGGAGAGATGCAACAGCCCCTCGCGCGTGACCGAGGCGGCGGCCACGGCGGCGATCTCGGGCTCGATGCGGTATCGCGCCTCGACCAGTTCGAAGAAACCCGGCAGGCCCACTTCCTCGGCGCCCCGGTCCGGCAGCTCGTCCGCCACATAGGCGCCGGCGCCGAACCGGGTCACGACATAGCCCATCGCCTCGAGCGCGATCATCGCCTCGCGCACGGTGGTGCGGCTGACGCCGAGCTGATGCACCAGATCCTTGTCGGCCGGCATCTTCGACCCCGCCGGCAGTTCGCCGGCGCGGATCGCCCTGGCCAGCTCGTCCGCCACCAGCCGGTAGCGGGGCGTCTGCAGGATGGGCTTGATCACATCGATCCTCCTTGCCAGCGGGGCGGCCGCTATGCGCCCGGCATGTCGTCCTCCATGTAGAAGCGCACGTTCTCCTCGAAACCGTCATCGGCGATCAAGCCCAATTTCAGCGCCTTGTTCGGATTGTAGGCAAAGCGCCAGCCCGAGACGATTTCCCGAATGTCGGGCTGATCCTCGAACCGGATGCGCTCGGCCGGCTCGGGGCCGGCCACGTTGGTCATCGCCTCGATCATCTGCCGGATGCTCAGCGTCTGCCCCGGCATCGACATGCAGCGGTTCTGCCCCAGCTCGGCGGCGTCGATCTCGGCCCCGCGGATGAGGTTTTCGACGCAGCGGCGCGGGCTCAGGTAATAGTGCCGGAAGTCGGGCTCGACCGGGCAGATCGCCTCTTCGCCGTTCAACGGCTCGCGAATGATCGACGACATGAAGGACGAGGCGGCGCGGTTGGGCCGCCCGGGACGGACCGAGATGGTCGGCAGGCGGAAGCCGCGCCCGTCGATGAAGCCGCGCCGGGAATAGTCGTTCACCAGCAATTCGCCGATGGCCTTTTGCGTGCCGTACGAGGTCTGGGGGTTCAGGCCCGTCCAGTCCTCGATCGGATCGGGCACCTCGCCCCCGAACACGGCCAGCGACGACGTGAAGACCAGAACCGGCGGGCGGGGCAGGGCCCGGCACCGTTCGAGCACGTTGATGACGCCGTGAAGGTTCACGTTCATGCCGGTCTCGAACTCGGCCTCCGCGTGGGACGACACGACGGCGGCCAGCAAGAAGATCGCGTCCGTGTCACCGGCGATCAGGCCGTCCACGGCGGCGCGGTCGGTGATGTCGGCGGCCACGCCCCGCACGGGGAAGGGCGCGTCGACGGCTGCCGGCTCGGCGATGTCGGCCAGGGTGAGCGACGCGATCCGCTGCCCGCGCAGGCTGCCGCGGCGCGCGAGCTCCCGCGCCAGCTTCTGCCCCAGAAAGCCGCCGCCGCCGATGATGATGATGTTCATTTCGTTGCGCCCCCGGCGCCTTGTGTTCCGATTGGGGAGGGGCGGCGCCGTTGTCGCCGCCCGGGGAGAGAGCGGCCGCGGCACGGAGCCGCGGCCGGATACGCGAAAAGGGTCAGCCGCCCAGACCGATCCGGTCGAGGAACGCCTTGTGGCTTTCGACGATCGATTTCGTCTCGGGCGTCTTTTCGGCCCACTTGTCCCAGGTGCTCTTCGCCGCCTGGCGGAAGGCCGCGCGATCCTCTTCCGACCAGTCGTAGAGGGTGACCCCCTCGCCGGGCAGACGTGCGGCGGCTTCGCTGTTGGCGACCA
>Ga0189283_10292_pt1 | contig 22429 bp, 23 predicted proteins | sample N26C4minimetaG_FD_130320 | JGI IMG/M metagenome (GOLD analysis project Ga0189283, IMG submission 130320) | Marine microbial communities from the Costa Rica Dome - N26 C4 mini metaG | ecosystem: Environmental > Aquatic > Marine > Oceanic > Photic zone | place: Costa Rica: the Eastern Pacific...
CCCCGAGGTGATGATCCCCCTGGTCTCGGCCCGGCGCGAGGTCGAACTGGTCAAGGCACGGATCGATGCGGTGGCCGCCGCCGTCGCGCGCGAGACGGGGGCGGACCTGGATTACCGGGTCGGCGTGATGGTCGAGACGCCGCGCGCCGCGCTGCGCGCCGACGAGATCGCCGGCCAGGCCGCGTTCCTCAGCTTCGGGACCAACGACCTGACGCAGATGACCTATGGGCTGTCGCGCGACGATGCGGGCCGGTTCATGGGCGCCTATGTGGCGCAGCAGGTCTTTGCCGAGGACCCGTTCCTGCGGCTGGACGTGGACGGGGTGGGCGAGCTGCTGATGATCGGGGCCGAGCGGGGCCGGCGCGGCCGTGCCGATATCGTCCTGTCGGTCTGTGGCGAACATGGCGGCGATCCCGACAGCATCGCCTTCTGCCGCGCCGCCGGGTTCGATTACGTCTCCTGCTCGCCCTTTCGGGTGCCGCTGGCCCGCCTGGCGGCCGCACATCTGGCGATTCGCGACCCGCGCGGCGGCTGAGTCGGCGAATCGGGCGCGCGAATCGGCCGAATCGTGTCGGATCGGCAACATTCCCCGGTCTTTCGCAAAAAATCGCCGATGTGGTTCCGCTGCGACAGGTTGGCGGGTTCCGATTGTGGCGACTTTTTGGCATCCCCTCCCGAGCTGCCGGGCCGGTTCCAGGGAATCGGCTCCAACCGACCGAAGGGGGATGAAGGGACAATGTCCGAAACCGCATCCAAGCGTGCGGCGCTGGTCGGCGCCGTCATCATGTCTGCCCTGGCCGCAGCGCCGGCACCGGCCGACGTGATCATGAGCCAGTCGAACGATCCGCGTGTGGGGCTGGATCGCAACCTGAACGGCCTTCTGGGCTCGCGGCGCCCCGAATTGCGCAGCGACGCGCCCGCCGTGCCGGAAACCGGCGCCTCCGAGACGGCTACCGATGCCGGTCTGGGGGCGCTTCTGGGGGGCGACCGGCCCGAGCTCCGGCCCCGCCGCGGCAACGATCTCGCCTTGCTCACCGCGCCCGAGCGGCGCGCGGCGGCACCCGCCGCGCCGGTGGTGCGCCGCGATTCGGCCTTTCTGGCGGCGCTGCCGGCCGCCAGCGGCGACAGCCAGTGGGAATGCCTGTCCGAGGCGCTGTATTTCGAGGCGCGCGGCGAAAGCGTGAAGGGCATCTTCGCGGTGGCCGAGGTGATCCTGAACCGGGTGGACAGCCCGCGTTTCCCGGGCAGCGTCTGCGACGTGGTCAATCAGGGCACCGGCGAGCGGTTCCGCTGCCAGTTCACCTATACCTGCGACGGCGCGGCCGAGACGATCCGCGACAAGTCGGCCTGGCGCCGGGTGGGCAAGATCGCCCGGCTGATGCTGGACGGCGCGGCCCGCACGCTGACCGACGGCGCCACCTATTACCATACCCGGGCGGTGCGGCCGCGCTGGTCGCGCGTCTTCGACCACACCGCCGATATCGGCGCGCATCGCTTCTACCGCCAGGGCTGAGCGCGCCGATGCGGGCCGGCGCGCGCGCCCCTGTGCAACCGGCGTGCCATCGGCTAGGAGCGGGGCGTCAGAGCGGAGGCGCCGATGAGCGACGATATCAGCCAGGCTTTCGACCACCCCGAGGCGCGGGCCAAGGCCACGGCGGATGACCCGCGCGACCGGATTTCGCTGCGCGACCACGTGATCGAGGTCGATATCGGCGCGTTCCAGGACGAACGCGGGCGGCGCCAGCGGGTGCGGTTCAACCTCGTGGTCGAGGTCCGCCCCCACGATGCCGCGCGCACTGACGACGTGGACAAGATCCTCAGCTACGACACGCTGACCGATGCCATCGGCCTCGAACTGTCGGCCGAGCGGGTGAACCTGCTGGAAACCCTGGCCGAGCGCATCGCCGACCGCATTCTGGCCGAGCCGCAGGCCATGCGGTGCTTCGTCCGGATCGAAAAGCTGGATCGCGGGCCCGGCGCCCTGGGGGTCGAGATCGTGCGCTCGGCCAGCCACCTGCCGCGCCTGCCGCAAGAGATGCAGCGCGACGGCGCACCGCATCCGCGGGTGGTCTATCTGTCAAATGCCGCCATCGCCTCGGACCGGCTGGCGGGCTGGCTCGACGGGCTGGCGGATCGGGGGCCGGTGGTGCTGTGCGTGGGGGCGCCGGATCTGCCGCGTCCGCATTCGGCGGCCGCGCCGGCGCAGCGGCGCATCGACCTGCTGGCCATCGAACAGAACGCCTGGGTCCTGGCCGGGCGCGACCGGCGCTGCGTGGTCGTGGCCAGCCGGACCGAGCTGGACTGGGCGATGCGCAACGGCCAGGTGACCGTCTGGGCGCCTTCGAAGATCGTGCTCGACGCGGTCGAGGCGCCGCCGCCCGGCCCGGTGGACCCTCTGGCGCTGGTCCAGTGGTTCGCGGCGACCATGCACGCCGCCGAACTGGTCGTCGTGGGCGAGGTGCCGGTGCATGGCGCGCCCGTCCCGACGCGGGTGCTGGAGATCGGGGCGGAGCGGCTGGCGTGACACGGCTGCGCCCGATCCCCCTGACCGGGGTGCCGCGCCCCGCCGGCGCCCTGCCGCTGGCGGGCAGTGCGACGGTCTGCTTCCTCCAGGTCGAACGGCTGCGGCGCGGCGCGGCGCCCGAGATCGTCGGCATCGCCGATCTGGATCCGGTCGATCTGGAGCGGCTGTCGTCGCGGCGGCCGCCGGTGCTGAACCTGACGCTCGACCGGCCGCGGCTGATGGGCATCCTGAACGTGACCCCCGACAGCTTTTCCGATGGCGGCCGTTTCCTGGCCCCCGACGCGGCGCAGGCCCGGGCGGCGGCCATGGCGGCGGACGGGGCCGAGGTGATCGATATCGGCGGCGAAAGCACCCGGCCCGGCGCCGCGACCGTGCCGGCCGAGGAAGAGATCGCGCGGATCGCGCCGGTGATCCGGGCCGTCGCCGCCGGCGGGCCGCCCGTATCCGTGGATACGCGCAAGGCCCCGGTGGCCGCGGCCGCCCTGGCGGCGGGCGCGGCGCTGGTCAACGATGTCTCGGCCTTCGCCTACGATCCCGACATGGCCGGGCTGGCGGCGGCGCGGGGCGTGCCGGTCTGCCTGATGCACGCGCAGGGCCGGCCCGAGACGATGCAGCGCGACCCGCGCTATGACGACGTGCTGCTGGACGTGCTCGATCATCTCGAGGACCGGATCGCGGCGGCCGAGGCGGCGGGCATCCCGCGCCGGCGGATCGTCATCGATCCCGGCATCGGATTCGGCAAGACGCAGGAGCACAACCTGGCGCTGCTGGCGCGCCTGTCGGCCTTCCACGATCTTGGCTGCGCCCTGCTTCTGGGGGCGTCGCGCAAGCGGTTCATCGGGACGATCGGCGGAACCGGGGTGGCCGAGGGGCGCGGGCCGGGCTCGCTCGCCGTCGCCCTTGCCGCCGCCGCGCAGGGCGTGCATTTCCTGCGCGTGCATGACGTGGCCGAGACGCGCCAGGCGCTGGCCCTCTGGCGGGCCGCAACCACGGGAGAGACGGGATGAGCCGCAAGCTGTTCGGCACCGACGGGGTGCGTGGTCTGGCGAACACGCCGCCGATGACCGCCGATCTGGCGCTGCGCCTGGGCGCGGCGGCGGGCCGGTATTTCCGCCGCGGCGACAGCCGCGGGCATCGGGTGGTGATCGGCAAGGATACGCGCCTGTCCGGCTACATGTTCGAGAATGCGCTGACCGCCGGGTTCACCTCGACCGGGATGAACGTCTTTCTTCTGGGTCCGGTGCCGACGCCTGCCGTCGGCATGCTGACCACCTCGCTTCGCGCGGATGCGGGGGTGATGATCTCGGCCAGCCACAACCCGCATCACGACAACGGCATCAAGTTCTTCGGGCCAGACGGGTTCAAGCTGTCGGACGAGGCCGAGGCCGAGATCGAGGCGCTGATCGCCAGCGGGGTCGAGGCGGCGCAGCCGCAGAATATCGGCCGGGCCAAGCGGATCGACGACGGGCGGTTCCGCTACGGCGAACGGGTGAAGGCGACGCTGCGGCCGGGGATGCGGCTGGACGGAATCAAGGTGGTGATCGACTGCGCGAACGGCGCCGCCTATCGCACCGCGCCCGAGGTGCTGTGGGAATTGGGCGCCGACGTGGTGCGGGTGGGGACCGAACCCGATGGCTACAACATCAATGCCGGCTGCGGATCGACCGATCCGCAGGCGGCCGCCCGCGCGGTGGTCGCGCAGGGCGCCGATGTCGGGATCTGCCTGGACGGCGATGCCGACCGGGTGATGATCATCGACGAAACCGGTGCCGTGGCCGACGGCGATCAACTCATGGCCCTGTTCGCGACCCGCATGGCCGAGGAGGGCACGTTGCGCGGCGGCGCCCTTGTGGCCACGGTGATGAGCAATCTGGGGCTCGAGCGCCATCTGGCGAACCGCGGGCTGGGCCTGCACCGCACCGCCGTCGGCGACCGCTATGTGGTCGAGGCGATGCGGGCGCATGGCTACAATCTGGGCGGCGAGCAATCGGGGCATATCGTGCTGACCGACCACGCGACGACCGGCGACGGCCTGATCGCCGGGTTGCAGTTCCTTGCCGAGATGGTGCGCACCGGCCAGCCGGCCAGCGCCCTGCGCCGGCAATTCGACACGGTGCCGCAGCTTCTGAAGAACGTGCGCTACGCGGCCGGCTCCGCCCCGCTCGACATGGCGCCGGTCCGCACGGCCATCGCCGAGGCCGAACGGCGGCTGGACGGGCAGGGGCGGCTTCTGATCCGGAAATCCGGCACCGAGCCGCTGATCCGCGTCATGGCCGAATGCGAGGACGAGGCGTTGCTCGTGGATGTGGTCGACGGGATCGTGGCCGAGATGCAGCAGGCCGCCGGCCGCGCCTAGCGCCAGGCGCCGAACACCCGGCCCAGGCTGTGCCACTGGCTGACCAGCAGCCCGCCCAGGATCAGCGCGAGCGCCGCGAAGAACCGCGCCGGCAGCGCCTCGTCCAGAAGGGTCGCGCCGAACAGGACCGACCAGAGCGGCACCTGATAATTGACCAGCGTCATGAAGACCGCGCCCGCCGACCGGATGACCACCACGCGCAGCAGCGCGGCCAGCGCGGTCGGGGCCAGCCCGAGGAACAGGATCGCCGCCCCCGGCAGCGGACCGGCCCAGCCCGGCACGCCCTCGACCAGCAGCATCGCCGGCAGAAGCAGCGCCGCGCCCACCGCCAGCGTGGCCGCCGCCAGCACGATCGGGTCGACAGGCGGGCAGCGCCGGGTCAGGACCGCCGCCACCGCATAGGACACGGCGGCGGCCAGGCAGGCCATGCCGCCCCAGAACGCCGTCGGCCCGCCGCCGCCCCAGGCCGAGGGGCCCACCAGGACCAGCGCCCCGGCAAATCCCGTCGCCACGCCCGCCAGGCTGCGGGGCGACATGCGTTCGTCCGAGAAGAGATGCGACAGCGGCAGCACGAAGAGCGGCAGCGTCGCCATCGAGACGCCGGCAAAGGCCGAGGGGACATATTGCTGGCCCCAGCTCAGCAGGCTGAAGGGCAGGGCCGTGGTCAGCGCCCCGATCACCGCAAGATGCGGCCAGGCGGCGCGGGACGGGGCCGGGCGGCGCAGGATCGCCGCGAGCCCGAGCAGCGCCAGTGCGCCCAGAGTGGTGCGCGCCGCCGCGACGGTCAGCGGCCCGTAGCCCCGCAGCGCCAGCGCCACGACCATGAAGGTCCCGCCCCAGATCACGCCCAGGGTCAGGATCGACAGCCAGTTTCCGGGTGTGGGTGCGGCGGTGGTCATGCGGCGGCAGACAGCGGGCGGCGGGCAGGGGGCGGCAGCGGCGCCGCCGCCCCCCGGCCGGGCCTCAGTTCTTGGCCTTGTCGACCATCCGGCCGGCCGAGATCCAGGGCATCATCGCGCGCAGCTTCTCGCCCACCTGTTCGATCTGGTGCTCGTCGTTCAGGCGGCGGGTGGCCTTGAACATCGGCTGCCCCACGGCGTTTTCCTGCATGAAGTCGCGGACGAACTTGCCGCGCTGGATGTCGGTCAGCACCTCTTTCATGCGCTTCTTCGTCTCGTCATAGGGCAGGATACGCGGCCCCGAGACGTATTCGCCGTATTCGGCGGTGTTCGAGATCGAGTAGTTCATGTTGGCGATGCCGCCCTCGTAGATCAGATCCACGATCAGCTTCACCTCGTGCAGGCATTCGAAATAGGCCATCTCGGGCTCGTAACCCGCCTCGACCAGCGTCTCGAAGCCCATGCGGATCAGCTCGACCAGGCCGCCGCACAGCACCGCCTGCTCGCCGAACAGGTCGGTCTCGCATTCCTCGCGGAAATTGGTCTCGATGATCCCCGACCGGCCGCCGCCGATGGCCGAGCAATAGGACAGGCCGATCTCCATCGCCTTGCCGCTGGCGTCGTTATCGACCGCCACCAGACAGGGCACGCCGCCGCCCTTGACGTATTCGGCGCGCACGGTGTGGCCGGGGCCCTTGGGCGCCATCATGATCACGTCGACGCCGGGCTTGGGTTCGATCAGGCCGAAATGCACGTTCAGACCATGGGCGAAGGCGATCGCCGCGCCGTCGCGCAGGTGGTCGTGCACGTGCTTCTTGTAGGTCTCGGCCTGAAGCTCGTCGGGCATGGTGAACATGATCAGGTCGCACCAGGCGGCGGCTTCCTCGATCCCCATGACCTGCAGGCCCTCGCCTTCGGCCTTGGCGCGACTGGGCGAGCCCTCGCGCAGGGCGACGGCCACGTTCTTGACGCCGCTGTCGCGCAGGTTCAGCGCATGGGCGTGGCCCTGGCTGCCATAGCCCAGGATCGCCACCTTCTTGTCCTTGATCAGATTGATGTCGCAGTCGCGGTCGTAATAAACGCGCATGGGTCCTCTCCCTTCTTCCGTCGCGGCGCACCATAGGCCGCTGCCCGCCGCCGCGCGAGGCGGTGCTGGCGCGGAAAACGCCCCGGACATGCGTATTGTCATTCGTCCGTTCCGGGATTACTGAAAAATTCATGCTCGACGATATCGACCGACGCCTCTTGCGGCAGCTGCAATCCGACCCCACGCTGCCCATCACGGCGCTGGCGGCCCGGGCCCGCGTCTCGGGGCAGATGGCCGCCCGGCGGCTGGAGCGGATGCGCGCCGCCGGCATCCTGTCGGGCAGCCGCGCGGTGATCGGCTGGCGTGCGCTCGGGTATGAGGTCGAGGTGTCGCTGCGGGTGACGCTGGACAAGACGCAGCGCAGCGCCTTCGACGACTTCATCGCCGCCGCGCGCGAGGTGCCCGAGGTGGTCGAGATCCAGACCTTTCTGGGCCGGGTCGATCTGCGCCTGTCGGTGATCGCGCGGGACCTGGGCCATTACCAGCAGATCTGGCGCAGCCGCATCCTGACGCTGCCGCATATCGCCGATATCGAGGCGCTGATGCGGGTGGCCAGCGTCAAGAACGACCCGGCCCTGCCGATATGATCGACCTGGACGATACTGACCGCGCGATCCTGCGCGCCCTTCAGCAGGACGGGGATTTGTCCGCCGGCGCCCTGGCGCGGCGGGTCGGGCTCAGCCAGCCGGCCACCTGGCGGCGGATCCGCCGGCTGGAAGAGGCCGGTGCCGTGGCCGGCCGCCGGCTGGTTCTCGACCCCGCCGCCCTGGGGCTGGGGGTGACGGTCTTTCTGGGCATCAAGCTGGCCGCGCGGGGTCGGGTCAGCCTCGAGGATTTCGAGCGCGCCATCGCCGCCATCCCCGAGGTGCAGGAGGTCGATCACGTGCTGGGCCTCTACGATTACCGCCTGCGCGTCGTGGCGCGGGATCTGGCCGATTTCGAACGCGTTCTGCGGCGCCGCATCATGACCCTGCCGGGCGTCGGGCAGATCGAATCCAACGTGCTGCTGAGCGAGGAGCGCCGGCCCGGCCCGCTCTAGCCGGGATGCCGCGCGGCTCTGGCCTTCGGCGGCCAAACGCGGCAGGGTCGCGCCGAAACTTGCCAAGGAAGGAGGCGCCGCCATGACCGCGCTGCGATCCGATATCGATCCCGACGGGCTGCTGGAATATTCGGTCGTGTTCACCGACCGGTCCCTCAACCATATGAGCGGCGCCTTTCAGGGCGTCATGCGCGACATCTCGGAGATGCTGCGCGAGGTCTATGCCGCCGATGCGGTCGCGGTGGTGCCCGGCGGCGGCACCTATGCGATGGAGGCCGTGGCCCGGCAACTGGCCACCGATGCGCGGGTGATGGTGATCCGCAACGGCTGGTTCTCGTATCGCTGGAGCCAGATCTTCGAGATGGGCGGCATCCCGGCCGACGAGGTCGTGATGTCGGCGCGGCGCGCGGGCAACGACCCGCAGGCGCCCTTTGCCCCGGCCCCGCTGGACGAGGTGATCGCCCGGATCCGCGCCGATCGCCCCGATCTGGTGTTCGCGCCGCATGTCGAGACATCGGCCGGGATCATCCTGCCCGACGCGTATATCCGTCAGCTGGCGGCCGCGGTGCACGAGGTGGGCGGGCTGCTGGTTCTGGACGGCATCGCCTCGGGCTGCGTCTGGGTCGACATGCGGGTGCTCGGCGTCGACGTGCTCCTCTCGGCGCCGCAGAAGGGTTGGTCGGCCTCGCCCGCGGCCGGGCTGGTGATGCTCAGCGCCGCCGCGGCCGAGAGGGTGCGGGCGCAACGCTCGACCAGCTTCGCGGCCGATCTGGGCAAGTGGTTGCAGATCATGGAGGCCTACGAGGCGGGCGGCCATGCCTATCACGCGACCATGCCGACCGATGCGCTGCGCGCGTTCCGCGACACGATGCGCGAGACGCGGGAATACGGCTGGCAGACCCTGGCGCAGGCGCAATGGGAACAGGGGCAGGCGGTGCGGGCGGCCCTGGCGCGGCGCGGCGTGCCCTCGGTCGCGGCCGAGGGGTTCGGCGCGCCGGGCGTGGTCGTCAGCTATACCGACCGGCCCGAGGTGCAGAGCGGCCGGGCCTTTGCCGAACAGGGGGTGCAGATCGCCGCGGGCGTGCCGCTGATGGTGGGCGAGGGCGAGGATTTCCGCAGCTTCCGCATCGGCCTGTTCGGTCTGGACAAGCTGCGCGACGTCCCGGCCAGCGTGGCGCGGCTGGAAGAGGTGTTCGACCGGGTGTTCTAGGGCGGCGGCGGCGCAGTGCGCGGGCGCTCAGCCCGCCGCTTCGCCCAGCCCCGCCCGCATCACCGCCCGGCGCAGCGGCGCAAGCCCGTGGACCGCGCGCAGCCCGGCCAGACGCAGGTCCTGGACCGGCGCCGACCCGGACCGGCAGATGCGATTGAACATGTCGATGGCGGCCGTGCGGGCGGCCAGGTCGCGCGCCCGCGCCCGCGCATAGGCCGCCAGCGGCGCCTCGGCCCCCGGATCGGGCCGGTCCCGCAGCGCGTCCAGCAGTGCCGCCACATCGGCCAGCGAGGTATTCAGCCCCTGTGCCCCTATGGGCGGAAGGACATGGGCCGCCTCGGCCGCCAGGGCCGTCCGCCGCCCGGTCAGCCGCGCCGCCCGTTGGGTCACGACCGGCCAGAGGCGCACCGCCGTCGCGGGGCGCATGGGACCGAGCAGGCCGCAGGACCGGGCCGTCAGGGCCTGGGCCAGCGCCGTCTCGTCCAGCCGGGACAGATCCAGCGCGCGGGGGCCGTCCTCCATCCAGACCACGGCCGAGGCGGGATGCCCGTCATGATCCGGAAGCGGGACCGTCACGAAGGCGCCGCCGGAATTGTATATCTCGGTCGAGACGTTGCCGTGCGGCGCGTCATGGGTGACCGCCAGGGCCAGCGCCTTTTGTCCGTAGCGCGTGACGCGGGTGTCGATCCCGGCGGCCTCGGCCACGGCCGAGCGGCGCCCGTCCAGGCCCAGCACCAGCCGGGTGCGGATGCGCGTGCCGTCGGTCAGCTTCACCCGCACCTCGCGGTCGCGGACCAGCATCCCGGCAAAGCCGGTGCCCCACCGCACCTCCAGCCGCTCCGTCCCCTCCAGCGCCCGCGCCAGTTCCCGCCGGGTCAGCCAGTTCGGCAGGTTCCACCCGAAACTGTCCACCCCCAGATCGCCGGCAAGGAAGGTGCGGGACTCGCGGATGCGCGGCGGCATCCCGACCGTATCGACCAGCCGCAGCGCATCCAGCGGCGTGGCATGATCCGCAAGGGCCGGCCACAGGTCCAGATCCTCGAACAGGGTGCGGGCGGGGCGCAGAAACGCGGTCGAGCGCAGATCGGCCCGGTCGTGGCCGGCATCCTGCACCGGCGGCGACGGATCGACCAGGCACACGCGGAATCCCTGCGCCGCCAGCCCCCGGGCCGCCGCCATTCCGGCGATCCCCGCGCCGGAGACCAGAATATCGCATTCGTTCCGCATCATCGGCCAGAGCTAGCGCGCGCGGAAGATGCGGACAGGTCCGGCCCGGCGATCTGCGACAGGAAGAGGCCCAGATCGGCGGCATGGTGATCCACATGCGCGGCAGGCAGCGGATCGGGCCCGACCAGCACCGTGACCATGCCCATCTCGTGCGGCGCGGTCAGGTTCCGGGCATCGTCCTCGAACATGGCGCCGGCCGCGGGATCCAGCCCGTCGCGGGCGAAGATCGATTCGAAGGCGCGGCGCTCGGGCTTGGGGAAATAGCCGGCATCCTCGACCCCGTAGACCGCGTCGAACATGTCGGCGAGGCCCCGGGCGGCCAGAACCCGGCGGGCATAGGGGGCCGAGCCGTTCGTATAGACGATCCGGCGGCCCGGCAGCGCGCCGATCTGCGCCGCAAGCGCCGGGTCGGGCCGCAGCGCGTCCAGCGCGATCTCGTGCACCTCGGTCAGATAGGGGGCGGGGTCGGCGCCGTGCTGCTCCATCAGACCCGCCAGCGTGGTACCGTAGCGGTGCCAGTAGTCGCGGCGCAGCCGGTCGGCGGCATCCCGCGCGATGCCCAGTTCGCGCATGACCCATTGGGTCATCCGCTCTTCGATCTGGTCGAACAGGCGGGCCGAGGGCGGATACAGGGTGTTGTCCAGGTCGAAGACCCAGTGGCGGACATGGGCAAAGGCTGCGGCGATCATGGCGCGGACGCTAGCCCCCCGGGCGGGGAGGCGCAATCGGCTGCGACCCCGCAGCGCTTGATCCGCCCGCGCGGCGGGGACTAAGTAGATGAAACCAAGGGAGGACGGCCATGGCCGAGCTTCGATCCGGTCAGCGCGACGCCTATCAGCTGATCCTGGACGCCATCGATATCGGGATCTATCGGCCCGGGGACCGGCTGGTCGAAAGCGAACTGGCCGACCGGTTCGGCGTGTCCCGCACCCCGATCCGCGAGGCGTTGCAGCGGCTCGAGACCCAGTCGATGCTGGTTCGCGACGGGCGCAGCCTGATCGTGGCGTCGCTGGACCACAACCAGCTGGCCGAGCTATATGCCGTCCGGACCGAGCTGGAGGGGCTGGCAGCCCGGCTGGCCGCCCGCCATGCCACGGACGAGGAAGTGCGCGTCCTGGCCGCCATGGCGGAAGAGGACCGGGCGCTTCTGGGCGATCCGGCGGCGCTGGCCCGGGCGAACCGCCGGTTTCACAAGCAGATCCACCTTGCCTCGCACAACCGCTATCTGGTGCAGCAGCTCGATCTGGTCCACCGCTCCATGGCGCTGCTGGCCACCACCTCGCTGGCGGTGGATGGCCGGGGCGAGGTGGCGCTGCACGAACACGACCGGATCGTCGCGGCCATTGCCGACCGTGACGGCGATGCCGCCTACCAGGCGCTGCGCGCCCATATCTCGATGGCCTACGAGACGCGGCTGCGCGCCGATGCCGGGACCGAGGCCGCCGAATAGCCGGGGCCGCCGGACGGCTCCGCCGCGCGGCGCGGCGCGGCCCGGCCATGGGCGGTCTTGTCCCAATAGGTCGGCGCGAACAGGATCTCGGCCAGCGCCTTGAGCGCGGCCAGCGAGCCGAGCGCGAAATAGACCCACAGCGCCGGGGCCCAGCCCGCCAGCCAGGGGGTGCCGCGCAGGGCCGCCGCGCGCAGGGCCACCGCCAGCTGCACCGCGGTGCACAGCAGCAGAACGGCGGTCACGCCGGCCGCCGTCAGCCCCGTCAGCGGCCCGAGCCAGGGCAGACGCAGCCCGGCCAGCCCCAGCCAGCACAGCCATAGGACCGGGGCCAGCAGATATCCGGTCACCGCCGCACCGAACAGCAGATGCACGCCCAGCCAGCGCAGCGGCCCCAGATCGCGGCACAATGCCAGCGGCCGGCGGGCATGGACGATCCAGGTCATGGCATAGCCTTTCAGCCAGCGCGACCGCTGCCTGATCCAGGGCAGGGCGGTCGCCACCGCCTCTTCCCGCGTGGTCGAGGCCAGGATCGCCGTCCTGTAGCCGTGACGCGCCAGCCGGACGCCCAGATCGGCATCCTCGGTGACGTTATGGGCGTCCCAGGCGCCGACCGCCTCGAGCGCGGCGCGGCGGATGAACACGGTCGTGCCGCCCAAGGGCAGGACCAGTCCCAGCTCGGCCAGGCCCGGAAGGATCAGCCGGAACCACATCGCGTAATCCAGGGCGAAGCAGCGGGTCAGCCAGGTATCCTCGGCATTGTAGAAATCCAGCACGCCCTGCAGGCAGGCCAGGTCGGGCGGGGCGGCCGCGAAACGTGCGGCCACCTTCAGCAACTGGTCGGGATCGGGCGCGTCCTCGGCGTCGTAGATCCCGATGACGGACCCGCGGCAGAAGGGCAGCGCGTAGTTCAGCGCCCGCGGCTTGGTCAGCGGGCCGCCCCCCGGCACCCGGAGAATGCGCCCCCCGGGCGGCAGTAGGGCGCGGGACAGGGCGGCCTGGGTGGCGTGGTCGTCCTCTTCCAGCACCAGGATCAGCTCCAGCCGGGCGCGCGGATAGTCCAGCGCCCGGAGCCGGGCCAGCAGCGCCAGCGCGAGCTCGGGTTCGCGGTAGAGCGCGACGATCAGCGAAATCGGCGGAAGATCGTCCCGGCAGAGCGGGGCCGGGGCCGGGTGCGCCCGGTCCCGGCCGGCGCGCGCGGCGGCAAGACCGGCCGCGGCGATCAGAACCGTGTTGGCGACGAGCACGGCCAGGGACAGCGCGGTCAGCGCCGCCAGCGTGGCCAGCGGTGTTGTGACGAGTGCCGCCGCGAGGAGGATGAGAAGGGCGAGTGCCGCCCGGCGCAGGACATGCGCGGGCAGGCTGCGACAGCTTTGGTCGCGCGGTGGGCGCCGCGCGGCGCCTTCCGCCAGGTCGTGCCGCCGCAGACGCGCCAGCGCGGCCTCGATCCGCCGGCGCGGCGCGTGGGCCAGCACCACCGGGCCGAGCACGGACTCGACGTGGGGGCGCAGGGTTTCCGCCGCTTCGGGATCCGCCGCCGCGACCGGGGTGATCGCCCCCTGCGAGGGCAGCGGCAGCAGGCCCTGCGTCAGGCAGAACGCCGCGCCGAGCCGGTCGATCAGCGCGGCATCGGCGCTCAGCTCGCGGGGGGCGACCAGCAGCGGTGGCGGCGGCGGGGCGGCGGGAAGAGCAGCGGCCGGGTCTGACGGGGCGGCGGGCACAGCGGGGCCGGGGGGCGATGCGGGAGGGAGCGGCCCGAGGCGGCGCAAGGTGCGAGAGCGTCGCGCCGCGTCCTCCAGTGCCACCGCATGTGCCATATGCCGCCCCTTCCTGACCGAGCCGGAGGTCAGGATGGGAAGGCTGCGGTTAAGAGAGGCTTAATTGACGCCCGCAGCCCCTCAGGCGGCGTTCATCGCGGCGGCGAAACGCTCGAACAGGTAGAAGCTGTCCTGCGGGCCGGGGCTGGCCTCGGGGTGGTACTGCACCGAGAATACCGGCCGGTCGGTCAGCCGGATGCCGCAATTCGACCCGTCGAACAGCGACACATGCGTTTCCTTCACGCCCTCCGGCAGGGTCTGGCTGTCGACGGTGAAGCCGTGGTTCATCGACGTGATCTCGACCTTGCCGGTCTCCAGATCCTTGACCGGGTGGTTCGCGCCGTGATGGCCATGGTTCATCTTCACCGTGCGCGCGCCGAGCGCGAGCGCCAGCATCTGATGGCCCAGACAGATACCGAAAACCGGGATCGCGCTCCGGTCCAGCACGCCGCGGATCATCGGCACCGCATAGGCGCCGGTCGCCGCCGGATCGCCGGGACCGTTCGACAGGAACAGGCCTTCGGGCTCGTGGGCCAGCACATCCTCGGCCGTGGCGGTCGCGGGCAGGACGGTCACGTCGCAGCCGGCCGAGGCCAGCGACCGCAGGATGTTGCGCTTGGCGCCGTAATCGATGGCCACCACCCGCCGTCCCGGCCCCTCGCGGCGCTTGAACCCGTCCGGCCAGGCCCACCGCATTTCGTCCCACCGATAGGATTGCGCGCAGCTCACGCCCTTGGCCAGATCCTGGCCCACCAGGCCGGGGAAGGCGCGGGCGCGCGCGACCAGGGCCTCGATGTCGAACCGGCCCTCGGGGTCATGCGCAAGGGCGATATGCGGCGCCCCCTGCTGCCGGATCGCCCGGGTCAGCCGGCGGGTATCCACGCCACCGATCCCGATGCGGCCGCGCCGCGCCAGCCATGCGTCCAGCCGTTCGGCCGCCCGCCAGTTCGACGGGTCGGTCGGGTCCCACTTGACCACCATCCCGGCGGCCACCGGCTCGGCGGTCTCGTCGTCCTCGGGGTTCACGCCCACATTGCCGATATGGGGGAAGGTGAAGGTCACGACCTGTCCGGCATAGGAAGGATCGGTCATGATCTCCTGATAGCCGGTCATCGCGGTGTTGAAGCACAGTTCGGCCTGCGTTTCGCCGGTCGCGCCGAAGCCCGTTCCGTAGAACAGGGTGCCGTCGGCGAGGGCAAGGCAGGCGGTGGGCCGGGACCGGTCTTGGCTGGCGGACATACGACTCTCCCTGTGCGCAAATCCCGCCTTACCTAATGGGTGCATCGCAGAGGGTCAAGATAGCGTCACCGGCGGGTTTCCGTTGTCTCTCAATCGGTTAGCGCGCCATCTCTTCGTTGTCCCTTCGGCGTGATTGGGATAAGGTCGGCGATCTGAAGCACATGTCGGACAGCGAGGTCGCGGATGGACATGAAGAACCGGGTCGCCGCCGCGTTGAAGCAGGCGATGAAGCAGAAGGACACGCGCCGCCTGTCGACCCTGCGCCTGATCAACGCCGCCATCAAGGACCGCGAGATCGCGAGCCGCGGCGAGGGCGAGGATGACGGCGTCGGCGACGCCGAAGTGCTGCAGATCCTGGGCAAGATGGTCAAGCAGCGCCAGGAAAGCGCCCGCGCCTATGAAGAGGGCGGGCGGCTGGAACTGGCGGATCGCGAGCGCGAGGAAATCGCCGTGATCGAGGAATTCCTGCCCCGGCAGCTTTCCGACGACGAGGTCAGCGCCGCGGTCGACGCCGCCATCGCCGAGACGGATGCCTCGTCCCTGCGCGACATGGGCCGGGTGATGGCGGCGCTGAAGTCCCGGTATACGGGGCGCATGGATTTCGGCAGCGTCGGGCCGCGGGTCAAGGCGCGGCTGCACTGACAGGGCGCCCGCCGGGGGCGCTCAGCCCGACCGGCCCGCCTGTCGCAACAGCCGGGTCAGGTCGTCGCGCAGGGCCACGCGCTCATCGGGGCTGAGGAAGGCCCCGATCTCGACCCGGCGGCCATTGCCGCTGAGGGTCAGGTAGTTCAGGACCGGCCCGCCCTTCTCGACCATCTCGACCGTCACCCAGTAGGGATTGGCCTCCCATTCCTGCACGCGTCCGGCAGGATCGCGGCGGGACAACCGGATCAGGTCGGACCACAGGCACAGCTCTTCCGTCAGCCGTCCGTCGCGGTAGCTGCGCCGTAGGAAATACCACAGCAGCCACACCGCACCGACCGCGAAGGGAAGCAGCCCCCACAGGACGGGCGAGCCGAGCACGGTCAGCAGCGGCAGCAGCAGCAGGCCGAAGGTTATCCCGATTACCCAGGCGAAGCCGGCCGGGGGCAGGGACCGGTGCGGCCAGATCACCGCCCGCGCCAGGGGCGCACCGCCCGCCGCATGTGAAAAGGCCCCGGCATTTGCCGGGGCCCCTTCGGATATCTTGTCCCAGATCAGGGGCATGCGATCAATGCGCGTGGCCCTTGTCCCAGTCGCTCTGCTTCGGGAGCGTCTCGAACGTATGCTCCGGCGGCGGCGAGGGCAGGGTCCATTCCAGCGTATCGGCGTGCTCGTTCCACGGATTGGCGGCGGGCGAAGGCTTGCCCGCATACATCGCGCGGAAGATGATCACGATGAAGAACAGGAAGGACGCGAAGCTGATGAAGGCGCCGATCGACGAGACGTAGTTCCACAGCGCGAAAGCGTCGGGATAGTCGATATAGCGCCGCGGCATGCCCTGACGGCCCAGGAAGTGCTGGGGGAAGAAGGTCAGGTTCGCGCCGATGAACATCGCCCAGAAATGCGTCTTGCCGGCCCATTCGGGATACATCTTGCCGGTGAACTTCGGAAAGTAGAAGTAGATGCCGGCGAAGATGGCGAAGACGGCGCCCAGGCTCATCACGTAGTGGAAATGCGCCACCACGTAGTAGGTATCGTGATAGGCACGGTCCACGGCGGCCTGGCTGAGCACGATGCCGGTGACGCCGCCCACGGTGAACAGGAAGATGAAGCCGAAGGCCCAGAGCATCGGCGTCTTCATTTCCACCGAGCCGCCCCACATCGTGGCGATCCACGAGAAGATCTTGATGCCGGTCGGCACCGCGATCACCATCGTGGCCAGCATGAAGTAGCTCTGCTGCGTCAGGCTCATGCCCACCGTGTACATGTGGTGCGCCCAGACGACGAAGCCCAGCACGCCGATGGCGATCAGCGCCCAGACCATCGGCAGGTAGCCGAAGATCGGCTTGCGGCTGAAGGTGGCCACGACATGGCTGATGATACCGAAGCCCGGCAGGATCACGATGTAGACTTCGGGATGGCCGAAGAACCACAGGATGTGCTGGTACAGGATCGGATCGCCGCCGCCGGCCGGCTGGAAGAAGGTCGTGCCGAAGTTGCGGTCGGTCAGCAGCATGGTGATCGCGCCGGCCAGCACGGGCAGGGCCAGAAGGATCAGCCAGGCGGTGACGAAGATCGACCACGAGAAGAGCGGCACCTTGAACAGCTTCATGCCCGGGGCGCGCATGTTCAGGAAGGTGGTGATCATGTTGATCGCGCCCAGGATCGACGAGGCGCCCGACAGGTGCACGCCGAAGATCGCGAGGTCGGTGGAATAGCCGGCCTCGGATGTCGAGAGCGGCGGATACAGCACCCAGCCGATGCCCGAGCCGGCCTGACCGTTGCCGCCCGGCGCGAAGACCGAGGCGATGGCCAGCGAGGTCCCGGCGACGAACAGCCAGTAGCTGAGGTTGTTCATCCGGGGGAACGCCATGTCCGGCGCACCGATCTGGAGCGGCATCAGGTAGTTGCCGAAGCCGCCGAACAGCGCCGGGATGACCACGAAGAACATCATCAGGATGCCGTGCGCCGTGATCATCACGTTCCACAGATGGCCATTCGGCGTACAATCCGCAGCCTCGGCGGGCCACAGGCGCGCGCCTTCCAGGCACATGAACTGCACGCCCGGCTCCATCAGCTCCATCCGCATGTAGACCGTGAAGGCCACCGAGATGAAGCCGAACAACCCGGCCGTGAAGAGATAGAGAATGCCGATGTCTTTATGGTTGGTCGACATGAACCAGCGGGTGAAGAAGCCCCGCTTGTCATGTTCGCCATGGCCGTGAACGGCTGCGTCAGCCATGCGTTGCCTCCTGGTTCCCCGTAACTGCGTCTCCGCCGCCCGGACCGGAAGGCGGATCATCGTCCTTCTCATAGGCGGGCGCCGCCGCGGGAGCAATGTTCCGTTCCGCCGCAGGCACGGAAAAATTGCCGCGCCCGGCCGCGGGCGCCGGCGGATCAGCCGAAGACGCGCGAAAAGCTGCGGCGCAAGGCCGCGTCCAGATCGCCCATCGTCACCGGCAGCCCCAGATCGACCAGGCTGGTCACGCCGTGGTCGCGGATGCCGCAGGGCACGATCCCGTCGAAATGGCTCAGCTCCGGTTCGACATTGATCGACAGGCCATGAAAGCTGACCCATTTCTTCAGCCGCACGCCGATCGCGGCGATCTTGTCCTCGCGCAGGGACCCGTCGGGCAGGGGCGGCTTGTCGGGCCGCGGCACCCAGACACCGACCCGGCCGGGCCGGATCTCGCCCTGGATGTTGAACTCGTCCAGCGCGGCGATCACCCACTCCTCCATCTGCCGCACGAACAGGCGCACGTCGCGGCCGCGCGCAGCCACGTCCAGCATCACATAGGCGACCCGCTGGCCGGGCCCGTGATAGGTGTATTGCCCGCCCCGCCGGGTCGCGTGGACGGGAAACCGGTGGGGATCGACCAGGTCCTCGGCCCGGGCGCTGGTGCCCGCCGTGTATAGCGGCGGGTGTTCCAGCAGCCACACCGTCTCGCGTCCCTGGCCGGCGCGGATCGCCTCGGCCAGGGCCTCCATCCTGGCGACGGCGGCCTCGTAGGGGACGGGCGCGTCCGAAGTTATCCAGTCGACCATGTTCATCCGCCTTTCCGGCGCCGTTCTGGCGCGGCGGGATGACGGGCGCAAGCGGCCTTGCCCGGCGCCCGCACGGACAGCCAAAAAGGCGCTTCACATCCCCTCCGGCATTCGCTAGACACCGGCCCAGCCAGGATTTGCGGTCGTGGCGGAATTGGTAGACGCGCAGCGTTGAGGTCGCTGTGGGGTAACTCCCGTGGAAGTTCGAGTCTTCTCGACCGCACCATATCCTGCCCGCGCCGCTTCTGTCTTGCACGCGCGACTGCCTGATCCTAAAAGGCCGCAGATTTTCGGGAGCGGCGCCATCGGGCGCCGCCAACAGGAGCTGGATCAGCATATGCAAGTCACCGAGACCCTCAACGACGGCCTCAAGCGCGGCTACCAGATCACCGTGTCGGCCGACGAGCTGGACGCGAAGGTCAACGAGAAGCTGGCCGAGGCCCAGCCCGATATCGAGATGAAGGGCTTTCGCAAGGGCAAGGTGCCGATGGCGCTGCTGAAGAAGCAGTTCGGCCAGCGTCTGCTGGGCGAGGCGATGCAGGAAGCCGTCGACGGCGCCATGAACAAGCATTTCGAGGAAAGCGGCGACCGCCCGGCCATGCAGCCCGACGTCAAGATGACGAACGAGGCCTGGAAGGAAGGCGACGACGTCGAGGTCGCCCTGACCTACGAGGCGCTGCCCGACGTGCCCGACTTCGACGCCGGCGCGCTGGAGCTGGAAAAGCTGGTCGTGACGCCCGAGGAAAAGGATGTCGACGAGGCGCTGGAAAGCCTGGCCAAGAACGCCCAGAGCTTCGACGACCGCGATGAGGGTGCGGCCGCCGAAGAGGGCGATCAGGTGGTGATCGACTTCAAGGGCTCGGTCGACGGCGAGGAGTTCGAGGGCGGCGCGGCGGAGGATTATCCGCTGGTCCTGGGCTCGAACGCGTTCATCCCCGGTTTCGAAGAGCAGCTGACCGGCGTGAAGGCCGGCGACGAGCTGGAGGTCAAGGTGACCTTCCCGGCCGAATACGGCGCCCAGCACCTGGCGGGCAAGGACGCGGTCTTCGCCACCACGGTCAAGGCGGTGAAGGCGCCCAAGCCGGCCCAGATCGACGACGAACTGGCCAAGCGCTACGGCGCCGACGACCTGGAGGCCCTGAAGGGCCAGATCCGCGACCGTCTGTCGGCCGAATATGCCGGCGCGGCCCGGTCGGTGATGAAGCGTCAGCTTCTGGACAAGCTCGACGAGGCGGTGCAGTTCGACCTGCCGCCCAGCCTGGTCGATGCCGAGGCCAACCAGATCGCCCACCAGCTGTGGCACGAGGAGAACCCCGACGTCCAAGGCCACGACCACGACAAGATCGAGCCGACCGACGAGCACCGCAAGCTGGCCGAGCGCCGCGTGCGCCTGGGGCTGCTTCTGGCCGAGCTGGGCCGCAAGAACGAGATCCAGGTCACGGACGCCGAGATGACCCAGGCGGTCATGAACCAGGCCCGGCAATACCCGGGGCAGGAGCGGCAGTTCTTCGAATTCGTCCAGCAGAATCCGCAGATGCGCCAGCAGCTTCAGGCGCCGATCTTCGAGGACAAGGTCGTGGACTACATCTTCGAACTGGCCAAGGTGACGGACAAGGAAGTGTCGAAGGACGAGCTTCAGAAAGCCGTCGAGGCGCTGGACGAGGACGAGGCCGGCGCCGCCGCGTAAGGCGCCCCTGCCTGCACGGGCGTGCGGGCGGAAGTATCGGATTATCGGGCGGGTGCGCTGCGACGCATCCGCCCGTTTTCATTTGCGGGCCGCCTGGCGGGCGCGGTCAGACGACGCCGCGGGCGACCGCCAGAACCTCGTTGATACCGTGCAGGATGTCCTTGATGAACTTGCGGCGGACCCGGCGCTCGATCTGCTCTTTCAGGGAATTCGTCACCACATGGCCCGCGGCCTCGTCTGCATCGGCATCCGCCCCGTCGCCCGACGATGTCTCGACCGCCGCGCCCAGGGCGGCCATTTCCTGCGCGAGCCCCTGCTGGCGAACCCCTTCGAGGAAATCGCGAAGGGTCGCCTGACCCGCTTCGCCGTCGCCGGCGAAGAAGGCTTCGAGCTCCGCGAGCAGCGCCCGGGCCAGCCCTTCGTAGATCGGCAGAAATCCGTCGAAGCGGTGCGCGCGCCTGGACCCTTTCATTCGCGCGCGCATGATGGCGAACATCAGGGCGAAGAGGGCCTGCGCGGCGGCGAGATACAGCGCGGAGAGGCGCGCCAGATCATCGGGGTTGTCGGGCAGGCCTTCGGGGTAGTCCTGCATCGCGGCATCGAAAGCCTGGAACGGGGCAGGGTTGAAATCATAGGCCATGGCGTTCCGCGTCACCCGTCACATGACGCAACGTAAACATCCGGGGGCCGCCGGCGCAACCCGCGGGGGCGGCGCAAAGAAAACGGCCGCCCCGGGAGGGGGCGGCCGTCTGATCAGACCGGAAACGGCGCGGCCGGTGGCCACGCGCACCGGATCATTCTTGTTCGGCGGGCTGCTCGGGGCGCCGTTCGTCGCCGTTATCGTCGTCCATCTGCGCGGCGCCGATATCGTCGAACAGCTCCTGGATCTCGAACTCGGCGGCGGCTTCTTCCTCGGCCGCCAGTTCCTGGATCGATTTGCCCTGCGCCTGCAGCTCGGCTTCTTCCTGGCTGCGCGCCACGTTCAGCGTCACCGTCACCTCGACCTCGGGGTGAAGCAGGACGGTCACGTCGTGCAGGCCCAGCTCCTTGATCGGGTTGTTGAGCGAGACCTGCTTGCGGTCGATCGAATAGCCGTTCTCGGTCGCCGAATCGGCCACGTCGCGCGTGGTGACCGAGCCGTAGAGCGCACCGCCGTCCGAAGCCGAACGGATGATGACGAATTTCTCGCCGTCCAGACGCTCGGCCAGCTTCTCGGCCTCTTTCTTCGTCTCGACGTTGCGCGCCTCAAGCTGCGACTTCTGTGCCTCGAACGACTTCACGTTCGCTTCCGAGGCGCGGAGCGCCTTGCGCTGCGGCAGCAGGAAGTTGCGCGCATAGCCTTCCTTTACGGAGACCACATCGCCCATCTGGCCCAGCTTCGCCACGCGTTCCAGCAGAATGACTTGCATCGGTGCCTCCTTACTTCACGGCGTAGGGCAGCAGGGCGAGGAAGCGGGCGCGCTTGATGGCCCGGGCCAGTTCACGCTGCTTCTTGGCCGAGACGGCGGTGATCCGGCTCGGCACGATCTTGCCCCGCTCGGAGATGTAGCGCTGCAGCAGGCGGGTGTCCTTGTAGTCGATCTTCGGCGCGTTGTCGCCGGAGAAGGGACACACCTTGCGGCGGCGGAAAAACGGTTTGGCTGCCATGATCTGTCTCCCTCTCAGCGGTCGCGGCGGCGGTCGCCGCGGTCGCGCTCGTCGCGCTTCTGCATCTGGATGGACGGGCCGTCCTCGTGTCCGTCGACCTTGATGGTCAGAACGCGCATGACGTCGTCGTGCAGGCGCATCAGGCGCTCCATCTCCTGGATGGCCGGCGCGGGGGCGTCGGTGCGCAGATAGGCGTAGTGGCCCTTGCGGTTCTTGTTGATCTTGTAGGCCATCGTCTTGACGCCCCAGTACTCGCTATCGACCAGCTTGCCGCCATTGTCGGAGAGTACGGTGGAGAAGTGTTCGACCAGCCCTTCGGCCTGCGCGTTGGACAGGTCCTGACGCGCGATAAAGACATGCTCGTAAAGCGGCATGTTCGCTCCTGCTTTCGGGGCGCATTTCAAAGGACGGGGTCAGGCCCTTCCGCCCCCGCCCACGAGAGTCTGCGCCGGTCCAAGAAGTGACGCGGAAGGACGGGGCCTTATACACCCATCGCCATGATGCGCAAGCCGGGCATCGGCGGCTATATCTCCTGCTGGACGGCGGCGGCGAACTCGTCGGCG
>Ga0189283_10295_pt1 | contig 22084 bp, 18 predicted proteins | sample N26C4minimetaG_FD_130320 | JGI IMG/M metagenome (GOLD analysis project Ga0189283, IMG submission 130320) | Marine microbial communities from the Costa Rica Dome - N26 C4 mini metaG | ecosystem: Environmental > Aquatic > Marine > Oceanic > Photic zone | place: Costa Rica: the Eastern Pacific...
CCTCGTCCGTCCAAAGCCGCTTCGTCCGACGCGCCATCACGCACCCACAGTGTCCACTATCCCATGGTGGACACTATCGATCACCCTCTATGCGAGGCAGTGCAGCGACGCCGGACGCTTACCGCTGAGCTGCGGCACGTCGGCGTTCACCGGGATGTGGTATTCGGCGAGGTTGTGGTTCGCCACATGTCCATCGCGGGAATCGAAGGCCAGCTCCTCGGTCAGTGCCATGCCGATGCCGAAGATCATGCCCCCCAGGCATTGCGAGCGGGCGGTCTTGGCATTCAGGATGCGGCCGGCGGCGAAACTCCCGTGCATGCGGCGCAGGCGGGTCTCTCCCGAAGCGGCATGGACCGCGACTTCGGCGAAATAGGCCCCGAACGTCGCCTGGCGCACGGCGTCAGAGGTCTTTCCGGGCTCGATATGGCCGACCTTGGCGATCTCGTCGCCGTTCAACACCTCGGTCAGGGGGCGGGTCCTGTTGGCATAGGTGACCTGGCCGTCCTTCAGGGTCAGGTCGGTTTCGCCCATGTCCAGCCGTGCGGCCAGCTGCCGCCGGATCGCCTGACAGGCGAGATAGACCGAGGTTCCGCTCGAGGCAGCTCCCCAGGACCCGCCCGAACCGGAAGCGGGCGGCAGGTCGGTATCGCCCAGAACCACATCGACGGCATCGCGCGGCAGCCCCAGCATCTCGCCCGCGATCTGGCCGAGAATGGCATAGGTGCCGGTGCCGATATCGGTCATGTCCGTTTCGACCCGGGCCCGGCCATCGGGCGTCAGGATCACCCTGGCCTGGGATTCCATCAGGGCGTTCACCCGCGCGGCGGACGCCATGCCGTAACCGATAAGCCATTCGCCCTCGCGCCGCTCGCATGGGCCGGGCCGGTCGGACCAGCCGAAAGCCTCGGCGCCGCTGTCGAGCGCCTCTCGGAACCGGCGGGACGAATAGTCCTTGCCCGATTCCGGGTCCTTGTCGGGGATGTTGCGGCGGCGCAGTTCCACCGGGTCGAGGCCGATCTTTTCGGCCAGTTCGTCCATGGCGTTTTCCAGAACGGTCACGCCCACGGCCTCGCCCGGGGCCCGGACCGAGCCGGCGCACAGGCGATGCACCCGGGCCAGGTCCAGGGCCAGGCGCCGGTTCGCCCCGCCATAGAGGAAATGCGTCGCCTGCAGCACCGGCTCGGTGAACGTCTCTCCGGGCAGGTTGGAAATCAGCGCCTCGTGGCCGAGCCCGGTCAGGCGGCCGTCACTATCGGCAGCCAGACGGACGCGCTGCCGGGTTTCGGACCGCCGCATCGTCGCCTCGAATACCTGCGGGCGGGTCAGCGCGACCGAAACCGGCCGCCCCGTCTCGCGCGCCGCCAGGGCGGCGGCGACGGCTTCGGGCGCCAGGCCGAGCTTCGAGCCGAAACCGCCGCCGACATAGGGCGACAGGATGCGCACCCGGTTCGGGTGGATGCCGAGCGCATCCGCCAGCTCGTTGCGGTTGTATTTCAGCATCTGGTAGCTGCCGCGCAGGGTCAGCCGGTCCCCGTCCCACGCGGCGATCGAGGCGTGCGGCTCCATCGGCGCGCTGGAATGAGAGGGCGTCGTATAGACCACGTCGACGGCATGATCGGCATCGGCCATCGCGCCGTCGAGATCGCCCTGATCGAGATATTCGTCCTGCTGCGGCTCGACCGCGGCCGTGGCCGGATCGACGGGCACGGGGGCGCCGCCTTCCAGCGTGACCGTCAGCGACTGCGCCGCGTGACGGGCCTGTTCGAAGCTTTCCGCCACGACCACCGCGACCAGCTGCCCCAGATACGCGGCCTGGCCCGGTCCCTGGATCGGTGCCGCATTGGCCGTGCCCTGGGCGGGATTGCGCAGCAGACGGTCGTCGTGGATCACCCGAAGCACCCCGGGCATCGCGCCGACCTCGTCAAGGTTCGTCAGACGCACCCGGCCGCTATTGCCGGGGCAGCGGACCATCACCCCGTGCGCAAGCCCGTCCATCGGCCATTCATTGGCATAGGTCGCGGCGCCGGAGACCTTCAGCGGACCTTCGGGCCGATCCAGCGGCGCGCCGACCAGCCCCTGCGCCATCTCGTCGAGGCGCCGCTCGGTCGCCGGCTCGTCCATCTTGAAGTGCTCGGTCATGCCTGCGCCTCCGCGGTCAGCTCTTGCAGCACCGAGACCAGCGTCCGGCGGGCAAGGGGGATCTTGAAATCGTTGGCGCCGTGGCCCCTGGCCTCGGCAAGCAGGATGTCTGCGGCCGCCTGGAACAGATCCGGCGAGGGCTGCCGGCCGCGCAGCGCCTCCTCGACCCTCGGGTCGCGCCAGGGTTTCGGAGCCAGCCCGCCGAAGGCGAGGTCGGCCCGCGCGATCCGGCCCCCGGCCATCTCGACGATTCCCGCCACCGAGACGAGGGCGAAGGCATAGCTCGCCCGGTCCCGCACCTTGCGATAGGTCTGGCGGCCCGGGGCCGGCGGCGGCAGCAGCACGGCCGTGATGAGGTCGCCCGGCGCCAGAACCGTCTCCCGGTCGGGGCGGTCGCCGGGCAGCAGATAGAGGTCGTCCAGCGCAAGCAGGCGCGTCTCTCCGGCGGCCGTTCTGATCTCGACCCGCGCGCCCAGGGCAAGCATCGCGACCGCCATGTCGCTTGGATGGGTGGCGATGCAGTGTTCGGACGTGCCCAGTATCGCCAGGATGCGGTTGACCCCGCCCTGCGCGGCACAGCCGCTCCCCGGCCGGCGCTTGTTGCAGGCCATGTCGCGGTCGTAGAAATACAGGCAGCGCGTGCGTTGCAGCAGATTGCCCCCGGTAGTGGCCTTGTTGCGCAACTGCCCGCTGGCTCCGGCCAGCAGCGCACGGCTCAGCACCGGCCGGTCGCGCCTCACCCGGGCGTCGTTGGCAAGATCGCTGTTCGTCACCAGCGCGCCGATCCTGAGACCGCCCTCCGGCTCTTCCTCAATCCCGGCGAGGTCCAGGCGGTTGATGTCGACCAGCCGGTCCGGCGCCATCACTTCCAGTTTCATCAGGTCCAGAAGGTTGGTGCCGCCGGCGATGAAGGTGGCCCCCTCGGCGGCCTGTCTGGCGGCATCCTCGACGCCCTGCGCGCGAATGTAGTCGAAGGCCTTCATTTCCGTGCCTCCGCCACCTTCAGGATCGCGGCGACGATGTTGGGATAGGCCGAGCAGCGGCACAGATTGCCGCTCATCCGTTCCGAGATTTCCCCGATGCTCGCCACGGGGGCGGTTTCGAGGTCGTCGGTGACATGGCTGGGCCAGCCTGCGGCGATCTCGTCCAGCATCGCCGTGGCCGAGCATATCTGCCCGGGGGTGCAGTAGCCGCATTGGAAACCGTCCTCGCGGACGAAGGCCTCTTGCAGCGCGCTCGGCGCACCCGTCCCGCCCAGACCCTCGATCGTCGTGACCTCGTCGCCGTCATGCATGCAAAGCAATGTCAGGCAGGCATTGATCCGCCGGCCGTTCACCATGACCGTGCAGGCCCCGCATTGGCCGTGATCGCAGCCCTTCTTGCTTCCCGTCAGTTCCAGATGGTGGCGCAGCGCATCGAGCAGAGTGGTCCGCGGGTCGAGGTCGAGCCCATGGGCCTGGCCGTTGACGGTGAGGGTGGTTTGCACGATGTCTTCCTCCGGCTGTGGGAGGCCGAAAGGGATCGGGGATCACGAACGGCTTTGGCTATGGCAGGTAACGCTGCGCCAGTTTGCGGCAAGGTCCGCAGGCGGCCCGACGATGCCGTCCCGCGGCGGGCCATGCCGGGCGCAGCGGGTCCCGGACGGAATCGCGGCTCGATGGACCGGCCAATCGACACGGGGGATTGCGAAACCCGCCGATGTCGGATGCCGGCGACGTGACCGGCGCCCCGGGCCATCCGGTGACGGCGATGAGGCCGCAGGCGACAGTCGCCATGACGGGATCCGCTGCGGCCCTTGGGCGAGCAGTCGCGCAACGCTTCGAGAGGCATGAACGGGATAACGGTGCCCAGGAGAGGCAGGTTGAACTGGACGGACCCTACCCCAGACTGGAGGAGGAACAGGGTCTCAGGTCGGTTGGACTTTACGGTCGTTCACGATGAACACCTGATATTCAAGCACCGCTCTCGGGCGGCGCCCTACCGAGGCCGAGGCCGATCGGTCCAGGCGCTCACGTAGCGACCGTTTCGGGGTCAGGCCGGGCTAGATTCCCTGCGAGCTCGCGACCGATGCCATGTCTTGATCGATGCGGAAAACTGAAGGCCCAAAACCGCCAGAACCAAAACAACGAATGGCCATCGCGCCCAATTCGGTTCGGGCGTGCGCCGGTGGAAGTCGACGAAATGCACGAACAGGAAGTATGCGGTATGGGCAACCGACAACCACCAAAGGACATAAGTTCCCTGCTGGACGAATTTCCACACTCCGTTGCCCAGCCATCGCATGCTGGCATCGTTGGATGTGATCGCCAGAACAGCGCCATAAAGCAACGCGAAAATGCCGACCGAATTGGCCATGGCGAAACCGTGCTGGAACATCACGTATCGCTGCAGATCGGGATGATACTCGAATCCGAACAGACGCATCAGGTCGAGATTCACCCAGCCGAACAGAATGATCGCTGCGTGGACCGCTGCCAGCACCATCGCATAGATGCCAAGCTCGCGGCGATAGGGAAGGATTGCGACAAAGCGGCGCGACAGCCGGGACAAGGGGCCGAGTGCCATCGCTGCCGCCACGAACAGCAAAGACACGTCACCGACCGCTCGGTTCCAGCGGTGCATGGCCGACCACTCTGCGCGGCTTTCGAGAAACAGCCATACACCAAGGGCCGACAGTAAGATGATAACGATATGGCGCACCTTCCAGTTGTTGATGTAGCGGTCACGGAATGCGCTGCTCATTCGCTCTTGTCCTCGGTCAACTCGATGGTGCGAAAAGTAGCCGTTCGGACGCACGATTTACAATCGGCGGCACGAGAACGCCGTTCAACTTCCTGCCAGTTGCCCGAGCGTGAGGCGTTCGGCAGACTCTATTCCTCGGACAGCTGGCAGCGGTTGTTTTCCGCCGACCACGGCATCCTGATGGGGCGCGGCCTGCCTCGCCGCTCTCTGGTCCCGCACCGGTTTCGTCGTGGTACTAGCGGGGGCTGGGCTGGCTCATGCGTTCGGAGCCATTCCAGCGACGCACGCCCGCAGACCTGGCCGCTGATAGACCGGGTGTTCGCAAGCCCGGTCTCGTCCTGGGAGCGCGACCGCGCGACCGGCGTCGTCGGCGGGGTCGAGGCAGTCGCGGTTCTGGCGCCGACGCTCTGATTGGTGCTACGCCTTGCCCGGTGGCGCGACCGGGCCGCGGTGGTCGTGGTGGCGGTAATTGTTCCCCGACCGGTGGCATTGACCAGGGACACGGACGCGGTGCCTGGGCCCGGTCGGGCCGGATGAGGCTGACCGTTCAAGCTTCGCCAGTATTACCATTGGATCCCATCTCGGGTGGCCGCCAACCCTTCTACTATTGCGCTGCGGTCGGCGACGGACCCAAACTGCCGGACCACCATATCGATCCGGCGCGCGGCGTTATAGGATCTGGCCGCCGGCAAGTCGGGTGGCTGGCCGTAGGCCGCAACGTATCTTTCGGCAAACCCAACTGGGAAAACCCCTGAATCGTCCCGAACGATATCAGGGGGGAGCGCGCCGGTGCCGATCACGATCGCTCCGGTAGTGTCGGTGTCGACCAGATCTTCGGCACCGTCCATCAGCACGGTGACGTCGGGCGCACCGGTGCCCGGGCGTTCAAGCCAGCCGATGCCGTGATCTACCCCGGACGGCTGCGGTAGGATGTAGAGGTCCAGCCCGCCGAGATGACCGTCGGATGTTTCGTTTGCATGGGCATCGCGCTCGGTCGATGCCAGACGCATTCCGCGTATCGAGGACGCGAGCGCGGCGGCGCTTTCTGCGCGGATCGCCACCGTGAATTCGTGCGCCGCCGTATGCTTGGGGATGGCAAGTTGGACTGCCAGAAGGATTGCCAGTGAGCCGAGCCGTTTCTTGGCAGGAATGAACCGAACGAACGACAAGATCATTGGAGCCTCCTAGACCGGTCAGGCAGTTATATACATCACGACAAGCCCGGCGGCTATGCCGCCCAAAGCCGTTCTTCCACGGGCTGACCGGTTCGATGAAGGCCGTCCGGGCGCCGATGGCGGCGATCCACTCCCGCACCCTCTTGGCCACGAGCTCCGGGCCGTTGTCGGATTGGATGGAATCCGGCACGCCCCGCAGGATGAATTGGTCGGACAGCACGTCGCGCCCTCGCGCATCCGCTGCTGGGCGCGGAGAACGAGCCTCAGCATGCCGGATTCAGGTTCTCAGCCCGCCACACGCAGCAGCCACTCGCCGAGGTCGCGGGCGATTCCGCGGGACATGGTGCGCTCCTCCGCCGCGCCTCGATGCTTGAGCGATAAGCCTCGGCCGTTCCGCAGCACCCGCAGCCCTTGGCAAAGGCGAACTTCATCGATCGATCCGTCGGCACAATCGCGCAACGCGGCCCCCAACCGGGCCGCGTCCTGCACGGACAGATCCGCCGAAAACGTCCCGGCCCCGAAAATGATGGTGTCTCCGGTCCTCTCGATGGCAAAACCCGGAAGTTCGGCCGGGAGGTGCCCGGCCGCGATCTGCGCATTGACGTACTCACCGATTAGGTCGGCGATCGGCATCTGGCGTCTGCGCGACAGCATGCGTAATTGCTCAGCCCGCTCCTTCGGAACCTTGATGACAGAGCCCATCAGGGCACTCAGAAGGCATCAGGATGCGGCTCCAGCATCCGGCTGACGAAGGCGTCGCCGCGGCCCTCGGCCACGTGCCGCGCCAGTACGTCGTGCGCCGCGCGCGCGAGTTCGGCCCGCGGCCCGAGAGCGGCGACGGCGTAGCGCAGATCCTTCTCGGCATTGCGGATGGCGAAGCGGCTGCCGTCGAAGCCGCCGCGCAGCGCGGGGCCTACTGCCTTTTCGAGCGTGCCCGAGCGGGCGGCGCCGACGCGCATCACGTCGTAGAGCGCCTGCCAGTCCACCCCGAGCGTCCGCGCGCCGGAAAAGGCCTCGGCCAGCAGCGCCATGGTACCCTGCGTCACCAGGTTGTTAAGAAGCTTCGCGGTGTGGCCCGCGCCTATCTCGCCGAAGCGGCGCACCACCTTTGAGTAGGCGCCGACCACCGTCGCGACGCGCTCCAGATCGACTTCGCGGCACCCCACCAGCGATGCGAGTTCGCCCGCCTCGGCCTGCGCCGGACCGCCGGTGACGGGGGCGTCGGCGAAGACCGCGCCCCGATCCGCGACCCGCCCGGCGATCCGCCGCGTCACCTCCGGGTCCGAGGTCGTGGCGTCAACCCAGAGGGTGCCTGCGCCCAGCACGGGCAGGATCGCCTCGGCCAGCGCCTCGACCGCCGGGCCGTCGGGCACGCAGGTGAGTACGACCTCAGCCCGGGCGGCGAGATCGGCGGGGCAGGCCGCTTCCTCCGCTCCGGCGGCAACCAGCCGGTCGACGGCGGACCGGCTGCGGTGCGGGGTAACCAGAACGGTGTGGCCCGCCCGCAGCAGACTGGCGGCCATGCCGGCGCCCATCATGCCCGCGCCAAGAACGCCCACCGCGGGCTTGCCGCCGCTCATGCCAAAGCCTCCCCCGGACGCTCGATACCGTTCAGCCGCTCGCTCTCGAGGATCAGCGCGCTGTGGTCGGGATCGCCTTCGTGCTCCGCCAGGCCGCGGAACAGCTCTGTCGCCGTCGCCAGGAGCGGCGCCCGGAACTCCATCTCCTCCAGCGCGGTCGATGACGCCATTGACTGCGGAATTGGTCAAGACCCGTTTTACCGCTGAATCGGCGTTCTTCCTGCCGGAGCGGCGCCCGATCTCCATGAGACGGCGCTCCCCCCACTCCGGAAACTCCGTCCCATCGTCGCGGTGGAAGCGGAGGCGGCGGGAGAAGAGGGCCTGCATCAGCCCACGCTTGTAATCCACCAGCCCGTCCCGCCGCCGCTCCGCCAGGGCGATCCGCTCCGCCACCGTATCGAGGAACGTGGCGATCTTGGTTTGCTCGGCAAGGGACGGCCAATTAAGAGCCACCTGTTCCAAGTGTTTTGAACCGATGTGAACGACGCTATTGCCCTGCGCCTGCCGGACCAACCGACCCTTCGCAGCGCCCGAGAGGTATCGCGCAAGAAACCGGCCATCCCATTCGCCGCGAATGACATTCAGATCACCGCCGATCGCGATACCCTTATGTATGATGCACGCGGCTGTCGCGATATCCTCTGGCGTCTCTCCGGATGCAGGAACAATGACTTCGTTGCCCTGCGAGAGGTGCAGTTCGCTTAGTTGCTTGTCGGTTCGCGATACAACGTTTTCGATGACCTCGGTGTAGGTTGTGTATATCTGGCCATAGTGAATCGCCAATGTTCTGCCGTCTGACGAAAGGTCGGACTTTGAGAGGGTGCGTCCTTTCGAGAAGGTCGCCCGGTTGCCAAGATCATCCCTCGCCCACTCCCCCTCGAATCCCGGAAACCGCAGCTCGGGCGTCATGGCGCGTCTATCCCCAGTTCCGCGCAGAACGCCGCAATGCGCGCATCCGCCTCGGCCTCGGCGGCCTTCACCTCGCGCAGCCCTGCCACCACCGCCGCCAGGTCCACCTCGGGTTCCGGCTCGTAGGTGTCGACGTAGCGCGGGATGTTCAGGTTGAACCCGTTATCGGCGATCTCGGCATGGCTCGCGCGGTGGCTGAACCGCTCCTCGACCGTGCGCGACTGATAAGCCTCGACGATCCGGTCCACATCCGCGTCGCGCAGCATGTTCTGGTTCTTCGCCTTCTCGAAACAGCCCGAGGCATCGACGAAGAGCACGTCCTCCTCCTCCTTGCACTTGCGAAAGACCAGCAGGCAGGTCGGTATCCCCGTCCCGTAGAAGATGTTCGCCGGCAGCCCGATCACCGCGTCGAGCCAGTTGCGCCGCACCAGGAACTCGCGGATCTGCCCCTCCGCCCCGCCGCGGAACAGCACGCCATGCGGCAGGACCACGGCCATGGTCCCGTCCTCGGCCAGATGGAACAGCATGTGCTGCACGAAGGCGAAGTCGGCCTTCGACTTGGGCGCCAGTCGTCCGTATTCCGAGAACCGGTCATCCGCCTCCAGATGCGCCCCGGCCGACCACTTGGCCGAGAAGGGCGGATTGGCGACCACGGCCTCGAACTTGTCGTGATCGAGATGCTGGGGGTGCAGGAGCGTATCCTCCTGGCGGATGTCGAACCGGCTGTAGTGCACGCCGTGCAGGATCATGTTCATCCGCGCCAGGTTGTAGGTCGTGCGGTTCAGCTCCTGCCCGTAGAAATGGCTGACATGTTCGACCTCTCTCGCGACGCGAAGGAGCAGCGAGCCGGACCCGCAGGCAGGGTCGTAGACCGACCGGAGCCGGGTCTTCGATCCGGTCACGATGCGCGCGATGATCGTGCTGACCTGCTGCGGCGTGTAGAACTCGCCAGCCTTCTTTCCCGCCCCGGAGGCAAACTTGCCGATCAGGTATTCGTAGGCGTCGCCCAGGACGTCCGAGTTCGCATCCTCCAGTTCGAAATCGATCTGATGGAGGTGCAACAGCACCTTGGCGATCAGATCGTTGCGTGCCTGCGGCGTGCGGCCCAGCTTGGTGGAGTTGAGATCCAGGTCCTCGAACAGGTTGTCGAAATCGTCTTCGGATTCGGTGCCGGTGGTCGATTGCTGGATGCCCGTCAGGATTCCGGCAAGGTCGTCGATGATGAAGGCGTTCGGCTCCCGCCCCCGCCGGGCAAGGCGCGCGAAGAGCTGGTTGGGCTTGAGGAAGTAGCCCAATGCCTCGAGGCAATCCTCCTCGACCGCGCCGAGAACGCCTCGGTCCACCGCGTCGCCCTCGTCGAGGGCAAGGAAATCGAGGCCGTCCCCGGACAGGATCTTGTCCGCATGGATGCGGAGCCGTTCGGACAGGTACTTGTAGAAGATGAAGCCGAGGATGTAGTCGCGGAACTCGTCTGCGTCCATCCGGCCGCGGAGCTCGTCCGCGATGTCCCACAACTTGCGCTCGAGACGGCGCCTCTGTTCTTCGGTCATGGTAAGGCCAGCCCTCAACTCCCTGCGGGCTGTCAACCGTCAGGTTTTCTTGCCATATCACGCGAACGCAGGCAGAGCGTCAAGCCCCCGGCCGCAGCCCAAGCGGCTTCGCCCAGGATGCGGGCCAGCCGCTCGGACAGGCCGTCTTGGGTAGCGATCTGGCGCTCAAGCTCCAAGGAGATCGGGACGAACTTCGCCCGATCCTCGCGCGCTTGAATCACGCGCACCGTTACTTGTCGCGCTGCCTCGAGCTTCTCTACCGTCACGGTCATCTGTTCCGTCCTCCGTAAGTTCGGAGGGGAGATCGGTCCGACGGTTCCGGGTTGGAAACGGGCCATGCCGGGGGTGTGGCCGCATTCGAGAACGAGGCGCGGAACGGCTCTGTGGGGCAGATTGTGGGGCGGTTTTCGGAAGAAAGACCCGCATGAACGCAAAAAACCCAGCATTGCTGGGTTTCGAGCCTGACTTTGGTGCCCAGGAGAGGACTCGAACCTCCACGGCCTTGCGGCCACTGGCACCTGAAGCCAGCGCGTCTACCAATTCCGCCACCTGGGCAGGTGTCGTGAGGCGGGGACTTAAAGAGGGTCCGGGGAGGTGTCAACACGGATTTTCGGCCGCTGACGCGGGGAGATGCGCGCTTGTCTGCGCGGGCGTGTCTCAGTAAGACCGGGGCAGACGCAGGACGGGAAGACGGCATGTCGAAGCTAGTGACCATCTATGGCGGATCGGGCTTCATCGGGCGGCATGTCGCCCGGCACATGGCCAAGCAGGGCTGGCGCGTCCGCGTGGCCGTCCGGCACCCGAACCAGGCGCATTTCGTGCGCCCCTACGGTGTCGTGGGGCAGGTCGAACCCGTCTTCTGCAACATCCGCGACGATGACAGCGTGCGCGAGGTGATGCACGGCGCCGATGCGGTGGTGAACTGCGTGGGCATCCTTGCCGAGGGGGGGCGGCAGACCTTCGACGCGGTGCAGGAGGCGGGCGCGATCCGCATCGCGGGGATCGCGGCCGAGTCGGGCGTGGCGCGGCTGGTGAGCATCTCGTCGATCAATGCCGACCCGGACAGCGAAGTCAGATATCTGGCCAGCAAGGGACGGGCCGAGATCGGCATCCGCGAGGTGTTTCCCGCAGCCGTGATCCTGCGTCCGTCGATCGTGTTCGGCCCGGGGGACAGCTTCTTCAACCGCTTCGCGCAGATGACCCGGTTCGGGCCGATCCTGCCGGTCGTGGGAGGGAACACCCGCTTTCAGCCGGTTTACGTCGACGATGTGGCGCGGGCGGCGGTCAAGGGCGTGCTGGGCGAGGCCGAGCCGGGCGTCTACGAACTGGGCGGGCCGGATGTCGACACGTTCCGCGAATTGATGGTGCAGATGCTCGGCACCATCCGCCGCCGCCGGCTGGTCGTGAACCTGCCGTTCTGGCTGGGCGGGCTGATGGGGCGCGTCTTCGACGGGATGTCGTGGATGACGGGCGGGCTGTTCTCGGGGCCGCTGAGCCGGGATCAGGTGCACAATCTGCGGCACGACAACGTGGTGCGGCCGGGCGCGCGCGGTCTGGCCGATCTGGGGATCGAGGCGAGCTCGATGGAGGCGATCCTGCCCGAATATCTGTGGCGGTTCCGTCCCTCGGGCCAGTACGCGGCGATCAAGGACAGCGCCAAGAACCTGCGCGACACCTGACCGCCGGCTCAGCCATAGGCGATCCATAGCAGGATCGCGCCCAGCACGACCCGGTAGATCACATAGGGCGTGAAGCTGACCGAGCGCAGCAGCCGCATCATCAGGCTGAGGGCGAGCAGCGCCGAGACGAAGGCGAAGACCGCCGCGATGGCGCCGTCCCGCGCCAGCGATGCGGCATTCGGATCGGCCGCCACCTCGACCCCCAGAAGCAGCCCCGAGGCCATGATCGTCGGGATCGACATCAGCATCGACAACCGCGCCGCATCCTCGCGCGCGTAACCCAGAAGCCGCCCGGCGGTGATGGTGATGCCCGACCGCGACGTTCCGGGGATCAGCGCCACGGCCTGCCACAGGCCCATGATGACGGCGTCCCGCAATGTCCACTCCTCGGCGCGGTGGCGTTCGGGGCCGCGCTGATCGGCCCAGTAGAGGACCAGCCCGAATCCGAGCATCGTCCAGCCGATAACGGCGACCGATCGCATCGCCTCGGCCAGTCCCGATACCTCGAGCACCAGACCCGCCAGGATCACCGGAATCGTCGCGATCACCAGAAGGAAGGCCAGGCGCGCGCCCGGCGTGTCGATCCGGCCGCGCAGCAGCCGCGGCAGGCCCAGAAGCCCCATGCGCACGTCCCGCCAGAAATACAGGATGACCGCCCCCAGGGTGCCGACATGCACCGCCACATCTATGGCAAGGCCCTGATCCTGTAGCCCCGTCAGGTCGGGCAGCAGGATCAGGTGCCCGGAGGAGGAAATCGGGAGGAACTCGGTCAGGCCCTGGATCACGGCCACGAGCAGGAGGTGCAGAATTGACATGGAGGCGCCCCGGAGGAGAATCGCCGCCACCCTATCGCCCCTGCGGGGGAAGGGAAGAGTGACAATAGGTCCGGATCGGACCATATATCGCGGGTCCGGGTTCGCTCGAAAGTGCGGTTGCGGCAAAAAGGCGCCATATAGGTCAGCACTACTGCCTTTTATTCCCGTCCGACCTGCCGTAAAGCAGGCGTCGTAGCAGGGGGGCTGAGCCATGGCCGAGCAGAAGATGCTGAAATTCGTGACGGTGGCGCGGGACATGCCCGAGAAGCGCCCGCCGGATCTGCGCCGCCGGGATTTCGACGAGATCTATGCCGAATTCGCCGACCGCAAGGCCGCGGAACAGGCCAGCCGGTGCTCCCAATGCGGCGTGCCGTATTGCCAGACCCATTGTCCGCTGCACAACAACATCCCCGACTGGCTGCGCCTGACCGCCGAGGGGCGCCTGCGCGAGGCCTATGACGTCAGCCAGGCGACCAACACCTTCCCCGAGATCTGCGGCCGCATCTGCCCGCAGGACCGCCTGTGCGAGGGGAATTGCGTGATCGAGCAATCGGGCCACGGCACCGTCACCATCGGATCGGTCGAGAAATACATCACCGACACGGCGTGGGAGCAGGGCTGGGTCGAGCCCATCCGCCCCGCGGCCGAACGGTCCGAGAAGGTCGCCGTCATCGGCGCCGGGCCCGGCGGCCTTGCCGCGGCGGATGCGCTGCGCCGGGCGGGGGTGCAGGTGACCGTCTACGACCGCTACGACCGAGCGGGCGGGCTGATGACCTATGGCATTCCCGGCTTCAAGCTCGAGAAGGACGTCGTCCAGCGGCGGATCGCCCAGCTCGAGGATGGCGGCGTGCGCTTCGTGCTGAACTGCGACGTCGGCACCGATATATCGTTCGCCGAGATCCGCGAAGGGCACGACGCGGTGCTGATCGCCACCGGGGTCTATAAGAGCCGCGACCTTCAGGCGCCGGGCATCGGCGCGAAGGGGATCGTCCGAGCCATAGACTACCTCACCGTCGCGAACCGCAAGAGCTTTGGCGACAGCGTGCCGGAATTCGAGTCCGGCGAGCTGAATGCCAGCGGCAAGAAGGTCGTCGTCATCGGCGGCGGCGACACGGCCATGGATTGCGTGCGCACCGCGGTCCGGCAGGGGGCGGAGTCGGTCAAGTGCCTGTACCGCCGCGACCGCGCCAACATGCCCGGTTCGCAGCGCGAGGTCGCCAATGCCGAAGAGGAAGGCGTGGAATTCGTCTGGCTGGCCGCACCGAAGGGCTTTGCCGGCGACAGCGTGACCGGGGTCATGGTGCAGCGGATGCGCCTGGGCGCCCCCGATGCGACCGGACGGCAGATGCCCGAACTGATCGACGGGTCGGACTACGTCGAGGATGCCGACCTGGTGATCAAGGCGCTCGGCTTCGAGCCCGAGGATCTGGTGCGGCTGTGGGATGTCGAAGGGCTGGAAGTGACCCGTTGGGGCACCGTCAAGGCCGATTTCCGCACGCACGAGACCAGCCTGCCCGGCGTCTATGCCTGCGGTGACATCCAGCGCGGCGCCAGCCTGGTGGTCTGGGCGATCCGCGACGGGCGCGAAGCGGCCGATGCGATGCTGGACCAGTTCGCCCGCGCGGGCGCGATGGCGAACGTCGCGGCCGAATAGCGGGCACAGCCGCCGCCGGATGCAGTCTTCCGCCGCCGCCTGCCGGGCGCGGCACCGAATGAAAGCGTGGGACCATGGCACAGGATGAAGGACGGCAAGAGACGGGTGGCGCGGCATTGTCCGGCTATTGTCTGTGCGGCGATGTCACCATCACCATCACCGTCTCGGGCGGGCACGACCCCCGGCCCGGCGCCTGTCATTGCCGCATGTGCCAGCGCTGGTCCGGCGGATTGTTCGTGGTCTTTCCCGCTCCGGCGGAGGCCGTCCGGGTCGAGGGCGAGGTCGCGCGCTACGCCTCGTCCAGCCGGGCCGAACGGGCCTTCTGCCGGCGCTGCGGCAGTCATCTGTGGTGGCGCGAAACCACCGAAGGGGCCGGCTACGACCTGATGCCCGGTCTGTTCGACGCGGCGGCCGACTGGCCGCTTCATTCCGAGATCTATTCGGACCGGGCCCTGGCCTCGGTCCGCCTTGAGGGCGACCATCGGCGCGCGACGCGGGCCGAATGGCAAGCGAAAAACCCCCATTTCGAGGGAGAAGCCTGATGACCGTATACGATGCCGATTGGGCTGCCGCCGAAGAGAGCCGCCGCAAGTGGATGGCAGAGAACACGCTGTATCGCGAGGATGACGAAAAGGGGTCCTGCGGGGTCGGGCTGGTCGTGTCCATCGACGGGACGCCGTCGCGCCGGGTCGTCGAGAACGGCATCGACGCGCTGAAAGCCGTCTGGCACCGCGGCGCGGTCGATGCCGATGGCCGGACCGGCGACGGTGCCGGCATCCATGTGCAGATCCCGGCCGCCTTCTTTCGCGACCAGATCGAACGGACGGGGCACAAGCCGCGCGAGGGCGAGCTGATCGCCGTCGGCCAGGTCTTTCTGCCCCGGACCGATTTCGGCGCACAGGAGACCTGCCGCACCATCGTCGAGACCGAGGTGCTGCGGATGGGCTATTACATCTACGGCTGGCGCCACGTGCCGGTGAACATCGCCTGCCTGGGCGACAAGGCCAACGCCACCCGCCCCGAGATCGAGCAGATCCTGATCTCGAACTCGAAGGGCGTGGACGAAGAGACGTTCGAACGCGAACTCTATGTCATCCGCCGGCGCATCGAAAAGGCGGCGGCCGCGGCGCAGGTGCCGTCGCTGTATTTCTGCTCGCTGTCCTGCCGGTCGATCATCTACAAGGGCATGATGCTGGCCCAGGATGTCAGCGAATTCTATCCAGACCTGCTCGATCCGCGCTTCGAAAGCGCGTTCGCCATCTATCACCAGCGCTATTCGACCAACACCTTTCCGCAATGGTGGCTGGCGCAGCCCTTCCGCATGCTGGCCCATAACGGCGAGATCAACACGCTGAAGGGCAACCTGAACTGGATGAAGAGCCACGAGATCCGCATGGCCAGCGCCACGTTCGGCGACCTGGCCGAGGAGATCAAGCCGATCGTCCCGCAGGGCAGCTCGGATTCCGCCGCGCTGGATTCGGTGTTCGAGGTGCTGGTGCGGGCCGGCCGCTCGGCGCCCATGGCCAAGACCATGCTGGTGCCCGAAAGCTGGTCGAAGCAGGCCGAGGAACTGCCCAGGGCCTGGCGCGACATGTATTCCTACTGCAACTCGGTCATGGAACCCTGGGACGGCCCCGCCGCCCTGGCCATGACCGACGGGCGGTGGGTCTGTGCGGGGCTCGATCGGAACGGGTTGCGGCCGCTGCGCTATGTCGTGACGGGCGAGGGGCTGGTCATCGCGGGGTCCGAGGCGGGCATGGTCCCCGTCGACGAGGGCGATGCCGTCGAGAAGGGCGCGCTCGGCCCCGGGCAGCTTCTGGCCGTCGACATGCGCGAGGGCCGTCTCTACCACGATGTGGAGATCAAGGACCGGCTGGCCGGGTCGCAGCCCTTCGGCGAATGGGTCGGCAAGATCACCGAACTGGACGCCGCGCTGGACGAGGTGACCGAGACGGCCCTGTTTTCGGGCGCCGAACTGCGCAAGCGCCAGATCGCGGCCGGCTATTCGCTGGAAGAGCTGGAGCAGATCCTCGCGCCCATGGCCGAGGACGGCAAGGAGGTGCTGGCCTCGATGGGCGACGATACGCCTTCGGCGGTGCTGTCGAATACCTACCGGCCGCTGTCGCACTTCTTCCGGCAGAATTTCAGCCAGGTCACCAACCCGCCGATCGACAGCTTGCGGGAATACCGGGTGATGAGCCTGAAGACCCGGTTCGGCAACCTCAAGAACGTGCTGGACGAGGATAGCAGCCAGACCGAGATCCTGGTTCTCGACAGCCCCTTCGTGGGCAATGCCCAGTTCGACCGTCTGGTTCAGGCCTTCGCCGCCCCGATGATCGAGATCGACTGCACCTTCCCGTCGGGCGGTGCCGCGGGCGCCCTGTCGGACGGGCTGGCCCGCATCCGCGCCGAGGCCGAGGATGCCGTCCGCTCGGGCGCCGGGCATATCGTGCTGACCGATCAGCATCAGGGCGCGGGCAAGGTGCCCATGCCGATGATCCTGGCCACCAGCGCGGTGCATTCCTGGCTGACGAAGAAGGGGCTGCGCACCTTCTGCTCGCTGAACGTGCGGTCGGCCGAATGTATCGATCCCCACTATTTCGCGGTTCTGATCGGCTGCGGCGCCACGGTGGTGAACGCCTATCTGGCCGAAGACTCGATCGCCGACCGGATCGAACGGGGCCTGCTGGATTGCAGCCTGACCGAGGCGGTGCGCCGCTATCGCAACGCCATCGACCAGGGTCTGCTGAAGATCATGGCCAAGATGGGCATCTCGGTCGTCTCGTCCTATCGCGGCGGCCTGAATTTCGAGGCGGTGGGCCTGTCGCGGGCGATGGTCGCGGAATTCTTCCCCGGCATGCATTCACGGATCTCCGGCATCGGCGTCTCGGGCATCCAGCGCAAGCTGGAGGAGGTGCATGAACGCGGCTGGCGCGGCGGCCGCGACGTCCTGCCGATCGGCGGGTTCTACAAGGCGCGCCGGATGGGCGAGACCCATGCCTGGGAAGCGCAGTCGATGCACATGCTCCAGGCGGCCTGCGACCGGGCGTCGTACGAGATGTGGCGCCAGTATTCCGCCAAGATGCGGGCCAATCCGCCCATCCATCTGCGCGACCTGCTGGACATCAAGCCCCTGGGCCAGCCCCTGCCCATCGAAGAGGTCGAGAGCATCACCGCTATCCGCAAGCGGTTCGTGACCCCGGGCATGTCCCTGGGCGCCCTGTCGCCCGAGGCGCACAAGACGCTGAACGTCGCCATGAACCGGATCGGCGCCAAGTCCGATTCGGGCGAGGGCGGCGAGGATCCGGCGCATTTCCACCCCGAATCCAACGGCGACAACCCTTCGGCGAAGATCAAGCAGGTCGCCTCGGGGCGGTTCGGCGTCACCGCCGAATACCTCAACCAGTGCGAAGAGCTTGAGATCAAGGTCGCGCAGGGGGCGAAGCCCGGCGAGGGCGGCCAGCTGCCCGGCATGAAGGTCACCAAGCTGATCGCGCGGCTGCGCCATTCGACGCCGGGCGTGACGCTGATCAGCCCGCCGCCGCATCACGACATCTATTCGATCGAGGATCTGGCGCAGCTCATCTACGACCTGAAGCAGATCAACCCGCGCGCCAAGGTGACAGTCAAGCTGGTGGCCTCGTCCGGGGTGGGCACCATCGCGGCCGGCGTGGCCAAGGCCAAGGCCGACGTGATCCTGATCTCGGGTCATAACGGCGGCACCGGGGCCAGCCCCGCGACCAGCATCAAATATGCCGGTCTGCCGTGGGAGATGGGCCTGACCGAGGCGCATCAGGTCCTGGCGATGAACAACCTGCGGTCTCGGGTGACCCTGCGCACGGACGGGGGCCTGCGCACCGGTCGCGACATCGTCATGGCGGCGATGATGGGGGCCGAGGAATACGGCATCGGCACCGCCGCGCTGATCGCCATGGGCTGCATCATGGTGCGCCAGTGCCAGTCCAATACCTGCCCGGTGGGGGTGTGCACCCAGGACGAGCGACTGCGCGCCAAGTTCACCGGCAATGCCGACAAGGTCGTGAACCTGATCACCTTCTACGCCCAGGAGGTGCGCGAGATCCTGGCCTCGATCGGGGCGCGGTCGCTCGATGACGTGATCGGGCGGGCCGATCTGCTCAGCCAGGTCAGCCGCGGTTCGGCGCATCTGGACGATCTCGACCTGAACCCGCTCCTGATCACCGTGGATGGGGCGGACCGGATCGTCTACGATCGCAACCGCGACCGGAACCCGGTGGACGACACGTTGGACGCCGAGATCGTGAAGGATGCCGCGCGCTTCCTGAACGACGGCGAGAAGATGCAGCTGTCCTATGCGGTGCGGAACACCCACCGCACCATCGGGACCCGCACCTCCAGCCACATCGTGCGCCGCTTCGGCATGCGCAACCAGCTTCAGCCGGACCATCTGCATGTGAAGCTGACGGGCAGTGCCGGACAATCGCTCGGCGCCTTCGCGGCGCCGGGGTTGAAGATCGAGGTGTCGGGCGACGCAAACGACTATGTCGGCAAGGGCCTGTCGGGCGGCACCGTGGTGGTGCGTCCGCCGATGCATTCGCCGCTGGTGGCGTCCGAGAACACGATCATCGGCAACACGGTCCTTTACGGGGCGACCGACGGCTATCTGTTCGCGGCCGGCCGTGCGGGGGAACGCTTTGCCGTGCGCAACTCAGGCGCCAGGGTGGTCATCGAGGGCTGCGGCAGCAATGGCTGCGAATACATGACCGGCGGCGTGGCGGTCATCCTGGGCGATATCGGTGCCAATTTCGGCGCCGGGATGACCGGCGGCATGGCCTATCTCTACGATCCCGACGGCCGGGCCGAGCCGCTGATGAACAAGGAGACACTCGTCACCTGTTCCGTCACCTCGGATCACTGGGAGGCCGAGCTGAAGCACCTGATCGAGCGTCACCACGCGGAAACGCGCAGCCGCAAGGCCGCCGAGATCCTCCAGCACTGGGACGCGGAGAAGGGCAACTTCCTTCAGGTCTGCCCGAAGGAGATGCTGCCGCATCTGGAACAGCCCCTGGGGGTCGAGGTGGCGGCGGTCCCGGCGGAGTGATACGCCGCGCTGCCGCGCGATGCCTGCATGCGAAAACGAAAGCGGGCGGCCCCTGGGCCGCCCGTTGCGCATTCGACAGAGAAGGGGCCGTCAGGACCGGCGCTTGCGGCCCACGAAGCCCAGACCGCCAAGCCCGGCGCCGAGCAGCCAGATCGCGGCCGGCAGCGGCACGGGAGAGATCTCGGGCATCGAGTTGATGTCTTTCGAGCTGTCGCCGCCGCCGAAGGGCGCCGCGCCGAGCGATTGCGACCGGATCCCCACGCGTGAGAAGCTATCGGCCGCCAGGCCGTCGGCGGTATCGGCCGTGAAGATGAAAGAGGTGATGCGTCCGGCCGAGGAGCCCTGATCGCCCGCCCGCACGATATAGTCGAAATTGGTACTGGTCGCGCCGTTGAAGTTGCAGCCGCCGCCACAACGACGCGTGTTCGTGTAGGTGCCGGTGATCCCCTCGCCGGTGCTGGACGACACGAAGGCGAAATTGCCGAGCGTCATCGAGGTGTTGAAACCGATGCCCAAAATGTCGCCGATCGCCGACGACCCGGCATCGATCCCCACGCGGAAGGTCAGCTTGCCGGCGGTGTTGTCGTCGATGCTGACGCGCCAATCCGCCTGCTGGCTGGCCGAAGTGTTGTTGTAGTTCCAATTCGGCGATGCGAACTGCACCGTCAGGGCGGCGGCGGGCAAAGTCGTCGCGCCAAGCGCCAGGGCGGCGATGGCAGACTTCAGAAACGACATGACAACTCCTATCGAGTGATTACGGGTTAAAGAACCGGGCAGAGAATAGCCGCAATTCCGTCACAATGCAGGCGGCGGAGGGAAAACAATGCGTTTCCCATCGCGCGACAGCGGCGCGTTGCGGCGGGGCGCGGGGGGCAGCTTGCCAAGGTCCGGCGCCGCCCAGTAGACAGGGGCGCATGGCGACGCGGCGGGCAGCGAACACGGCGGCGAATACCCGCTTCGGGCGGTTGATATCCGGCGCCGGGCGCTGGTCGCGCCGCGCCCTTCTGGGCGTGCTGATCTTCTGGTCCGTCGCGGTTCTGGCCTACGCGGTGATCGCCCCGCCCACCACGCCCTATATCGTCTCGGAAGGGGTCAGGCTGGGCGGCGTGCAGCGTCAATGGGTGCCGATGGACCGCATCTCGCCCGCCATGGCCCGGGCGGCGGTGGCCGCCGAAGATGCCAATTTCTGCCTGCACTGGGGTTTCGACATGGGCGCGATTCGGGCCGCGCTTGCCGACGGGGCGGTGCGGGGCGCCTCGACCATTTCGCAGCAGACGGTGAAGAACGTGTATCTTTGGCAAGGGCGCAGCTGGCCGCGCAAGGCGCTTGAGGCGGTGCTGACACCCGCCGTCGAAGCGGTGTGGAGCAAGCGGCGCATCCTCGAGGTCTATCTCAACGTCGCCGAGTTCGGCGAGGGGGTGTTCGGGGTCGAGGCGGCGGCCCGGCGGTATTTCGGTATCGCCGCCGCGGATCTCGATGCCGACCGGGCGGCGCGGCTCGCCGTGCTGCTGCCCGATCCCAAGGGACGCTCGCCCCTGCGGCTGTCGCCCGCCCTGGGCCGGAGGGCGGCCGCGATACGCGACGGGGCCGCAACCATCCGGGCCGACGGGCGCGCCGCCTGCTTCGACAGTTGAAACGCCCCCGGCGCTGAGGCATTCAGGATCAAACGGTAACGAACACCCGGAGCCGCATGAACCGCCTGTTCCATGTCCCGCTGTCGCCCTTCTGCCGCAAGGTCCGGCTCAGCCTGGCCGAAAAGCGGATCGAGGTGGAACTGGTCGAGGAACGCTACTGGGAGCGTGAGCCGGATTTCCTGCGCCGCAACCCGGCCGGAAAGGTGCCGGTGCTGCGGATCGACGGGCTGACCCTCGCCGACAGCACGGCGATCTGCGAATATCTCGAAGAGGCCACCTCCGGCACGCCGCTGCTGCCCTCGGCCCCCGGCGCGCGGGCCGAGGTGCGGCGGCTGGTGGCCTGGTTCGACGACAAGTTCCATCAGGAAGTCACCTCGAAGCTGCTGTACGAGCGGGTGAACAAGAAGGTGATGGGCCTGGGCTACCCGGATTCGTCCAACGTCAAGGCGGGGGCGAAGGCCATCAAGTTCCACCTGGATTACATGGGCTGGCTGCTGGATCAGCGGCGCTGGCTGGCCGGCGATTCGATGTCATTGGCCGATTTCGCCGCCGCCGCGCATCTCAGCAGCCTCGACTACATTTCGGATGTGGACTGGAACCGGAACGGGACGGTGCGCGACTGGTACGCCAAGATCAAGTCGCGGCCCGCCTTCCGCTCGATCCTGGCCGATCAGATCCCCGGCTTCCGCCCGCCCGCGCATTACGCCGACCTGGATTTCTGATCGCGCGCAGCGGCCGCCCGTCCACCCGGCCCGGTCGTCGCCTGCCACACAAGCGATATATTGGCCCCATGACCGCACACCCGACCCCTGCCGATCTGAAGGCGCGGCTGGCGCAGACCGCGCTGGCCGAAGGATTCGCGGCGATGGGCGTGACCCGGCCCGATGCGATTCCGCAAGCCGCCGATCGGCTGGCGAGCTTCGTGGCCGAGGGGCGGCACGGGCAGATGGGCTGGATGGAAGAGCGGATGGGCTGGCGGGGCGATCCGGCCGCCCTGTGGCCCGCGGCCCGCAGCGTGGTGATGCTGGCCGAAAGCTACACGCCCGAGCGCGACCCGATGGAGGCCCTGCGCCACACCGACCGGGGCGCGATCAGCGTCTATGCCAGGGGGCGCGATTACCACGACA